>Ga0209648_10003648_pt1 | contig 12976 bp, 13 predicted proteins | sample GraSoi2013_115cm_FD_185830 | JGI IMG/M metagenome (GOLD analysis project Ga0209648, IMG submission 185830) | Grasslands soil microbial communities from the Angelo Coastal Reserve, California, USA - Sample 9_17_2013_115cm (SPAdes) (version 2) | ecosystem: Environmental > Terrestrial > Soil >...
CGCGCACCGCCGAGTCGTGACGCGGGTGCTTCCGGGGCGCGACGTCGACGAATGCCCCGCCCGCGACGGTCATCGCCGGGCTGGGCACGCGCAGCACGAAGCGGTCGTGCGCGGCCGCGGCGATCGGGCGCTCGAGGTACAGCTGCACCCATCCCTGCGCGCCGGGCGCGACCTCGTCCCCGTCGAGCACGACGACGCGGCAACCCACCTCGACCGTCCCCGAATGCAGCAGCAGCTCGGCTCCATGGCGCACCGGCTGCGACGCCGAGCTGAGCACGCGCACCGTGGCGTCGATGCGCCGCGCCGGCTCGATGCTGCGGGGCAGCGCCAGGACGTCGCCACGCGCGAGGTCGTTCTTGCCGACCCCGATGATGTTGGCCGCGACACGGCTGCCGGCGCCGACCATCTCCACCTTTTCGTTGTGGCGCTGGAGCCCGCGCACGCGCACCAGGCGGCCGCCGGGCACGACCTCCATCTCGTCCCCGACGCGGAGCGAACCATCGACCAGCGTCCCGGTGACGACCGTTCCGAAACCGCTCATCGTGAACACGCGGTCGATCGGGAGTCGTGGCCGTCCTCCATCCGGACGCTCGTCTGAGGTCGCAAGCAGCTGGTCGAGAGAGGCAACCAGCTCCGGAAGGCCGGCTCCGGTGACTGCCGACACCGGGATCACCGCGGAACCTTCGAGGGACGTGCCCTTGACCGCCGCGATCGCCTCTTCCTTGACCAGGTTGAGCCACTCGGCGTCGACGAGATCGACCTTGGTCAGCACCACCAGGCCTCGACGTACCTCGAGCAGGTCGAGGATGTCGAGGTGCTCGCGCGTCTGCGGCATCACACCCTCGTCGGCCGCGATCACGAGCAGCACGGCGTCGAGGCCGTGCGCGCCCGCGAGCATGTTGCGCATGAACCGAGCGTGCCCGGGAACGTCGACGATTCCGATCTCGCGGCCGGTGGGCAGCGTCTTGTGCGCGAAGCCGAGGTCGATTGTCATGCCGCGGCGCTTCTCTTCGGCCAGGCGGTCAGGATCGATTCCTGTCAGCGCTGTGATCAGCGTCGACTTGCCGTGGTCGATGTGGCCGGCCGTGCCAACGACGAAACTCATCGCGCGACGAGCTTTGCGGCGACCTCCACCGCGTCGATCAACGTCTCATCCTCACCTCTGAGCACGGTACGAGGGTCCAGGCAGCACGCGTCCTTTTCTATGCGGGCGATCACAGGCGGGTCGCCACGGCGCAGGGCAGTCGACAGCCGCGACGCGGGGCCCACGATCGCGAGCAGGACGGTGGCCACGCCGTGCTCGGGCAGCGATCCGCCGCCCACCGCTGACGTTCCTTCGATCAACTTTGTCTCCACGCCGCGCTCGGCGAGCTTGACCGACCAGAGGGCCACGCGGCGGCGCACGTCTTCGACAGGGGCGTGGAGCATGCGGTCCGCAGGGATCTCCTCGGCGTGGCCGGTCAGCCTTTGCCGCAGGGTCGCCTCGAGCGCGGCCAGGGTCAGCTTGTCTATCCGCAGCGCGCGGGCGAGCGGATGGCGCGCCATCTTCGTCACCGCCGCGACGCCTGCTTCGCCTTTACCAAGGACGATCCCGGACTGAGGGCCGCCGAGCAGCTTGTCGCCGGAGAAGGTCACCACGTCGCAGTGCTCGATGGAATCGGCAACGGTGGGTTCGTCGCCCAGCTGTTCGGTCGCTCCGCTGCCCAGGTCGTCGACCAGCAGGAGGCCGTGCCGGCGCGCGACCGCGGAGAGGTCGGCGATGGAGGCCGATTCCGTGAAGCCGGTGACCCGGAAGTTCGATGTGTGGACGCGCAGCAGCGCGGCGGTGCGCGGGGTGATGGCCTGCTCGTAGTCGGCCGCGCGGGTGCGGTTTGTGGTTCCGACCTCCACCATCCGAGCCCCGGACAGCCGCATCACGTCGGGCATCCGGAACGAGCCTCCGATCTCCACCAGCTGGCCGCGCGAGACGATCACCTCCTTGCCCTTGGCCAGCGCAGTCAGGGCGAGGAGCACGGCCGCGGCGTTGTTGTTGACGACCAGAGCCGCGTCGCAGCCGAACAGCGGCGTCAGCAGGCCCGACACGAGGGCGGCGCGTTCGCCTCGCTTGCCAGTCTCCAGGTCGAGCTCGAGGTTGCTGTACCCGGCGGCCACCCCCAGCGCGTCGACCGCGGCCCTGGAGAGAGGCGCACGGCCGAGGTTGGTGTGCAGGATCACCCCGGTGGCGTTGATGACACGGCGCAATCGCGGCGCGGTCAGGGAGCGAAGCCGCTGGGCCACCGCCGATTGCCTCGCCGAACCGTCGGCGTCCCCCTTGCGCTCGGCCTGGATCTGCTGCCGGATCGCCTCGACGACGCGCTCCCGGCCGAACTCGCTGACCAGGCCGGCGTAGGCCGGCTCGTTGACGAGCGTGCCTACAGCAGGCAGGGAAACAGGCCGCTCACGTGAGGTATCAGGTACCCGCCGCATGTGCTCAATGAGATTAGGCTCGCCGGCTGGTAGAAAGGCGACATCACGATCGACAGCAGGCTGATGCCGAGGAGGAACTGAAACACGACCACCGCGATCACGCAGCCGACCCAGATCTCACGCCGCCGCACGCTGACATTGAGGAAAAACCGAGGGCTGCGGCCGCGGAACAGCGCCTCGATCACATTCCACCCGTCCAGGCCTGGGATGGGGAGCAGCTGAAAGGCGAAAAGCGACAGGTTGAGGAAAACGATGGCGTACACGGCGGCGAGGAGCAATCCGGGGCCGAGGTCGAACGAGTAAGGCACGCCTAGATGCACGGCGACACGGAGCAGCGTGCCGAGGACGATCGCGACGACCAGGTTCGCCGCGGGGCCGCCCAGCTCGTAGATCACCTTCTGTCCGGTGGTGCTGATCCGGTTGGACTGGATGGGCACGCGACGGCCCCAGCCCACCAGGGCGACAAATACCGTGACGACCCCTAGCGGCTCGAGGAAGCGGCGCGGCTCGGGCTTGAAGTAGCCGAAGTACCGCACCGAGCGATCGCCCAGGAAGTAGGCAGCGGCGGCGTGGCCCATCTCGTGCACGGGGATCGCGATGAGAAGGGCCGGGACCAGCAGCAGGGCCCTGATGACGAAATCGAGGAACGGGTTCAATCGATCGGGATCTTGCGGTCGCGCCTGGTGGTTCGCCGGGTTGTCCGCGCACGCCTTGCGCGCCCGGTAGAGGGCTCGGGCGCAACGCGGTTCTCGTAGATGAGCATGAGGGCCGTGATCAGCTCGCGCTGGGCGTTCAGCAGGTGCACCTGCGCGGCGGGAGGAATGACGTCGGACAGCACGTTGCCCACGCGAGAGCCGAGCTCGTTGAGCAGCTCGATGACGCGCTCGCCGTCGCGACTCATGACTTCGCTTTTCCTACCGCGGGTCGGGCAAAGCGGACGTGGAGCTCGCCGTCCTCGATGGTGGCCCCGGCGGTCTCCCGCCGCGCGAGCACACGCGGCAGCGAGATCTCGCGACGGTAGTTGCCGACCGTGACGAAGAGCTCGCCATTGTGCCGGCTCAAGTCAACGGCAGATTTGTCGACGAACGGCACTTTCAGGCTCAGCACGTAGTCGCTTCCGTCCTTGTCAATCCGCTGCATGTTCGAGGTGGCGAATCGACGCGCGGGGTCCTCGTCTCCATACATCGCCTGGGCCATGCGGGAAAGCATCTTCTCCCCCACGACCTCGCTGTCGAACAGGGGCACGTTGAAGATGGGAATCCCGGCGAAGGACTGCTCGACCTCGACCTGGTAGCGGTGGTGGATGCGCTGCCACTTCTGGAACAGCTCGTCATGGAGCTCGCCCGGCAGCAGCCGGTTCACGATTACGGCGTCCGTCACGTAACCGAAGAGGCTCAAGTACGTGTACGCGCGCTTGGCCTCCTTGACGACCATCTTCTCCAGGTTCAGCACGATGCGCACGGTCGTGACCTCGGGGTCGGTGAGGACCCTTCGCATGCCGTCGAGGTCCATCAGCAGATCCTTCAGCGACGCATAGACCTCGTCCGACGGAAGCGGCATGCCCATCATCGGCTGCAGCACCGGGCGGGCCACTCGCATCGCCCGGCGGGACCATGGGTAGATCTTGTCGAGCCACCACTTGGCCGCGTCGGGGAACGTCAGCAGCTGGAGGGTCTCGCCGGTCGGGGCGCAGTCGACGATCAGCACGTCGTGCTCCGCGCGCTGGGCGTAGTGCTTGATCCACATCAGAGATGCGACCTCGTCCATGCCCGGAGGGTTCGCCACCTCGTCGGCCAGCACCTCGTCGAGACCCTGGGTCGAGAAGACCTCGACCGCGTACTCGTGCAGCTTCACCCAGTGCCGCTGCATCTCGTGCAGGGAGGAAACCTCGTGCGCCCACAGGTTCGGCCCGACCTTGGTGGCGTCCGTGCCCAGCTCGATGTCGAACGAGTCACCGAGCGAGTGCGCCGGGTCGGTGCTCATGATGACCGTGCGATACCCAGCAGCGGCGCATCGAACGGCGGTCGCGGCAGCGACCGACGTCTTGCCCACGCCGCCTTTCCCCGTGAAGAGAACGACCCTCACGCGGAGAGTCTACGTGCGGTCTGTCGACTCCTGCGTCGCACCCTGGATCGAAGCTTCCGCGTCGTCCGCGAGGTGCGCGTCGAGCTGCACCTGCAGGTGCTTGATGATCGAAAGCGTCAGCTCGGTGTTCCTCTGCGTCATCTCAGTGTCCTTGAGGATGGCCTTCAGGATCTCCACGTTCTGTTCGTCCGCCTTGTCGGCCTCATGCGCCGCGTGCTCGAGGGTGAGGCGGTCCTTCTGCGCCTGGCGGTTGCCGGCGAGCAGCAGCACAGGCCCGGTGTAGGCGGCCTGGACGCTGAAGAGCAGGTTCAGCAGGATGAACGGAAACGGATCCCAGTGGTTGACGAGGCCAATGACGTTGAGGGTGACCCAGGCGATAACGGCGAGGGTCTGGATGATGAGGAAGCGCCACGAGCCGATGCCGGAGGCAATCGCGTCCGCAAGCCTCTCTCCGAGCGTGGCCTCTTCGTGATGGACGACGTTGACCGGGTGCTTGTGCTGGTCCGGCTGGAGTTTGCGGCGATGAAGGATCTCTTTCAGCGCGTTGTGACCGGTGTCGCTCGTGTGCACCGACATGGCGAAGCGAAACTCTAGGGTTTGGGCCGGGCAGTGTCTATGAAATTACTTGACGAGCTGCGGGATGGTGATCGAACCCACCGCGAGCAGGACGATCATCGCCGCGCCGACGACGAGCAGCCTGACCAGGTCCTTGGTGAAGTAGGGCACACGGTCGAGGGGGATGGACGGATCCTTCGACTCGACGGTGAACCGGCCGCTGCGTCCTTTGACGATCTGGTTTCGCGAGCCGAGGGACATCTCGACGGCTCGGACCAGCGCCTGGTCGCCACCGACGCGCGCCTGGGAGACGCTCCGCGTGACGCCCGCCGTCTGGGCGCCGCCTCCCGGCATCCCGGTGCTCGGCGTCAAAGGCCCGGCCGGCCGCATCGGCTGGCGGAATTTACCCTTCGCTCGCTTCTTACCCTTGCGGCTCATCGATCTGCAAGTCTAAGAGAGCCATGTGTGCGCGCCGCGGGGGGTTCGGGACAGGCAGGCGGCCGGGGGAGCTGTTGCTGGGTCGTGGGGTGCGACTCGGGATGGGTTCCGCCTGCCTGTCGTTGGGCCGTGGGACTCAACCGGCTGTGATGTGGGCTACGATATGTTGTGTCCCGGTCGAAGTTATAACCCCGAATGTAGTTGCTGTCAAGGGATTTCCCGAAAAACCTTGAACACCCCGCGGCAGCCGGCCCAACCTGTGCCAAACCGTTACCTGCGCTGGCTGCCGTATTTCTTCGCCGCGGGTGGAATCTTCTGGCTCGTCCAGCTAACCCAGGCTGCCGCGCTGGCCGCTGCGCCCGTCGGACGCGACCAGATGGTCCACTACCTCATGAACGCCGGCTTCACCCGCGACACGACCTCGGCCCTGACCGTGTACTTCGTCATGGTCTTCTTCTTCGAGATCGCCGCCGTGGTGCTGCACGGCACCGCTTACTACGGCTTGAAACGGATACGCATCTGGGGGTGGGTCGCCGCAGTCATCGCGGCGGCCGCGTGGTCACTGGTGCTGATCGGGATCCCGGTCCTCGTCTACCTCTTGCAGCGCCAGACGCGGCAGGCGTACGGGATCTCCTGAAGACACGGCCGCGGTGTCACACGCTTCCTACCGGCCGATACGGAAGAAGATCACGTCGCCGTCTTTGACCCGGTAGTCGCGGCCTTCGACGCGCAGCTTGCCCGCGGCGCGCAGCGCATCCATCGATCCGGCAGCCACGAGCTCGTCGACAGAGGTCACCTCGGCGCGGATGAAGTGCTTCTCGAAGTCGGTGTGGATCTTCGACGCAGCCACCGGGGCGAGCGCGTCGCGCTCGCACGGCCAGGCCCTCACCTCGGGCTCGCCCGCGGTGAAGTAAGTGATCAGTCCGCCCACCTCCCACACCGCACGCGCCATCCGGCCAAGTCCTGATTCGTCGATGCCATAGCCGGCGCGCATCTCGGCCTGCTCCGACCGATCCAGCTCGGCGAGCTCGGCCTCGAGCGGCGCGGACAGGACGAGCGACGGTGCGCTCTCCGACTCACCAAGCTGCTTGACCTTCGCCGCCGCGTCACCTCCGCCGGGCAGCAACTCCTCCGCGACGTTGGCGACGTACACCGCGGGCTTCAAGGTCACGGGAAAGATGCCGAGCAGTAGGGCGCGCTGATCCGGCTCGAGCGCAAGCGTGCGCAGCTGCCGGCCGGCGTCGAGGTGCTCCTTGGCAGCCGCGAGCACCTCCGTCTCCGCCTGCGCGTCCTTCTTCCCTGCGCGCGCCTCCTTGGCCACGACTTCCAGGCGCTTCTCCACCGAGGCGAGATCGGCGAGCACAAGGTCGAGGGCGAACTCCTCGAGCTCGGCGGCGGGCTGCGGGTCGGGGCCGAAGCAGCGGGCGACCTTGAGCAGCACGTCCGCCTGGCGTGCGAACGCGACGCGCTGGGCGCGGCTTCCCGGCGGAGAGTCCTCGACCCGGACCTGGGCCGGCGTGACCTTGGCCGGCTTGACCGCGCCGGCCAGCCGCGTCAGGCGCTCGTCGGGAACGTCGACCATGCCGACGCCGTCGGCCCCCCGACCTTCTATCAGTGCGTTGAAGAGCGTCGTCTTGCCGGCCCCCGCCGGGCCGACGATCGCCACATTGACCGGCAACTAGAGGCGGGGCCGGAGGGCCGGCCGAGAGATTCGGTGGCCAGGTGGTCCGGCTGCTAGGCGCGGCCGAGCACCGGAGCGAGCGCACCTGTCGGTGCGTGAGCGAGGAGCGCAGGCCGCAACGACGCAGACGGGCCGCATGGGCGCCGAAGATCCGGCTGGCATCTCTGGCCCCACCTCTTAGGCGTGGTCCAGCTCGAAGGCGTGGTGCAGTATCCGCACCCCTTTGTCGACCTGGTCGCGGGCGACGAGGCAGGTGATGCGGATCTCGGACGTGCTGATCATCTCGATGTTTATCCCGGCTTCGGCCAGGGCGCGAAACATGCGGGCCGCGATGCCCGGCGTGCCGAGCATGCCGGTGCCGACGATCGAGAGCTTGGCGATCCCTCCGGCGGACGAGACCCGCTGCGCGCCCACGGCCTTGGCCGCGGTCTTGACGATCTTCTCCGCGGCCTTGAGGTCGGACTCGGCGACGGAGAACGTGAGGTCAGTGTGGCCGGACCGTCCGATGTTCTGCACGATGACGTCGACCGAGATGCCCGCATCGGCGAGGGGCTCGAAGATCGTCGCCGCGACGCCAGGACGGTCCCGCACGCCGACCACGGTGATCTTCGCGACGTTGGTCTCTTGCGCGATGCCGCGCACGCGCTGGCGGTCTTCCATTGGTACGTGAGCGACGATCATCGTACCGACGCGCTCGTGGAAGCTCGATCGCACGTGGATCGGAACTCCATACAGCTCGCCGATCTCGACCGCGCGCGGATGCAGCACGCGAGCTCCCACGGCGGCCAGCTCGAGCATCTCGTCGTACTGGATGTGGGTGAGCTTCCTGGCCTTCTTCACCATGCGCGGATCCGCGGTGAAGATGCCATCGACGTCGGTGTAGATCTCGCACGACTCCGCATGCAGCGCGGCGGCGAGCGCGACCGCGGTCGTGTCCGAGCCGCCGCGTCCGAGCGTCGTGATCTCGAGCTCCTCGGTCACTCCCTGAAACCCGGCGATCACGGGAACCTGGTTCTTGGCCAGGGCCTCGACGATGCGGTCTGGCTTGATGTCGCGGATGCGAGCCCTCGAGTGGTGCTCGCTGGTGTGCACTCCGGCCTGCGCCCCCGAAAGCGAGACGGCGGGCACGCCCATGCCCTGCAGGCACATCGCGACCAGGGGCGCCGTGATGGTCTCGCCGTTGGCGACGAGCATGTCCAGCTCTCGAGCGGGGGGCTCGGGGTTGACGCTTTCCGCGAGCGCGATCAGCCGGTCGGTCGTGTGCCCCATCGCGGATACGACGGCCACCACCTGGTGCCCGCCGGCCACGGTGTTGGCGATGCGGCGGCTGACGCGGCGGATCCGGGCGGCCGAGCTGACGGAGGTGCCTCCGTACTTCTGGACGATCACAAGGTGCGGAACATGCCTTTGTCGGTGATCCTCGTCACCAGGGCGCGGCCGCGCAGTGGATGCGAATCCTCCATCGCCTTCGCAATCCTCGCGGCTTGCGACGGCGCGCAAAACGCGAACACGCTCGGCCCCGCGCCGCAGATCGCCGCGCCGTAGGCGCCCGCGGCCTCGGCGACATGGATCACCTCTTCCACCCACGGATAAAGGTGGAGCCGGTGCGGCTGGTGCAGGCGGTCGCGCAGCGCCTCACCCAGCAGGGCGGGGCGCTTGGACATGATCGCGCGCACCAGCAGCGCCGTCCGCGACGCGTTGAACGTCGCGTCGCCGAGAGACACGGAGTCCGGCAGGACCTGCCGCGCCTTCTCTGTGGGCAGTGGCTGATGCGCGATGAAGAGCGCGAGTCCCCAGCCCGGGTTGGGGAGCTTCTCATCGACCTTTTCAGACACGATCCGGATGCCGCCCGCGGCCGACGCGGCCACGTTGTCGTAATGGCCTTCGTCGGCGCCTGCGTCGACGACGTGGCTCTTCACGTCCCACGGGCTCATGAGCGCCGACGCCGCGAGCCTGGCCGCCGCGCTGCTCCCCAGGCCGACGCCCAGCGGGATCTCGCTCCGGACGCGTCCCCGCAAGGTCAGCCGGGTGAAGGGATTTTCGTGGGCGTAGAGGTAGTCGGCGCCCTCGCCCTCGTAATCCCACGCCGGCCGTTCCGACTCGTTGGCAACCACCTCGAGCCAAAGGTCGATCGCCATGGCCATGCAGTCGAAGCCGGGACCGATGTTCGCGATCGACGCCGGGACCTTTACTCGCATGACGTCACAGCTTCAAGACCTTAGCGAGTGTGCGGGCGTCTCCGTCGAGCTCGATGGGCGGTTCGACGTTCTGCAGCGCAGCGTCGGGGTCCTTGAGGCCCGAACCGGTCAGGACGACCACCGTCGTCGAGTCCTTCTCGACCTTGCCGTCCCGCACCAGCCGGAACAGCAGGGCGAGCGGAGCCGCCGATGCCGGCTCAGCGAACAGTCCTTCGCTGCTGGCCAGCCGGATCTGGGCGGAGAGGATCTCGGTGTCGGTCACGGCCGCGATGGTGCCGCCAGACTCGTCGCGCGCCGACGTCGCGCCCTCCCACGACGCCGGGTTGCCGATCCGGATCGCCGACGCGACGGTCCTTGGGTTCGCGACCGGCGTGCCGTTGACGATTGGCGCGGCGCCTTCCGCCTGCGCCCCCACCATCCGCGGCAGCCGAGTCGCACGTCCTGCGGCGTGGTACTCGCGAAATCCTTTCCAGTACGCGGTGATGTTGCCGGCGTTGCCCACCGGCAGGACGAGGTAGTCGGGCGCGTCGCCGAGCTCATCGACGACCTCGAACGCCGCAGTCTTCTGGCCCTCGATCCGATTCGGGTTGACCGAGTTCATCAGCGCGACCGGGTAGCGGCTGGTCAGGTCGCGGACAGTCTCCAGCGCCTGGTCGAAGTTGGCTTTCAGCGCGACGACCTTCGCGCCGTACATCAGGGCCTGAGACAGCTTGTTGAGTGCGATCTCACCCGAGGGGACGACGACGATCGCCCGGGCGCCGGTGCGAGCCGCGTAGGCGGCCATCGAGGCCGACGTGTTGCCGGTCGAGGCGCACATGAACACGCGGCTCCCCGCCTCCAGTGCCTTCGCGACCGCCACCACCATGCCGCGGTCCTTGAACGAGCCGGTCGGGTTGAGGCCTTCGTACTTGAAGAAGAGCTTTCTGAGGCCGAGGGCTCGGCCGATGTTGTGGCTTTCGATGAGCGGGGTGGAGCCTTCGTCCAGGTCGACCTCGGGGGTGTTCGGTCCGATCGGCAGGCGGTCGCGATAGCGAGCGATGACACCCAACGCGCACTACCTAAAAGACGCGAAGGAATGACGAGACCGCGCGCACGGGCTCGAGCTGCGCCATCCTCTCCCGAGCCTTCTGCAAGCTCGCGTCGAGCGAGGGGTGCGTCGTCACGACCATCTCGGCGGTCTGGTCGTGGGACCACGCGTCCTTCTGGATGAAGCTGGAGATGCTAACGCCCTCCTCGGCGAATACCTGGCCGATCGCGGCCAGGACGCCGGCCCGGTCCTCGACGCGGATCCGGTAGTAGGCGCGCGTCTTCACCTCGCCTATCGGGATGACGCCGATCCGGTCGTCGAAGCTGAACGAGGGCCGGCTCTGCACGCCGCGTCGGATCGAGCGCGCCAGGTCGATGAGGTCGCCGACGACCGCCGACGCCGTCGGCCTGCCCCCCGCACCCTGGCCCACAAGCAGCACCTGGCCGACCAGGTCGCCTTCCACGAACACGGCGTTCTCGGCGCCTTCGACACGCGCCAGAGGATGCTCGAGCGGGATCATCGCCGGGTGCACCCGGGCCTCGACCCTGCCCGGGTGGCGCTGGGTGTGCGCGATGAGCTTGATCGCGTAACCGAGCTCGCGGGCGTACCGGAAGTCGACGGGCTCCACGCCGTCGATCCCCTCGCGAAAGATGTCGTCGGGGCGGACCTTGATCTCGTACGCGATCGAGCCCAGGATCGCGAGCTTGTAGGTCGCGTCGTAGCCGCCGATGTCCTCTGTGGGGTCAGCCTCGGCGTAGCCGGCCTCCTGCGCCTCACGGATCGCGTCAGTCATCGTGCTGCCGGAGTCCATGCGGCCGAGGACGTAGTTCGTCGTGCCGTTGATCACGGCCGAGACGCGCTCGATACGGTTGGCCTGGAGGTCAGTGCGGAACGCGCTGATGAGCGGAATCCCGCCCCCCACCGCGGCCTCGAAGTAGACGTCCACGTTCTTCTCGGCGGCCAGATCCAGCAGCTCCGGACCGTGCTTGGCCATCACGACCTTGTTGGCCGTGATCACGTGCTTGCCCGCCTGGATCGCGCGCTCGATGTAGGAGCGCATCGGCTCGTCGCCGCCGGCGACCTCGATCAAGACCTCGATCGAAGCGTCGTCCAGGATCGCCGAGGCGTCGGTGGTGAGAAGGTCGGGCGAGATCTCGATCGAGCGGCGCTTGGTGACGTCGCGCACGAGCACGCGCTTCAGGCAGAGCTCGACCCCGGCGCGCCGGGAGAGCTGTGGGGCCCATGAGAGCATCCGGTCGGCCACCTGCGAGCCGACGGTGCCGAGGCCGATCAGGCCGACATTCAGCGGGCGGGCTGCCATAGGCGGCTATTCTCCCTGCGATGGCCCTGATCCTGCGCGAGAGTGACGTTCAAGGCCTGATCGAGATGGACGACGTCATCGCTGCGATCGAATCCGCGATGCGCGAGCTCGGCGAGGACGAGGCCGAAAACGAGCCGCGACGCCGGGTCTTCGCCCCCGGTGGCCTGCTGAACGTGATGTTCGCGGCCTGGCCTGGCGGCAAGTGCACGGGTCTGAAGGGGTACACGGTCGCCAATGGCCGGGTGCGGTTCATGGTCGCCCTGTTCGGCCTGGATGGGGCGCTCGAGGCGCTTGTAGAGTCGGACTTCATGGGCGCTTACCGCACAGGCGCCGCGACTGCGGTGGCCGCGAAGGCGCTAGGTGTAGCTGGAGCGGCGACTGTGGCCCTGGTCGGCACCGGCTGGCAAGCATCGACCCAGGCTCTCGCCCTGTCGCGCGTGCTGGAGATCAAGGAGCTTCGCGTGTTCAGCCGCAACGCCGAGCGCCGCGCCGCTTTCGCCGCCGAGCAGGCAGAACAGCTGGGTGTGAACACCGTCGACGCCGCCACGCCCGATGCCGCCGTCCGGGGAGCCGATATCGTGGTCACCTGCACGACGAGCCACCAGCCGGTCATCGAGGCCGAGTGGGTCGAGCCCCACGCCCTCGTGGCGGCCATCGGTTCCAACTACCGGAATCGCGCCGAGGTGCCCGCCGAGCTGGTCGAGCGCGCTCAGACCGTGGTCGTCGACCAGCTTGCCGCGGCTCTGCTCGAGAGCGGCGACCTGATCCAGGCCCACGAGGCCGGCAAGTTCGAGTGGAGCCAGGCGGTCGAGCTGGGTGCGGTCGTGGCCGGCAGGTGGGAGCGGCCCGACCGGCCGGGGATAACGCTGTTCGAGTCGCATGGGATCGCGCTCTGGGACATTGCTACGGCCTCGGTGGTGGTGGCCGAGGCCAAGCGCCGGGGCGGCTACGAGGAGATCGAGTTCCTGGCTTAGTGGGGGAAGTGGGTGTTGATCGGCTGGGGCGCCAGGGCGCCGATCTGGAGCCATGACCCGACCAGGAAGGCGGTGATCAGGATCACGACCAGGGCGGCGCTTGCGGTCGTATAGATCACCCACGGCGAGGGCCCGGCGGCGGCAAGACGGATCATCATGTCAGACCAGTCCGGGCCACGCCGGGGTTTCCAGGTTTCGACCTCAGCCCGGATCATCCGGCTAACGTCCGAT
>Ga0209648_10003652_pt1 | contig 12967 bp, 10 predicted proteins | sample GraSoi2013_115cm_FD_185830 | JGI IMG/M metagenome (GOLD analysis project Ga0209648, IMG submission 185830) | Grasslands soil microbial communities from the Angelo Coastal Reserve, California, USA - Sample 9_17_2013_115cm (SPAdes) (version 2) | ecosystem: Environmental > Terrestrial > Soil >...
CATCTACCTGATCGACCAACATTCCGAGATCGTTAAGCCGTCGTGGTTTGGGGAGTCGATCGGCAGGTATGAAAACGGCGAGCTCGTCGTCGACACCATCGGCCTTTCCACCCGTTTCAGCTTCATCGACAATTTCCGTACCCCGCACTCGGAGAAAGAGCATGTGGTCGAGCGCTACAAGATTTCCGCTGACGGCGCCATGCTGGAAGCGAACGTGACGGTCGAGGACCCGGACGCCTTCAACGCGCCGCTCCACATGATCAAGCGCTGGCGCAAGGCGGCCAATCCGGGACTGGAGACGGTCTGCGCGGAGAACAACGGGGATCATTTCAGCAAGAACCTGTTCCCGATTCCGGAAGCGAAGACGCCGGATTTTTGAAATAAGTTTGGTTTAGCTCGCTAAACGGAGCTGCAGGCGCTCCCAGACGTCGGCTCTGTCCGCAAGCCGACGTTGCGGCTCGGTTTTGACCGATCGTGAAGAGCCAATAGCGACCATCGCATTCACCCTCCCCATGATTTTGTGCCGTGAGTGTGAGCTGCCTCACATTTCGTTTCGGGGAAACCTGTATAGGAATTCGGAACGTCTCCGATCCCAGTCAACGCCAACAGCCTGAAGCAGTGGGCGGACATGGCAGCTCTAACACGAAGGCTTCTGGTCACGGAGCTCGATCGGCAGCGCGATAGATCGCTGGACGGATATAGTTCCGCTCTAGCCGCTCGCTTCAAGCAATCTGATGGATCGGAGCATCGCGCTGTAGGGGCGACCTTTTGTGGTCGCCCTCGCGGCGGACGCGGCACGCAAACGGGGCGACCACAAGGGTTGCCCCTACAGCCGGCAATGTTGAAAGACCTTCAATCCCTCCAGATTAGCTGAGGCGATATATAGACTATTAAAAGGAGGATGCTAATGGCACAGCAAGTCGTAATCGTAGATCAAACCCGCCAAATCGATCAATCGCTCCTTCACGAGGCGGCGATTGCCTTAAACACGCAAGTGACGAGGGATCTGCCGGTACATTGTAGCGGCATTTCCGCAAACGTCAGCACCGCTCCATCACTCTCGTCGGTACCACCTGGAGCCTGGCCAGTATTTCTTGTCAGGTCACTTCCGCCAGGTGAAGGCGGATTTCATCTTGATAAACATAATCAACCGTACGCAAAAGTCATAGCGTCACCAACCGACGAAAGTTGGACGATCGACGCAAGTCATGAAATTGTTGAAATGCTTGTCGATCCATTTGGCAATCGTATGCACTCTTCCGAGGCAATTGAGATATCCGGAGACAATGTAATAGATGGCACAGGCATATTTAACTATCTTGTGGAAGCTTGTGATCCATGTGAAGCAAATAATTTTGCCTATGATATTAGTGGAATTGCGGTATCAGATTTCATAACTCCGCACTTCTACGATGCATCAGTTACGCCCGGCACACTTTATAGCTGCAGAGGAAATATTAAAAGACCGAGACAACTTCTGCCTGGTGGATATATTTCTTACGTTCAGCCCGATCGTCAGTGGAACCAAATTCTCTGGGTAGACCCTGAGCAGCCTCCACAGTATAAAGTGCCAGACATCGCGGACGGTGTTCGCTCAATGCGGTTAGAAATCCACCGTGCGATGGGTGCTAAGCTTGATGCAGCAAAACATGCTCAGCGGCGCAAAAAGGGCGGCCTTGCAGACAATGTCAGAACCAGGCTCGCATCTTATCAAACTTATCGCAGTGAAAAAGGCCGCGAGAAGCTTCTGCTGGACTGGTATGGTCTTGGAGACAAGTAGTAAGGGGCGGCGCATCGTGATGTAGGGGCGACCCTTGTGGTCGCCCCATTGGCGGACGCGGCGCACAAACCGGGCGACCACAAGGGTCGCCCCCACAGCAGGCAATGTTGGAGAACGCCGCTTGTGAGTGGCACCAACGCTATCACTTGGTCGATGCTTCAATCCGTTCAAGTTCGCTGAAGCGAGCGACTAGCGCCTGTTCCGGTCATTTTGAACCACTTCTCCGGAGTCATGGCCGGGCTTGTCCCGGCCATCCACGCCTTGCTTGCTGATCTGCCGCAAGAAAGACGTGGATGCCCGCGACAAGCGCGGGCATGACGGTGGCGTGGTGGTTCGATTTCATCGGAACGCGCTCTAGCGCGGCTCCGCCGCGGCCAGCGAAATCATCGCGAGCAGGATCGCTTCGCCTGCGCGGATGAGGTCGTTGAGCCGGGGCGCGCGGCGCTTGCGCATTTGCCGCCCGTTGGAGAGTTGCTCGGGAAATTTCTTCGAAAGTCTCTTCGAAAGTCTCTTCGAAAGTCTCTTGGAGCGCCTCTTGAAGAGCTTCTTTGGCAGCTCCTTTAATCCGACCGGCGGCACGTGGATGAAAATCACCTGACCCGGACCGTCCGGCCGGGCGGCGGCCTCAAGCGCGCACCAATAGACGTAGTTGCACAGATAGGCGCCGGCGTTGCGCGAGGGCGCTGCCTCCACGCGGGCCGTGCGCGCGGCTTTGACGAGGCGCGCGACCGGGAGGGGATTGCGCTGCGCGTCCCGGTGGGGCGCGATGGTGCGCGTCGCCGGACGATGGCCGCTGGCATCCGGAAACAGCGCGATGCGATTGCGCGCACGCTCTTCGACCCGCACCCGGTGCGAGCGGGTGGCGACGCCAAACATCACGACAATATCGGGCTTCTCCCGCGCCAGCAGCACGGGCAGCTCGCGGTCGACGGCGTCGTAGCGCGTCGCGAACACATGGGCGATGCGCCGCGTTGCGGCGAAGGCCGGGCGACGGCGCCGCGCGAGGCGCGTCGCCATCGGGCCGCTCGGATTGACAGGCGCGCCGGGAAAGCGGCCAAAGCCGGTGATGAGGATGATGCGCAAGGGCTTAAAATCCCAAAGTCGCCACGATATCCTCAACCGCGAGCGCAGGCGACAGGGTTCCTTGCTCGACGGCGCGCTCCAATTGCGGCAGCCTGGCCTTGAGCTTGGGGTCGGTGGCGAAGCGGGAGCGCAGCCTCTCCTCCAGGAGCGCCCACATCCATTTCACCTGCTGCTCGCGCCGCCGCGCCGCGAACGCGCCGGTTGCGGAGAGGCGGCGATGGTGATCGAGCACATGTTCCCATAGCTGCGCGACGCCTGCGCCCGTCACGGCCGAATAGGTGATGACCGGCGGGTTCCACTCGGCGACCCGCGGGGTGAGGATGTGGAGCGCCGCACGATATTCGGCGGCCGCCGCCTTGGCACGAGCGAGATTGTCGCCGTCCGCCTTGTTGATGGCGATCATGTCGGCAAGCTCGACGAGCCCTTTTTTAAGGCCCTGCAACTCGTCTCCGGCGCCCGGCAGCATCAGGGCGAGGAAGAAATCCGTCATGTCGGCGACAGCGGTTTCTGACTGGCCGGTGCCGACGGTTTCGACCAGGATGACATCATAGCCCGCCGCCTCGCAGAGCAGCATGGTCTCGCGGGTCTTGGCGGCAACGCCGCCGAGCGTGCCGGCGGTCGGCGATGGCCGGATAAAGGCGCGGGCGTCGGCCGCGAGCTGCGCCATGCGGGTCTTGTCGGCGAGGATCGAGCCGCCAGTGCGGGCGGAGGACGGATCGACCGCCAGCACCGCGACCTTGTGGCCAAGCCCGGTGAGATGGCTGCCCAGTGCGTCGATGGTGGTCGATTTGCCGACCCCCGGCGCCCCGGTGATACCGACGCGCCGCGCGGTTCCGGTGTGCGGGAGGAGGCTCTGCACCAGCTGGTGCGCCGAGAGCTGGTGGTCAGGGCGCTTTGACTCGACGAGGGTGATGGCGCGCGCCAGCGCAGCGCGCTCGCCGCTACGCAGGCCGCAGATGAGGGGCGCGATATCGGCGGGCGGCGGGGCGGGGACGGGAGCCGTGATATGAGAAGGGATACGGGTCATGGGCGCCAGGTTAAGATATGGTGACGTGGCCTTAAAAGGCTATGTTGCCGAGACGCGTAGGGCGCAATAAGCCACCGGGTCCGGCCTTTGGCCGGCCCCGGTGGCTTATTGCGCCCTACGCGGCTGCAGGTAAGGAGAACACCGATGTTTGACAGCGTCCGCGCCGCGCGCGGCGTGATCCGGTCGCTGCGCATCTATTACGGCGGCAGGCAGCGGCGCGGCGCGCTCGACCGGCACTACGCCCGCTTTGTGGCCGAGGGCGATCTGGTATTCGACATCGGCAGCCATGTGGGCGACCGGGTTGCGGCATTCCGGCGGCTGGGAGCGCGGGTGATCGCGGTCGAGCCCCAGCCCGCGCTGGCGATGACGCTGCGGCTCATCTATGGCCGCGACAAGACCGTGACCTTGGTGGAGAGCGCGGTCGGCCGCGAGCCCGGCAAGGTCGCCTTGAAGCTCAATCTCGACAATCCGACGGTTTCGACCGCGTCTGAGGCCTTCATCACGGCCGCCCACGATGCGCCGGGCTGGGAGGGGCAGCATTGGACCCGGACCGTCGAGGTGCCGGTCACGACCCTCGATGCGCTGATCGCGCGCCACGGCGTGCCGCGCTTCATCAAGATCGATGTCGAGGGCTTTGAGGCTGAGGTCCTGGCCGGGCTCTCCACCCCGGCGCCGGCGCTATCGTTCGAATTCACCATCATCCAGCGCGATATCGCCTGCGCCTGCGTGGCGCGTTGCGCCGCGATCGGCTATGGGGCATTCGAAGCCTCGCTTGGCGAGAGCCTCGCTTTCGTGCATGGGCGCAAGCTTGATGCCGGCGAAATCACCGGCTGGCTGATGGGATTGCCGGAGCGCGCCAATTCGGGAGACATCTATGCGACGTTGGCGTAATCGAGTTTACTTCAGCACTCTACTCGCCGTGCTGTTGGCGCCTGCCTGCTCACTTGCGGCCGGCCCGGTCGCGGTGGCCATCGAGAACGCCAGCACGCCGACGCTGTGCGCCGAGATCGACAATGTCTACCTCAAGCTCACTTCGGCCGCCGTGCGCCAGTTCACGATCGAGGCGGCCCACCCGGCCTATGCCGGCACCATCGTGGCTGACCGCACCGCCCCGGACTTTCGCAACTGCGACATGTCGGCTGATCCGGTGCACCGCGCCGAGCCGCGCCGGGTCACGATTTACGAAACCGGAGACGTGCAGCTGATCGGCCACACTTTCACGTCGTTCTGGCGGCCCAACACGGTTCCGGTCCGGGTCGGAGCGCGCGTTGAGACCGGCCTGCACCTGTTGCAGCTGTTCACGAAATTCAAGGAGCGCACCGAGGAGGTGCTGGTGCTCTATCCCGCCGACGGATACTGGCGCGCGCGCCCGCTGCCGCCGGAGCATCTGTCCTACAGCGCCTACGGATCGTCGTTCCTGATCGGACCGGTCGAGACAGCGGGACGGCCGTTCGTCGACATCCGCGACATCGCGTTCGATCCGGCGACCCAGAGCTTCCGTCTCGCCTTTGCGCGCGGCGGCGAGGCGACGCTGCGGCTTGACGCCGTCGACCGCGAACACATCGCGCTCGACGTGAAATTCGATCGCCCCATCGCGGTGCGCCCGTTCGCGGCGCTGCGTTCGATGTTCGTGACCGAAACCAACGCCGACGCCGCCCAGGTCGCCTGGCGCACGGGAGGCGGCAAAGCCTACGAAGTCGCGCCGATCATGTCGTTTGGCCGCGCCGACGCCCTCGAATTGTGGGCCGGACGGCGCCTGCCGTCGCGCCATAACACCAGCGCGCCCGACATGATTTTTCGCTCGTTCGTCGGTGGCGATTGACCGAGTTCGCTCCATCCGGGCTACCATGGGTACGACACGAGAACACGCATAATCGGAGGGTCGAGACAAATGACGCATCTATTGACAAAGGCAACGGCACTGGCGTTGGCAGCGCTTGCCGCGACCGCAACGCTTAGCCGCGCACAGCAGGACTATCCGACCAAGCCGATCCATTTCATTGCCACCGAGGTGGTGGGATCGGCGACGGACATCCAGGCGCGCATCATCGCCAAAGGCATCGCTCCGCTGCTTGGCCAGCCGATCGAGATCGAGAACATCTTCGGCGAGCCGGGGCTCCAGAAAGCGATCAAATCCGCGCCCGACGGCTACACCGTGGTTTACGGCGGCGCCGGCACACTGGCCATTCTGCCGCATATCAAGAAGGTGTCGTTCGATCCGTTGCGGGACCTCACGCCAGTCGGCCGTTTCGTCATCAGCCCGACGTTGCTCGCGGTCAATCCGATGCTGCCTGCCCACAATGTCCAAGAGCTGGTTGCTCTGATGAAGGCCAATCCCGGGACGCTCAAGATGTCGACGGCTGGCGCGGGCACCGCCGGCCACTTCGCGGGCGAAATGTTCATCGCCATGGCCGGCGTCAAGCCGATCGTGGTCCATTATCCAGGCGGCGGCCCGGCGATCGATGCGGTCGTCAACAACGACTCACAGTGGACGATGGCGCCCATCGCCGGCCGCCTTCCCCATGTCCGCAGCGGAAAGCTTCGCGCGCTCGCCACCGGGGGAACATCCCGCCTGCCGGCTCTGCCCGACGTGCCGACGATCGCGGAATCCGGCTACCCGGCCTACAGCTCGGTCGGCTGGGCCGGCATCTACGTGCCCAACGGCACGCCGCAGCCGATCATCGATAAGCTCAACGCCGCCATCGCCAAGGCCGTCACCCTGCCGGAGGTCAGACAAGAATTCGCCGCGCAGGGCGTCGAGGGCGCGAGCAGCACCCAGGCCGAAGTCGCCAAGATGTTGCAGGAGGATTACGTGCATCTCGGCGAACTGGCGCGGAGCATGGGGATTCGGGTGGAGTGAGGGAGCGGGCTCCGGCGCGTGACCGGCCACGGCCGATGAAGCTTGAGCCCCGACAACGGCAAGCTTGGCTTGACGTCCGGCTTGGGGGGCGTACATCAAAGCATGCAGGCGAAACATGAGTCGGCCGATAGACGATACACGAATTGATTACGCGTTGGGGCGGGGCACCTACGGTGCTTCCGAAGCATTGCGGCTTGCGGTTGGGCAAATTTTGGTGTCGAAGAGACAGCGGCCCGGCTCATTCGCCTTATTCCCAAGATGGCGGCGCAGACCGAACTTACCGAAAGCGGGCGTTTCGAATTGCCGATCAATGCAGCCTCGAAATTGAGACCGCATCGCAAGTGAAGCCCATTCTTGGGTTGGGAGAACGCTGCCCTACTCCGCCGTCGATTGCTCCACATTCGCAATCCGGCTCGGCACGCCGAATTCGCGGCGGCAGACATCGGCCAGCACCGCGATGCCGTCGCGGATCTCCGCGTGAGAGGGATTGCCGAAACACAACCGCAGCCGGCTCTTGCCATAGGGCTTGTCGGGCGACCATTCGAAGCCCGGATTGATGGAGACCCCGGCCGCAAGTGCGGCCTGGGCGAGCTTTTGGGTGTCGACGACGTCGGGCAGCTTGACCCACAGGAAAATGCCGCCCTTCGGATCGTCGAACTCGGCCGCCGTGCCGAACTGCTCGGCGAGCGATTCCATCATGGTTTCGAGCTTGGCCCGCAACGCCCGCGTCAGTTCCGGCACATGGGCGGCAAAATGCGGCGTGCAATATTCGGCGAGCACCATCTGCTCAAGGGCGCCGGTGCCGGCGTCGGTCTTGAGCGGCAGCATGCGCGACAGTACCGACCACTCCGCTACCACATACCCGATCCGCAGCGCCGGCGCGATCGATTTGGAAAATGAGCCGATGTGGATGACGTTGCGGCTCTTGCTCAATGCATAGATCGCCGGCGGCCGTTTGCCGTCCCAGATCAGGTCGGCGTAGCAGTCGTCTTCGAAGATCGGCACGTTGTGGGCCTCCGCAAGGCGCAGCAGCCCCAGACGCCGCTCTTGCCCCATGATGGCGCCGGTCGGGTTTTGCACGGTCGGGATGGTGTAGATGTATTTCGGGTGGATGCCGCGCGCCTTGAGGTCGTCGAGCGCGGCGGACAGGGCATCGAGGCGCAGCCCCTCGTGGTCGAGCGGCACTCCGATGGCATTGACGCCGAGGCGGGCAAGGCGGCTCAGCGAGCCGAAATAGGTGACCTGCTCGACCAGCACGGTGTCGCCGCGCGAAAGCAAAAGGCCATTGACGAGCTCGATGCCCTGGAGCGATCCGGAGGTAATGAGAATCTCATCGGCCGTACAGGAAATCCCCGCGTCGCGCTTGAGCTTTTCGGCCAGGAATTCGCGTAGCCGCCGGTAGCCGAGGGGGCCGCTTGCGAGCCCATAGGTCGCCAGCGTCCTGCCCTCGCGCTTGAGCACCGCAGTCGCGGCCGCGATCAGCTCATCGACCGGCACCTGCGCGGCATCGTTGTGGCCGCCGGTGAAGTTGTACTTGGGAAACCCGTTCCACTTGACCGCCGGCGCCGGCAAGCCGGCCGGCAGCAGGGGCGCGAAGTCGAATGGTTTGGCGGCGGTCGTGGATGCAGCTTGGCTCATGATTTCTCCCGGTGCTCTCCGGCAACCACTCCACCGAAACCGCGATCGATTTGCAACCCATATCCGCCCAGCATCGCGACCCGGTCAGCGGCGCCGCGGAGCGGACAGCCGCGTGATCAGCGCCTGTTGCATGAATCCGTCCGCGTGCGTGCGGACGTGGCCCCGATTTCACTCCGCTTGCGCGCCAGACGCAATCCGTGGTGCCTACTCCGCTGCCTCCAGGCTCGCCGGATCGCGGAAGGGCGCAGGGAGGTTTTGCGTGGGGTATCCGCCGGGCACCGGCAGCGCGGGGCCGCACGTGTAGAAATCCGGCCGCGCGGGTGCCTGCGTGAACGCCGCGAGCGCGTCCGGGTCCGCCACGATCAGGTCAATCACCGTCGTGTAGCCGTAGCGCAGGAAGGAGCGCGGCAGCTGCGCCCGGTAAGCGCGCACCAGGGCGGGATGGTCAAACTGCATCACGGGGGTGAAGCCGGGCACGGACTGCAGGTGCGTGTGCCCGTCAATCAGCCCGGGAATCAGGAACAGCCCATCGGCGTTGACAACTGTTGCGTCTTGCGCGGCCTCGGCCGGGAGTTCCGTAGCGACCGCGGCGATGCGCTCCCCGTCCACCAGGACATTCAGCTTGCGGCCGGAATCTTTCTGTTCCGGAGACAGGACGGTCGCCCCGGCGATCCAGGTACGGGGTGCGGCGAAGAGCGGATCGCCGTGCGCGAGCAGCCATGCCGCCGCGGCGGCGAGCGAGAGGCAGGAAAATCGCAGGCTGCGCGTGCGACGCGGTCCCCGGGGTCGTGCATCCATGTGCATGTATTCCTCACAGTGAAGCGCCGAGCATTGCGCCATGGTCAAAAATACCAAAGCAACTGGGGCCGACACGCTTCAAGGCGTGAGGGTTCTCGCGACCCGGAAACCCACATAATGGACGCGGTCGTCCGGGTCGGCCCAGATGCGGACAGCGGCACGGAGGTTCTTCGGGAAGTTGTACCATGAACCGCCGCGGACGGGGCGGAGACCGCAAACGGGTCCCGATCCTCCCACTACGATCATCATTCGTCCAACCCGCGCTCCCGGTGTCCAGGCCGAACCGTCGGACGGCGCGCCCGCATAGCCGTCATGATAGCAGTCTGCGGTCCACTCTGAAGCGTTGCCGAGCATGTCGTACAAGCCGAATGGATTTGCAGCGAAGCTCCCCACCGGCGACGTATACGCGTAGCCGTCGCTGCACGGCGCCGCCGTCCACGCCTTGGCTCCGGCGATGGTGCTCTTTGCAGTCTGATCCGCGCCATTGCCATACCGGCACAGATCCGTTTCCTCATTGCCGAACCAATATCGTGGATACGAGCCGGGCTGCGTCCGCGCCCGCGCTGCGTATTCCCATTCTGCCTCGGTCACGACCCGGTAGGCCTTGCCGGTCTTGCCCGCCAGCCAATCCGCATACGCCTTGGCATCGTTCCAGTTCAGGCACACCGCGGGATGAGACCCGCGTTGGGTGAAGCCGGGGGTACGCCACGAACGACCCGAGCGCTCCTTGTTCTCGCCGCCTTCGAACGTCTGGCACTTGGAGCCGGTATCATATCTCGTCTCCGCCACGAAGGCCGCGAATTGATCGACCGTCACGTGAAATCTGCCGACCGCAAACGGCCGCACGAACGTCACTTGATGCAGAGGGCCTTCGTCCTCGTCGCGATCGTGTTCGCTTTCCGGCGACCCCATCGTGAAGGCGCCAGCCGGCACGACCATCATCTCGGGGCACTGGATGCATTCCTTGAACGCATCACCAGGCCTCAGCGCGCATTCTTCGGTGGAGGACAGCGGCACGGCCGTTCGCGGTGATGCCGACACCGCTGTTAATCCGCCGCCACACCCGCCGGAGGGGATCGGCGATACCGTCGGCGGCGCCACCACCGCGAGCTTGGCCGGCGGGGGCGGCCCTGCAGGCGAAACGGGCGGCGCAACGGTCGCCGCCTCCTGGCGCAACTCGTCAAGCCGTGCGCGAGCCATCGAACCGTATGGCGTGCTGCCGAATTGGCGAATGAAATCCTCCAACACGGCGACGCTCGTGGAGTTCTGTGTCGCGGTCCAGGCCTGTCGCGCCTGATCAACCGGCAGCAGTGGCGCCGCGACGGCGGGCTTTGCTCCCGGCTTGAAGTAGATCTCCGCACTCGGCAAAGCCCCGTAGACGACCGGCTCCTGCCGCGAGTTCGTCGCGTTGAGCACGGCTTCGCGGACGTTGCGGAAAAGGTAATTAACCTCCAGTCCGGGCGTCTCGATGTGCCGCAGAAGCGCCGCGGTGAACGGGCTATTGCGGCCCGTTCCATCGCTCGCCGTGGTGCCCTCTTTCGCCGCAAAGGCGACCAGCACGCTGCCGGCGGGTTCCACCCGCGCCAGACCTCGCTCGACTGCCCGGACCGGGATGCTGCGTTGCATCCGCGCCGCAAACGGATTGTTGCGGCAGGCATCGAGAATGATCAAGCCGAGCTTGGAGGCTGCGCCGACAATGGGCACCAGGCTTCGGAGCGCAACCGCTTCGTGCTCGGCGGCAATATCTTCCTTGAGTTCGGCATCGACCGGGATCAACCAGTTGTCGCCGCCGATCTCAATGCCGTGGCCGGCAAAGAACACCACGGCCATTTCGGATCGCCGGGCCTGCGGCGCGAAATCCCGCAGGGCCAAGCGCATGTCTTCGGAGGTCCCATTGATGATCCGGCGGACCGTGAATCCTAGCCGCTGCAACGATGCTGCGACGTCAGCGGCATCGTTGGCGGGGTTGGCCAGGGCGGGGACGTTCCGATAGCCGCTGTTGCCGATGACGAGCGCAACGCGGGTCTGCGCATGGCCGGGCATGACGCCCAACAGCAGCACGAGCACTGCCCATGCGATGGCAAAGGCGACGTGCATGGCCGAGGCCTACGATATCGTTACGAACGGCTGGTCTTTCACCGCGGCGACCAGGCCATTGAACGCCTCGTTCACCTTCGGCCATGCCGGCAGCTTCGCCACGTTGTCGAGCCAGCGCTTGATGTTCGGATAGGTCGAAAAATCGACCTTGATGATCTCGCCGATCGACACCAGGCAGGCGCCGAAATAGTCCGCGATCGTCACCTGATCGCCGACGAGATAATTCTTGTCCGGGCCGATCCAGTGGTCGTTGAGCACCTTTAGCCAGCGCTTGGAATGTTCTTTCCCCATTTCGAGGGTGGCGGCCTGAGCCTCGTCACTGCGCCGCTTGAGATTTGGGAACAGCTGCGGGTAGCACAGCCCGTAGCCGAAATCGCGATAGAAGTTGGTGTTGATCCAATCCATCACCTCGTTGACCTTGGCCCGCTGCTTGAGGTCCTTAGGGTAGGCCGGCGAGCCGACTTTATCCGCGAGATATTTCAGAATCGCGGAGCTTTCCGTGAGCCGCAGGTCGCCGTCTTCCAGCATCGGCACCAGACAGTTCGGATTGACGGCCGAATAGGGCAGATTGTATTGCGCGCCCGTCATGATATCGACCACCTCTTCTTCCACTGGAATCTGGTGCTCGGCGACGAACAGCCGCACGGGTCTGCTCGTCGTCGATATCGGGTGCATGTAGAGTTTCATGGGTCTTCCTCCCTCCCTGGGTATGTCGCCGCCGCACTGGAGCGTGTTGCAATCGCGTTGAGCGTCGTACGCGAGCTTGGCCCGCGTCACCATCCGCTTCGCAGTGTTTTGCTTTCGATGGGTTGCCGGGTCAAGCCCGGCGATGGGGGCAGACCCGCAGGCGGGCAAAATCGCCGGCCACGACGATGATGACCCAGTTCATTGGGCAGCATCCCCCCGCGCGTCGCCGGCAGCGACATCCGCCGGCAAACGTGGATTCAAGGGATGCGGTGTCGCCTTCGATCGCGCCCGCTCAATGTCGCTCGCCGCGCAAGACTTGTCCGCCTTGCTTGAGGGTCAAGGCCATCACTTTGCCGTCGGCGTCGCGCTCGAAGTCGAACTCGGCGCCGACGCCCTCGGCGACGAAGATATCCTTATCGACGGATGCGACTTCGCGCGGCCCTCCACGGGAGCCCTGCACGAAGAGCTTGGCGCCGCTGGAGAAGACGCGTAGCGCAATGGCGGGCGAAAGCGGATAGTTGCCGTCGTACTCCTTAAGCTCAGCGTCGGTCGGCGTCCATTTGGCAGCGACCGGCGCGGGTGCGCCGATGCGCTCGGCCTCGAACGCGCCGCCACCCTGAAACAAAGTGAAGGTGTATGTGCCGTCAGCTTTGCGCTTCGGACGCAACACCGCGTCGAACTGGAGCGGATAGAAATCGCCCGCGCTGTCGTAGCCCATTTCGAATTCGGGCTGACCGTCGGCTTGGATGGTGAGCGCGTCCCCCTTGTGACGTAAATCCATGCCGAGGCCGCCCTGCAAGCGATAACGGCCTACGAGCGCGTCGATCAGCTTGGCGTCGGCGGTCGCGACCATGCGCGGCGCGCCGGCAGACACCGAGGGATCGAGCAGGTGCAGCCCGAGCGTGACGAGGCCGCCGAGGTTGGTGAGCGCCGCGTCGCTAAGCAAGACGACGGCGCGCTTCGCGGCGCGATCGAAGGCGACGAAAGACGAATAGCC
>Ga0209648_10003654_pt1 | contig 12965 bp, 16 predicted proteins | sample GraSoi2013_115cm_FD_185830 | JGI IMG/M metagenome (GOLD analysis project Ga0209648, IMG submission 185830) | Grasslands soil microbial communities from the Angelo Coastal Reserve, California, USA - Sample 9_17_2013_115cm (SPAdes) (version 2) | ecosystem: Environmental > Terrestrial > Soil >...
AGGTCCATAGCCAAGGCGCGGTACTGAACATCAAACTCCTGTGAGATGGCGCGTCCCAGTTCGGCAAGCAATGCGTCTCGCCTGGCCACCAGCACTACGTTGATCCCCGACGCTGCGATTTGCCGCGTGAATTCCTTACCGATTCCCGACGAAGCGCCTGTGACGAGCGCCCACGGTCCGAACTGTCCTTTATCAAGCACTGCTTTCATCGTGCTGTTCCTTTCTGTCGATTGCACCTGTTGCTCCATCGTTCGGTCTCACAGCGTGCCGATCCAATCTTTCAGGCGCTTTACTTGCTTCCGAGCGCGCTCTGTCGCCAATTCGAGACCATCCATGATCGTGTTCTCCGGAGTTGCCTGAAGTCTTTCTCAAGAGACCTTGAAAAGAACCTTCCCGCCTTTCTGTGCGTGCGTGAGGGCGGCCGCTGCAGAGCTGAGCGGGTAGGTGGCCGCGATGGGAACGCTGAGCTTGCCCTCGGCGACGAGCCGAGCGCCCAGCTTGATGCCTTCCACGATCTTGGGGGATCCTTTGGACACCGGCGAGGAGAGCCAGTAGCCACGGATGGCCGTATTCCGGAAGATGAGATCGATGCCGTTTGCAACGCCAGGCTGTCCGCTCGTGAAGGAGTAGAGCACGACCGTGCCCCCGGGCGCCAAGCAGCCGGAGAGAGACGCGGTCGACGCTCCGGCGACGCCGTCAATCGCCAGCCTGATCTTGGCGTTGGAGGTGGCTTTGGCGACTCTAGCGGCGATGTCCGGCCCATCCACCAGGACGACATCGGACCCTTTGTCGACGAGCTCGTCGACGAGCTCCGCGCGGCGCACCAGGCTGACGGTCAAGAGGCCGCGACTCTTGGCAATGGCGATCACCGAACGCCCTACGCCGGAATTTCCGGCATTCTGGATCGCCCAGTCGCCCGGTTTCAAGTCGACGTAGTCGCTGAGCAACATTGCGGCGGTCGGCGGATTGATGGACAGCATCGAGAGCTGTTGAGGATCAGCGCCAGCCGGCAACGCAAAAAGGTCGGTGGCCGGCAGGAGGATTCTTTCGCGCCATGCGTCATGGGTGATAGGAACGAGAACGCGATCACCTGCCTTCAAACCAGTGACGCCACGTCCCACGGACAGGATCCGTGCGACACCTTCGTTGCCAACCCCGGAGGGCAAGGATGCCGGTAGCAACGGATAGCGGCCCTTGATCTTCAGGAGCTCCGAGTTATTGATGGGAGCGTATTCCACCGCAACCAACAACTCGTCCGCCTTGGGAGCGTCGGGTTCGGGGATGTCCACTAACTCCACCACCTCTTCGGGCACCCCGTACTTGGAAATCTGAAGAGCTTTCATATCCACATTCTCCTCATTCACGGCGGGCCAAAGCCGGGCAGAGGCGGCCGCGCCATCTTCATGCCACTTCCCGCCTACGGAGTCTCCAGGGGGACCATGGCAACGTCGAAGCGACGATCTTCTCGGATCGCCCCGGCCTTAAGCGCGTCCCCGGAGGGCCAGCCAACCAGCATTCGGTGCATGTCGTCCACCGTACCTACGGGGCGCTCGTTGAGCGTGACGATGAGGTCTCCTTCGCGCAGACCGGCGATAGCGGCGGGGCCGCGGGGTTCGACAGAAACGACCTCCACCGCGTGCGAGGCCGACAGGGCATGGCGCCGGGCGACGCGGCGGTCGATCGGCCGCGTTTGCCCGACGATCCCAAGATAAGCGCGGCGCACACGGCCGCGAGCAAGTAGCTCACTCACCACCCACTTCACCGTATCAATCGGGATGGCAAAGCTGATGCCCTGGGCCATCCGAATGATGGCGGTATTAATGCCGATGACGCGCGGCTGCGCGTCAACCAGGGGGCCGCCAGAGTTCCCGGGATTCAGCGCGACGTCAGTCTGAATGACGTTCTCGATGAGCCGTCCAGTAGCACTCCGCAGAGATCGACCAATCGCGCTGATCACCCCCGCTGACACGGTCGACTGAAACCCGAAGGGATTACCGATGGCGACGACGAGCTGTCCGGCCCGGAGAGACGCGGACCTTCCGAACTGAGCGATCGGGAGTCCCGAACCGTCAGCTCGGATCACTGCGAGATCGGTTGCCGGGTCGCTGCCGACGAGCGTTGCACCGAGGGTGGACCCATCGGTCAGAGTGACTGCAAGATTCGTCGCCTCATGCACCACATGGCTGTTGGTCAAGACATATCCGTCCGGAGTGAAGATCACCCCCGAGCCAGCTCCGACCACGTCTGCGGCCGCACCCGCCCGGCGGTTGCCGGCGGCGATGCTCACGACCGCGGGACCGACGTGCTCCACGACCGAAACGACTGCTCGCGAGTAGGAATCTAGTAGTTCGCGATCGTCGACGCCGCTGGATCGATCGATCTCAGACGACTCGTCCCCCAGGTTGCCAACCTCTGGACTCGCAGGGAGAGCGCCCCTCATTGTTGTCACCTCTGTTTAGGAGGATGCTGGGGCACGTTTCGCGGATTCGGCCGACGTTAGGCGACTATCGAATACAACGGTGGCCGCTGTCTGGAGCGCCGTCCCGGTGCACCCGCCTCCGTCACCGACTCGGCTTGCGCTTCTTGACGGCGGCATCGAGTAAGTGGGCCAGTCGCCGTTGGACGTCAGCCCATGCCTTTGTCCCCCACCCGCGGAGCACCGTGTCTTGCGCCTGGGCCCACAGCGGCCGCGCGACCTCTAGGGCTCTTCTCCCTTTGGATGTGAGTCTCATCGCCTTGATGCGCCCGTCGGGATGCGGGACGCGCTCGGTCACACCGTACCGCTCCAAGAGGCTGATGCTCCGCGTCAGGGTCGTCTGGTCGATGGCGAGCGTGTCCTCGAGTTGCCTCAGATTCGCGTCGCGCATGCGCGCGATGGTCGCGAGAATACTGAACTGCGTCACGCGGAGCCCGCTCGGCCGGAGGATATCGTCGTACAGCTGAGTGACGGCACGGCTGACCATGCGGAGCGTGCTACACACGCACCGGGATAGCCGCACGGACTCACGTTCTCCGCTCACTCCGGTCGCAGGCCGCTCCATAGGCGCGATTCTATCACCGCTCCAGCCTATATTGATGTAGACACATATAATAACATGCACCTACGTTAACACTTGAATCGCAGGTCCCGCGGCGAGCGTCTGAACGCGCAAGGGGGTCTTTCGATGCCGAGGCGTGCCGGGCAGGCCGCACCTGTAGCGGCCGCTCGCCTACGCACGCGTTCAGCGAGGCGATGGCCGGAAGCGAGTTGATGCTGCTGGATCACGCAATCACGCCGATCCGCGAGGGCCTCTTCTCAAGGTCGTGCGAGGTTCGGTGAAACAACGAGGAGACGCAGAGACATGGCAAGGCTCGAGGGCAAGATCGCACTCGTGACGGGCGGCAGCAGCGGGATTGGGCTGGCGGCGACGAAGCAGTTCGTCGACGAGGGCGCGTACGTGTTCATCACCGGACGCCGTGACGCCGAGCTAACGGCGGCGGTCAAGGAGATCGGGAGCAACGTCACGGGTGTCCGGGGCGACGTTTCGAATCCCGGAGATCTCGACCGCCTCTTCGCCCAGATCCAGCGGGAAAAGGGACAGCTCCACGTCCTCTTTGCGAATGCGGGCGTCGCGAGGTACGCCGCCCTCGGCACGATCACCGAAGAGCTCTACGACTCCATCTTCGACATCAACGTGAAGGGGCTGCTCTTCACCGTGCAGAAGGCGCTTCCGCTGATGCCCGACGGCGCGTCGATCATCCTCAACGCGTCGATCGTCGGCAGCAAGGGACTCGCGGCCAACAGCGTGTACAGCGCCACCAAGGCTGCCGTCCGCTCGTTCGCGCGGACGTGGACGACCGACCTGAAGGATCGCCGCATCCGGGTGAACGCGGTGAGCCCTGGTCCCATCGACACACCGGGACTCAACGAGCTGCTCGCCTCCTCGGCGACAGGCCAGCAGCCCGCGGAGATGATCGCCGCCACGGTGCCGCTCGGTCGTCTCGGTCGAGCCGACGAGATCGCCAAGGCCGTGGCGTTCCTGGCCTCCGACGACAGCAGCTACGTCACGGGAATCGAGCTGTTCGTGGATGGGGGCATCGCCCAGGTGTAGGCGGGGGAGGAAGACCATGCCTGTCGCGAAGATCCATGTCCTCGAAGGCCGCTACGATGAGGCTCGCCTCGACAGGATCTCGAACGCGGTCCAACACGGCCTGATCAGCGCCCTGGGGATACCGCCGGACGACTTCTTTCAGATCATCCATGTCTTGCCGCCAGCGCAGTTCCGCCACACGCGGTCGTTCCTCGGACTCACCTATTCGGACGACCTGATCCTGCTGGAGATCACGTTCATCGCAGGCCGGCCAAAGGCGAAGCGACTGGCCCTGTTGAAGGCCTTGAACGACGGCGTCGTCGCAGCCGCGCAGATCGCTCGTGACGATCTCGTGATCACGCTCTACGAAACGCCGGGCGAGAACATCTCGTTCGGCCGCGGCCTCGCTCAACGCGCCGACATCTCCGACAAGGAAAAGGTGGCGACATGACAACATCGCGCGGGCGACAGATCGTGCAGGAGATAGGAGGGGGCATGAGATTTGGAACGATCGGCGCCGGCGCTGTCGCGCTCGCATTCGGGCGAGAGGCGCTGGCCAGGGACCATGAAGTGGTCTTGAGCAGCCGGCGTGGTCCAGATGCACTCGTCGACAAAGTCGCCGAGCTTGGTCGTGGTGCGTCCGCGGCCTCGGTCGAGGAAGCCGCGAGCCTCGACTACGTGTTGCTCGCCGTGCCTTGGCGAAACGTCGAGTCAGTGTTGAAGAGCCTACCCGCCTGGAACGGCCGGGTGCTCATCGATGCGACGAATCCCTTCGTCGAGACGAGTCCGAAGCTCGTCCTCGCCGATCTCGGCGGCAAGGGCGCGAGCGAGGTCGTGGCGGCCCTGGCGCCAGGTGCCCGCATCGTCAAGGCGTTCAATTCGATCGTCACCGCCCGCTTCAATGAAGGGCCGGTCAAGAACGGAGGACGTCGCGTGATCTTCGTCTCGGGGGACCATCCCGAACCGACCGCATTCATCAAACAGCTCATCGAGAGTTTCGGCTTCACGGCGATCGATCTCGGCGATCTCGCGACGGGTGGCCGCCTGCAGCAGGCCGGGGGTCCGCTCGCCGGTCGCGACCTCGTCGAATTCGGCCATCACTAATACGGGAGGCGCAGAATGCGTGCAGGGCAAATCAGAACTTTCGGCGAGCCAGGAATCGTCCTCGAACTTGCCGACCTTCCCGAACCTCCAGCACGCGACCGCAGGCCAGGTGCTGATCGGTGTCGAGCATGCGCCGATCAACATGAATGACTTGTATCTCATCCAAGGTGTATATCCGGTCCGGCCTTCGCTGCCGAGCGTCGTCGGAAATGAAGGGGTGGGGCGAGTGTTGGCCATTGGCAGGGGCGTCGACCACCTGAAGGTCGGCGATCGCGTGCTGGTGCCGCTCTACGGCTTCAGTTGGCGCGAGCGACTCGTTGCACCCGCCGCGGGCCTGTCCGCACTGCCCGAGGCCGATCCGCGCCAACTCGCCATGCTCGGCATTAATCCGCCGACGGCGGCTTTGCTGCTGAACGAGTCCATCGACCTCAGGCTCGGCGACTGGGTCGCGCAGAATGCCGCCAACTCGGGCGTCGGGCGGTCACTCATCGCAATTGCCAAGGCGCGCGGCCTCAAGACAATCAAGCTCAGCACCCATTGGCGCACCGGCATCCGCGGCAACACCTCCGTCACCAGGCGCGCTGCCCGTTCCGTCATCCTCCGGCCGCCGCAGCTCGGACAGAATCCGCGCCCCTTGCACGAGAACGGCACCAGTCGCTCGAACGCGCAGGTGTCGCACCGCACACGCGCGAAGCCGTGGGCCAGCACGCCACACGTCAGGAAGTCCCGGAACTCGCGCTCGACGAACTCAGGGAGATGTGTGCCGCCTGCCGCGCGGGCCGCCTCCGCGAGAAACGTCTCCAAGTGCTCGCGGACGACGCCGTGGAGGATGCCGCGCTCGGTTGTGCGGGGCTGGTACGTGGCGGTCGCCGGCGCCATGTCCCGGCAATACTGCGAAAAGCGGCCTGCGGGAATGCCGCGAATGTGATACGCCTCCTCGACGGTCTCCGGCGATCACGCCGCGGCCGGCCGTCGGCGGCCCGCGGCGTGGGAGAGCGCGCGTTTCTCAGCGAGAACCTCAGTCGTTGCCTGGGGAACCTCCGCGATGTACCTTCTGGCGAGTGGCGAAAGAGTTGAGAAGGCCACGCTGAGCGCGCGCCGGCGACGGGCCGTTCATGGCGGCTGCGCGCTGAAAATGCGATGACCCAAAGGGACAGGCCGATGACGACCCGGGCGACCGAGCTGCGGATGGAGCTGGAGCGGCACCTCCACATGTACCGCCAGATGGCGAAGATCCGCGCCTTCGAGGAGCAGGTGCACGAGCTGTACAAGAGCGCGAAGATGCCGGGCCTGGCCCACCTTCACGTCGGCCAGGACCAGGACGTCTATGCCTGACGCCGCGCCGAGCCAGACCGACAAGGCCGCCCGGTTCCGCGCGCTCCACGAGGGGCCGGGCGCGTTCGTCATCGCGAATCCGTGGGACGCCGGCTCCGCCCGCATGCTCGCCGCGCTCGGCTTCCCGGCGCTGGCGACGTCGAGCGGCGCGGCGGCGGGCACGCTCGGACGGCGAGACGGCAAGGTGACGCGAGACGAGGCGCTCGCGCACGCCCGCGACATCGTGGACGCGTGCGATCTCCCCGTCTCTGCCGATCTCGAGAAGTGCTTCGCCGACGCGCCCGACGCGGCGGCCCAGACGATCCGGCTCGCGGCCGGCGTCGGGCTCGTGGGCGGCTCGATCGAGGACGCGACCGGTGACCGGGACAAGCCCCTCTACGACATCGGCCACGCGACCGAGCGGGTGGCGGCCGCGGTGGCGGCGGCGCGCTCGGTCGGCTTCCCGTTCACGCTGACGGCGCGCACCGAGAACTTCCTGCGCGGTAATCCGAGCCTGGACGACACGATCAAGCGCCTGCAGGCGTTCGAGAAGGCCGGCGCCGACGTCCTCATGGCGCCCGGCCTGCCGGACCTCGCGGCGGTCCGGGCCGTTTGCGCCGCGGTGTCGAAGCCGGTCAACTTCATGGCCGGCATCAAGGGCAAGTCGTTCACGGTCGCCGAGCTCGCGGAGGCCGGCGTGAGACGGATCAGTCTCGCGACGTCGCTCTGGCGCGCGGCGATGACCGGGCTGCTCGACGCCGCGCGCGAGGTGAAGGACAAGGGCACGTTCGGCTACCTGGAGCGCTCCGTCTCCACCCCGGACCTGAACGCCTTCCTGAGAGGCTGAAGACCAATGCCCGTCATCACCCGCCGGATCGGCCCGTGCTTCGCCGCCGAAGTGGACGGCGTCGACGTGACCAAGCCGTTGTCCACGGACGAGGTCGCGGCGATCCATGCCGGGATGGACGGGCACGCCGTGCTGGTCTTCCACGACCAGCGCATCGACGATGCGCAGCAGCTCGCCTTCACCCGGAGCCTGGGGGAGATCGAGCACGCGATCGGCACGAGCCTCCGCGCGCCCGACCAGTACCGCCTGCCGACCACCTTCGCCGACGTGTCCAACCTCGACAAGGAGAACAAGGTGTTCGCCCGCGACGATCGCCGGCGGCTATTCGCCATCGGCAACCGCCTGTGGCACTCCGACAGCTCGTTCAAGGTGATCCCGGCGAAGTACTCGCTGCTGCACGCCCGCAGCGTCCCGTCGAAGGGCGGCAACACCGAGTTCGCCGACATGCGCGCGGCCTACGACGCGCTGGACGACGAGACCAAGGCCGAGATCGAGGACCTGATCTGCGAGCACTCGCAGCTCTTCTCGCGCCAGCAGCTCGGCTTCACCGACTTCACCGACGAGGAGCGCGAGCGCTTCAAGCCGGTGCGCCAGCGCCTGGTGCGCACGCACCCCTCGACGGGGCGCAAGTCGCTCTACCTGGCCTCGCACGCCGGGGCCATCGTCGGCTGGCCGGTCCCGGAGGCGCGCGCCTTCCTGCGCGACCTCGTCGAGCACGCCACCCAGCCGCGGTTCGTCTACGCGCACACGTGGCGCGTCGGCGACCTCGTCATGTGGGACAACCGCCGGACCATGCACCGCGCCCGCCCGTTCCCCGCGCACGAGCCGCGCGACATGCGCCGCACCACGCTCGTCGGCGACGGGCCGACCGTGGCCCAGGTCTAGGTCGCCGCGGCCAGCGCGCCGCCGTCGGCCACGAGGTGGGCGCCCGAGACGAAGGCCGCGTCGCGGGTCTATACTGGCGCAGAACGACGGCGTACGACATCGGCCGAAAACGTCGAGGCGCCCAGGGCGCGGGAGCACACGCATGATTCAAGCCAGGAAGCTCGGCCACGTGGTGTTGAAGGTTCGTGACGCCCAGAAGTCCAAGGAGTTCTACACCCGCGCCCTCGGTCTGAAGCTGGCCCACGAGGACCGGGACCGCGGCGCGGTGTTCCTGAGCTGCGGGACGCAGCACCACGATCTCGCCTTGTTCCAGCTGGCCACCGGCGAGGCCCCCGGCGCGACGCAGCCGGGCCTGCACCACATGGCGTGGCAGCTCGGCAGCTTCGAGGAGCTACAGGCCGCCTATCGCGACTTGCGCGAGCTCGGCATCCCCGTCGAGTCCACCATCGAGCACAACGTCACGCGCAGCGTCTACTTCCACGACCCCGACGGCAACCGCGTGGAGCTCTACTGCGACATGGTCGAGGACGGCTTCGCGGCCATGCGGACGATGGGGCCCCGGCGGGACGCGATCGACATCGAGACGGGCGAGGTCATGAACCACTGAAGCCAGCCAGAGGAGGTCGGCGATGAGTGACGCGAAGCAGCTCTTCAGTGTGAGCCGGGCCAAGGACGCGCTCTACAAGACGGGCCTGCGCGGCTTCATGGAATACCGCGATCTCGGCATCGCGGATGCGACGCACGGGCAGTTCCGCGCCCACGTGATCCGGATCAAGAAGGACGGGCCGGGCGCCCACGATCTGCACACGACCGGCCTGCACCAGCACCGGTGCGACTTCCAGATGTTCTACGTCCTCAAGGGCTGGATGCGGTTCGTGTACGAGGGCCAGGGCGAGCACACGTTCCACGCGGGCGACTGCGTGCTTCAGCCCGCCGGGATCGTCCACAACGAGCTCGAGTGCTCGGACGACGTCGAGATCCTCGAGATCTACTCGCCGGCCGTGCACGAGACGCGGGTGGTCGGGAAGATGCCGGAGACCGCCTCGGCGCGCTGACGCCCGGGGTGATCTCCGACTCGCCGCCGGGCGACGGTCTGTTCTCGCCCGTCGCCTACGCGCGGGACGACGAGAGCCCGGACGACCACTTCTACAGCGCCCCGCGCCGGGTCGTGCACATCGACGACGGCGCCATCGCCGCGCTCGGCCGCTTATACGCGGAGGTGCTGCCCACCGGCGGGCGCCTGCTCGATCTGATGTCGAGCTGGCGCAGCCATCTCCCCGAGGGTGTTCGCGCGCGTGAGATCGTGGGGCTCGGGATGAACGCCGAGGAGATGGCCGACAATCCTCAGCTGACGCGCGCCGTCGTGCACGACGTGAACCACGACCCGCGGCTCCCCTTCGGCGATGCGGAGTTCGACGGCGCGATGTGCGCCGTCTCGATCCAGTACGTGACCCATCCGCTGCTGGTCTTCCGCGAGCTTCGCCGGGTGCTGCGGCCGGGAGCGCCCTTCGTGGTGTCCTTCTCCAACCGCTGCTTTCCCACCAAGGCCGTCGCCGTCTGGCTCGGCTCCACCGACGCGCAACACCTCATGCTCGTCCGCGCCTACTTCGAAGCCGCCAGCGGCTGGACGGACGTGAAGGAAGAGGACCAGTCGCCGGGCGGCGACGCGGATCCGCTGTACGTGGTGTGGGCGCGTACGACGTCGGCTGATACCTGATCAGACGACGCCTTCCTCCACGGCGTGCGCGGACGAAGGCTCGCCGGCCGCCGCGGTCGCCGACGACGTCGGCTCCATCCGGATGCGGCGCATCAGCGGCAGGAGCAACGGCACCACGGCGAACATCACCGCCAGCATCCAGAAGTCGTCCGCATAGGCGAGCAGCTGGGCCTGCTCCACCGTCTCGCGATAGAGCATCGTCACGGCCTGGCGCTCGGCGGTGAAGGCATCGCTCCCCTGGGTCAGGAAGTGGGCCGCCCACCGGGTCAGGCGGCGATGCGTCTCCGGGTCCCACACCGTGATGTGGCTCACGAGCGTGTGCTGGTGGAATTGGCTCCGCTGGGCGAGCAGCGTCGTCGCCACCGCGATGCCCACGCTGCCGCCGAGGTTGCGCAGCATGCCGTACGCGGCGGTGGCGTTGACGAGCTTGTCGCGGCGGATCGTGGCCAGCGTGAGCGTGGAGAGCGGCACGAAGATGAACCCGACGGCGAACCCCTGGATGAAGCGTGGCAGCGCCAGGGCCCAGTAGTCCATCCCGAGCGTCAGGGACGTCATCATGTAGAGGCTGGCGGCGTTGAGCAGACAGCCGAACGCCAGCATCAAGCGCTGGTCGATGCGGGTCACCAGCCCCGACGCGAACAGCGAGAAGATGTTGCCGAGCCCGCCGGGCGCGAGCACCAGGCCCGAGGTCCACGCGTCGTAGCCGAGGAGCTTTTGCGTGAAGACGGCGATCAGCAGCATGCCCGAGAACATCCCGAATCCGACGATCGCGATCAGCGTGGCGCCCGTGGCGAAGTTGCGGTCGGTGAACACGGTGAGGTCGAGGATGGGCTCGCCGGCCGTCAGCTCACGGATCAGGAAGCCGGCGAGCGCGCCGACGGCGACGATCGTCAGCGCGACGATCGTGGACGAGTCGAACCAGTCCTCCCGCTCGCCGCGGTCCAGGACGAGTTGGAGGCAGGCGAAGCCCGCGACCATCAGGCCCAGGCCCCACCAGTCGCTCCGCGCGGCGCGGCGCAGATACGGCGGGTCGAACAGGAAGGCGCTGGCCATGAGGAAGCCGACGATCCCGACGGGCAGGTTGATGTAGAAGATCCAGCGCCACGACCACTCGTCGGCCAGATAGCCGCCGACGGTCGGCCCGAGGATCGGCCCGAGGATGAAGCCGACTCCCCATATCGCCATCGCGAGGCCGCGCTGGTGGAACGGGAAGATCTCCCAGAGGATCGCCTGCGAGAGGGGGATGATCGGACCGCCCCCGAGCCCTTGGAAGATGCGGGCCACGATCAGCGTGGTCAGGTCGGGGGCGGCGCCGGAGACGAACGAGCTGACCACGAACAGCGTGGAGCAGATCAGGAAGAACCGCTTGCGGCCGAACAGCCCGGCCAGCCACCCGGTGGCCGGGATCACCACGGCGTTGGCGGCGAGGTAGGAGGTGATCACCCACGACACCTCGTCCAGTCCCGCCGACATCGACCCCTGCAGGTGCGGGAGGATGACGTTGGTCACGCTGGTGTCGAGGATCTGCATGAAGGCCACCACCATGACCGTGAAGGTGATCGCCCATTTCTGGGCGGCGGAGACCGGGGGCGCTTCCGCTGCTGGAGGCGTCATGCTCAGGCTCGTCCCGCGCGATAGGATATGCGCCGGGACCCGACAACGCGAGGGGGCACCGCCATTATGAGGTGAGCGACATCGCGGTGTATCCTTCCAGGAACTTTCCGATGCCGGTCCGGATGGGTTATAGGCTCGTCGATGAGGCGAGCCGGGTACGGGCGAGGAGGGAACGGATGGCGGTCGAGGTGGCGGTGGCGCGACGGCTCTTCACGCGCGAGGAGTACCACCGGATGGGCGAGGTGGGCATCCTCAAGCCGACCGACCGTGTCGAGCTGATCCGGGGCGAGATCGTCACGATGTCGCCCATCGGCCGGCGGCACTACGCATTCGTCAATAACTTGACCCAGCTCCTGGTCCCGCGCCTGGCCGGTCGCGCCATCGTGGCGGTCCAGGGCCCGATCGTCCTCGCCGACGACACCGAGCCCGAGCCCGACCTCGCGATCATCCGTCGCCGCCCGGTGCCGTACAAGGAGCGCGAGGCCTTCGCGGACGACGCGCTCCTGCTGATCGAGGTGGCCGAGAGCTCACTGGCCTACGACCGGTCGACCAAGCTCCGACTCTACGCCGCGGCGGGGATTCCCGAGTACTGGGTGGTCGACTGTGCCGCTGAGAGTATCGAGGTTCACCGCACGCCCGACGCCGGTGGCTATCGCGACGCGAGCCGCGTGACCGGTGCCGCGACCGTCTCGCTTCAAGCATTTCCCGACGTCGCGCTGACGCTCGCCGAGGTCTTCGCCTGATGAAGAAGCTGCTGATCGTCGTCGGGGCGCTGCTCGCCTGCGTGGCGGTGGCGGTCGTCACGCTGAGCATCGTGGGGCTCGATCCCAAGGACCGCCGGCCCGGGCTCTGGCTCACGGGCGAGCTCGTCACCAAGCCCGTCACCGACTGGTCCTTCACCGACAAGTACCCGACGATCTTCGTCCAGACCCGGGCCTGGTACGGGCTGCCGCACTCGGTGACCACGTCGTGCACCGCGCACAACGGTGCGCTCTACCTCACGTCCGTGTATCGTCCGGGCGGACAGTTCCCCCGCGACCGCCTGTGGAACCAGAACATCGTCCGTGATCCGCACGTCCGCCTGAAGGTCGGCGCGCAGGTCTTCAATCGAACCGCCGTCCTCGTCACGGACCCGGCCGAGAAGGACGCCGTGCTCGAGACCAAGGCGAAGAAGTACCCGCGGCAACGCGTGTCCGACAAGCGCCTCGTGTACGTGTTTCGCGTTCAGCCGGGCTGACATCGCCTCCGGTCTCCGCGGAGCTGACATCGCTCTCGACGACATGATCCGGGAGAGCGTCCGGCCGTGAAGGCGCGCTGGCGCCTCCTGCCCTGGCTGATCACGGCCGCCTGCTTCGCGTATCTCTACGTGCGCCTCGACCGGGCCGCCGCGGCCGAGGGGCAGCGGCTCCTCCGG
>Ga0209648_10003655_pt1 | contig 12965 bp, 14 predicted proteins | sample GraSoi2013_115cm_FD_185830 | JGI IMG/M metagenome (GOLD analysis project Ga0209648, IMG submission 185830) | Grasslands soil microbial communities from the Angelo Coastal Reserve, California, USA - Sample 9_17_2013_115cm (SPAdes) (version 2) | ecosystem: Environmental > Terrestrial > Soil >...
CGACTTCGATGTATCCTCGCGCATCAAAGAACCGGCGCAATTCCTGGATAATTCGCGCGCGTGTCACGAACACCTGCCGTGACTTTTCATTGGCGATCAGGTCGAGATACCGCTGGCGATAGCGCAGTTCGACGTCCGTCAGGCCGTGCCACTTTTCCGGCAGCGGCAGCAGCGCTTTCGAAAGAAAGAAAATCTCCTCGACCCAAATGGACAGCTCATTGGTCTTGGTTCGAAACAAGTGCCCGCGCACGCCAATCGAATCGCCCAGGTCCAGCAGATGAAACAGTTCGAATCCCTGCTCGCCGACAACATCTTTCTTTACGTAAATCTGAATGCGCTTCCCTGCCCCTTGCAGGTGCGCAAAACCGGCTTTCCCCATGAGCCGCAAGGATACGATGCGACCGGCGACCCGGACCTCACTCTGGGCTGACTCCAATTCCGGGCCGGGGGTCTGACTGTACTTGTCTACCAATGCAGCGGGCGTATCCGTCCAGCGAAATTCCCGTGGATACGGGTCGTGCCCCAGCGCCTGGATCTGTTCGAGTTTCTTCTGGCGTTGTTCAAACTGGTCGCGCGGCTCGAATTGCAAAGGGAAAATCCTTTCGGCAGTGATGGGGTTCGAGTATAACGGCGCGCGTCATCCTGGAGCAAGGAACACGCCTCGCTTTGGCCCTCGTAAGAAGTCCTGACAATCCACAGTTGCGCCCGAAGAATACTATGGCTTGCAGACGCCTTTTTGCTATACTCCCACCCCTGTCCCATCGGAGGGCTCCCGTGAACGACTCTCTCCGCCTCTCCTCAACCCGCGGCAAGTCTGTCAAAGACGATTGGCGCGCGTGGCTTCCAGAAGCAAAAGCACAGGTTTTCGATAAACAGGTCCACCAACTCGAATCCAGCTACGTGATGTTGAGCGTGTCACTGGATGAGGCTATCGAACTTCGGCAGTTGGGACACCCCGGCAAATCCCTGCAGGCTTTGGGTATTACTTCGGGGCTCTGCAAGCTGCTGACCCAGACGCTCGCTGGCCTGCTTCGTGCTGTTTCCGAACACGCCAGGCATTACGGAACCGTCCCCAACGCTGCACCTCTGGATCCCGCCAATTTTCAGGGACAAAAGGGCCAGCGATCGGCTCGCATGAGCAGCCTCCTCAACCTCGTGCTGCTCTCCCATCGGCTCCAGTTCCTTCATAAGGTAAGCACGCTGGACGAGATGGTCGAGGATCTTGGCCAGGATTTCCGCCATGCCGCCAATGACCTCGCCGGAGGGACCTATTTGAATCCCAAGAAAATGTGGGCTGAGGTGGACGCGGACCACTACGACCTGAATACCTGCCTGCGAGAGACCATTGTCGTGTTCAAGTCTTTCTTGATTGCCCTGCCCGAGAGCCAGCTCGGCGTTTTCCAAAATACCCTTCGCCAGCAATCTCAGCCTCAGGAAGCCGGCGTCCATTCCCGCCGGCACGTGATCCGCCATAGACGTATGCCCGCAATCGCGGGAGAATGATTAAGCCTGCTCACCCGCAGGCCTCCGGGAAGCTCACCTTGGGAATCAGCGTCCCTTTCGGAGGTGTCTGTTTGAGGCATGTGGGCTTCTGTCAGGACAACTTAAGGGGGTAGTCGGCGCATCAGAGCTAGTGGATGCGCCGCTATTGGACCGTTGGCCAAGAAGCGACCAAGCGATCCTGATGCGTCGACCTCTCGACAGTCCACCAAACCGGTGACTGAAGCGGAGGCCATCCGTCTGGCCCAGGCCGGAGATGCTGCAGCTTTCGAGTTTCTGTACCGCTTACATGGCCGCCGCGTCTACGCCTTGTGCCTGCGCATGGTAAATAACCCAGCCGATGCGGAAGACCTGATGCAGGAAGCTTTTCTGCAACTCTTCCGGAAGATTGGGACCTTCCGCGGAGAGTCGGCTTTTTCGACCTGGTTACATCGGATGACCGTTAATGTAGTACTGATGCGGCTCCGCAAGAAGTCGCTCCCCGTGGCGTCGCTGGAGGAAACGACCGATCCCGACGACGAAACGGGAGGCCCCAGGAAAGACATCGGCGCGCCGGACTTGCGCTTGAGCGGCGCCGTGGACCGAGTCAATCTCGAGCGTTCGGTTGAAAAGTTGCCGCCGGGCTACCGGACCGTGTTTGTACTTCATGACGTCCAGGGCTACGAGCACAACGAGATCGCGAAAATCATGGGATGTTCGGTGGGAAATTCGAAGTCGCAATTGCATAAAGCGCGTACACGCCTGCGGGACCTGCTCCAGGAAGAGATACGCGAGCAGGCACGGCAGGAACGCCATGCCGCAAAAACCCCGACGGCGCATGAGGATTGAGCTAGAATATGCGCAATTCAAGGGTGTGTGAGCGACTTCACGGCGGAACATCAGGGATTTGTGCCGAAACGGTTTTGGAGAAGTCGAATGGAGCAGCGCCCAGCGGCTCCATCGGAGTGAAGCGTCATGCAGTGTAAGGATGTGGAATTCGTAGTGGAGCAGGAAGGTCTGACGCCGTTGCCGGAAGCGGCACGGGCGCACGTAGCCGGTTGCAGCTATTGTCAGGAATTTGTCGCCGATCTCGCGACTATTGTTTCTGTCGCGAATGATTTGCCCGCCGAAGTCGAACCACCGGCCCGCGTGTGGGTTTCCCTCCGGGCTCAGCTTGAACTCGAAGGAATTATCAAGACGCCCGTCGTTCCTGTTCACGATGGGCGCACATCCTGGTGGCATGGCTTCAACGATCTGTTTCGCAGCCGCGCTCTGGCGATTGCGACCGTGGGCCTGCTGATTCTCGCCGCTGGAGTTCTCCAATTGCGGCAACGCTCAGATGCCCCTGTCGCGGCTCCCGAGAATGCAGCTGGACCCCCTTGGCAAATTCCGTTCGCGCAAACTGCCAAAGTGCTGAACGAGCAGGAAATCGATCTCAGAAACATGCAGCCTGCCGGCACTTCTGCGGTGGACACCTCTCTCCGCCAGAGCCTGGAGCGAGTCGATGATTTTATCGCCGACTGCGAAAGCCGTGTGAACGCGGCGCCGCAGGACGAACTGGCGCGTGAATATCTGTCCAACGCCTATCAACAAAAAGCCGAATTACTGTCCGCGATGATGGATCGCGAGGGGAGTGTCCACTAACATGGGAATTGGAATGCCGGGGTTGACCGCTCTGCGGTCGGATGTGAAACGCACCATGCTGCCGGTTCTCGCAGTCGTAGCCCTGCTCTGTTCCGGCGCCGCAGCTGCGGGGCAGCATTTCGAAAAACATTTCGCGGTTAAAAATCGCCCCGTGGTTGTGATCCACAACGTCGCCAACGGTCGCATCGAAGTGAAATCCTGGAAAAACGCCGAAGTGGACGTACTGGCCAGCCAGACTGCCGACAAGATTGGCTTTGATATGGAGCAAGCCGGTGACCGCATCGACGTTACCGCGAACATTCTGGACACGTCGGCGCAGCCCCGCGAGATGGAAGCCAATCTGCAGCTCACCGTGCCCGAAGAAACGGAATTGCAGCTCAAGACCGAGACGGGACTTATTTACGTTGAGCAGGTCATGGGCGACATGACCCTCGAAAGCGTCGCCGGTGATGTCCACCTGAAGGAAGTATCCGGCTATATCATTGTCCGCACCACCGAAGGCTCGCTTGTCTGCACGCAGTGCGCCGGCAAGCTGGATTTCAAGTCCATCAGTGGTGGCGCCCAGGTTCTGCAGCCGGCGCTCAACAACGTCAGCCTCTTCACCACTTCAGGGAATATTCTCTTTGACGGCGATTTCGTCCGCACCGGCCTCTATACCATGAAGAGCGGCAAGGGCCTCGTCGAAGTTCGCTTCTCGGGTAACGATTCTTTTGACCTCAAGGCGCAAACCGCCCTGGGCACGGTCGACAATCAAGCCGCCGCCTACCTTAAGCCCGATTCCCACGGCGTCAAACACCTGGCGACGAAGTTCAGCAAGGGCCTCTTCGGCACCGTCGGACAAGGCTTTGCCAAAGTCGAACTCTCCTCTTACAGTGGTACAATTCGCATTCTGAAGCGCGACTAGTTTTTCGCGCCGCCATCGCGTGACCACTACACTTCCTCCGCGCGGGCCGCAATTCCCCGTCCCGATTCTCGGCCTTGCCGGTTTTATGGGTTCCGGCAAGACCACCATTGGCACGCTCCTCGCTCGCCAACTCGCCTGGCGCTTTGTCGATCTCGATGACCGCATCGAAGCGTTTGCTGGCCTGCCGATTCCTCAAATCTTCGAACGCCTCGGCGAACCCGCCTTCCGCCAGATCGAAGCGGATCAGCTTCGTGCCGTCCTCGGCCGCGCCTCCGAGCTGAAAGAAAGCACCGTTCTCGCCCTTGGCGGCGGCACCTACGCGCAACCCGGCTGCTCCGATTTTCTGCGCGCTGCCGGCGTTCCGGTTTTGTGGCTGGACTCCCCCGTCGAAGTTCTGCTTTCGCGATGCATGACCATGACTGGCCGTCCGCTTTTCCGTGACGAAGCTAGCTTCAGCGCGCTCTACGCCCAGCGTCTCCCCTCCTATCAACTCGCCGACCATCGAATCGACAGCTCCGGCGCGCCTACCCAGGTTGTCGCGGAAATTCTGCGCCGCGGCATTGTTGCATCTGGTGGAAACGCCGCCCATCTCGTGGTTGAGAAACCCCTTCCCTGAGAGAGAATGGACACGGGGGTAAGAAACACCGTGAAATTCAGAACCGCATCGCTTCTACTGACTCTCGGAATCGTGGCGTGTGGCGCGTTGTCTCTCGCGGCTCAGAAGAAGGCCGCGGAAACGTCCGGCGCCGTTGTCTTCGCTCAGGACAAGGCCAAGCTCACCATCAAACTCGGCGGACAGACCGTCGGCCACGAGGAATTTGAAATCGCGCCGTCCGGCGGCGGCTGGCTCGCCAAAGGCACCGCGGAAATCAAGCCGCCCGACGGTCCCGCCAGCAAAGTTTCTGGCTCACTGACAATGCAGGGCGATGGCGCACCCATCAGTTATGACTGGAGTGCCCAAGCGGAAAAAACCAACGGCGCGCACATCCTTTTCGCCAACGGCATTGCGAGTATCACGCTGGAAATGCAAGGCGCCCGCCCGTTCCAGCAGGACCTTACTTTCAATTCCCCTCTCATCGCCGTTCTGGACAATAATCTCTATCATCAGTACGCCGTCCTCGCCCGCATCTACGATTGGTCCAAACGCGGCGTGCAAACTTTTCCCGTGATCATTCCCCAGGAATTGACGCCTGGTTCGATCACCGTTCAATCCACCGGATCCGCCAGTGCCGACGGCAAGACCTACGAAGGCCTCAAAGTCACCACTTCCGACCTCGAAATTCTTCTTTTGCTCGACGCTAATCACCGCTTAATGCGGCTGGAAGTTCCTGACGCGAAGGTCTCCGTCATCCGCGAGTAGTTGTCTTCTCATCGGCCGCGGGCAAAACGGCAGCAGCGAACCTTTCCCTCGCCTTGGCGAGAGCCGCGAAAACGGCCAAACTTTCTCCTCTCTTGCTGAATACTGTGAACTGACAACCGTTTACCGCATCTTCTGCAAACGAAAAAACGCGGCGTCCCGGCAATCACCGGGGCGCCGCGTTTTTTGTGCTCTGCGTTGAAAAGAAACTTATCGCGCCAGCGGCCGTTGAAAAACCGGCGCGCCTGGACGCCGCAGCGGATAGCCCTGCGGATTGCCATGGGCATGCGTATGCGCAAGCCCATTCGAATGGCCGATGGCGATGTGGCCGTTGCCATTGCCATTCCCCGACGCGGGCTGCGGCAGCCGCGCCGGATTACCGATAGGGCGGAGAGTGACCGGTGCTGCATGAACGTGGTCGCTGATGGCCTGCAGCCTCTTCAATATCGACTGCCACTGTTCCCAATCCAGTTGCCGCAGGAACGGTCGCAATCCCTGGATGAACGCATCTTCCAACAGCGCTTCGCCGTCGGATTCCGGGATGAAGAACCGGTTCAACCCGACGTTGAGCGCCTCGGAGATTTTCTCCAGCGTGCCGAGGCTTGGCGTCATCTGCCCGCTTTCGATGCGCGACAGATAGGAGCGCGAGACCTTCGAGCGCGACTGCAGTTGGCTCTGGGTCATGCTGCGCGATTCGCGCAATTGGCGAATGCGCTGGCCGATATTCTCGACCGTCTCCTGGTTGACGAACTTTTGTGGCATGGGTTCAGCGACTGCTTCCTCCGTAGGTTCCGGTGGAGGAATCAGGAACTCCAGACGCTGAGGCAAGGCGCGCACGCAACGGCGGCAATTCCCTGTGCGCGTCCGGTACTGGACGAGACCACATGTCTTACAGCGAATGACTTCCCGATCCATTTCTAACGAGCTCATCTCTTTTTCTAATTGTGCAGACACCGGTACTCCTCGCTGACATTTTTTTCCGGCGTGCGGATAGGGGGAACGCTGGAACGTTCGTTCGGGGGGAAGACAGTGACTGGCGCAAAGGGAGTATCGTGCGACTGCCATTTTCTGTCAAGAGTATTTTTGAATTATTTTTTGATTTCGCTCTCCGCGAATTCCAACTCTACGCCCCGCCTTCGCTGTACCAACGGACACACCCTCTCCCTCAGTCCCCTTTTTTCCGCAATCTCTTGTGTACTCCCCCGTCCCGCACCACACTCCTTGTGGTGCGCTCCCGCCTCAGCTTTTCCATACGTCGGCCATCTAAACTCTTTTCCCTTGTGGCACAGCCATTCCTGGCTGTGCTGCTCTTTTAGTTGAATCCAGAATCACCACAGCCGAGAATGGTCCCACTGCCCCATGGCCTTCTATTGCCGCAGGAATGGCTGTGCCACTGAAGACGAAGACTCTCCCGGCAAAAGATTCAAGCTGCTTGACGCCACTCTGGACTCCGCCACATTCGGACCGCGCTGGCTGTCCGATCCCGAAATTGCTGCTTACACCGAATACCCCATCCTGCGCGGCGCGGAGCTTGGCCGCTACGAATTGCACGCCTTTGTGATCATGCCCAACCACGTTCACGTCTTGTTGGAGCCTCGCTTGGTCCTTGCGAAAATCACCGGTGTCATGAAAGGCGTGGCCGCACGGGACGGCAACGCCACCCTGGGCCGCATAGGCAAACCCTTTTGGCAGGATGAGTCCTTCGATCACTGGGTCAGAAACTCCGCTGAATTCGAGCGCATCCGCTACTGTATCGAGTGGAATCCCGTCAGCGCCAAACTTGTAACCAAACCCGGAGACTGGGAGTGGTCCAGCGCCAGCAGAAAATTCGCGAATGCCAGACCGATTTCCGGCTGTACTTTTACCTCGCATGCAAAAGCAGAAGAGCAAAATTCCTAACAGATCTTGGTTGCCTATCCTTGTCTGCTGTTGATCTTTAGTGGCACAGCCATTCTTGGCTGTGCTCTTCTCCCCTTCTCTGTTGCCAGTCCTGTCTGTCCTTGAGGTTTTGTGGCACAGCCATTCCTGGCTGTGCTCTTCTCTCCTTATTTCCTCCCCCCGCCTCATCCAATCATCTCCGTCCTCGCCACTTCCCGCCCCTGGTCCACCAATGCATCCATCCGTTCGAGAAATCGCACCGTATGCGGCAATCCCGCGTGCGCCTGAAGCGCCGCCTCATCCACCCACCGCGAATGAATGAAAAACAGACGCCGGTCCCGCACCGACCGAAACGCGCCCTTCCCATTCTACTTTCTGCCTTCTAGCTTCTAGTTTTCCCATCCCCACACCCCCGCCCGCACCGGGCCCGGAGCCCGCCATTTGCAAAAAACAAATTGACAGTTAAACGCGCATACCTTATCCTATCAAAGATACGAGGTAAGCTATGAGACTGGCTAAGAGCTTCACCATCGAACCCGATATCTACCAATACGTCGATGCGACCAAGGGCGAAGCTTCGGCCAGCGAGCGTGTCAATCAGCTGCTCCGCCGCGCCATGCTTCAGGAGCAATACGATCGGCTGGAGGCGGAAGCGGCGGAATTCTTTGCCGACACCGCGGCCGGCCGGGCTGAGGCCCAGTCCTTTCAAAAAGCATCGCTTCGGACGTTTGGCAGGGATTGATGGCCGCTGCTCCAGCTGGCTGGTATCCCAAGCGGGGTGAGGTGTATATCGTTCAATTGGACAAACCTCGTCCTGCCATTGTGCTTTCCATTGACCCGATCAATAAGTTTGCCTTGGACGTAGGCGTGGTTGGAATCACCACCGTCGAGCGCCGGACCTTCAGCATGCGTGTTCCCATCAAGAAAGGCGACGCACATTTAGACTTTAACTGTTGGGCGAAGTGCGATCAGGTCACCACTCTGGAAAAAACCTTGCTCAAATACCCGCCCATAGGTGTACTCTCTGCGGAAAGACTTGCGAGAATTGAGGAGCAGGTAAAGATCTGTTTAGGGCTCGTGTGAGTTCCGGGCGGGCGGAGCCCCTTAAAGCAGCGGCCGGGAACAACTGAGCCTTAAGGAATCCCTCCCCATTCTAGTTTCTGCCTTCTAGTTTCTAGTTTTCCCCGTCCCCCGCCCGTCCCCATTCTACTTTCTGCCTTCTAGTTTTTAGTTTTCCCCGTCCCCCGCACCCCAGTCACGCTACTCCCCGATGAATTGCAGAGGTGGTATCCTCTCTTTGCATGCCGCCGTCGAAGCAAAAGAAAGACGAGCGCCAGGGCCACCCGTCCGTGGAAAGCTGACGAATGCCAATACCGGTTAACGAACTCACCGACAAGCAACTCCTGGAAGTGCTGTCCTACACTGAGGGGCACTTTCTGGACCTCAAGGCGAAGGAGATAAAGCCGTCCAAGCTCACCAAGGCGATCTCCGCTTTCGCGAATGCGGACGGCGGGGAGGTTTACGTCGGTATTGCGGAGAACGTGACCCTGCCGTTTCCGCACAAATGGGAGGGGTTTGCCAAACCTGAGGATGCCAACGCCCACCTTCAAGTATTCGAGAAACTGTTCCCGCTTGGCGAGGATTATCTCTATAACTTTCTATCGCATCCGAGGCAAACCGGTGTGATTCTCCAAGTCATTGTTCGGAAGACAAAGGCTGTTGTTAAGGCCAATGATGGCACGCCGTATGTCCGCCGTGGAGCACAGAGCTTGCCGGTTGATACTCAGGCCAAACTCGCGCTGTTGGAGCGCAATAAAGGAATCACATCGTTTGAGAACGAACCGGTTTCCGTGGAGTTGGCGAAGGTGAGCAATTCTACGACTGCTATCAAATTCATTCTCGATGTGGTTCCAACCTCAGAACCCGAGCCCTGGCTGCGGAAGCAGGAACTCGTTAAGGACAACAAGCCAACCGTAAGCGGAATCGTTCTTTTCGCGGATTTGCCGCAGGCAATTCTTCCGAAGCGCAGCGGGATCAAGATATACCGGTACAAAACCAGCGACGCAGAGGGAACTCGGGACACGTTGGTCGGCGACCCCATCAGCGTCGAAGGTTGCGCGTATGATCTCATCAAGCAGGCTGTGGAAATAACAAAAGAGATCATCAGCAAGATTCAGGTTCTTGGGACGAAGGGGTTGGAACCGGTCACCTATCCGAAGGAAACACTGCATGAGGTGATCACGAACGCCGTGTTACACCGCGATTACGCCATCGCGGACGATGTCCATGTACGGATTTTCGACAATCGAGTTGAGGTGGAAAGCCCTGGGCGACTCCCCGCGCATATTACACCGAAGAATATCTTGAAGGAACGATTTGCTCGGAACGGCAATTTGGTCCGCGTCATCAACAAGTTCCCCGATCCGCCCAACAAGGATGTAGGCGAGGGATTGAACACTGCTTTCGAGGCAATGCGGAATCTGCGGCTGAAGGAACCGGTGGTGGTAGAACAAGAGAACTCCGTTGTCGTGCAGATCAAGCACGAAAGATTGGCTTCAGCCGAAGACATAATCATGGAATACCTCGAAAATCCGGATAATAAAATGATTACAAACCGGGTCGCCAGAGGACTAACCGGCATCAGGTCGGAAAACTCAATGAAAAACGTGCTCTTGAGACTTCGGGATCGCGGATTGATAAAGCAAGTTCCCGGCAAGTCGGGCTTCTCATCGGCGTGGGAGAGAGTCAAAACCAACGGAAGAAAGAAAGGCGTCTCCAAATGAAATCATCTTCAGCGGCGGGTGGAGCACCCTCACTCCATACGGTGCTGCACAGCGCAAGGAAACCTGACAAAATAAACCGACGTGAGGCTCCTGCCTAAACTCCTGTGGCTCCTGCTCGCGCTCTTCGCTCTTGGGAACGCGCTGGAGGCTCTTCGTTACCTGCTGCCGCACGCGCCGGTGGCGTCTACCCCGACCCGGTCGGGGCGTGTGCGGGATTACAGTCAAATTCAAGCCGGCCAATTTGTACTTTCAAGAGCAGTTCTTGTGGAGGGATGAGATAATCGGGACACGCGCAGGAGGGGTCGCCATGGCTTCTATCTCTGAAAGCGTAATCAGCAAGCATCCGAATATCCTCGGCGGAGAGCCGGTTTTCCGCGGAACCCGCGTTCCTTTCAAGGTCTTAACCGATTATTTGGAAGGGGGCGACACGCTGGATCAATTCCTGGAGGAGTATCCTAGCGTGAGCCGCGAACTGGCCGTCGCGGCCATTGAGGAAGCACGGCTAAGTCTTATCGCGCAGCTGAAATGAGAATCTTGATTGACGAGTGCGCGCCGCGAGCGCTCAAGAAGCACCTGATAAATCAAGGTCACGAATGTCGTACCGTTCAGGAAGCGGGCTGGTCTGGAAAGGAAAACGGCGACCTTTTGAGCCTCGCGGAAGCTGCTTTTGATGTCTTGGTCACGGTGGATACAAACCTCCGATACCAACAGAACTTGACGCGTCGCAAAATCGCTATTGTGGTTCTGCAGTCATCCTCCAATCGCCCGGAACACCTGCGCCAACACTTTCCAGCCCTGGTCTCGGCTATTGAGAAAATCCAACCCGGCGAAATTGTTCAGGTTGGCAGTAAGCGCGCGGAATAAACCAACGTGAAACCCCTGCCGAAACTCCTGTGGTTCCTGCTCGCACTCTTCGCTCTTGAAAACGCGTTAGGGGCTCTTCGTTACCTGCTGCCGCACGTGCCCTTTCCTGCGAAAATGGACAACTTCACCCATCGGCGCACCAGCAGAACCAGCGCTGCCGTATGAGGATTCGGCCTGGCCCTGCCCTGCTCCCATTTCTCCAAGGTTCTCTCGTTGATCCGCAGCGGCGCGCGCAAACACCGTTCGCGAACACCGGGCCCCGCAGCCTTCGGTCTAAAGTCTGCGGGTTTTGACCCTTCCCGAGCTACTTCGCCGGCTTCCCAGTTTCGTCACTTAGACTTTGGCCCAATCCTCCCAGACCAGGCCCTTGACCCGCCCAAACTCTTTGGCGTTCGCAGTCACCAGCGTCAGCCTGTGGCACAACGCCTGCCCGGCGATCAACACGTCATACGCTCCGATGGGCTTCCCCGCGATTTCCAGCGCCGCCCGCACAGCGCCGGCCCGCCGCGCGTCCTCCTCTTCGAATGCCAGCAGGCGCACTGGACCCGCGAAAAAAGTTTCCACCGCTCTGGCGTTCGCTTCCGGACGAGCGCTCTTAGCTACTCCGTACCACAGCTCGAAGGCCGCCACCGTCGGCACCAGCACCTGCGCGCCGGCGTCCACGGTCTTCACAAAACGCGTGCGCACCCCAGAAGGCGTGCCATTGATCAGCGCAATGCAGGCGTTTGTATCCAGCAGGTAGTTCACTCGGGTTTTCTCAATCGAACGGGCTCACTTGAAGATCTCGCGCCGCGGTGTCGCCGGCTGCTTTCGGCCCTTCTTCATAAAGGTCCCTCCCCCGGCACGGTCCAGTTCGGCAAACCACTTGGCCACATCCGGAATCAGCGGCTCCAGCAAAACTCCCTCAGGAACCCGCCGCACCCGCACAGCATCCCCCTCGAAGCGAAACTCGCGTGGCAGCCGCACCGCCTGGCTGCGCCCGTTGCGAAACAATTTCGCCAACCCGCTCTTGGCCATGGGCGATCTCCTCTTTATGATATATACCACTAATCTATACCAATTGGCAAGAGGGCACATGCTTCAAGTGCGGGTTGCCCCGGCGCCAAATGCCCACAGCGACTTTTGAATTTTCGCCTGCCCACTCGCATCTGCACCTTCACCCTCCGCCCACGCTCCCTCGCCCTAAGTAGCTTCATCGTCTTCAACTTCCCGCTCCATTCGAATGATATCCAAGAAATACATTGACACACAAACTACTTTCTGCTATTCTTTTCCGTGTTAAGCATCCGACAAAGGATGCTTATCCTGAAGCGAACATCGGGAGTTGCGCAGTTTGCATCCCGGACGTTTCTGCGGGACGAAGGAGTCTTCTCCGCCGCCTATCCGCTTCAGTTCCTGACTTTCTCCGGCTTGCCGGGATGTTACCTCGACCCGGTTGGAAAGGATTCTTCTCCGGTGCTTCTTCCCCGCTTCACTAGCCCCATCCCCCTGCCCCTCTATCCCCCTAAGTTCTTACCTGTCAATCTTTTTGCCGACCCCCACCCCTAAACCCACTCCCATCAATCTTTTACAAAAACTTAGCGGGGGCACTGCTTCACCCGCGTGCTCCGCGCTTCGCGGAGAGGGGGCCACGTTTCTCCAACGTTCAAACCTTCAAACGTTCCAACGTTGCAACGCGCTTCCGATCTATCCCCTTTGTTCGCCATTCTTGCGAAAACTGCCGGGTGTGTACCCAAGATTCCCATTCTGGAACTCACCTTCCCCCCGTTCTACATTTCGCATCTCCTCTCTTTTCAACCACTTCTGCGATGCCCATTTTGCAACCCCTTTATTTTGATGGTCTTCCATCGAATGGGGGGGTGTACCCCCCTCACGCCAGTCCCTCTTCCCTGGACCCCGAACCCCGGACTTCTGCCCCCAGACACTAACTCTTTTAGAATGAACACTTATGAGAAACACGGCGGGGAGGAGGGAGGTTATGGTTAACCAGAGATCCGATAGGATGTCTGTCCCGAGCGTCTGCCGGGAGCGAGGGATCTCGCTTGGAATCCGATGG
>Ga0209648_10003656_pt1 | contig 12958 bp, 12 predicted proteins | sample GraSoi2013_115cm_FD_185830 | JGI IMG/M metagenome (GOLD analysis project Ga0209648, IMG submission 185830) | Grasslands soil microbial communities from the Angelo Coastal Reserve, California, USA - Sample 9_17_2013_115cm (SPAdes) (version 2) | ecosystem: Environmental > Terrestrial > Soil >...
CGATCACCTGGTAGGGCACGCGCTTTCCCTGGGCGACCATCAGCGCTTCGCCGCGCTGCGCGTTCAGCAGCCAGGATTGCTCAGCGGGCGTCAACCTGAAGAGTTCGGCCAGCCGCGGCATTGCTTGGGGCGCCTGCTTCATAAGGATCTGGAGCGCGGAGTTGGCGATCATCGCCTCGCCTTCGCGTTTGGCGAGGACGTCGCTGACGTCCTGAGTGATCAGGGTCAGTCCGGCTCGGCGCTTGCGCGCCGTTTTGGCGAGCCGGAAGAGGAACGATGCGGTGTCCGGGTGGCGCATCAGCCACCAGGCCTCATCGACCACAACCAGGGTTTGTCGGCTGGAGCTCGCGAGCTGGCCCCAGATCCGGTCCAGCACCAGGAACATCGCGGCCACGCGTTCCTCGTCCGGCAATCCAGCCAGGACGTACGCGGCGCTGTCGCCGACAGTGGGTGCCAGGGATCCCGAGAGGAGCCATCGACCAGCGCCGGTTATGAAGCGTTCGAGCCTGAGCGCAACATCGTCCATACCGGCAGTCACGCGAAGTCGAGCCTGAACATCGATCAGTCGCGGTTCAGTCAGTCCTTTCGACGTGATGCCGTCCGCAAAGCCCGACCGTGCGTAAACGAGCGCAATCGCGTCCTCGATTGAACCTCGCTGGCGCGGCCTCACCTGCCCGGCAAGCAGGCTGATGAACGTCGTGAGTGTCGCTATGCGGGTATCGAGCGCACCCGGCGAGGTATCGGTGAGCGCGAACGGATCGATGCCGGTGCGAGTGCTAGGGCTGACCTGAATAACCTCGCCACCGAGCGCAGCCATGATTGCGGCGTACTCGCCTTCGGGGTCCACAACCAAGGCGCGCGTACCACTGAGCAGCGCGCGGATCAGTTCGACTTTGACCATGAATGACTTGCCGGCGCCGCTGGTCGCGAAGACGACAGCGTTGTGGTTTTCGAGAGCGAAGCGATCGATGACGACCGCGCTGCGGGTCGCGGTGTTTACGCCGTAAAGCAGCCCTGAGCAGGCGGGCAGATCGGTGCCGCTGAATGGGAAGGTGGCCGATAGCGCACTGGTGGACAGGGCCCGGTGCAGCCGGACCTGATCGACGCCAAGTGGCATCGAAGAGACCAAGCCCGGCCGCATCTGCAGTAGCAACCTGCGCGTGTGAATGAGTCGCGTCCCGAGGAGAGCCTCGAGCCGGCCAGTGGCCGCTTCGAGATCCTCAGGGCTATCAGCCCATACGGTCAAGTAGAGCGCGACATCGAAGAGCCGTTCCGAACCGTCAGCGATCCTGTCCTGAAGCTCAATGGCATCGTGCAGTGCTGCGCGCCGCCAGGGATCGGGGCGGCCACCGCGGTCGTCGATGATTCGGAGGGTCGACGAGAGCTCGCCGATCCGGCGCTCGAGGAAGGACATGACAGCCGGCCCACTGCTCGGCCAGATGTGCAGGGCAAGGTCCAGGTCGCCTTCGAACCCTTGGAGGTCGCCTAGCCAGCCGGGGTGCAGTCGAGCGGGATACCTGCTCACACCGATCACGCGCGCGTGGCGCCCGCTCACTGACACCCGATCCGCGCACTCGGTAAGCGCCGCGGGAGCGATTAGCGCAGAAACATCGGCGAGTTCATCATCGACGGCAGTGGGCTGGACCGACGTTGCCGGATCCATCGGACGCCGCATCAGCTCCGCCAACGAGTGATCGCTGAGGCGTCGCGGTTCGAGGTCCAACCGGCGGAGGCACTCGGTCACCCATGCAACGCGCTGGTCGAGGAACTGTCTTGCGTCCCCAGGTCGGTGCGACTTCGGCGCATCCCATGGGACGACGACGAAGAAGCGACGATCGAGCACCCGCCGCTCGTCGGTGAGGGTCTCAACGAGCCCGCGGTACGAGTCGCGCAGCGTCTGGTTGTGGTCCGCGGGCGGCGGAAGCGCGGACGTTTCGAGGCGGCGTGTCCGTATAACAACCTGAAGCGGGTGGGTCAGCGAGTTGAGAAGCGAGGACCAGCCCGCGGCGACCGCGCGCTGCTCGGGCTCACCTTTGATTCCAAAGGCGAGGGTCTGACATTCGAGGACCGCCCGCCGTGATCCTCCGCGAAGGACCACAGCCGCTTCTCTGACCGCCTCGACGGGGAGCAGCTCCGTGGTATGCCTCGCTCGCAGCCCGATCATCGCCCGCCTCCCAGGAGCAGTCGGCGCGGTCGCATTGCGTACTGAACTGCAAGCGCGACCCACTCGCGGAGCGCGAAGTCACCGAATCGAACGACCCCGAGACCGAGACCAACGACCGCTGGCGGGACTGCGGCTCCGATCCGGACGAAGAGGTCGCCGGGGAGTAGCTCGTACAGCCACCATCCAGCAGCGGCACCGCCGGCCACAAACATCAGGTCGGTCGCTCCGAGTCCCCACGCGATTACGTCGTCGAGTTCCAAGTTCTGCGGGACTTTTACTGGCTCCACGTCAAGCCACCGCTGCGGCCGCCAGCTTGGCCGCGGTGACAGTCGTCTGGACAATCGGGCTCCGGCTCAGTGGGTGGCGGAAAGCCCAGTGGTAGGCCGCGAACGGGAGCTTGAACAGGAGGTACAGCAACGTGATGAGGACGAGGCCCGAGGTGAGGTCGGACACCGGGCCGCCAAGCCAGTCGGTGTGGCGTAGCAGGTCGATGCCAACCTCGACCAAGATCGCTTGGATCACCTGGACGAAAAGCAGGGCACTGAAGACGCGCCACCAGATCCGTGCGATCTCGTCTGTCTGTGGAAGCGCATACGTCGCGAGAGCCAGCGGCGACAGCACCGTCGCCACCAGCAGCACGACGTCGCGGCCGATATAGAGAGCGACCAGCAAAATCGCGAGGACCGCAGCGGCCAGCCCCACCAGGCTGCCTACGACCTGGTCTGCCGCGTGTGGGCTCTGAACGATGGCTGACAGCTGCACAAAGGTGCTCGTGCCCGGGTCGGGGCCGAGCAGGCCGTTGATCAGCGCGTTGTCGAGCTTGATCAACCCGCCGCAGAGGGCAAGACTCGCGTTGGCAGCAATTGCCGCCAAGACGATCCTCGGAATTAGCGCCTTCGCCGAGTACCTCGACTCGACCGTCCCAGACGCCATGACCATGACTCCCGCAGCAAGGAGTGCGATTACGAAGAGCCCGTCGGTCACGGCGCGAAGGAGCGCCCATGCGCGGCCGACCTCTGGGATCGAGTCGTATGCCGGCGTCTGAAAGAGGAGTTGGCCGGCGGCAGCGAGAGCGGGCTTCAGTAGGTGTGCGGCCAGGCTCTGTAGCCAGCCGTTGATGGCATCGATGACCTGAGAGGTGATGTCCATCAGGTGCGGAGCACCTTCTGCAGGATTGAAACGAGCGTCGGCGCCAGCGCCGCCAACCCGTAACCGATCAGCGCTGCCTTAATCCCGGCTTTGGCCTCTTCGACCGCCCGTGGATTGCCCTGGGCGGTGAGGTAGCGGACGCCGCCGACGGTGAGGAAGAGGGTAGCCAGCGCGATGAGCAGCCCAGCAACCCAGTCACGAACCGAGTCGATTACGGTGTTGAGGTCAGAGGCAGCGAACGCCGGGACGGCTAGCACGATCGCGAGCGCGAACGCGACCCCACCAACTGGAACGACCGAGCGAACGAAGCGGGCACGCTTGCGAAATGTCATGCCCAATAGATCTCCAACGAGGTGCTCGAAATTGGTCGGTCATCTCCACCTTCCGTCCACCTTCCGTGCACCTTCGGAGTTCAGGTCGCTGCCTTGGCGTAGCCGACGAGCGAGATCCACTCTTTTGGGCGGTGGCTCCGACCGCATTCAGGCTGAACCACCGAGCCTAGGTTCTCCACGAGTCCCGGTCCCCGCGACCAGCAGGCGGTCAGTGTGGTACGAAGTTGACTTGTGAGCGACTTCGTCGAACAAAACCGCTTGAACTGGGACGCGCGGGTGGGGATTCACGAGAAATCGGCCTTCTACGACCTTGAAGGCTTCAAGGCTGGCAATTCCACGCTACAGAGGTCGATCGAACGTGACGAGCTAAGAGACGTGAGCGGTTTGACCCTCTTGCACTTGCAGTGTCACATCGGTTTAGACACGATCTCATGGGCGCAGCTTGGAGCGAAAGTTACGGGCGTCGATTTCTCTGAACGGGCAGTTGAACTGGCCCGGTCTCTCGCGCTCGAGGTCGGAGTTGACGCTCGATTTCTTTGCTCGGACATCTACAAGCTTCCAGATGTCCTGGAAGGTCAATTTGATGTGGTCTTTACGTCTTGGGGTGTGCTCCCATGGTTACCCGACATACCGAGCTGGGCGGCAGTCATTGCGCACTTCGTTCGGCCTGGGGGGACTTTCTACATCATCGATGGCCATCCCGTGATCAACGGCCTAGACAAAGCGGGCGATCGGTTCCGCTCGACGGCGCCTTATTTTCAAGGACCGGAACCAAATCGGTTCGACGACGGGCGTACTTACGCTGACGCCGAGGCCATAGTGGACCCACCGACAAACTACCAGTGGGACCACCCGCTCGGAGATGTCGTGACAGCGTTGGCGGACGCTGGCTTGAGAATCGAGTTTCTGCACGAGCACGGCGCCCTTCCATGGCCTCGTTTCGAGTCCATGACGCGCGGCTCCGGCGGCCAGTGGCGTCTTGACGGCGATCCCTTCCCGCTTAGCTTCTCGATCCTGGCGCGGCGGCCAAGCTGAGACTCCGCTTTCACGCCCTTGCCTGACGATCCCCGATCCCTAGATAAGGATGCCGTTTCGCACAATCCGCGCGCGAATGGATGGCGAGATGTGCTTGCCAACCAAAACATTCGTCGGTTCCTCATAGGCGAAACAGCTTCCGCAATCGGATCTGGAATGGTGCCCGTAGCCGTCACATTCGCTGCTTTGGCGACGTACAACTCCACGTCCAGCGTTGGATTCGTACTGGCAGCTGGAGCCGTGCCGCTGGTTGCGTTCCTAATCCTTGGTGGTGCGATTGCCGACCGTGTCGGAGCGCGCAAGGCAATGTTGGCGGCCGATGTTCTTCGCTCGGCCTCACAGCTAGGCCTCGGACTCTGGATTGTGTTCGGACATCCATCGCTTCTCGGGTTCATGCTTTTGCAGGCACTGGTCGGCGTGGGAACCGGCGTATTCATGCCCGCTTCAACGGCGTTGATCCCGGCCCTTGCCGATAAGCAGACCTTGCAGCAGGCAAACGCGTTTCGCCATCTTGCGAGCTCCTTCGGAAGGTTGCTTGGACCCGCCGTCGCGGGGGTTGTGGTGGCGCGAGCGAGTCCGGGATGGGCCATCGTCATAGATGGTCTGAGTTATGCGTTGACTGTCGGACTTCTTTGGTCGCTTCGCCTGCTGCCAGGCGTCGCTACAAGCGGAGGCACCCTCATTGTTCAGTTGAGGCAAGGCTGGCACGAGTTCTGGACGCGCGACTGGCTGTGGGCCATTGTGGGACAAGCCGGCCTGCTCGGGATTTCAGCCTGGCCTGTTTTCTATGTTCTCGGTGCCGTTGTCGCAAGGGCAAGCCTTGGTGGAGCTGCAGTGTGGGGTTTGATACTGTCCGCGATGGGCGCGGGAACCATCGTTGGCGGGTTGCTGTCCCTGCGCCTGCGTACGAGGCGTCCGTTGCTTATCGTGGCCCTAATTCCCGCGTCGTGGTTTCTCCCGCTGCTCGGGTTGGCGTTCGAGGCTCCCGCCGCAACCATCGCGCTCGCCGCCTTCGTCGTTGGGGCCGGCGGGTCAGTGAGTATGTCCCTCTGGGACACCACCATGCAAACCGAGATCCCGCCGGCCGTTCTTGCTCGGGTCAGCAGTTATGACCTGACAACCAGCTTCGCGCTCTTGCCGATCGGGTACGCCTTGGTGGGTCCGGTCTCCGTAGCGCTGGGCATTCAACGGACCTTCCTTCTGGCCGTTGCCATCGTTCTATTCGCGGTCTTAGCTGTATTGATGCTGCCGTCGGTGACTAGGCCGAGGCCTGACGATAAGACCTTGAACTCGGGAGTTCAAATCCCGTAGCACCGCGGGATTCGGAAAGAGTCAGACCGGCCACGGGCCGATACCTGAACCGTTTAGATCTGCCGTATTGGTTACGACTCGAGGCTCCACCAAGTACCCACTCTTCAATACCCCATCTACTCAGAGATGAGGGCCATCAGTTCCGGGTGGTTGCGGATCCGTTCGAGGCCGGGATCGGACTGTGCAAGCTCCTTCAACGACGGATCCAGCCCGAACGCGAGCTTGAAGCGAAGCAGCGCTTCGTCCTCGCGCCCGATGTGCGCGTAGAAGCAGCCGAGGTTGTACGTAGAAAGCGCGACCGATTTGGGCTCGGGAAACTGGGCCCGATCCAGGCCGTGCACCCACAGCTGCGCTGCTTCCGCAGCCTCATCGTTTCCCTGCTCGAGGTGCCAGAACATGAGGTGCTCGGCCAGGTGGTGGACGTGGCCCGGGACCGTCTGCCACACCGCTACCCCCGCGGACCGCGGGCGCGGGTGCGGTTTGAGTAGGTCCTCGTCTGAGCTGGCCGAGATCGCAGCTTCCAGCCTTTCGTACGCCGCCCGCGCATTCGATTTGACAACCTCAGCGGTCTTGTCCTTGCTGGCCGCGTAGACGCGTGCGTTCGACCCCTGCACGTCTTCATCCATTCTTGGGGCTTCGGTCCCGGTGCGCACTGCATCCAGCAGCTGTGCCACGTTGATACGCCATGCGGTCAGATGTGCGAGGTGGTCCTTGACCGTCCACTGCCCCGGCTCAGGCGACGGCGAGTCGTCGCACAGAGCCAGGAACTCGTGCTCACGTTCGCGCGCGTCGGCGATGATCTCCAGCAATTGCCGCCGCAGCCCCCCGGACTCCACGTTGCGAACTTACCGCATCAACCACATCTGTTTCCCGACCCCGTTTGGGCAGGACCGCGCGCCGACTAGTTGGGCGTTTGAGCGATCGCCCGCCGCAAGATGATCGCGAACGCTTTGTCGAAATCTGGCCGTGCCTCGGGCGGGAGTGCATCCCGCTGCCGCGTCCATGCGATCGCATGCGCAAACCAGCCGACGCGGATCGCGATTTCAAAAGTCTCTTCCAATCCGCTCCCCCACGGCTCCAGGTAAGCGTCGCGCAGCCTTCGGAACCATGTGTCATTGGGAGCGAGGTGGTTGAACTCCTCGAGAAACCGGAACATAACCAACAAAGAGAAGAAGGGATGCGCGATCGATGAGTCTCCCCAATCCACGACGCGGAGCTTGCCTCCGGCTGAGTAGAGGTTTCTCATGTGGAGGTCGTCGTGTTGGACCGACTCCTGGATTCCCTGCTGGGCCAGGGCGGCGCAGAGCTCGGTGAAGTCCGGCGCAAAGTCCCGTAGGCGCTTAACGTCGTCTCTTGCGATGGGGAGCTCGCTTGCCAACAGACGCTCATAACCCATCGGCAGCGCCGCCATTCGCAGGTCCGGCACGCCGTGGCCGACGTGGTCGAGGGCATGTCCGATCTCTCCTTTCTGCAGCTCGGCATACGACGGCAAAGCCTCGAGCCAGACCTCGGGCAGATTTCCTCGTTCCGCCACCGCGATGCCAGCATCACCGAGCAGCAGCCAGCGCCGCGCTTCGTCGACCGCCAGCACCTCGGTGACGAGGTCAGGCCATCGAGCGTAGAGATCAGCGGTTAGCCTCGGCTCGAATGCCTGAACTTGCGCGCAGGCCTTGAACCAGGCCACGCCACCCACGACCGGCACCCGCATCACCGTCGCGCAGGGACGATCGTGAGTCGTTTCGATGGCGCCCACGGGCTCGACGTGCTTGCGGATCCACTCCTCAGCGGCGATGGCGTCCAACGCCACTAACTATGGCTGCCGGAGGCGAAGTTCAAAAGTGGCTGCATGGGTCGTCATTTGGACGCCCACACTTTGAACTGTGCGGAGAATCTGAAAGTTGACCTCTAGCCTCACGCCGCCAACTCCTTTCGGATGCGCTCTATCGCTCGGCGGCGCCGGAGTCGAAGGGCGTTCGCCGACAGGCCAGACTCGGCTGCCATGTCCGCCAGCTTTTCGCCCAGAACCTCCTGGCGGTACAGGATGATCAGCCCGGCTGAGGGGATAGTCCGAGCCTCCAGCTCTGCCAGCAAACCGGGAATTTCATGCCCCGCAGCATCGGTAGCCCGCCGATCCAGATCGCCAGTGCTTTGGCTCAGCGACCGGATCTCCCTCGCAAGCCAGCGATAGGTCCCCTTGGTGGCCGTAGAAAGCAACCTGTTCGGAGACCAGCGCGCTGGCTCGGTTGGGCCATCAAGTGCCGCGGCCAAGAGCTCAGTGATCAGCTGCTGGGCAACCTCGTCGTGGGTGATCGCCGGTGGCATAGCAGGCATGGCCGCAATAGTGATCACGAGGTCTGGGCACAAGGCCTCGAGGATGATCGTGGCCCACGCTCCGCGCGGCCCCTCAATGTAGTCGCGGAGCACCTGGGACCACATGCGATCCCGAGTCTCGGCTGGCGCTCGCCACAATCTCAGCCGGCTGGGCAAATCATCAACGCCGACGAGTGAGCCGGATCGAACGGTCTCGCGGAAGGCTTCGTGGATCTGGTCGACGAATCGCATCATTTCGAACCTCACTGGCTTGGGATGTGGGGTTCGACTATCGGCTGAGGGCACCTTCTATCCACCTTCGACGACTTGCCGAAGTGCCGGCGAGGTAGGTGCAAGTGAGCAGAGTGCGATCTTGTCTGAGTCGATCTCGGACCTGAACCACCTTCTCATCGCCGCTTGACCACCTTCCGCCGGTAGCCGTGGCATCGAGCGCTGACGGAAGGTGGACGGAAGGTGATCGGAAGGTGTTTGGCGCTCGGGCGACTGCTGGCTGAATTCAGCCTGACTCCGGGAACCCCCTCATTTTTGGGCCAAAACGCGGCCCGGAAGGTGGTCGGAAGGTGGCCTAGATCTAGCCTCGCGACATGAGCCACGATGTTCAAACAGGCTTTTCGCCAGGCAGTCCGGATCGGAGTCATAGGTTTGAGCCAACCTCAAGGAAAGTTGAGGAATTCTTGAGGCTGTGATGAGGATCGCGGCGGCCCCAGACGGCGATGCTCTACCGGGAAACGATTCGATGTCAGGTCGACCGGTGGAAGATCGCTTTGGCGGCGTTAAGATGCCGCTTAAGGGTAAGGGGTAGGTTGCAGCCGTGCTCACCAAGCCCGCCAGGGCACGCGGCTTTCAGATGAGAAATGCGGTCCTGGGAAGCCGGACCCGGACCGGACTGGCGGCTGCCATCATCGTTCTTGTCCTGGGTACGGTTGGCGTTCTGGGCGCCACCGGCCGGCTGGGAGATCTCCGCTACGCCAACGTTCCCTTGATCCACCCCTGGCCCCCATCCGGTTATTACCAGAACCCGTTCAACCCAACTGACCGTGGCGACCTGGTCAACGCCTCTGAGGCCGCGAAGGTGAAGAGCGACCTTGTCGCGGACGGACAAATCGAACTACAGGCATATCGGGCCAGCGACGGCAGCCTTCTTGATGGCGCGGACACAGGAAATCGATTGGTCAAGCTAGGTGCCGCACTTGCACAAAACCACGCGGCGGGGGTGTCTGAGAGCTTCACAAACCATCTGACATCGGTTCGCGTCGGGAGGCTGGCGGACCCAAATGTTGCCTCGGTGACATGGTGCGTTGAGGAAATCGGGACCTCGCGAATCACTCTCACAAACACCGCCAACGGGCAGACCATCAGGCTGTACACGATCCGTTTCGACGACAAGTTCTGGATGGTGTTAGTCGGCGGCAGGTATCTGATAACCGACGCCGAAGTTCAGTCGGAGACTATTTCATGAAAGCGGGGCGACTGATCCGCTCCGCCATTGCAGCTCTAGTCGCCGTACTGGTCCTGCCAGCCTCAGCATTGGCCGAGGCTCCTGGCAACGAAGGTGGAACCGTCAACGTTGGCCCGGTCAGCAAGGGCCCGGTTGTGAGCCAGGGATCTGCCGGCTACGACCCGAACGGCATCAGTGCCACAGCATCTACGCAGCCGACCGGGTCAGGCACGACTGCCACTGCTCCGAGCTACATCTATAGACCAGTTCCCGGCAACTCCGTTCCAGGTGCCTGTCCAACCCAGAACAACGGCCTGGTCAGCAACCCCTGCGCGGGCATCCCTACATCGGCGTGTCCTCCCGCTCAGACGGGCTACTACGTATATGACGCGAACGGCAATGCGCTCGGTCTGGTTTGTGTTCCTAACCCGACCGACAGTCTCCTGCCACCGACCACGCCAGAGATCGCGCTGGCTGATCAAGCCAGCTCGAGGCAGCCATGGCCGACTCTCGAGTTTGGTATCAACCCGACCGCTGGGCTGACCGGCTTGCCTTCGTGGTTCTGGCTAAGCGGAAGCGCAGCGATGCCTGACGCAGTTGCATCGTCGGGTCCCCTTACCGTACGAGTCCAGGCACGCCTCGCCGGTGTCAGTTGGGAGTTCGGCGACGGCCTTGGTTTCGACTCAGTCGACCTCGGTCAGTCATATCCGGTTCAGAGCGACATACAGCACCTGTATCAGACCGACACCTATCGGCTGAGCAACGGCTACACGGTGGTCGCAATCCTTCGCTATCTCGTGACCTATTCGGTCAATGGCGGCCCGTGGAACACGCTTGGCGTGAAGACACGTCCCTTCAGCCAGCAATACCTCGTCTATCAGTTGCAACCGGAGGCGGTGGCAGGGCAATGAGCGCGACAGCGGAATCACGACCTCTTCGTCTGGTGGCCGGCACGGTGCAGCGCCGATGGCGCCTGGGAGCATTGCTCGGGCTCCTCGTGGGCCTCGCCCTAGCGGCCTACTCTCTCATCGTCCTCGGCCCAGGCGCCGAACTGAGCCAGATGGTCCCGGTTCTCCGGGCAGCCAGGGCCATTCAGGCAGGCAATACCATCACGGCCGACGAGCTAACAACCTCCCTCATCCGGACTCAGGACCCAAGTGTTCTGGCGACGCTGCTGCGCGACTCCGATCGGTCGCGGATCGTCGGCCAGGTCGCCGCGATGGACGTGCCGGCGGGTGACCTTATCCCCGCTGGAGTGGTAGCACCACAAACGACTGGCGGGATGGTGAAGGCGGAGCTGCCAATTCGCATCATGCCCGCAGACCTCGCGCCCGGCAACCACGTGCTCCTGCTGGTCAGCGCTACGGCATCCAACGGTGCGGCCGTCGATATCGTCTATATGCAGGACGTTCGCGTCCTTCAGGTGGGACAGGGGTCGGCCGAGCTCTGGATTCCGACCAAGCTGTTCCCGCAGGTCGTCTGGTACGCGGACCATGGCGGGATTGTTCTGGCGACCATGCAGCCTGGCGACATCCAGCAACCGATCCCCGCGGGCGGAGCAGCGGGATGACAACCATTGGCGTCTTCTCGGCGCGCGCCGACGGGGCGACAAGTGTCGCCATCGGGCTCGCTGCCGTGCTGGCTGCGAGGGCGCGAACGCTGCTCATCGACCTCAATCTCGATAACCCCGAAGTCGCGACCATTCTCGACCTCGATCCTGAGATCGGAATCTTCGACCTTGCATACAAGGCGCAATTGGCGCCTGTCGACCGCGACGAACTGGAGCAGCACTGTGGGTTTAGAGATCGCATCGCAGTGGTTCCGGGGATCACGCGCCGCGACGATGTCCACCGCATCTCGGCTCACTTCATCTCCGGACTTCTGGACGCGGCCTCGCGGCGCTTCGAACATGTTGTGATCGACCTCGGCCGGCTGCCTTCGTCCCTTGCGGAGGCGACGGGCTCTGGCCGCTTGCTCTGGGTGGTCACACCGACGCCACGCGGCACGGCAGCGTTGGAACGGCGCTACTGGGAGGGCGAGCGACAAGGGGAGGATTGGCTCAAAAAGGCGAGCATCGTCGTCAACCGCCACAACCAGCGCGCCTTCGCAGGCTTCGAGCGCTACGCCGGCGAGGAGTACGGGCTATCCACCGCAGGCAGCGTTCCGGAGGCTCCCGACTATTGGACTCGTGTCGACCTGCAGCATTCGGTCCAGGCACTGAACGTCGCAGAGATCCACACGGCTGATCCCCGCTACGAGAAGCATCACGGACCGCAGGCGCTTGCAAGCCGCCGAGCATTCGAGGCATTGGCGGATTCATTCGCGCCGCTGGAATTAACCGCGGCTGAGAGGGCGTGACATGCAGACCGTGGAAGCCACCGCAGATGAGATGAGCCAGGCCGAAGCCCACATCGTCCCGGCCTTCCAGAAGAGTCTGGACGACTTGCTTCGCGAGCGTAAGGACCCAAGGCCGCAGGTTTCCGACGACCGGGCCATCTTCGGACTCGCTGACAAGGCGGTGCGCGACTACCATGCCGCGACGGCGCGGTCCTCGTCGCTGCCGCAGCTCTCGCAAGTCCAGCTCTGGGAAATCCGGCAGCGGCTCTACATCCAGCACGGCGCGCTTGGACCGCTCGGCGAGCTTCTGGCCAAGGAAGGCGTTGAGGACATCCACATGAATGGCCTCGACCATGGCTACCTCGAGTACGGCGACCACCGCGAGCCATTGCCGGCGTCCTTCGAGTCGGAGGAGGACCTCATCAGCATCGTCCGGTTCTACGCCGAACAGTCAGGACGCAGGTTCGACGTCTCGAGCCCGATTGTCACGGTCACGATGCGCGACGGTAGTCGGCTCAACGCAGTGCTCCCGCCGATCGCCAAGCCCCTCGTGATCACCATTCGTAAGCAGCAACTGCGGCGGTTCCTGAGCCTCAGCGACCTGGTCAGGTCGGGAACGATTCCGGCCCGTGCCGTCCCACTCCTCGAAGCTGCGGTGAGGGCTCGGCTGAATATCATTCTCAGCGGGCCCACTGGCACCGGCAAGACGACGCTGGCGCGAGTTCTGGCGCTCATGATCCCCGAGGGCGAGCGCACCTGCGTCCTCGAGACAGAGACCGAGCTCTGGTTGCACGAGCTGCGTCCGCAGTTCTTCAGCCTCGAAGAGCGCGACGCGAACGTTGAGGGCGCCGGCCGAATCAC
>Ga0209648_10003658_pt1 | contig 12956 bp, 15 predicted proteins | sample GraSoi2013_115cm_FD_185830 | JGI IMG/M metagenome (GOLD analysis project Ga0209648, IMG submission 185830) | Grasslands soil microbial communities from the Angelo Coastal Reserve, California, USA - Sample 9_17_2013_115cm (SPAdes) (version 2) | ecosystem: Environmental > Terrestrial > Soil >...
CAGTCGTTCTCCTGCTTCCATGTGGATGGTCAATCCCCAGCATGCGCCCCTGTGCTTCCCGCCTTCAGGCTCAGCTTGTGTTAGAAACAACCCCTTCACTCAGGCTCATCTTGTATTGGAAAAGACTGCGGCGCAAAGAAACAAAGATTTAGTAGTATAGTACAGGCATTCGTGCCTGTGTTGGTTTTGAGTGGCGCCCGCGGGAGCGCACCGGTTCGTCCTTTGCCGGATAATGATTGTGTGCCAACGAATGAAAGCGAGCAGTCCGAAGACGCTCGGCCGCCGGCTCAGGAGAAAAACGCCGGCGAGCCCATGCTCTATTGCCCGGTGTGCAGCACGCGCTTGAGCGAATTCAAGTGCAAGCTGGTCTGCGCGAAATGCGGCTACTACATGAGCTGCTCCGACTACTACTGATCCCCGCGCGGAATTCGCGCGCCGTGGTCGCGAAAATCTACGCCTTATTCCAGGCGGATGCGATCGTAGCCGTCATACTTGCTCATATCCGATAGAATCACGCGATCGCCCGGCTGCAGACCTTTCAAAACCTGAATGGAATTCACCGAGCTTGCGCCAAACTCCACCGTCACGCGGGTTGCGTGCCTGCCGTCCTGTTCCAACTTGAATAGGGTGCTCGAGGCGTCTGGTTGGCCAGAGACGGGGCGGCCGGCATAGACCACGTCCTTCAGAACCCGGATCTGAATGGTGCCGTCAATACTCACGCCTGCGAGTTCCGGCGCCGGCGACCGCAAGTCAATCGTTACCGCAACTGTTCCACCGGCAGCGGAGGACTCGATGCCCGCCACCCTACCCGCGATGGTGACCCCACGGCTGCGGCCAGTGTCAATGGCCGCCGCTTGGCCCAGTTGCACAAAGCGCGCTTGGCTTGTAGCGACCTTCAGTTCCGCCTTGGTCGGCGAGACGATGGTCCCCTGGGCGCGAATCGCGATCGGCAGGTCCCCGTACTTCACTGTGTCAACCCAGATAGCATCGCGGCTGACCACACCTTCCTGGCCGCGTTGCGGCTGGCCGCTGGCCCAATGCGGATTGATCGCCAGGCAGGCGAATGCCAGAACTAGCGAGACCAGGGCCGGGATCTTGGAAGGAGCTTGCTCGTGCGCTGTACCGGTAAGCCTCTGGATGCGAAACAGCAGCGAACCGCCCGTGCTCCTCAGCGCCAGTCCGGGCGCAATCATTCGCAGTCGCTCCAGCTTTGTGAGAGCGCGGGCGTAGCCGATTGCATCGCCGCAAACGCTGACAACCAGGTCGTCACAGCACAGTTCGCGCTCGTGGCGGATGCGCGACGAAACCCACCAGATCGCTGGATGATAGAAAAGCAACGTCTCAGCCACCGCCTGCACCAAATTGACCAGATAATCCTGCCGGCGGATATGGGCGAGTTCATGCGCCAGCACGGCTTCCAACTGTTCGACGCTGAGGCTCAGCAGCGTCGCGGCGGGAAGCAGAATTACCGGCCGCAGCCAACCCACCACGCTGGGAGTATCGGTGAGACGGGAGATCGCCACACGCACTGGGCCGCTGATCCTCATCCGGTCCGCCAGGCGCACTATCGTCTCCATAAGCGGAGCTCCGGCAGCTTCGCCCGAGCGCTGGAGCCTGGCTGCATGCCTGGAAATCCAAATGAGCCGGATAGCAAACACCAGGACGCCGGCGAACCAGACCGGGAGCGCCCAGGCCTCGAGCGCCGCGATCCATGCGGACAGCGAGACGGCCGGGGATAACGCAGCCGGACTGGCGGATGGAGAGATATCCACGGCCGAGCGGGGCATGCCTGCCGCCACGGGCGCTCGATACACGACCCCACGCCGTAACCACGGGCAAAAGGGTCATGAGGCCCAGCGCGGCGCAACTTACAAAATAACGCAGCCGCGCCGAGCCGTTTCGCAAAATCGCGAGTGCGGCCCACGCCAGCAACGCGATCAGCAGCCCCTGCCACACGAAGTGCAGCAGTGCCGCACTGATTGCATGAGTAATGGATGTCATTTGGTTCCTCCCTCCACTCGGTCCAACAGCTTTTCGATTTCCTCCAGTTCCTCCCGCGATGACTTCCGGCCGGCCAGAGCTTGCAGCACCAGCGCCTTCACCGATCCTCCGAACGCGCGTTGCACCAGGTCGTGCAGCAGTTGACGCTGCGTGTGCTCCCGTCGATAACGGGAATGGTAGATTTGCGGCCGCTGCTTTTCATCCCGAGTCACCAGGCCCTTATCGGTCATGATCTGGAGGAACTTCAGGACTGTGGTGTACCCGGTCGGCTTGATTTTATTGAGCGTGCGCTGGACCTCGCGCACCGGCGAAGGTCCGCATTCCCACAGGACCCGCAAAATCTCCAACTCCGCCGCGGTCGGTTTGGGCTGCCTGGAAGCCATGACTCATTATGACGAAGATCTTCGTCAATGTCAACGAAAACTTTCGTCAATGTGCAAGAGCGGTCAAACCTCGGACTGCGACGGGCCGGTCAGGATGCTTGGACCGGCATTTTAGATTATGCCCGGGCCTGGCGCAGTGGTTTTCCCACGCTAACAGGTTCACCCACGATCAATCCTGATAAACGCCGGTCACGCCCGAACTCTGCGCTGACCATCCGCAAAGTTCCGAGGGCGGAGTCCGGGCCCTGAACCGCCGCGGGCCAAGCAGCTCGCATTACCAAATCTTCTATACTGAGGTCGTGGAAGCACACTGGAGAGAAACTACTGTCGGTGAGCATGGCGAACTCGTCTTGCAGGGCCTTCCATTTGAACCCGGCCAGCCAGTTGAAGTGTTGGTGGTCTCGAAAGCCGCGGGATCAACCACGGCCGCCGAAGGGAGCCTTCGAGGTTCGGTTCTCGAGTTTCATGAGCCGTTGGAACCTGTTGCCAGCGAGGACTGGGACGCCCTACAGTGATTCTGCTGGATACCCACATTTGGTCTGGTGGGTTTCCCGGCCGGAACGACTGCAAGCGAGGCACCGCGACGTTCTCGAACAGGGCGCTGACCCGGTCTTCGGCGTTAGCATCATCTCCTGTTGGGAAGTCGCGAAACTTGTGGAGTACGGAAGGCTGAAGCTGGATCGACCAGTCGGGATTTGGATCGAAAACGCGCTTGCGGGGCCGGGCGTGTCGCTTGTGCAACTCCATCCGCGGATCGTAGTGGAATCCACCCAACTGCCGCAACCCTTCCATCGCGATCCAGCCGACCAATTACTGGTCGCAACAGCCCGAGTCTTCGAGTGTCCGATCATGACTGAAGACAGCAAGATTGCGGCGTATCCGCATGTCCGCCTTGCCTGATCCTAACGGGTGTGAATGAACATCAGTCTTGTGAAACACCGGTCACGGAAATAGGTCCCCGCAAAGTCGGCTTTTGGCTGGCGATGCGCTTGATGCCCCCACTTGGCCGTCTAACGCCCCATCCCTAGCTGGAAGCGCGACCTCGGCTTCCTGTGTCAGAGGGTACGATGCTTCTCCCGTTCCCCCGTTCCCCGCCATCGAGCTGAAATTCTCGGGCCGGCTCCATCTCAACCAGCTTCATTTTGAGCGCGTTCCAGAAGGTGAAGGGCAACCCAAAAATCGATCACACGCGAGCAAGAAATATGTTTTCACGCGGCTCAGCAACTTACAGCCAACGCGCCGCACGATCCCCGCCTCGGCAGGCTATGATCATCGTAGAGCGGCGGCGGCCAATTGCCGCAAATTTTTGTCCAGATCTTGTATGCTCATCCGCAGCGGCGCTAGAATAAAAACATGGATTGGCATGCTCGGGCATTCGGTCTATTGTGTGGGGCTAGCCAGCTTGGTTCCATGGAGACTGTCAGCCACCTTCGAGCCCTTGCAATCCACGAAATGACTCACCTGATCTATTCCTCTTGTTTAGATTGGGATCGTTTGGATTGGTGGATACGCATCGAGGAAGAACGCGAGGCCGCAAACTTCAGGGATCGAGTCCTCGCCTCGATTGATCTGAAACGGAAGGACTTGGATCGCGCTGCCGCTTCGGATGGGCATGTTGATTTTGCCGCAAACCCGGCAGAGCCTCTCTTCTTATCCCATGGAGGATTTTGGAGTTGGCTTTCTTCACGTCTCGAAAAATGTGCAAGAGGCGGAGCTACGCCGCTCTCGATCTTGCGCCAACAAATAGGACTCCTCGACGCGTTGATTCGAGTTGCCTTCCAAATTGTGAACAGCCCCTGGCTTCTCATACAGGTTCTACTCGCCGAAAGACCATTCTTCGAATACCACGGTCTTGGCCGTCCCCCTCGTTGCTTGACCGCGCAGACGTGGACGGGCCTGCCTCAAAGGAATTTGAGGGGGATGCACTCGACGAGGTTCGTTCCGGCTTAGGATTTCAAGAAAAGCAAACAGAGTGCTTCCTCCTCAATCCTGAAATAGGGGGTGCGCACTATGTTGCGCCTAGCCATTCAAAGATTCCCATTTGAGCGCTTGCACAGACCGCTGTTAGTCCATCATGTGGCGCGTATGTGTAAGATTGCACCTCGTACCGTCCGATGGAACGCTAACTGCGGGAGGTTGAGAGGATTCAGAGAACCGAGTACTCCAAAGATCTGGAGGTTTTGGCCGGAGGATGTCGAGGAGTTCCGCAGGCGGAGGCTTTCATGCACGTCCTGACTGGCATGGCCTCAGTGGAGATAGTAGTGGTGGAAGGAGTTTGCCTTGCGTCCCTGATGATCTCTGGTCTAGGTTTCCTGCTTTTCGAAGTGTGGGGCATCGCCAAGATTTGGAAGTTGATAAGGAAGCGCTCTCCGTGAGGCCGAGATGAATTTGGCTGTAGCTGAAGAGAGTCTATGCGGGTCGATGCACTCGCAATTCGTTCCACTTGGTCCCTGTCGCGAGAGATCCTCTTCGGAGAGTTCTTTTGGAATGCTTTTCAGCTTACACCCATACGACATAGCAGGGGAGTGGTCGTTTTGTAAAGGCAAACTGGCTTGCAAATGAAAACGTGATGACCGGGACCTTGACAATTTCTGTCGGTCAGATAATCTGAATGTATGGGAAAGACGGCTACAACAACTCAAGAGCGAATTGGCCGCGTGGGGCAGCGTCGGCAGGTGGTCATCCCGCGCGAGATGCTCAAAACTCTCAATCTCCAAGAAGGGGACTTTGTGGCGTTCAGCAAGCAAGCCAACGGCGTGCTTATCAAGCCGAAGAGACTGGTCGATCCCGACGACGTGCTCACACCAGCCGAAACGAAGAAATTAAGGCACGGTCTTAAACAGATCCGCGAGGGCAAGACGCGGCCCTGGTCCCAGATCAAACATGAACTGGGTCTCTAAGCTTTCCGAAGACGCAGAAAAAGACCTCAACGACCTACCGAAGGCCATTCAGAAGCGCGTCGGGCGCATCCTGGCCCAGATGGAAACGGACCCTTTTCAAGGCAACGTGAAAGCCCTGCAGGGCGAGGAATGGAAAGGGGTGTTTCGAAGGCGTATGGGCGACTACCGATTACTCTTCACGGTTGATCGTGAAAAAAACATTGTGCACGTCGCCCGCATACTGCTGCGATCCGGCAAGACGTACCGATAGCCGATGAGCGGCTCATCGCTCGGGCTCGCTACTCGCAGGTCCTTACAAAATATGGCTGCCGGACCGTATACGACTGTCCGTCCCTCCATTCTACGGAGTACGTCCATCTCGTCTCAGAAGAACAGGTCGGTGGATGTGGATGGTGTTCTATTTCCACCGACGGCGGCGAACCGGCGCCAAGTGAAATTGGTCGGAACGATTCAGGTAGCTTAATGGACGGAGTTGGCGCGATCCGGATTGGCTCCATCCGGATTGGTTGGGCAGGGGAGCTTACTTGCGCAAAGGCCGTACTGGTAAGGATGCTCGCAGCGCATGCGAAGACTAGTGCCAACTGCAGCGGACGCCATATTTTCTTCATCGGTCTTCCTCTATCCATTGAACGTAGATATTCATCCTAGGGTTTCAGTTTATTTTCATTGGGCTTCCGACGAAGCTCAAGGCTCGTTCACAAGGAAGCTGGGCGGATTTCAGGGATAGACCCGAATGGCATCGGAGCGGGGAGAGGTTGCCACACCTCGGCTGCACAAGAAAACGATGGGCTTCGCCAAGCGAAACTATCAGGAGGGGAAGGATGCCGCTACCTGTCGCCCAATACCTCCTTGACGACAGATGAGGCTGGGAAGCTAGGAAAGACGGTGTTTTTCGGAGGCGGGATTGTAAAGCACTCGATGAAACGCCAGACCTCACGCTCAGCGTCACGCGACAACACGCGGCATCACGCGCCCGCGGGCAGCCAACGCCCGTGGAACCGCGCGCTGAAAGCAATTGGGATGAGGCCATGTGTACTCGCATAACTGTGCATTGGTCGGAAACCAGCAAACTTGCCCTGCACAACTTTGCCAGATTCACGGTAGCCTGAGAGTGAGAATGACGCCTCCAAGGCGAAGCAGGGATCGGAGATGACGTGTGGACGATAGGAGGGTTCCTTCAATGACAAGCAGAATCGATGATGAGCGGTATGACGATGACGGACGGGAACTGACGCAAGTAGCGAGACGCCTTGAGAACATTGAACGACTAGTTGAGACGGTCGAACATGTTGCGGATAAGGGCGTGGAATCTTGGAACGAGTATCTTAAACAGAAGTCATCTGGGGAGGAACACGCCCGGAAACTGGAAGACTTACAGCATCGGCGTGTGTGTTGGGTGCTAAGCTATGCATGCGCCCTCGTGTTTGGCTTGGCCGGATTCTCTCTCTGGAAAGATCAATACGAACTTGTTAGGCTCATCCTAAGTTCAAGCTTAGCTGTCGCTGCGGGCGCTGGATTGACCGCAGTTCTGAGAGGGTCAAGAAAACCACCTTCAAAATAAAAGCCACGTCTCCCGTAAGGCCCACTGCCAAGAGAGAAGTCCTGTCAAACATTTTTCCACAGGAATGTTTTAGGTTTTAGGCATCGTGTTTGGCGGCGCGGAAGCGACCACTGGTGGGTTAGGGCTGGCACCGACAGCGACCGGAACGAATTGAACGATAATTCCTGCAGCCGGCAATGTGAACGTGCTTGCCACATCAGCATCGCTGAGCCTATTCAGCTTTAGCGAAGTTTGCTTTCCCATGCTTTTGATCATGGCCATTAACCTTGTAGTTGCATCGGGCTTCTTTTTAGCCACGGAGTCGTAGAAATCCCGCAGGCCATTCAAAGTATCCTCGTCGTCAGCAAAAAGTGCCCCCGCCCTGTTCATTTCAAACATGAACCTCGAGAGATCTTCCGGCCGTGCGGAGAAACCATCTGTTATGGCAAACCGGAGGCCGTACAAGCTAGTAATACATTCGACTCGTATCCGCCGGATCTCGCTCAACTCCAGATCTTCAATGCCTTTTTTCACAGCGTAAAACGCTCCGAAGAAAGTGAGCCCGCCGCAAATAAGGCCACCAAGCGCACCTGCAAAAATGGTCACAGCTTCAATCGACATCATGTCCGGATTCTATACCAACACATGCCCATTGTGCAGCGTGAGACGTGATCCTGAAGCTGCGCTTACATGAGGTTTGTTAACATTGCTCCCCTATTCCAAAGTCCGTAAACTTTAAAGACCACCCGCCATGCTCCACTCCGCTCCGATCGGCACCCACGCAGACAATTTTTTCGGTGAACCCGAGTTCATCGTGCCGGCCGATGCGCGCCGCAAGCACATGGCACTTTTCGGCGGCACCGGAACCGGCAAAAGCACGCTACTGCTGAACATGGCGGCATCGGACCTGGCCGCCGGCACTGGTATCACGGTCGTTGACCCGCACGGTGGGCTCTGCGACGATCTCTTGACAAACCACATTCCGCGTCACCGGAAGAACGACGTGATTGTTTTCGATCCAAAACGCCATACTCACGCTCTTGCACTCAACGCGCTCGACTGCCCACGCCCCGAACAGCGCGGCCTGGTCGTCTCCCACGTCGTGAGCATCTTCCACAAGCTCTGGGCGGATTCGTGGGGCCCGCGGCTTGAAGACGTACTTCGCAATTCGCTCTGGGTGCTCATTGAACAGCCCGCTCCCACATCGCTCCTTGCGCTCCCCAAACTCCTTACGGACGATCGATACCGCGCCGATGCCTTGCGGCACGTTGAAAACCCATCGGTACTCGATTTTTTTGAAAACACGTTCGCCCGGTGGACGAGCTCGTTCCGCGAAGAAGCCATCTCGCCTGTGCTCAACAAGTGCCGCGCGTTCCTCACTGATCCCCTGATGCGGGCCACGATCGGCCAGACGCGATCGAGTTTCAATTTCCGCTGGGTGATGGACCATCGCAAGATACTCCTCTGCGACCTGGCCAAAGGGTCGATCGGTGACGACAACTCCAAGCTCTTGGGATCACTTATCGTACTCAAGGAAAAATTGGCCGCGTTGTCGCGGCAGGCGATCCCAGAATCCGAGCGTGTGCCGCACGTGCTCTTCTGCGAAGAAGCGCACAATTTCATCGGCGACTTTGAATCGATACTGGCCGAGAGCCGCAAGTACGCGCTTATCCTAATCCTCGCCACGCAAGGCATCGAGTCCCTCCCACGAGAGGCCGCGTTCGCTGTCTTCAGCAATTGCGCGACGGTGATCTCCTTCCGTGTGAGCGCCACGGACGCCTCGCGCCTGCAGGACGAATTCGGCATGATGGTCCCGGCGTCGAGCTTGCAGGATCTTCCCGACTACACCATGTACGTCCGGACCCTCACGCGCGGGACCGGCGCCCCAGCCTCACCTTCCGGTCCGCATCTCGTAGCTGGCTATCCCCCATTCGAGCGGCATGGCCGCCACGCGCGCCGCGAGAGCGTCATCCGCATGAGCCAGGCACGGTATGCGAAGCCCCGCGCCAAAGTGTAAGAAGAACTGGCCAGGGATTTTTTCAACGTAGCGCCGACAATCCGTAAAAGCGCAACCTTGCCGTCCTATGTCAGGGTACGATGCTTCTCCCGTTCCCGTCCCCCGGCCACCTAGCTGAAATTCCCGGGCGGCCCCATCTCAACCAGCTTCATTTTGAGCGCGTTCCAGAAGGTACAGGGCAACCCAAGAACCGATCACGCGCGAGCAAGAAACATTTTTTGGTGCGGCTCAGCAACTTACAGCCAACGCGCTGCACGATCCCCGCCTCGGCCGGCTACGATTATCGTAGAGCGGATCGTTGCCGCTCAGGCAATCACCCCCGAGCGTCAATGAGCATCCGGGGGAGCCGGGTGGCGGTAACCCATCATTCTATCGCCACCCGAGGCACTTTTGAACGAATAACTAGTTATGAGATCAATAACATACGGCGCGACACCACACGCGATCGAGAGACGCACCGCCCCGCATGACGGCAACCCCACGTTCTGCCGTCATGAAAAGCCCTTCTCGGGGAATAACCTATTCGCAATCAATAATATAGCACGCGACACCACTCGATGCGCAGTACGCGACACCGGCCGCAAAGTTGGCTTCGTTTTTGAAAGCCGGAAACCGGCCAATGTGCGGCAGAAACGGACACACACTGACGACTCACCGGGATCTTAGCGAAGCGGCGTGGATTTAGGCGCACTGGCCCGCGGGAGCGCACCGCATCGTCCTTCCGCTTATAATGGTCACTCGGCATCGACTAGCCAACAGAGGTTCAGCATGAGCGAAATTCCCGAATTACTGGAGCGGTTCCGCCGCGGTGCGGAACTCGTGGCCGTTTCCATCACCGGCGCCGCCGGGTCCGAACTCGACTTCGTTCCCGAGCCCGGAAAATGGAGCATCCGCCAGATTGTCGCGCACCTGGCGGATTCCGAGATCGTCGGCACAATGCGCTTCCGCCGCGTGATCGCCGAGAACGATCCCAAGCTCGAGGCCTACGATCAGGACGCCTGGACCAACAATCTGGATTACGCCCGGCGCAAGACCTCGCAAGCGCTCGAAACCTTTCGCCGCATTCGCGGGGAGAACTACGAACTCCTGAAGGACCTGTCACCGGCCGAGTTCGAGCGGAAGGGCATTCATTCCGAACGCGGCGTCCTGACCCTGAAGCAATTGCTCCAGGAATACGGCGAGCATGCCGAGAGTCATGCGGCGCAACTGCGCGCGCGCCGCGCCGAATACAAAACCTTCAAAGCTGGTGTCAAATGAACGCTCGTTTCTGGATTCTCCCTGCTGCATTCTGCCTGGTGCTTTCAGCTGTCGATTTCACCGCCGAAGGCAAACGCTGGTGGTCGCACATCGAATATTTGGCCAGCGACGAACTGCAAGGCCGCAATACCGGCAGCGAGGGCCATCTCAAAGCCGCGCGTTACGTGGCCGGCGAGTTCGAGCGCTCCGGATTGAAGCCCGCCGGCACGTCCGGTTATTTTCAGCCGGTCAAGTTCGACGTGAAACAGATTGTGGAAGACCAATCCACTCTCGCGCTGGTCATCGGCGGGAAGCCCAAGCCGCTCGCGCTGGGCGACGACGCCACGCTGAGCATGCGCGGCGACATTCAGGAAGACACCGAAGCGAAAGCGGTCTTCGCCGGTTACGGACTGAAAATTCCCGAGAAGAATTACGACGATCTCGCCGGCCTGGACTTGAAGGGCAGGATCGTGGTCTTCCTTTCCGGCGGCCCGTCATCGATTCCCGGGCCGCTCAAGTCGCATTATTCTTCCGCGGGCGAGCGCTGGAAATACCTGAAGGCCGCGGGCGCAATCGGCACTGCAACCATCCAGAACCCAAAGTCGATGGACATCCCCTGGGCGCGCGCGCGGCTGGCGCGCACCATGCCTTCGATGAGCCTGGCCGATCCGGCGCTGGATGACAGCAAGGGCTTGCGCTTGTCCATCACCATCAATCCGGAGCGCGCCGATCGATTCTTCGAGGGCACGGGACACACCATAGCCGAAATTCTCGCGGCGGCGGACAGCGACAAGCCGTTGCCCAGATTTCCGCTTGCCGCCAGCGTCATCGCGCACCTGAAGATGAAGCAATCCCAGGTGGAGTCGCAAAATGTCGCGGGTATGCTGCCCGGCGCGGATCCGAAGCTGAAGAACGAGTACGTGGTGCTCACCGCGCATCTCGATCACGTCGGAGTGGGCCAGCCCATCAACGGCGATTCCATTTACAACGGAGCCATGGACGATGCGTCCGGCATCGCGTCCATTCTGGAAATCGCGCGGCTCATTCACGAATCGAATGCCAAGCTGCGCCGCTCGGTAGTGTTTCTCGCCGTTACGGGAGAAGAGAAGGGACTGCAAGGCTCGCGCTATTTCAACGCGCACCCGACCGTGAACGAGAAGAGCATCGTGGCCGACATCAATCTGGACATGTTCCTGCCGCTGCACGCGCTGCACTACATCGAGGTGCAGGGCCTGGCCGAATCGACGCTGGGCGACGACATCCGCACGGTGGCCAAGGAAGCCGGCGTCGACGTGCAGGCCGACAAGGAGCCGCAACGCAATCTTTTCATCCGCAGCGATCAATACAGTTTTATTCGCAAGGGCGTTCCCGCGCTGGCGTTCAAGTTCGGTTACCTGCCGGGATCGGCGGAAGAAAAACTCCACAAGGAATGGCTGAAGAACCGCTATCATGCGCCGTCCGACGATCTGAATCAGCCGGTGGACAAGACCGCCGCTGCCCAGTTCAACCAGATCATTTTGAATCTGGCGGAGCGCGTGGCGAATGCGAACGCACGGCCGCAGTGGAAGCCCGACAGCTTTTTCCGGCGCTTCGCAAGCGGAAGCTAGAGCATGGATAAAATCGCGGCATTTCGAAAACTACATCAGGGGCCGGGCATTCTGGTGCTTCCGAATGCGTGGGACGTGGCTAGCGCGCGCATTTTCGAAGAGGCCGGTTTCGCAGCGGTCGCCACCACCAGCGCCGGAGTTGCCAATTCGCTCGGGTATCCGGACGGGGAACGCATCAGCCGCGATGAAATGATCGCGGTGGTGAAGCGAATCGCGGGCGCGCTAAAAGTTCCCGTGACCGCGGACATGGAAGCCGGCTACGGCGATGCTCTGGCGACGGCTCGCGCGGTGGTGGATGCCGGAGGGGTTGGCATGAACCTGGAAGACAGCGACGACTCCGGCGCACTCGTCGATTTGGCAACGCAGGTTCGCATCATTGAAAAGACCTGCGCCGGGGTCGACATGGTGATCAACGCGAGGTGCGACGTCTATCTGATGAACACCGGCGATCCGGCTACGCGCTTCAAGCGGATGGTGGAGCGTTTGAACGCGTATCATCAAGCGGGCGCGGATTCCCTTTTCGCCCCCGGCGTCCGCGATGCGGAAACAATCGGCAAATTGGCGCGCGCGGTCAAGGGACCGCTCAACGTCCTGGCTGTTGCCGGCGCTCCGCCCATCGCCGAGCTCGAGCGCCTCGGCGTCCGGCGCGTCACCGTCGGCTCCGGACCGATGCGCGCTTCCATGGGCCTGACCCAAAAAATCGCCAAAGAGCTGCGCGAGCATGGCACGTATTCCTCCATGACAGAAATCGCAATGAACTACGTGGATGCCAATCGCCTGTTCATGAAAACTTAGCGCCGCCCCGCAACCGAGCCGGTAGAGTAGGAGAGAGGGCGATGCGAGGCACGACCCACTCTCCCCTCGTCGAACCGGAGGTGCAGATTTCCCGCGTCCGGCTCTCCTGAAAACTCTCGCCTCAAGCATGTACAAGCTCCGACAATCGGATCAGCCCCAAACGCGCCAGGTGCCGCAACCAGGATGCTCCTTGCGGAGGACGGTACGGCCGCTGGCTGCGGCGCTGTAGATGCTGGATCAGACGGCCCTGAACATAGCGCTCGATCTCGCAGTAGGCGCTCATGGGGTACCCAAAGGAAAAGTAGTTCGTCCATCCCTTCAAGTGTCGATTCAGCTCTCCAATCAAGATAGGGATCGGCTTGAAGCACTGATGACTATCGGTCATCTCGTGCAGCTTCTCCCGCTCTCGTTGGACCGCCTTCTTCGACGGAAACACATTCAGGTAGTGCCGGTCTCGCCCTTTGCGGTCGCGGTCGT
>Ga0209648_10003660_pt1 | contig 12954 bp, 14 predicted proteins | sample GraSoi2013_115cm_FD_185830 | JGI IMG/M metagenome (GOLD analysis project Ga0209648, IMG submission 185830) | Grasslands soil microbial communities from the Angelo Coastal Reserve, California, USA - Sample 9_17_2013_115cm (SPAdes) (version 2) | ecosystem: Environmental > Terrestrial > Soil >...
TGAACTGGGCGGTATTCGGCTAAGCTGCAGCGCTAGTCCTCGAGCAACGGGGTGGCCATGGTGACCCGATTGGGCGCTCGATGGAGATGCTTAAGGGCACGGGGCACGTAGATTGCGCAGGAGAGCAAGACAATCGCGAGATAGATGGTGAAGGTGGCCCACGGAACAGCGACGATGCCGTAACGGGCGGTGAGATAGATCTTCACGGCAAGGCAAGTGACTCCGAAGATGGAGGCCACGACGATCTGGAAGCGCATGATGCTGGCGCCACTGAGAAACATCGCGATGGTGGCTCCGCAACATTCCACGATAGTCCAGAGAGCGAGGCCGAGAAGCAGAACGAAAGGGGGCGAGATGCGCGGGCCGATCCACCAGGCGAGCAGGCGATGCGCGATGAGCAGCATCGTTATCGACGCGACCGCGGCGAAACCGAACGCCAAGACAAACGAACGTTTGAGAGTTCGGCGCACCCAGGCGATATCGCCGCGCGAGATGGCTTCTCCATAGGCGGGCCAGAGCGGCGTAGCCAGCATGGCGACCATCAGGGAAATCAGAGAGAACATGCGTTGCGGAATGGAGTAATCGGGAACGCTCGAGGCTCCCAAGGTGCGGGCGATGATGATGTTGTCGGCGGAAAATGCGACGGCCGCCACGAGTTGGAGGACAAAGAACAGGGTTCCGAACGTGACGATGCGAGAGATCGCGTCACGCGAGACGAAGCGACGGCGGGGCCGCAGATCGGGACGGCTCATGACAAAAAAGTGAAACGTGTTGAAGGCCGCGGCAGCGACTGGAGCTCCGGCAAGGGCGGCGACGAGAAGTGGAAGGGTGGAGTGCATGCGGATTCCGGCAATGACGCCGGCCAGCCCGGCGAGACTGCCGCCTACCTGCCAGAGATTCATGCGAAAGCCCTGCTGTAATCCCAGTTGGGCGCGCTGTACGAGGTCGAGCGGAATGTTGAGCGCGAAACAGCAGGCGAAGACCATGAGTGCCGGAGCGGTCTCGGCGCGTGCCTGAGCCGAGGTGACGCGAAAGACGTCAGCCCAGGAGACCCAGGCGAAGGTGGAGGCGAAGAGCCCCAGCAACAGAAGCCCAACCGCGCCGAGGACGGCGAAACCGCTGGAGATGGCAGCGCGGATGCGATCGAAGTCGTTCTTGCCGAAAGCATCGGCGACGGTGTTGAGCACTCCGTTGCCGATGCCGAAATCGGCGAAGTTGGCCATAGCAAACACGGAGCTAATGGTCATCCAGAGGCCGAATCGCTCATTGCCGAGATAATGAACGGTGAGTGGAATGGTGATGAGCGAGGTTGAGACCTGCACGGCGCGAGCCAGGACCGCCGTGCCGCCGGTGATCGCCGCGCCGCGGTTGCGTCTGGCTCCACGCTGGCTGGCGTCCTGATGAGCATCTAACGCTCCGAGATCGTTCCGTAATTCGCCGATCTTCTGCCCGATGTTCATTGCCTCACAAGTTTTGATGGAGTGTGCAAGCTTTTCCACAAATAGCGGCTAGCGTGTCGCTTATCCCAGCGGGAGCCCCGCCACCACAGGGCACGATGCTCAGACGGACCGGACGAACGTCCCGTCTACCTGAAGGCAATGCCCAGTCTTTACATCCGAGAACACTGAGTCAAAATGAACCGGCTTAAAACCGATTCCATCAAGGAGGTCCAGCACATCGTGAAACAAGTACTGACCTTCATACAATGGCGTCAGAGATAACTCGCATTCGATAAGACAGACCTGTTGTAACAGCGACTTGGCTCCTTTGATCACGTGGTGCTCGTAGCCTTGAGTATCGATCTTAAGGAGGATGCGGCTTTCCTTCGACAGCAGGGGCTCAAGTATGCTGTCCAGGGTGCTGACTTTGACGCGTTCTGTTGCCCGATATTGCGACTCCGGCGCACTACGAATGTGCGTGTCGAGCATGGGCAGAAGAGAGCTCGACTCACTATTCCCTGCAATATTGATCTCAGCTTCGCCGTTTTCATCGCCTATTGCGCTGTGAAACACACGCCACTTCGGATCAGCACGCGATTTCCGTTCGAGTTCCTCATAAGCTTCGCTAAGCGGTTCGAATGAAAGAATTTCGTCTTTGTAGCCGGCTTGTCTTAGCGCGGATGAGTACTGGCCTGTATTTGCCCCAACGTCTACAACGGTGTTGACGCCATGGTGAACCAGCATGGTCAGGCGACGGTTCGCCGCCGGATATAGCGGACCAATGGCCACAATTTCATAGCCAGCCGTTCGCGCTGCCGCCAGCATTGCCCGCTTAATGCGACCAATCATGAAACCACCCTAAGAAAACTATCATAGCCCTAGCGAAGTGGCTGCTCGGCAGCCGGATTCATCGCTTCATGACCAACGAGATTATCTCCAAAAGCGTCTGCCCCATTTGACTCTGACGCTGCTTCAGCATTCCGAGTGTAGCTTCACCGCTGAGGCGTTGAGGCGGGTTCGTGAGTGCTGCCATCATCTTGTGCGCGAGATCTTCGGCCGAGCCGGCGCGAAAGAACTCGATCACGCCGAGGTCCGCTTCGCGGTTCACGTCAATATCGGAGACGATCACCGGGGTGGCAGTCGAGACCCCATCGTATAGCGCGCCGCCGCCCGGTCCGCCTTCAAACAGTGTAGGCTGCACCACGGCAACCGACCGGCGCATCACCGCTAGCTGATGCCGTTTGGGAATGATCCCGAGGAAATGAATTCGATCTGTGAGGCCGACCCGGGCGATGCCATCTTTGAGTTTCTCCACATACAGCGGAGCACGATAATCGTGCAGGTTGCCGGTACACAGGATGTGAACGTCGGCGAATCCGGCGTCTCTTATCAGGCGCAGCGCGTCAAAGGCAGTCTGGTGCGATTTATGCATCCAGAACTGGTTGGAAATGATGAAGAACTTTTCCGGCAATGCGTAAGGGCGCAGCACGTCCTCTTCGATATCGTCCACCAGGGCTGGATTTGCGGGCGGGCAGAAGGGCAAAGAAAACAGGGCTGCCCGGGGATGGGGATAGAACTCCTCGATGTCGTGCACCACACTTCTGGAATTAACGATGATCGCGGGGGCGTCGGCAAGAAGCGCGTTGAAGCTCCTGTCTCTCTCGCAGGACTCGCGCCGGCTGAAGTTGCCGGGCAGCCGCTTGTGCTGCACGTCGCCGATGTATCCGATCCAGGGATGGGGGAAATGCGGCCCGAGACTCATCATAGATGGCAGCACGACCTGGGCATCAAGGTTGCGCATGGCCCGGCTGAGGCCCCGTGGCGAGCCATAATAGCTCTGGATGTCAATCTTGCAATCGGCGGTGGCCAAGGCATCGCGCAGGTGGTCCTGGAAACTGGAGGCGTCATCGGTGGTTGCACGCCAGCCAGCGAGAAGAGGCGACGTTTGGTGGCTACGGCAAAGGCGAGGGCGCGCTCGCTGGCGGTATCGTCAGGCACGAGGACGGGCCAGGTGGCGCCAGGCAGGACTGAATCGATGCCTCCGACGCAGAGACGCAGGAAGTCGAGGCCGCCCGTCCACTGGATGAAGCCTGCCGCGAGAAATGCGATCCGGGGCCGGGTTGGTTGCGGCATCGTGGGACAACCCTCAGGGGACAAGACTGCGTTGAAAGTTGCATTGTACTTTGATCCCGGTCGCATGCACGTGTCACGAGTGGGGCAGGAGCATGGCATGACTCTGGTAACTGGCGTGGAGAGCGTCACTCGATGGTACCATTCAGCGTAAACCATACATTTTTCTGCGCTTCAAGAGCCGGGGTCGGTCATAAGCCGTCAATGTCACTGAAGATCAATTCGAGCAGAGGCGGCGCGGGCCTGGCAGCTGCGACTTCTCGGGCTGCCATTCCGGTGGCTGCGCCGGATCTGAGCGGCAACGAGGAAGCCTACGTCGTCGAAGCGATCCGCAGTTCATGGATATCTTCGACCGGACCGTTCGTGCAGCGCTTTGAGAGCGAGTTTGCGAAGCTGTGCGGAACCCGTACCTCGCTGGGCGTCTGCAACGGCACGGTGGCAATTCACCTCGCGCTGCTGGGGCTTGACGTTCGCCCCGGCGATGAAGTCCTGGTGCCATCGCTCACCTACATTGCGACGGCAAATGCGGTGCGCTATGTAGGGGCCGAGCCGGTATTCGTGGATGTCGATCCGGCGACGTGGTGCATCGATCCGAAATTGCTCGAAGCCAGCATCACGCGGCGCACCAAGGGTATTATCGCGGTTCATCTTTACGGGCACCCGGCGGACATGGACGCCATCAACCACTTGGCCGCAGTGCACGGATTGTGGGTGGTCGAGGATGCAGCCGAGGCTCATATGGCGCGCTACAAGGGGCGGGTGGTGGGCGGGTTGTCACAGATTGGGACCTTTTCGTTCTATGGGAACAAGATTTTCACCTCGGGCGAAGGTGGGGCGCTGACGGTCAACGACCCGCAGCTTGAATTACGGTTGCGCACGCTACGCGGCCAGGGGGTGGATCCGCAGCGACGCTACTACTTTCCTGTCACTGGATACAACTTTCGCATTACAAATATTGCATGCGCGCTGCTGTGCGCCCAACTGGAGCGATGCGAGGAAATCCTGGCTCGCCGCAATGCAATCTTTGCCCGCTACAACGCGTTGTTGCAGGGGACGCCGGGCATCGGCCTGCAGCCGGTGGCGGAGTGGGCCAAGCCCGCTCCGTGGCTGTATGCGATCACAGTGGATGAGGCCGCTTACGGGCGCTCGCGCGACGAGCTGATGGCGATGCTTGGCGAGAATAAAGTGGAAACGCGTCCTTTCTTTCAGGCCCTGCACCGGTTGCCGCCATTCCGCGAGGAATCGCGACGACGCAAAGAAGAGCTGCCGCTCACGGACGGGCTGAGCGCGACGGGCATGAACCTGCCCACCTTCAGTGCGTTGACCGAGGCCGATCAAGAGCGCATCGCGGCTGTGATCCGCAGCGGACGTCGATAGGAACAGGTAGGCCGAAAGCGAAAGATTACGATCCTGAATTACGAGCGGCGTTGTCCCGATTGATGACCTTGGCGGGGATGCCAACATGAGTCTCCCCGGCCGGCACGTCGCGTACCACCACCGCTCCCGCACCAATCGTTGCTTTGGTCCCAATCGTTACACCCGGAATTACAGACGCACCAGTCCCGATGTAGGCGCCCTTACAGATCTTGACCCGGCCGGATATGTGTACTCCGGGTGCAAGCGTGACATAGTCTTCCATCTCCGTATCGTGCCCAACTGTGCAATCGAGATTGATCTGCACGTGATTGCCGAGGCGAATATCGGTCGTCAGGATCGTTCCGGCGCAAATCACCGTACCTGTCCCGATCGCGATGTGGTCATGGTGGAAACGAACTCCTGGGTCGATCAGCGTCGTGTAATTTGTAAATCCCGCGGTGGACGCTTCCTGTGCCATCGCTTCGCGAATCGCTCCGCTGCCGGACGTGCATATCACATAAGCATTCGGGAATCGCCTATATGCGTCTGGGGCCGTCAGCACAGCAATGCCGTGTATTTCACGACCCACTTCATCGCCCCTGCCGACAAAGCAGACTGTGGCCGTGGGAGAGTGCACATTCTTTTCAGCGATGAGCCACTCCACTTCGCGGGCAAATCCACCCGCCCCGAAAATCACAATCTCGACACGGTTCTCCTGCACGGCGCCTCCGGCTTGCATGATGCTACACCAAGCCGCCAACTCTTAAGCCAACGAAGAGATGCTCGAGAACCACCTGAACCGTCAGAGCCAATCCTTGTTCTCCGCTGAATCACGCCGCATAATGTTAGCTTGAGTGATCCCGTTACAACGCGCATCGCAGGTGGCCGACGCTTCCGCGAAGCGGCTCGCGCCACTCCCCCCCTAGTCTCGATCATCAGCGTCGTTTTCCATGCACGGCAGGAGCTACCCGCCCTGCTCGAAAGCATCGTAGCACTGCGCGACGACTCCACTGAGTTGATCGTGATTGACGGCGGCTCAGATGACGGAAGCATCGACGTTCTGCGCCATTTCGATGACTCCATCGATTACTGGATCAGCGAACCCGATCGAGGCATCTACGATGCGATGAACAAAGGCATTGCGGCGGCGACCGGCAAATTCGTCCTGCACCTCAATGCCGGAGATCGCCTGCGCTTCATTCCCCGGCAGGAACTCGAACAATCTCTGGCGGACAACATCGACGTCGCCTGTTTTGCTGTGGAAATGGAGGGCTTTGGAATCCATCGCCCCAGAGGCGGATTCATTCTGCGATTTGCCAATCCCTGGCATCACCAGGGTACGTTCTATCAACGCGGAAGCCATCTGGGATACGACACCCAGTACCGGATTTATGGCGACTTCGACCTCAACCAGCGAATGGCGAAAGCGGGAAAATCGGTCAGACTTTCTAACACGGTGGTCGCGGAACAGGTCAGCGTAGGCGTTTCGGGGAATATGGCCACGTACCGCGAACAATACAGCGTGGTGCGACAAAACTTCGGGACTCCATATGTTTGCCTCGCTCACCTCTGGCGCTTCGTCTGGCCCATCTTTCCGAGACTCAAACGTTGGGTGGAGGGATGAAGAACACTGGCACTTTGTTCATTCGCCACGGAGGGGTGCTGTCGTTACTTCGCGCGCGCTCCATGCAAACGCTGGGTTATTGCTTGCAGGACTTGTTTGGTGAACCCACTGGTTGCGCGCAGAGAAAAACCAAACTGAAGACGTCGCACTGATTCGCGCACCCGGGCGAGGTCGGCCGCGCTGGGGCGTTGCGTTATGTATGCGTGCAGAAGGACAACGGCCAGTCTCGCATGGAGGTCCTCAAGTGCATCTCGAGGTACATCCAGCTTGTCCACGATGTAGTTCATCACTTGCAATGCTTCAGTGATATGCATCCAGGTGCGGGTTTTTGCTCGAACCGAGGACCCGTGCGTGCGGAAGCAGTTCAGCGGCGCTGCTACGAAGGCAAGATCGGATACGCACAGCAGAGAAGCCCAAAACTTCCAGTCGGCTGCCAATTTGAGACTCTCGTCGGCGACCCCGACAACATTGCAGAGCGCACGTTTGAAGACCACCGCGCTGGCATTTTGGATGGTGTTTTCCCGAATCAAGTAACGGATGCACTCCTCGCGGCCGCTGCCCACAAAGTCGCGCTGCCACCGCGTGAGGTCTACGTCGTACATGGTCGGCCGGACCAGGTCTATGATGTGGCCGCTGGCGTCGACGGCTGACGAATTGCAGTATGCCAGTCCGCATTCCGGATTCTGCTCCAGGCGACCGACCAGGGTTTCGAGAAAACGCTCGTCGGCATAGTCATCCGCCTCTGCGATCCACACGTAGTGCCCGGTCGCGAGCTTCAGTCCCTTGTTCCACTGCTTGAAAGCGTTGCCGGAATTGTGTTCGTTGCACACAAGCTGGCAGTCATGCTCCCGGGCAAATCGTTTCAGGATCCGCACGCTGTCGTCGGTCGAAGCGTCGTCGAGCAGGATCACTTCAAAATCCCTGTACGTCTGCCTTTCAATGGTTCCCAGACGTTGATCCAGAAAGCGCGCATAGTTGTAGTTCGGCACGAGGATCGAAACTTTGGGCATGAGTTACAGGTGTTCTCCTTAATACGGATACAAGGCCGGGCTCGTGGCCAAGCGTAGAACGTCCGAAGCTCAGTTCGCCAGTACTCGCCGGTAGACAGCGCTAATCGCTTGCAAGTAGTCCGTCATCCCACAATTGTCTCGAACCCACTTGACGCCTTCACAAGCCATCGTTCTTCTGATTTCCGGGTGCGAGAGCAGAAATTCCACGTGGCTGGACATTTCCATGGCATCGATATTGCGGCACAAGATCCCACGCTCGTTTTGGCCGATGATTTCCGGCATTCCGCCGATGGCGAAACAGATGAGGGGCGTACCACAGGCCAAGGATTCAAGGGCGACGTATGGTAAGTTTTCGCCCAAGGAAGGGAGCAAAGTTATGTCTGCGGCCCGATAAGCGCGCGCCAGAGTGGCGTCGTCTCTTGCCAGCAGGCCGACGGCTGGGATCGGCCGAATCAGCTCCTTGATGGTCTGCGCGGAATTGCCCAGGAGCACAACCTGAATATCGCGGTGGGCTCCCGCTTCTTTTATGACCGCGACTCCCAAGCCAATCCCTTTGTGAGCCTGTGCAAGATCGGCGGATATCATGAGGAGCGCGGGACGATCCGTGCTGAGCCCAAGCGCAGCCTTCGCTTCGGCCCGATCCATGGTCGACTCCGGCATGCCAAGCATCCGGGTTCCATTCGGAATGTGGACAATTTCCGAGCGCGGGAACACGCCGGATGATCGAGCGAGACCGGCCATATACTCGCTGGGGCAGATGACAACCTTGGGCTGAGGCATGTAGCGGTCGAGGAAGTGGCGGGTTCTGCGCAACTTGTAGTTGTCGTGATAGCGATGGTACGGAATGTAGCGGATGGGTCCGTGCGAGAGCCGTTTCACATCCGAAGGCGACATTTTTCCGGTCAAATCGTAAGTGAGTCCACGTGTGGGGGCCCACTCGTCGTGGAGCGTCCAAACGCATGGGAATCGTTCCGTGAGTTCTCGGAGAGCACGGATGGACATCCAGCCGCTGTGAACGTTGTGGATGTGTACAAGATCAAACTGGTTTGACGAAATGGATCGCAAGGCGGCAATGGACCCGCGATACCGCCAATCGGTGAGGTCGGGAAATGCTTCCAGCGGCGTCAAATACTTTTCCCAGCGAAATTGAATTTCCCGCACCTCGGGAGGAGTTCCAGGGTTGCGGCCGCTGACCCACATGGCGGTTTCCACGCCTAGTTTGGGCAGCCCTTCGTAGAGCTCTCTGGCGCACCGGTCCGCGCCTGTTCCCGAGTGGTCAATATTGAGTTGTAGTACACGCATTGATTCTTTGGACCCGAGCCGGAATCGCAATATCTATCTCTGCAATGGAAGTACCGTTTATATCCCGGAAAATACAATCACTGCAACCACCGCGGTCCGCTAGAATTCTTGACGTGGAGGTCAGAGACGATGCTTAGGCGATTAGCTGCCGAGCTTAGAGCGCGGACCCTCGGGCAAATTCAGAAGGAGTCCAAAGATGCACTGCTGCTCCAGGGGCGAATCGCCAGCTGGCTGGTGCGCTCAAAACAGACCATCACGTCTCTGCGGGACGTGGAATTCAAGGTTTTGTCTCAATTCGGCGAGGATGGAATCATAGACTGGATTATCGAACGATCGCAGATTTCCGATGGTTTGCACAGTTTCATCGAGTTCGGAGTGGAATTGTATGAGGAAGCGAATACGCGATTCCTTCTGGAAAACCGAAATTGGCGCGGTCTGATCATCGATGCCAACTCGCAACTCGAAACGAAGGTTGGCAATAGTCCTTTAGCGTGGCGGCATACTCTGCAGGCCAAGAGTGCCTTTATTACGAGGGAAAACATTAACCAGGTATTCGATGAATGCGGATTCTCGGGCGAAATTGGACTGTTGAGCATTGACATTGACGGCAACGATTACTGGGTGTGGGAAGCCATTGAATCTGTCGACCCGGTCATCACGATCTGTGAATACAACGCTGTTCTGGGAGACTTGTATCCTATCGTCGTTCCGTATGATCCGGCATTCACCCATGCGCGGCCCGATTATCACAATCTTTACGGTGGTGCTTCAATCGTGGCCCTGCAATTACTAGCAACCCGCAAGGGGTACACGTTTCTTGGTTCCAATTCCGCTGGTAATAACGCTTTCTTCATCCGCAACGACTACGCTTCACGATTTGGCCGCACGGTTATCGCCAACGTGACTGCTTCACCGTCCAAGCTTCGGGAATCGCGCGACACATCGAACAATCTAACCTTTGCGGAAGGAAGCGCAAGGCAAACACTGATCTCCTCCCTACCGGTGGTTAATATCGAGACCGAACAGCGCATGACCATTGGCTCTCTCGGAAGCTTATGCAGTGAGGATTGGCTCCGGCTCGCGAGGCGTCCTGCCGCAGTGCAGAGTGCTCTGGCTGACAGTAAGTAAAACGGCAACCGGTGCAACCGCTGCTTCCGCTAGAATGCTTGCCATGCAATGCCATGTCTGCGGTGACGTTTCGGAAGTTTTTGGATCTGCGATTGTGCTGTCTAAGTACCCGGTCCAATACTTTCGGTGCGGAACCTGCCGATTCATTCAGACCGAGACTCCGCATTGGCTGGAAGAGGCATATTCGGAAGGGCTCGGATCGTTGGACACCGGCGTGATGTGGCGCAATCTTCACAATGCTGGCGTGACTGCGGCGTTGATATCGCTTCTCTTTCCCAACTGCACCCGCTTCCTGGACTACGCTGGTGGCTATGGCACGCTGGTGCGGCTGATGCGGGATCGGGGTTTCGATTTCTACTGGTCCGACCCTTACGCGAAGAATCTTCATGCGCGCGGATTCGAACATGTTTCGGGCTCCCGATACGACCTCCTGACGGCGTCAGAGGTCTTGGAGCATTTGCCAAATCCGCTGGAGGACATTGCGCGCCTGTTGGATCTTGCCGATAACGTTCTGGTTACGACCGAGTTGTTGCCGGAACCAGCACCCGTGCCGCCGAACTGGTGGTACTACGCCGTGAAGGGTGGGCAGCATATCTCGTTTTACAGCGCGGATTCTCTGCGGAGAATTGCCTCCCACTTTCACGTGTATCTCTTGTCACGAGGTTCATATCACCTGTTCACGCGAAGGCCGCAAAACAGTTTACTGTTTCGGATTGCGACCAGCGATCGGGCCGTGCCGGTTGTCAACTGGTTATGCAAGCGCGAAAGTCTGATGCAGGCGGATTTTGAGCGCATGGCGGCCTAGGGAATGAGGGCGAGCACCGGAGTGGGTCCATGTTTTTACGCCAACTGGGCTTCGCGTAACGCGCTTATGATGTCCTCTTACCGTTTCCAAAATACCTGGAAGATCCCGAACCGCGTCGTGTGTGGAAACCTGCGAGTCACTTCGGCCCTCACCTCCGGCATCATCCTCGCGCCCGGAAAATATGGCGAGTCATTGAGGACCACGAGGTTCAGGTCGTCAGACTGTATTGCTTTCAGGATCTCTGCCGGCGCCGCGCCTCCATCGTCGTGGGTAACATTCTTCAGCCCGGAAAGAAAATACAACTCCGGACAATCATTGCCGGCAAACATCAATCCGTTCGGACTGTGCTCCCGCAGAAAACGGGATAAGTCATCGAAGAACGCGGCTCCTTCGATCTTCAACCCGCCCGCCCGTGGTCCCTGCATGGTATCCATATGGCCAACCACGTAAGTGACTTCATAGATGTAGCGCGGAACCAGGCTGACGACCCCAAACGCCAGATATAGCCCCACTACCGGCGCCCGCGCATACGTTGCGCGCTGCGTTTTGCCCAGTGGACACAATCGCCACCAGCGCCAACAGCATCAGCGGCACCGCATAACTCAAGTAGATGGGAGCCGCGAACGGAAACTGCACTTGTCCGGTTCCCGCCCGCACACTACTTTCTCCCAGCAGGATCAGCGCGACCACCACCGCTGATGGCAGCACGAACTGGTACAGTTCCGGCATTCCCAGCCGGGTGCGCAGAACGTTGATGAGTGTCGCAGGAAGAGCCAGCGCGCCCACGCTGAAGACGCGATAGGGCCAGCTGTTGTTCGATCTCTCTCGCTCCGCACTTTTCTCCGAACCTTTCTCCAAACTCTCGCTCTGTTCCAGGAAGGCAAGAAACAGCAGCACTCCGGCAATGTAGTATGCCCCGATGACCTTCATCAGGATCGACAGTCCGCCGCATACTCTAGCCACAAACAGCCATCGCCGGGTGCGTAGTTCCAAGTAGCGCAGCAAAGCCGCCGCCCCAAACGTTGCGAAAAACAGGTTCTACCAGGAAGGCATCGCCGCCGGATAATTCGGATAGCTCCACGCGACCGCCAGCAGTGTGATCGCTCCCGCTGCAAGCGCAGAAGTAAAACGTAGCGCAACGTAGTAGACAGCTGGGAGCCAGGCCAGAAAAAACAGAAACACGCAGATGCGGAGCAACATCAGATTTACGCCGAACGCCCGAAAGGCCATCGCGTGAATAAAACTTAGACCGCCGGTGTAGATCCCCCCAAAATCACGATGCGGAAGTTGTCCATGCATGACGCGCAAAGCGCTCTGGCTCAGCGTTCCGTCCCCGGCCAATGTGGACCCGGTATAGATTCCGGCAATTACCAGAACCGCAGCCAGCACCACCGCGCGTACGCCCCAACTCTCGCTTGCCGTTGCGGACGATACCTCGCCGTCGCAGGCATCGGCCTGGACTCTGATCTCGACGCTCAAACTTCGTTCCGCAGGCTGCACCGGAGTCTGCACCATCTCGCTCTTCACTCGTCCTCCAGTGCCGCCAGTTGCCGGCGGGCAGACTGCTCCATGTTCGGGTGTCTTGTTCATGATCTGAGGAATGTGCGGGCTTCCTTTCGCGGACTTCATCCGGGCACAGATCGCCGCCGCTCCAGATTGCCCCATGGTAACTGGCCTCTCACTCCGCGCATAATTACTCAAGGTACCTGCGTCAAGGGCAATGTCATGTTCTTTGACCGGGGGCCCGACAGCGAGACTCCGCGGAACAAGACGGAGTGGGTTTACGCACTCAGAGAGAAAGGAGAGGTGGTTGCGCTGCGGACTTTGTTCTGCACTGTACTGTGCACAAGGTCGAATTTGTCTTTCGACAGACCCCCGGCGCTACTGCACGGTCAGCGTGGTATAGCCGGAAATACCTTCCAGACTCGCAGAGATGTTCGCTGTTCCCTTTCCGGTGGAGAACGCGATGCCGCCACGAGTTACTGCGGCAATCGCCGGATTCGACGTGGTCCACTGGACGTACGGCGTCGCGATTTGCGTAGTCGAATCGCTGAAGGTCACTGTGGCTATAAAGGATTGCGGCAGGCCGAGCAAAACAGCGCCATCGGCGGGCGTGACTGTCATAAACTGCGGAGTGGCCGCAGTGACGATCACCGAAAC
>Ga0209648_10003662_pt1 | contig 12953 bp, 9 predicted proteins | sample GraSoi2013_115cm_FD_185830 | JGI IMG/M metagenome (GOLD analysis project Ga0209648, IMG submission 185830) | Grasslands soil microbial communities from the Angelo Coastal Reserve, California, USA - Sample 9_17_2013_115cm (SPAdes) (version 2) | ecosystem: Environmental > Terrestrial > Soil >...
AAAGGGGACATTTCTAATAAGTTAACGATGGGGACATTTCTAATAAGTCTTGACATTCTGAACGATTACGATTGCATCTCCTACTAGCCTGCGCTAGGCTACTTGGGCTCTCGCGGTTCCTCCCTTCCTTTCCAATCCACAGCCGTAAACTCAGCCCAGACTGCATAAGGACGTCCAAATCACGTGGTTGGGACGAGTTACCCACAAGATATGGTGTTTTACTACTTGACCCCGGCACAATTTCGTCAGTACAGTAGCTCTAATCTGTGCCCCGCCCTGTCCAGCCTGGGACGGTTCCGAGTAGTGCGGACCGTGGGAGGCATCTGAATGGTAAACGTGCCAGAACGCCAGTTCCCTCGCATCCAGCGGACTGCCTGCAAGCCTGTCTTCCCGCCTTCGCCCGCGGTGACAGAAACCGGTTTTGTTGAGCCTAGAAGGAGTACAAGTTGCTCAAACTAAAGAAGCTCCAGATCCTCGGATTCAAGCATTGCCGCGATCATTGGCCCGAATGGGTGCGGAAAATCGAATATTGCCGACGCCATCTCCTGGGTGCTTGGCGAGCAGTCGGCCAAGACCCTGCGCGGCTCACGCATGGAGGACGTCATCTTTGCAGGCACCCGCGACCGCAAGCCGACCGGCATGGCCGAAGTCTCGCTGACGCTGATTGACCCCGCGGAGTACTCCGGCCCGGACAAGAACGACCCGACCGAACTGGTGCTCCAGGAAGAAATGCCCGCAGAGGACTGGGATGAAGCTGAGATTCGCGCAAAAGCAGCGGAGGAAGTCGAGCGCATTACAGAAGCGAACCAGCCGGGAGCTACCGAGGAAGTAGAGATTCCGCGATCCAAGATCAAGATGATAGCGATGGCCTTCCCCGATGACGAGCCAATATTCGCGCAAAATGTCGTGCCCTTCTTGCCGCCGTCGGCGTCCATGTCAGCTGCGTCAGCTGAGATGATCGGCCCGCAGGTCGTGCTCAAAATCCGCCGCAGAAAATTTCAACGCGAGTTTCATGCCGGAGAAATCGTTGTCACGCGCCGCTTGTTCCGCTCCGGCGATAGCGAATATCTGCTGAACGGAAAGCTCTGCCGCCTGCGCGACATTCAAGAGTTGTTCATGGGCACGGGCCTGGGGCCAGAGTCGTATGCACTCATCGAGCAGGGACGCATCGGGCAAATCCTGAGCAGCCGGCCAACAGATCGCCGCGCCATCATTGAAGAGGCTGCGGGAATCACAAAATTCAAAACCAAGAAACGTCTCGCCGAAGCCCGCCTGGAAGATGCCAAGGTAAACCTGGCGCGCGTGAACGACATTTTTGAAGAAGTGACTCGTCAGATGAATTCGCTGAAGCGCCAGGCGTCAAAGGCAGAGCGCTACGGACGCCTCCGCGACGAAATGCGGGCAAAACTGCGCCTGGTAATCGCCAGTAAGTTCGCGCAATTCGACTTGCAGAGCGCCGAACTCGATTGCGGGATCAACATGGTTGCCGAAGAAATGCGACATCAGGCTCACGGCTTGAGCGAAATGGAAGCTGAGCTTGCCGAACGCACTCAGCGTGGATACGCCATCGAAGCTGAGATCCGTGAAAACAGTGGCCGCTTGGCAGACCTGAAGCTCGAAGTTGACCGCAACCACTCGCAGCGCCGCCACAACGAAGAGCGGTCGAATGAACTGACTTTCCGCACCGCTGCCTTCGACGCCGAGTTGGGTCAGGCGCGAGTGCGCCTCACTGCTCTTGACCAAGAGTTGAACTCCAATCGTCAGTCGCTGAATTCCGCCGCCGCTGATCTTGCAGTCGCCCAGCAGGAACTCGAATCCAGCCAACAGCAGGCGATCTCGGCGGCTGGCGCGCTGGCCGAACTCGAGCAGCAGCAGGAGCAATCACGGATCGCAATTCTGGAATCCGTGGCCGCGATTTCCAATTTGCGCAATCAACTCACTCAGGCGGAAGAACGCAGGGCAGCGGCTGACCGTGAAGCTCAGCGGTTGCAGGCAGAAATGGCAAACGCGCGCGCGCAGGCTGAGACTTTCGGCGGCGAGCGTGGCCAGTTAGCGATTGAGTTTGAATCCGTCTCGCAACGGATCTCCGGCCTGACCGAGGAAATTGCCCAAACTCGCGAGCTTCTTGAACTCAAGCGCCGTCTTGAAATCGATTCCAAGAATCACTTGGACACCCTCCGCGCGGAATTCGCCACAGCGCTGGGCAAGCGCGGATCGCTCGAAGCAGTCATTGCCGAGCACGGTTACTCCACGGAATCGGTGCGGCGATTGTTTCAATCTGGAGTGTTTCAGGGCGGAACAGCTCCCGTAGGCGTGCTGGCGGATTTTCTGGAAGTTGATCCGCGCTATGAAGGCGTGGTCGAGGACTTCTTGCGCGATGAGTTGAACTACATCGTAGTCAAGTCGTGGGATGCCGCCGATGAAGGGCTTCGCCTGCTGCGTTCGGATGTGGACGGGCGCGCCACGTTCCTCGTGCACCCAGACGATTCCCAGGCCCGTTTCTCGTTTGCGGTTCCGGAGGGCACTCCGAACCCTCCGAATGATTCCATCCTTCCTCTGAAGCACACCATCCGCGTGCTTGACGGCTTTGGGAAGTCTCTGGAAGTGATTTTGCCCAAGCTCCGTGATGGATACATCGTTCCCGACCCCGCCTTCGCGCGCGACCTGGCGCTGGAAAATCCGGATGCCTTTTTCCTCTCCAAGTCCGGCGAATGCTTCCACAACGTGACCGTCACCGGAGGCAAACAGCGCGCCGAAGGTCCGTTGTCCATGAAGCGCGAGTTGCGCGACGTGATGCGGCTGCTGGGAGAACTGGAACAGGCGCTTCGCCACGAAGAGATGCGCGCCCTAACACTAGGCCATGAAATCGTAGATCTCACTTCTCTGCTCGAACGACTGGAGGCAGAGAAGCGCGAGTCCGAAAAGCAGGCCATGACTTCCGGCCACGCCCTGCGCCAGATTGATTCCGAGATGGCGCGGGTGCGCGAGCGTGGCGACGTTTCCGAGCGAGACCTGGCGCTCCTGGCCGCAGAACGCGCGGCGCAGGAAGAGATCGCGGGGATGCGCCGGTCCGAAATCGCTGTAATTGATAGTCGTCGCTTGCAACTGGAGCAAGAAGCTGCTGCTGCGCACGAAATGCTGGCGTCGCATCGCGAGAACCGCGATCTGGCCGCGCAAGGCGTCTCTGAGCGGAAAGCACAAGTGGCGACGCTCGAAGAGCGGCACCGTTCCGCGGCGGCGGTATTGGAGAGAATCGCTCAACTAGCAGCGGAGATGCGTGCGCGGGTTGAGTCGCTTGCCTCGCAAATCGAGCTAGCCGCGGCAGAGAAGGCTCAGCGCGAACTGGAAAATCTGGGCATCGCGGAAAAGCTGGTGGATCTCGAAGCGGAACGTAACGCGTGTGAAGTCCGCGCCGGCTTGCTGCAATTTGAATCCGAGCAGGTACGCGCCCGGCTCGCCGAACTCGACGCCCTCTTGCGGGAAGCGCGCCGCCTGCTGGATGCATCGCGCGATCGTAAAGCCGAACTTTCAACGGCTCTGGTCAAGCTGCAGTCCGATGCGGAATATCTGGCGCAGACCTGCGTCAATGAATTGAGCGTGCAGCGCCCAGAACTGATGGCAGATGCCACTCTACCTCGCGTATCCGGTGAAGAGCTCAACGTGGAAGAGCAAGCCTGCCAGGAAATGCGCGCGCGCCTGGACGCAATGGGTCCGGTTAACATGATGGCGCTCGAGGAGTACAAAGAAACAGCCGACCGGCAGGCATTTCTGGACACGCAGAGAAAAGACCTGCTCGATGCCATCGAAAATACGCAGGCCACAATTAAGGAAATCGACACCTTCTCGCGGCAGAAATTTGAGGAAGCCTTCAACAAGATCAACGAAAATTTCCAGGTCACCTTTAAGAAGCTATTCGGCGGCGGCAATGCCTTCATGCGGCTGACCGAAATGGAAAACAACATGGAGAGCGGCATTGACGTGGTCGCGTCGCCTCCGGGCAAGCGACTGCAGAACGTGCTACTACTCTCCGGCGGCGAAAAAGCCATGACCGCGCTGGCCCTGCTGGTCGGAATCTTCCAGTATCAGCCCAGCCCCTTCTGCATCCTCGACGAAGTGGACGCTCCGCTCGACGAAGCCAACATCGGACGCTTCACCCAGTTGGTAGAAGAGATGAGCGTACGCACCCAGTTTGTTCTCATCACCCACAGTAAGAAGACAATGAGCATCGCGCCAGTGCTTTACGGCGTAACCATGCAGGAGCCGGGCGTGTCGAAGCTGGTGTCGGTTAGGTTTGGAGCAACGGCGTAGGAGAATTCCTGTCCGCCTGCGGGCAAGCAGTAGCCCTAGGGGTCTTTTGACTGCGAAGATCATTCGCTTCGCGAACGATCTTCTCCGCTCAGGATGACAACCATCAATAGTCATAGAAATTTTCCACAACTCCGTTCCTTTGAATCCCTTGACAAGCGCCAGATTCAGGCGAACGCCGCTTTGTCAATCGCACATCAGTGGAAAACGCGGCAGCCGGAAATCGGCTATCATCTCAACCGTTGACAAAAATTTCTGAGCGGCTAGAATACCCAGCGATTTATACATCTAAAATTTCCTGATGACTACGCAAACCATCGATCCCGTTCTCTTGCAGACTGACTTCCCCGGACTGGAACTGTTCGCCAGCGGAAAAGTGCGCGACGTTTACGAACTCGGCAGTGACCACCTGCTCTTCGTCGCCACCGACCGCATCTCAGCATTTGATTACGTACTGGCCACCGGCATCCCACAAAAGGGCCGCGTGCTTACGCAGATTTCGCTTTTCTGGTTCGACTTCCTGAAGGAGGTCGTCCCCAATCACCTGATTAGTGCCGATGTGAACAGCTATCCGGCGGAAGTCCGCCAATATGTCAGCCAGCTCCGCGGACGCTCCCTGCTGGTCAAACGCGCAGAGATGTTCCCAGTTGAGTGCGTGGTACGCGGCTATCTGTCGGGCTCGGGCTGGAAGGAATACAAGTCCACCGGAGCCGTCTGCGGGATCAATCTTCCCTCCGGACTGCGCGAATCCGACCAACTGCCGGAACCGATCTTCACTCCCGCGACCAAGGCCACAACCGGGCACGACGAAAATATCTCTTTTGAGCACATGACGAAGCTGGTAGCCCCCGCAGACGCCCGCCAGTTGCGGGATCTGAGCCTGGAGATTTACACCAAGGCTGCAGCCTATGCCAGGCAAAAAGGAATTATTATTGCCGACACAAAATTCGAGTTTGGGCGCACCGCAGCGGGCATCACTCTCGCTGACGAGGTGCTCACTCCCGACTCCTCCCGTTTCTGGCCGGCTGAAAAATATTCCCCTGGCATGGCGCAGCAGTCGTTCGACAAACAGTATGTGCGCGATTATCTGGAAGAAATTCGCTGGAACAAGCTGCCTCCGGCGCCGCCCCTCCCGGCCGAAGTGGCGCGCAAGACCAGCGAGAAGTATGTAGAAGCGTATCGCCGGCTCACCGGACGTGAGCTGGATGTGTAATTCAGGCGCGGACGGAGAGGGCGCCGCGTGAACATTGCTGACTGGATCATCTTGCTTGTGTTGCTGCTTTCGGTAGTGCAGGCAGCAAGCACAGGATTTTTTCAGGAAGCGTTTGGCATCGCGGGGCTGGTGTTCGGGTATCTAATTGCGGCTTGGGGTTATCGGAGCCTGGCTGATCACTTTGCCGCGTACATCAGTTCGCGCTGGCTGGCTGAGATCGTTGCATTCCTGGCAATTTTTCTCGGCGTAATGATCGTGGCCGGAATATTGGGCAGGATTGTTCGCTGGATCGTGAAGGAAGCCGGGCTGAACGCCTTGGACCGTTTTATGGGTGGGGCGCTTGGTCTAGTGAAGGGATGTTTACTGATTGCGATTGTCCTGGTGAGCATGACGGCGTTCACTCCGACGTCGCGCTGGCTGCAGGGTTCAGGACTGGCCCCGTACTTTCTAGTAGTCGGAAGGGCGGCCATTTGGGTAGCGCCTTCGGAATTGCGGGCGAAGTTTTACCAGGGATTGGATTACGTACGCAAAGCACAGATGCCGGCTCATCCCGCGGCGCATTAACTGCTGTTGCAGTCAAGGCCTTACGAGCTGACGGTCAACAAAAACGAAAAGAGACATACCGTGAAAGATCAACTCGAAGCACTCGTACAGCAGATGTACCGAAGCAATATTCTCTACTCCGAGGCAGTGCGCGAATTCAAGCGGCGCTTTATAGCGACGGTGCTTGAAGAGAACAAGGGCAACCAGTGCCGCGCCGCCCGCCAGTTAGGGATGCATCGCAATACGCTCAGCCGCACTGTGGATGAACTGAAGATCGATGTCCGCCAATTCCGCGAGGGCGGCAAGCGTCCTCCACGCAGCGCTCGCCCGGCCTCCTTCGAGAAGAAAGTGGCGCGATAGGGTTTTCCCGCCCCCCCCACAAGAAAAAAGGCAGCCCGAGAGGGCTGCCATTTATTTGGCACAGAACTATTACTGCGGCTTCCGAACCGGCGCACGATGATGTACGGGCGGCTTGGGTTTCGGTGCCGGCCTTGCGCCCGCCTTCTTCAGCAGTGCGCCCTTTTCCATGGTCATCATGAATGGCGTAGGAACGTAGGATACCGGCGTACCCTCAAAATCGAGGGTGTCGCCTTCTTTTGGCATGGTGCGAGCCGGAATCGCGCCGGTCATGGTGATGGTGATGTCGGCCTTTTTCTGCTCAATGTCATCCTCGCTGGCTGCGATCGTCAACACGCTCACCGCCGAGGAGGGCGGATCCGCTTCTGGTGTAGCAGCAGTCAGCACCGTGCCTTCCATCTGCAGCGGCACACCTTTGATGACATTCCACACTTTGTCCTGATCCTCCTGTGAACCGGCAGAGAGCACCAGTTCCCACTCGCCAAAGCTGAGCTGCTTGATCTGGTCCGGAGTCTTGTCCTTCACCAGGTCATGGGCCTGTTCGGCAGGGGTAGGTGGAACGTATTGCGTGATGCTGGGGCAAGTCGGTGTAGGCAATGGACTCGCTTTTCCGCAGGCAATCAGGTCAGTCCAACCTTGGTCCGAGCCGTGGTAGTTCTTGTAGACCTTCTGTCCGTAAGTCTGTATCTGATCCTTGCCTCCGGCGCCTGCCAGATTCACTGCTCGGGCGATAAAGAACAAACCATTCAAGGTGTCGGGCGGTTTGGGCGTCAGGTACGCCATCGCTAGCGGATAGACATTCTGAATATCATTAGGTTCAGCTTCAACTGCCGCCCTCAGATACTGCTGCGCCTTCGGGAAGTCCTTGTTCTGGAGCGCGGCAAATCCCGCACCTCCGTTGAAAATAATCGCCACCTGCTTCTTGAGCGTGTCGTAATCAGCTTGCGACATGGTGGCCGGTTTCTGCCCCGTAGTCAGACAGCCAAGGCCCTGGCTGGAATACTGCGCCGTATCTGCCAGGGCTTGCTGGCTCTGTGCCGCCGTCTGCGCCGTGGCCACACTCTGTCGTGACAGAAAGGTCAGCAAAGCCAGCGCGCGCAGGTTGCAGGAATCTGCCACCAGCACACGTTTCGCTGCATCGATCACTTTGGCTTGGTTGCCCATCGTTTGGTAAGTGCCCATCAGCGTCTCCAGCGCCGTTATCTTCATTACGCTGTTCGGATACTGCGTCACGAAAGCTTCCAAGGCGCTGACCTTGGCATTGGGGTCGGTTTGTTGCACGGCTCCCACGTAGGCGTTGTACTCGGCTGCATCCTTAATGGTCGGCGCCTGAGCCTGTCCGCCTGCGGGCGCTGCCGGTTGGGTCTGGGGCTGAGTCGCAACTTGCGCCGCAGCCGCGAAGGCAACTGCAAGCACAATCGCCAGTAGAGTTGTTTTCATTCCAATCGCTCCTCGGGTTCTTGGGAATCGAACTGCAGGAAACCGATGTAGCGCCGAATCTAAATATGAATGGACTTCGGCGCGGTGCGCCCCCAGAGTATGGCCAGAGGGACTCAACACCCCTTCTGCCGTCGCAGGCAGAAGCTTGGTTCCAGTGAGCGGGATTATATGTATGTGCTTCAACTTACGCAAGTTTGTTCGCACCAACGCTCCTCCCACTGCCTGCCATTAGATGCAAAGCGTGATATTCCCGTGATCCAGAACGGCTAAACTGAACTCAGGAGCCACTTCCATGCATTCTTTAACCCCTCTGTCAGGACAAGTTGCGGTGGTGACCGGCGCTGGCCGCGGCATCGGGGCAGCCATTGCGCACAAACTGGCGGCGCTGGGGGCCACGGTTGCGGTGTGCGGCCGGACCCTGAAGACGCTCGAAGCCACCACATCCAGCATCTCTGCGCTGGGAGGCCATGCCCGGACCCTGGCGTGCGATGTCAACGATCTCGAGTCGGTACAGACACTCGCCGCTGCCGTCGCCCAGAGTTTCGGCAAGATTGACATTCTGGTAAACAACGCAGGGGTAGGCTCATTCGCCACACCTCTCCATGAAATGACGCCGCAAGCTTGGGAAAAGCTCCTGAATACTAATTTGCGGGGCGTTTTCTACTGTGTCCGCAGTTTTGCCCCCATGATGATCCTGGCTGGGACAGGCCATATCGTAAACATCTCTTCTCTCGCTGGTAAAAATGCGCTTCCCAACGGCGCTGCCTATGCCGCCTCGAAGTGGGGATTGAACGGCCTGAGCTACTCGATTGCGGAAGAACTGCGTGGACACGGTATCCGGGTGTCCGTGGTGTGTCCCGGATCTGTGGATACCGAATTAAGCCCGCACACTGGCAAAGATTCAAACAAGATGCTCAAGCCCGACGACGTGGCCCATGTGGTGGCTATGCTAGTGACACAGGCTCCGCAATCATTCGCCAGCGAAGTACTGCTGCGGCCGACCCGGAAGCCGTAACGTTTTAGTGCCGTGAAGCTTGCTTGCTGCGAGGTTTGCTTGCAGTGAGGTTCATTTGCCGTGAGGTCTTACTTGAAAAGATCGTCGAATGCACGGCGGGCGTCATCGCCGGGACGAGAAGTGGGACCAGTCGAGGTTTGCTTCTCCACCCGCACGCTGATCGAATAAAACTTGCACTCGTTGCGCGCGTCCTTCTTGGCGATTCTTTCGGTTATTGGCTGCATACATTCAAACCGGCTGGAAGGATCGAAGTAGGTGCATTGTTTGCAGGAGTGCAGCTCAAATCCGCATTTCGCGCATTGCCCCAAAGGCTCGGTGACTAAAGTCAGCAAAGTTCCGCACTGCGCGCAGCGGGAGACCGAATGTGTCCCCGGCATCTGTACCGGACGAGGACCAAACGTGTCCTTGCGAACAGGCTTCTCTCGCGTGGAAGGCTTCTGGCGCTCGCCTCCGCTGTCCTGATATCCGTGCTGGCGATATTTAGGAGACAAAGTGTTCTGCTCGTGGACAAAGATTAAAGATAAAGGCTGGAACTCAACATTCTCTCCCTTGCGAGGCAGGAGCACAAGTCCAGGCGTCGAGAACTGTCGAGGACTGCACCGCGCCTCTAAAGGGCCAGAGCCTTCCGTAATTTACTCGCACGAGACATCCTAAAACCGCATCGTAGTAGAATCAGCCAAGCCTATTCCGATGGTCAAGCCGTTCTATCCGCGCTCCCTAACTTTGGCACGTCGTGCCAGTGCCTTGGCTTGTGTTTGGCTTGTCCTGTTTATCGGATTTGTTTCAGCCGTCCACTCTCACCCGCAGGCTTCGCGCGCCCCGGAGCGCTGCTCGGTTTGCGCTCTTGCCCACGCGGGAGTCGTCCCGGTCGCGATCGGAGCGCCGACCCCAGTTTTTACTAGTTCCGCAGTGCGGGTCCTAGGTGCAGATTCTTCACAATCTCTGCTCTTCATTTCTTCCCTCTGCATTCGTCCTCCGCCCCTGGTTTAACGCTCCGATCCCAAGCCTCGTTTCATTGGTGCGTTTTGAAAACCATTTCCATTGGAGGAAATCATGCTGGCTTCTTACCAGAAGTCGCTTCGCGCGGCTTTTCTGATCATCTCTTGTTTGGCGTCTTATTTGGCGTTGAGCATCGCAGCTAACGCTCAATCCGCTGGAAACTCAACCTCCGTTACAGGCGTCGCACTCGATCCCTCGGGCGCAGTCGTTCCCAACGTGAGCGTCGAAATTCACAATCCGGTCAGCGGCTTTGATCGGACCGCAGTCACCGATGCCGCCGGAAGGTTCTCCATCCCCAACGTTCCGTTCAATCCGTATCACCTCAGCGTCAATGGCCAGGGGTTCGCTGCCTATTCTCACGACATTGACGTTCGTTCCGTGGTGCCGGTGGAGCTCAGCATCAGCCTGAAAGTAGCTACTTCCGAAACCGTAACCGTTGAAGCCGGCGGAGCGGAAGATCTGCTGGAGAACGATTCCACCTTTCACACCGACGTGGACAAGAGCCTATTCGACAAGCTGCCGCTGGAGAGTTCTTCATCCTCGCTCAGTTCACTGGTCACCCTGGCCACGCCGGGAATTTCCGCCGATTCAAATGGCCTCTTTCACGGCCTCGGCGATCATGCTGAAAATTCGTTTTCAGTAGATGGCCAGCCCATTACCGATCAGCAGAGCAAGCAGTTCTCCAACCAGATTCCGCTCGATTCGGTGCAGTCGCTGGAGGTCATCACCGGCGCGCCGCCCGCTGAATATGGCGACAAGACCAGCATTGTGATCAATGTTACGACTCGCTCCGGCCAAGGCATGACAACACCTAAAGGCAGCGTTACGACTTCCTATGGAAGTTTTGGGTCTTCTAATGCGGGCTTCAACTTGGGTTACGGCGGGGCCAAGTGGGGAAATTTTATCTCGGTAAGCGGACTGAATGACGGCCGCTTCCTCGATCCTCCGGAATTTAAGGTTACGCATGACAAAGGCAACCAGGAGAATCTGTTTGACCGCGTGGATTACCAGTTCTCGACCAAAGACTCCATTCACCTGAACCTGGGCCTAACCCGTTCCTGGTTTCAGACGCCAAATTCTTTCGACGCCCAGTATGCAACGTCGTGGACTGGTCTTGTGGTTAGCAATGGAGGCCTCGACCCCAACGGCAACGTTGTCGGCCCGACCGACCAGCGTTCGCAGATTAAGAGCTTCAATATCGCTCCGTCATGGACGCGATTGCTTAACAACACAACCGTGTTCACTCTGGGCGCCTTTGTTCGGCGCGATCAATATAACTATTACCCCAGCGCCGACCCATTTGCCGATCTCGCTCCCGCTGGTCTTCAGGCCGAGACCGTGGGTCAGGACCGGAGTTTGACCAACGCCGGACTTCGTTCGGACATTTCTTACGTGAAGGGCATCCATAACCTGAAGGTCGGGGCGACCTACGAACAGACGTTCCTTGAGGAGAATGACAAATTAGGTATCGTTGATCCAACTCTTCTCCCGAACACGTTCGGTTGCCCGAACGGACAACCCGCCCCCGATCCCTGCGCCGTCCTTCCGCCCTTCGATTTGACGCAAGGCGGGGCGCTGTTCACATTTAACGGTCACACCGACGTGAAAGAGCTGGCGCTTTACGCCCAAGACACGATCACGAAAGGTGACTGGGCTTTCAACCTCGGCCTGCGTGGCGATTTCTACAATGGCCTGGTGACCCACCACGAAGCCGAGCCGCGCCTCGGGATCTCTTACAACATCAAGCCGAGCAACACCGTGCTTCGCATCTCCTATGCGCGAGTACTGGAGACCCCCTTCAATGAGAACCTGGTGCTCACCAATGTCGGATGCGACTCTCCCGTCTTGAACCCTCTTCTAGCTTGTTCTGCGCCAAATCCAACACCATTGAGCCCTGGATGGCGCAATGAGTTCCACGCCGGGCTCCAGCAAGCCTTTGGAAAATATCTCGTTTTCTCCGGTGAATACATCTGGAAATACACCCACAATGGCTACGACTTCAGCATTCTCGGCAACACTCCGATTACGTTTCCGGTGGCCTGGCAGCGGTCTAAGATTCCTGGATTCGCTGGCCGCGTGAGCGTACCTAACTTCCACGGCTTCTCGGCCCTGATGGTTTTCTCCAGCGTGGCGGCGCGGTACTTCGCTCCGCAGATTGGGGGAGCAGGAGCGACTCCCTCTGCTCCCGGCGGAGTCTTCCGCATCGATCACGACGAGAAGTTCAATCAGACGACGCACCTGCAATATCAGCCCTGGAAGGTTGGCCCGTGGTTCGGTTTCAACTGGCGCTACGACAGCGGATTGGTGGCCGGCCCCGTTCCCTGCGCTGGCGGCAATTGCAATAACGGACCGTCCGGAAGCGACACCGTGGTGGATACTTCCATTATCAGTCCCGACCAGCAATTTCAGGCTGGCCTGTTCTGCGGCCCAGTCCCCGCCACTTTAACCACGCCCATCAGCTCTGGTCTGGGTACGAACTTGTGCCCTGCCTCGCAATACGGCTCGACGTTGATCACAATTCCTGCGCCGAGGACGGAGAATGACGACCACAATCCACCTCGCATCGCTCCACGCCATTTGTTCGACGTGGCCATCGGAGACGACAACCTCTTCCACGGCGACAAGCGCAAATGGAGCGCCCAAGTAACGGTGATTAACCTCACCGACAAGGTGGCCCTCTACAACTTTCTCTCAACTTTCAGCGGAACCCACTACGTGACTCCGCGTGCAGTGACGGCGCAACTGGGTTTCAACTTCTGAGCGTAGAATCTGGGGAGGCGGACTTGTCAGACCGCCTCCGAATTTTTGGCGGTTGTGAGATGAGCCGAAAAATTCTCACCATACTGTGGTTGGTGACGGTAACTGCGGCCTGTTTGGCGCCAGTATTTTCCTTTTCTCCTGAAAACGTACGTACTGCCGGATGCCACGGGCAAAGTTCGCCCTGGCCAGCTCCAGAGCCGGTCAGCCACAAGTGCTGTCACACCGGCCACCAGACAGCCGTTCTGCAAGAACCGGCTAAGTTGCGATCTTCACTCGTCTGTGTCTGGTTAGTTGGACACCACCAGGAACTGCTAATACCGA
>Ga0209648_10003664_pt1 | contig 12951 bp, 9 predicted proteins | sample GraSoi2013_115cm_FD_185830 | JGI IMG/M metagenome (GOLD analysis project Ga0209648, IMG submission 185830) | Grasslands soil microbial communities from the Angelo Coastal Reserve, California, USA - Sample 9_17_2013_115cm (SPAdes) (version 2) | ecosystem: Environmental > Terrestrial > Soil >...
GCCGCTCCCCGCGTGCGGCCGCCGAGTGTCAGGAGCTCGATCGCGTCCCGTTCCAGCGCCGGTTTCAGGCCGGCCGCGGCGGCCAGGCTGGGCCCGACCACGATCACGCTCGAGCCCGTGTCGAGCAGGAAGCGCCCGCGGTGGCCGTTGACGAGGGCGGGCACGATCCAGACCCCGAGCCCGGACTCGAGCGGCACCAGGACTTCCCCGTCACCGGCCGCAGACGGCTGCAATCCCGCCAGGCCGTCGATGGCCTCGCGGGCGATCGTGGACTGGGGCTCGAGCACCAGGCTCACCTGGAAGGCGTCGGCCGCCGAGGCGCGCAGGCCGAGCGCCGCCAGCGCCCGACCGCGCAAATAGTGCAGCTCGGCGTTCCCCGGTTGCAGGCTCACCGCCTGGCTCCAGAGCCGCAGCGCCTCGGGATAGTCCCGCTGTTTCCAGGCGGCGGAGGCGCGGATGTGCAGATCGGCCGGCGAGAGCGCCCCGCCGAAGACCAGCCACTGGCCGACCAGGACGCCCGCCAGGAACCCGAGAATACGACGCATGCGACAGCACGCCGCAATTCTCGTACCGCCACGTATCGAAAAGAGTTGCACGGCGTTGCGACCATGCGACGGCCCGTAGTAGGCTCGGCGCAGACCGTCGGCGCGCGGCGCCGACGCAGGGCGATCAACTGTCAGGGCAAACCGTTGCAGTCCGGGAGGGTGCATGATCGACGTCAAAACGGCGGACCGCGAGCTCCAGACGTACATCCGGCCGCAGACGTTTCCCGTCGCGATCCGGATGCTGCGGCCCGACGAGCCGATCCCCGACCGGGCACGGCGACCCGCCCGAGACTTCAAGAAGCTGTCCATGAACTGCCAGGTCATCGACATGGCCCGGCGCTACGGCTGGACGCTCGTCCTCACGCGCGAGGACTCGATCTGCTCCCTGGGCATCGCCGCCCTCGGCTTTGAGAAGCCGACGCACCTGCACAACTCCGGCACCCTGTGCGAGGGCATGTACACGGAGACGAAGGAGGCGGGCCAGCGCTCGGAGACCGCCATCGACCGGTTCAAGGAGGGCGAGTACGGCGCGCTGCTGGTGGCGCCGCTCGACCGGGCCACCTTCGAGCCCGACCTCGTCTGCGTCTACGCGAACCCGGCCCAGGTGATGCGGCTGACCCAGGCCGCCCTCTGGAAGCGCGGCGGCAAGCTGGCCTCCGCGTTCGGTGGCCGCGTGGTGTGCGCCGATATCATCGTCACCACCATGCGCACGGACCGGCCGCAGGTGATCCTGCCCTGCTCGGGCGACCGCATCTTCGGCCAGACGCAGGACCACGAGATGGCGTTCACGATTCCGTGGGCCCAGATGGAGGAGATCGTCGAGGGCCTGCGCGGCACGCACGCCGGGGGCATCCGCTATCCGATCACGCAGTTCATGGAGTACGAGGCGAAGATGCCGCCGCGCTACATGGAAGCCAACCGCGTGTGGGACACCGAGAAGGGCAAGGCGACCTACACCAACCGCGATCGCGTGGTGGCCGCCTACAAGCGGTCGTTCGCCGACCGGGTGCCCGTCTACCCCATCGTCGCGTCGTTTGCCGGCACGCTCGACGGGCTGTCGATCGAGGAGTACTGCACGAACGTCCCAAGGGCCATCACGGCCATGATGAACTATTACGAGCGCTACCAGCCCGACGTCGTGCTCGCGTACAACGATCTGGCCAAGGAAGCGGAGGCCTTCGGCTGCCGCGTGAAGTACTCCGACTACGTCGTGCCGTCGATCGACGAGCACGTCCTCACCGACGACAAGTCCGGACTGGCCAGGCTGACGATGCCCGACCCGTACAAGACCGCGCGGCTGCCGGGCTTCCTCGAGCAGTGCGAGGCGCTCGTGAAGGCAAAGCCGCCGGCGGCCATCGGCGCGGTGGCCGTCGGGCCGTGGACGATCGCGATGCTGATCCGCAATCCCGAGACGATGCTGCTCGACACCTTCGAAGACCCGCAGTTCATCCACGATCTCATGCGCATCACCACGGACTTCTCGAAGATCTGGGGCGACGCGATCGTCAAGACCGGCATCGGGCTGTCGTTCTCCGAGCCGACGGCCTCGATCAGCCTCGTCTCGCCCGACAACTACCGCGAGTTCATCGCCCCGTATCACAAGGAGCTGGTGGATTACTTCAAGGCCAAGAAGGTCGGCGTGACCACGCACATCTGCGGCACCACCTACCCGATCTTCGAGGACCTGCTGCAGGCAGGCTTCAGCACCATATCGTTCGACCTCGATCAGCAGGGCGACCCCAAGCTCTACGTGGACCAGCTCGAGCGGTTCGTGCAGGTCGCCAAGGGCCGCGCGGTGGCCATCGGCAACGTCGACGCGACGCGGTTCGAGAAGACGTCGAAAGACGCGATGTACGCCGATGTGAAGCGGTGCATCGACACCGCGGCCCGGCAGTCGGGTTTCATTCTCTCGACGTCGTGCGAGATCCCCCCGAAATCGGACCCCGAGATCGTGAAGTGGTTCATGGATGCCGCCCACGACTACGGCCGCTACGACCGGATCTTCGAGTCCTGATGGACGGCCGCCCACGATCGTGATCGGGGAAGTCATCCGATCGCTGTACCGCTACAACGACTGGGCGAACCGGCGGATCCTCGACACGAGCGCGCGCGTCACGCCCGCACAGTTGCTCGAGGGCGGCGCCAGCCTCGACTCGCTTCGCGACACCTTGGTGCACACCATGGGCGCGCAGTGGGTGTACCTCGAGCGCTGGCACGGCCGCGCGCCGCGCGCGTACCTCGCCGCCGGCAACTTCCCCGACCTCGCCGCGATCCGCGCACGCTGGGAAACGGTCGAGCGTGACACGCAGGGGTTTGTCGCGGGACTGACGGACGCCGACCTCGGCCGCGTCGTCGCGTACACGAACATGCAGGGTGAGCGCTGGGCGTACCCGCTGTGGCAGCAGATGATCCACCAGGTGAACCACGCGACCCAGCACCGGAGCGAGGCCGCTGTGATGCTGACCAAGCTCGGTTGCTCGCCCGGCGGCCTCGACCTCCTCTATTTCGTCGATGTCGACGCCGCGGCGGCGCAGAGCGCGCGATGATCGTGGAGCGGGAATCGAGGCGCGCCACGGGTTCCCCGGGGCGCGACGAGCGTGGGGGGGTGGGGGGGGCCATATCGGGGCCCCCCACGTACAGATGATCGGGGAAAGCCACGCGCGGCTGGGCGGCGAGCGGCTCGTCACCGGCGCCGGCCGCTTCGTCGAGGACGTGCGCGTGCCGGGGATGCTGCACGCCGCGGTGCTGCGCTCGCCGCACGCCCACGCGCGGCTACTCAGCATCGACGCCAAGCGCGCCCGCGAGCTGCCCGGTGTTCGGCTCGTTCTCACGGCTGCCGACGTGCCCGCCGCCGCGATCATCCCCAACCGTGTGCCCGCGCCCGCGGGCGCGGATCGCTACCTGCAGCCGGCCATCGCGCGCGACGTCGTCCGCTACGTCGGCGAGCCCGTCGCGCTCGTCGTCGCCGACGATCCCTACGTCGCGCTGGACGCGCTCGAGCGCGTCGACGTCGTCTACGAGACGCTGCCCGCGTGTCCGTCCGTCCGCGCCGCGATGGCCGCGGGAGCGCCGCGGCTCTTCCCCGGTACGGACACGAACAACGTCGCCACCATCACGATGCGCGTCGGCGATGTCGACGCCGCGCTGGCGCAGGCGGCCGTGGTCATCCGCGAGCGCTTCCGCTATCCGCGCCAGACGGCGGCCGCGCTGGAGACGCGCGGGCTGGTGGCCGTGCCGCCCGATCCGCGCGGCGGCGAGCTGCACCTGATCGGCTCGACGAAGTGCATCCACATCAACCGCACGATCCTGGCGCCGATCTTCGGCATCCCGCTCGGCGCGCTGCGGCTCACGGAGGTCGACGTGGGCGGCGGCTTCGGCGTGCGCGGCGAGCTGTACCCGGAGGACATCCTCGTCCCGCTCGCGGCCATGACGCTCGGCCGGCCCGTGAAGTGGATCGAGAGCCGGCGCGAGAACCTCATGGCCGCCAACCACGCGCGCGAGGTCGGCTACGAGATCGAGATCGGCTTCGACGCCGACGGGCGCATCCTCGCCATCCGCGCGCTGATCCGGGCCGACATCGGCGCCTACGTGCGTACGGCGGCGCTCGTCCCCGCGGAATTCGGTGCCGCGCTGTTGCCCGGCCCGTACCGCGTGCCGAACTACGCCTGCGACCTCTGGTCGGTCGTGACGAACAAGACGCCGGCGGGCACCCTGCGCTCGCCGGGTCGGCCGGAGTGCAACTTCGTCCGCGAGCGGCTGATGGACGCCGGCGCGGCGCGGCTCGGGCTCGACCCGGCGGAGATCCGCCGCCGCAACCTCATCCGCGCCGAAGAGATGCCCTACGACTGCGGCACGAAGTCGTTCGGCGTCACAACCGTGTACGACTCCGGCGATTTTCCCGCGCTCTTCGCCGAGCTGCTGCGCCGGCTCGACTATCCGCGCGAGCGCGCCGAGCAGGCCGCGCAAAACGCGCGGGCCTCGGGGCCGCGCCGCGGCATCGGGCTCGCCGTCTACGTCGAAAAGACGGGGCTCGGCCCGTTCGAGACGACGCACGTCGAGGCGCGCCCGGACGGCCGCCTCGTCGTCGACACGGGCGCCTCCTCGATGGGACCGGGCCTCGAGACGGTGCTCGCGCAGATCCTCGGCGAGGCGCTCGGCATTCCCGCCGACCGCTTCGAGGTGCGGCACGCCGACACCGCCGCCGTCGAGAGCGGCGTCGGGACGTACGGCTCGCGCGGCACGCTGACCGCCGGCAACGCCGCGCACCTCGCCGCGCAGAAGCTGATCGCCGAGGCGAAGACGCGCGCCGCCGTACGCCTGGGCGCGGCGGAGGCCGACGTGACGTACGCGCACGGCGTGCTGGAGGCGGGCGGTCGCCGCGTCACGCTCGCCGAGCTCGCCGCCGAGCGACGCCTCGCCGCCGGCGCCTCGTTCGAGGTCAAGAAGATCACGTACGCAGGCTGCGCGGCGGCGGTGGTGGTCGACGTGGACCGCGACACCGGCGCGATCGGGCTGCGGCGCGTGGTGGTCGGCGCCGATGTCGGGCGCGCCGTGAACCCGGCGCTGGTGGACGGCCAGCTCGTCGGCGGCGTCGCCTTCGGCATCGGCAACACGCTGCACGAGAGCCTGGAATACGACGCGCTCGGCCAGCTCCTGTCCGGCACGCTCATGGACTATGCGCTGCCGTACGCGACGGACGTGCCGCCCGTCGAGGGTTTCTATCAGGAAGTGCGCGCGACGACGAACCCGCTGGGCCTGCGTGGGCTGGGCGAGTGCGGCAACCCCGGGCTCGGCGGCGCCATCGCCAACGCGGTCTGCGACGCGCTGGGCATGCGCGATGCGTCGTTCACGGAATTGCCGGTGACGGGGGAGAGGGTGCTGGCGCTGGGGCGTTGAGATGTTCGAGTGTTGAGCAGCGTGTTCTAAAAATCAAAAGGCCGACCCTGGCGGGTCGGCCCTTGATTTTGCGCGGTAGCTAGTGCGACCGAGCTACCAAATTTCTCGGCTCGGCGCTAGAAGCGCCCCGCGGGACAAATCAAAAGGCCGACCCTGGCGGGTCGGCCCTTGATTTTGCGCGGTAGCCAGTGCGACCGAGCTACCAAATTTCTAGGCTCGCCTCAGCGCTCGCAGCGCTTCGGCTCGCACTACCACTTGACCGGCTTGCTCGGCCGGTGTGCGTAGCCGCTCTCGCGGCCGCCGCCACCGCCCGGACGCCCGCCGCCGGGACGGCCGCCTCCCGGACGACCGCCGCCGCTGCCCCCGCCCGTGCGCGGAGCCTGCGGGTTGGACACCTCGACGGTGATACGACGCCCGTCGAGCTCGCGGCCGTTGAGCTGCGAGATCGCGTTCTGCGCCTCCTCCGCCGTGCCCATCTCCACGAACCCGAACCCGCGCGACTGGCCCGAGAACCGGTCCGTGATGACGGTGGCTGACAGGACGTTGCCGCTCTGCGCGAAGAACTCGCGCAACCCCTCGCTGGTGGTGGAATAGGCGAGACCGCCGACGTACAGCTTGGACGCCATAGGACATTCCCCCGAACTCTCTTCCGCTATCGTGCTCGCCCCGCGAACCGGAAGAGTCCGTTCTCGTCGGGGGCGAGGGCAGCCGATCAGGCCGCCAGTCAAATGTTACACGCGCATCGCGGTGGCGCAACCTCGGAGGACACGGAGCTCAGTAGGTGATGGCCGGCGACGTCGGCGGCGGCGCCTGGTCGACCTCCGGGACGCTCGGCAGGCTCGGATCCTCCCCCCGACCGGTGACGACGTCGGCCACCGAGGCCGGCCGGCGCGCGTGGCGACGCGCATGCGGCCCGGCCGACAACTCGAGCGCCGTGATCAGCAGGCCGAGGATCAGCGCCAGTGCGAGGAGCCAGCGGATGAGCATCAGACGCCCGGCGCTTTCTCGACGAGCTCTTCGACCGTCACGGGCTTGGTGAGCACGCGGAAGCCCGCGAGCTCCAGCGCGACGCGGCTGTCCAGGGGGGTCTCCGGCCGTACGGCCACCGCGAGCGGGACGCCGGGCGCGACGCGCTCGAACACCGTCGCCATCTCGCGCGGCGTCAGCCGCAGCGCAGCCACGTCGACGAGCACGAGGTCCACCATCGTCTCGAGCAGCACGCGGACGCCCTCGCACACGTTGTCGGCGAAGGCGACGCCGATCCCACGCTGCAGGCAGGCGAGACCGAGGGTGCGTGTCGTCGTCGTGGAATCCTGATCGATCACGAGTACTCGATTCATCGGTACCTCTTTCATTTCGAATGATGCGGCCGAAGCCACCGGAGACGGAGCAAAGGAGGTGCCACACCAACCGCGTGACAACCGCGCGATTTATCGCAAACGCGTCACGCGAGGGCCCGCGCGCGTCGGGCGTTTCGCCCGAACACGCGCGTACGCGCCCGACACTCGCGGTGGCCGCGTCAGCGTCTAGCTGAACTCCTGGGGCCCGATCTGGTACCCGTTGATCTTGCGGTAGAGCGTCTTCGGATCGATGGCGAGGAGCGCGGCGGCCTTGCCGCGGTGGCCGGCGACCCGGCGCAGCGTCGCCACGATGTGCTGGCGCTCCATCGTCTCGAGGCTCCCGGCGGCGCCGCCGACGCCGCCGGCGGCCGGCGACGCGGACGGGGTCCCGACGACCTCGGGCGGCAGGTCGTCGGGCTGGATCTCGTCGCCGCGCGAGAGGATCACCGCGCGCTCGACGGCGTGCAACAGCTCGCGCACGTTGCCGGGCCACGCGTATGCCTCGAGCGCGGCCAGCGCCGCCGCGCCCAGGCGCTTGGCACCGTACGCGGCGTTGGTCTCGACGAAGTGCTGGGCGAGCAGCGCGACGTCCTCGGGCCGCTCGCGCAGCGGGGGCAGGGTGACGGTGATCGTGTTGATGCGGTAGAAGAGGTCCTGGCGGAAATCGCCGCTCTTCATCGCCTCCGTGAGGTCGCGGTTGGTGGCGGCGACGATCCGCACGTCGACCCTGTGCGGCCGCGTGGAGCCCACGCGGAAGAACATGCCCGTCTCCAGCGCGCGCAGCAGCTTCACCTGGCTGTCGGGCTCCATCTCGCCGATCTCGTCGAGGAAGAGCGTGCCGCCGTCGGCGAGATCGATGAGCCCGGGCTTGGAGGCGATGGCGCCCGTGAACGCGCCCTTCTCGTGGCCGAACAGCTCGGACTCGAGCACCTCGCGGGGCAGCGCGCCGCAGTGGATCGGCACGAACGGCCGCACCGCGCGCGCGGAGCGCTCGTGGATGGCGCGTGCCACCAGCTCCTTGCCGGTACCGCTCTCGCCGAGCACGAGCACCGACGAGTCCGTCGGGGCCACGCGGTCCACCACGCGCAGCACCTCGTGCATGCGCGCGCTCTTGGTGAGGATGCCGCTGAAGGGCGCGGCGCCAGGCGCGTGGGCCCGCAGGGCCTGGTTGTCGCGCAGGAGCTGGCCCTTTTCGGCGGCCTTGCGCACGACGACGTCGAGCTCCTCGATCTTCGTCGGCTTCGTGAGGTAGTCGTAGGCGCCGAGCTTCATCGCCTCCACCGCGGTGGCCACCTCCTGGAAGCCCGTCATCACGATCACCTGGGGATGCTCGGGGAAGGCGCCGAGCTCGCGCAGGACCTCGATGCCCTCCTTGCGCGGCATCTTCATGTCGAGGATGACGACGTCGTACGCGCGCTCGCGCAGCCGCGCCAGCGCCGCCTCGCCGTCGCCCACCCCCTCCACCTCGTGGCCCTTGCGGCCCAGCTCGCGCACGAGCAGCTCGCGCAGCCGGCTCTCGTCGTCGGCCACCAGCACGCGGAGCGCGCGGCTCATGGTAGCGGGTTCCGGCCCGCCGGCACCACGACGCGAAACACGCTGCCCTTGCCCGGGCGACTCTGCACCTCGATCCGACCGCCGTGGTCGGCCACGATGCCCTGCGCGATGGCGAGACCGAGACCGGTGCCCTGCCCCGGCGGCTTGGTCGTGAAGAACGGATCGAAGATCCGGCCGAGGATCTCCTCGGGCACGCCCGGCCCCTCGTCCTCGAACTCCACCTCCACCTCGTCGCGGAGCGCGCGCGTCCGGACGATGAGCCGGCCGCGTCCCTCCATCGCCTCCAGGCCGTTCGAGGCGACGCCGAGGAACACCTGGCGGAACTGGCCCTCGTTGATCAGAACCTCCGGCAGATCGTCGGCCGGCTCGGTGACGAAGCGGCTGCCGGCGAACCGCGACTGGTGCGAGAGCAGCTCGATCGTCTTGTGCACGACGGCGTTGAGGTCGGTGGGCGCGCGCCGGTCACCCGGCTCGCGCACGAACTGCAGCAGGCTCCCGGTGATCTCCTTGCAGCGGAACGCCTCTTCCTCGATGAGCCTCAGGTAGCCGCGGAAATCCGCGAGCTCGGGCCGGTCGGCGAGCCCGCTCTCGGCGAGCCGCGCGGAGAGCGCCTCGGCGCAGCCGGCAATCGTAGCCAGCGGATTGTTCAGCTCGTGGGCGACGCCGGCGGCAAGACGGCCGGCGGTGGTGAGGCGCTCGGTCAGCAGCATTTGCCGCTCGAGCTGCTTGGCGCGCGTGACGTCGGCCACCAGGAGCACGACGTGGGCGGCCGCGCCCGCGAGCGGCGCCACCGTCAGCCGTACGACGCGCGCGTCCCCACCGACGAGGAGCTCGTGCTCCACGGTCTCGACGCGACGGTTCGCGATGGCCGCGCGCAGGAACGCCTCCACTTCGGCGGCGCGGGCCGCCGGCAGCAGCGCGGGAAACGGTTTGCCCTGGGGCGCCTCGCCGAGCGCGCCCGCACCCGCGCGGTTCGCGCGCACGATGGCGAGCCCGGCGTCGAGGACGAAGACGCCCAGCGGCAGCGTCTCGAGCACGACCTCGACGAAGCGCTTCTGCTGGTCGAGCTCGCGAGTGCGCTCGGCCACCCGCGCTTCCAGCTGCTTGTACAGCCGCGCGTGCTCCACGGCGATGGCGGCCTGATCGGCCAGCGCCATCAACAGCTCTTCCTCATCCGGCGAGAACTCGTGGACGTCGCGGCGCAGGACGATGATGGCGCCGATGGCGTCGTCGCCCACGCGCAGGGGCGCCGCCAGCAGCGAGCGCAGCCCCTGTGCGCGCGGCAGCTCCGGATAGCGTACGCGTGGATCGCTCCAGAGGTCGGCGCTCTGCATGGGCCGCCGCTCGGCCACGGCCATGCCGGTGACGCCCTGGCCGGGGCGGAGGCGGACGGTGGACACCAGCTCCTCCGAGAGGTCGAGGCTCGCCACCGACGAGATGATGCCCGTCTCCTGGTCCTTCAGCATGATGCCGCACGAATGCACACCCAGCACGGCCTTCGCCTGCTCCATGATCACGCGGACGGTGCGCTCGAAGTCGAGGCTGGCGGTGACTGCGCGTCCGGCCTCCAGCAGCGCACGCGTCTCGCGCGCGCGGTGCACGCTCTGCTCGAAGAGCTGGGCATTCTGGATCGAGATGCCGGCCTGCTCGGCAAAGGCCTCGAGCACGCGCTGATGGTGGGCGGAGAACGCGGCCGGCCGCGTCGAGAACGCCGAGATCACCCCGAGCAGCGTGCCGCCGACGCGCAGCGGCACGCAGAGCATCGAGCGGATCCCCTCGCGCTCGTCCACGTCGCGCCGCGCGGACCGCGGGTCACGCCGGACGTCGTCCACGCGGATCGGCTGCCCGATCTCGGCGCAGCGGCCCATGAGCCCCTCGCCCACCGGCAGCGCAAGCGCGCGCCACTCCTCGCTCTTGTATCCGTGGGCGGCCGCGTGCACGAGGCGCGTCCCGGTGGCGTCCAGCAGGCCGAAGCCGCAGCCGGTGCTCCCGATGAGCGCGGTGACCGAGTGGCTGATGCGGTCCAGCACGGAGGCGACGTCGAGTCGCGCGGTGATGAGCTGGCTCGTGGCATAGAGCGCGGCCAGCTCCTCGGCGCGCCGGCGGCTCTCGTCGAACAGGCGTCGCTGCTCGATGGCGGAGGCCAGCGGCTGCGCCAGCTCCGCCGCGCTCTCGACGTCGTCGTCGTCGAAGGCGCCGGGCCGCGCCGCGACCAGGCTGACCGCGCCGAAGACGCCGCCCTGGGTAACGAGCGGGACGAGCGCCGCCGACCGCCAGCCCCGCGCGCCCAGCGTGGCGCGGCTCGCGGCCGGCACCGAGGCGGCCGCGAGGTCGTCGACGCGCACGGGGCCGCCCGAGGCGACCACACCCTCGAGCAGGGTGTGCTCGAGCGGCAGTCGCATGTCGCGCGCGATCCGCCCCGGCACCGTGCGGGCGGTCACGTCGAGCACCTCGAACTCCCCGCGCTCGGCGTCGAGCAGCGACACCGCGACCGCGTCGAAATCGACGAGCCGCGCCAGGCCGTTGGCGAAGGCGCTGAGCACGTCGTCGAGCGAGTCGCTCGAGCCCAGCAGGCGCGTGATCTCGGTCAGCACCGTGGTGCGCAGCGCGCGGCGCTGCCGCTGCCAGACCTGCTCGATCGCTGCCCCCAGCTCGCGCCCGAAGCCCGGCGGCAGCGCCGCGCGCTTGAGCGCTCGTCCGCGGCCGACCAGCGTCAGTCGGCCGACGGGCCGAGTCGAGGCGCCGAGCGGGATCTGCACGACGTGGCGCCCCGACGGGCCGCGCGTCAGGTTGCGGGGCCCCGCGGTGGCGGCGATCGGCTTCGCATGCGGCGGGCTGAAGACCACCGCGCCGGCGACGGCACCCGTCAGCGCCACGACCCCCCGCAGCGTGCGGGCGAGGCCTTCCTCGATCGAGGGGGCGCCGACGAGGGGCGTCAGGAGATCGGCGAAACGCGTCGTGGTCATGGCGGCGTCAGGACTTTACCCGGGAGGCTGCCCGTGTGCTCGCCGTTTTTCACGACGAAGCGGCCGTTCACCACGACGTGCTCGATGCCCTCGGGATAGCGGTGCGGGTCCTCGTAAGTCGCGCGGTCCGCCACGCGCCGGGCGTCGAAGACGACGAGATCGGCGCGCGCCCCGGGGCGCACGACTCCCCGGTCGCGCAGGCCGAGCCGCGCGGCCGGCAGCCCTGTCATCTTGTGCACGGCCGTCGCCAGCGGCAGCGTGCGCTGCTCGCGCGCGTACTCGCCGAGCACGCGCGGGAAGGTGCCGTAGGAGCGCGGGTGAGGCTTGCCCTCGCCGAGGGGGCCGTACGGCGCCAGCGAGCTGCCGTCGGAGCCGATCATCACGTGCGGGTGAACGAGCGCCGCACGCAGGTCGGCCTCGTCGAGCTGAAAGAGGATCATGTACGCCTTGCCCGACTCCTCGACGATGAGCTCGATCGCCGCGTCGATCGGGTCCATTCCGCGCGCGCGGGCGATCTCGGAGAGCCGCCGGCCCTCGGCGTCTTTCCGCTTCGGGCAGTAGGAGATCATCACGTTCTCCCACCCGACACGGTTCACGAGGCTCTCCGCCGAGGGCGCCTCCACCGCCGCCCGCACGCGCGCGCGCTCGGCCGGGTCCGCAAGCCGCTTCAGCATCGCGTCGATTCCGCCCTCGAGCGCCCAGTCGGGCAGCAGCGTGCGGAGCGTCGTGCTCGACGCGGTGTACGGATAGACGTCGGCACGCACGTCGAGGCCCTCGGCGCGGGCGGCGTCGATCAGGGCCAGCGCGCGGGGCACGTTGCCCCAGTTGGGACGCCCGGCCGCCTTCACGTGGCTCACCTGCACCGGCATCGCGGCCTCACGGCCCACGCGAATCGCCTCGCTCACCGCGTCGAGCAGCGTCGCGCCCTCGCCGCGGATGTGGCTCGCATAGAAGCCCCGTTGCCGCGCGGCGGCGCGGGCCACCGCGATGATCTCCTCCGTCTCCGCGTACGAGCCGGGCGCATAGATCAGCCCCGTGGAGAGCCCCCACGCGCCTGCCTCCATCGCCTCGCTCATCAGCCGCTGCATGCGCGTCAGCTCGCCGCCGGTCGGCGCGCGGCGCGCGAAGCCCATGGCCGCGATGCGCAGGGTGCCGTGACCGACGAGATGCACGACGTTGAGCGCGGTGCCGTCGGCATCGAAGGCGCGCAGGTAGTCGGCGAAGGTCGGCCACTCGAAGGTCATGCCCTTGGGGACGTACAGGGCGAAGCCGCGAAGATCCTCGCGGAACTCGGCGGACACCGGCGCCGGCGAGAAGCCACAGTTGCCGACGACCTCGGTGGTCACGCCCTGCCGGATCTTGGACTCGGCGCGGCGATTCGCCCAGAGGCGCCAGTCGGAGTGCGAGTGCATGTCGATGAAGCCGGGCGTCAGCACCTTGCCCGTCGCGTTGAGGGTGGTGCCCGCGCTCTCCCGGCTGAGATCGCCGACGGCGGTGATGGTCTCGTCGGACACGCCGACGTCCACGCGCGAGCCCGACGCGCCGGTGCCGTCGATGACGGTCGCGCCCTCGATCTTGAGGTCGAGCATTTCAGCTGAACGTGGGGGGCCCCGACATGGCCCCCCACACCCCCCAGCGCTCGTCGCGTCC
>Ga0209648_10003665_pt1 | contig 12951 bp, 10 predicted proteins | sample GraSoi2013_115cm_FD_185830 | JGI IMG/M metagenome (GOLD analysis project Ga0209648, IMG submission 185830) | Grasslands soil microbial communities from the Angelo Coastal Reserve, California, USA - Sample 9_17_2013_115cm (SPAdes) (version 2) | ecosystem: Environmental > Terrestrial > Soil >...
AATCGCGGATAGTTCGCTCCTCCGGCAATTTCTTTCGCCGCTGACAAACCAGCGCGGCGATACCTATGGGGGAGCGCTTGAGAACCGGCTGCGTTTCGTGCAGGAAACACTGGAGGCAGTAGATGCCGCTACCGGTAGCGACCGGGTGCTGGGCGTGCGTTTTTGCGCAGATGAGCTCGCGCCCTGGGCAGGTTTGACGCCTGAGCAGAGCCTGGAAATCGTGCGTCTACTCGTGACTACGAGGCGCATCGACTATATCACTGTGACGATGGGCAGCATTTTCAGTACGCACATGTTCCCTTTCCAGGCTTCTATGCATGTTCCCCAGGGTTATGCGGTCCACTTAGCAGGCGCAATCAAAGCCAATGTTCGCATACCTGTTTTTGCTGCCGGGCGCATCATGAATGCGGCACAGGCCGAACGTGTGCTGGCAGAAGGACATGCCGACGGCGTAGAGATGATCCGCGCATTGATCGCAGACCCCAATTTGCCCCGTCTCTCTCAAGAGGGGCGTGCCGGGAGGGTGCGCCCTTGTATAAGCTGTAATCAGGGCTGCCAGGTGCGCGGTATCATGAACGCCGCTATTAGCTGCAATGTGAATCCTGATGTGCTACATGCCCAATCTCTCCCGCCAGAACAACGCCCTGTAAGAGGCGATCAGAGGGTATATGTCGTTGGCGGAGGGCCGGCGGGATTAGAGGCAGCCCGGACAGCCGCACTTCGAGGACGGCAGGTGATACTCTACGAACGGGAAGCAACCCCCGGCGGAGCGGTAGCACTGGCGGCAAAGGGATCGGGACGCGGCGAATTGCAACGTATAGCCGACTATCTACGGTCAGAGCTTGCGCAGCTTGGCGTTGAGGTATACACAGGAATTGAAGTCACGGCAGAATTGATCTTAGCGCAACAGCCGCGCACGGTAATTATTGCTACGGGAGCGCACACGGGTACAGGCTTGCTGCCCATCCCCGGCCATGAGCTGCCACATGTCACAGATACGCGGCGCGTGCTGGCCGGAGTGCCGGTTGAGGGGCAGCATGTCGTTTTCGTCGATGAGACCAGCTCGCATGGCGTCCTTTCTGCCGCAGAAAAGCTTGCGACGGCAGGCAAAAGCGTAGAGATCGTCACCGAGGATTTTTATATAGGGCGTGATCTTGTGGCTACCCACGATATTGTGCTCTGGAAGCAGCGAGTGCTCCCACATGGCATCCGGTTGACGCCACATACGACGGTCGTACGCATCGAGCCAGGAAGAGTCATCGTCGTTGACCGTTTCGCTGAAGGTGAGCGTGCGCTTCCCGCCGATGTCGTCGTACTGGGGACATATGAGCGTCCATCACAGGAACTATACCAGGCGCTCAAAGGGCGCGTCTCGCGTCTCTTCCGTATCGGTGATTGTGTCGCACCCCGTCGCATCGAACAGGCTATTTTGGAGGGCAGGCAGGTGGGAGAGCAGGTGTAAGCGAACAGCAACTATCCCTTGCAGCCTGCTAATTACTTCCAGGTGTGAGAAGAGAAGAAATCCCGGCCAGTATGATCCACAGGAATAAACAACCCCCTCTCTATTGGTCGACAGAGAAAAGGTTGAAGTTAGTCCTCCTCGTCACCACCTACTTCGACGGGGCGCAAGGATAGAATTGGCTCAAGGTCGATCTTTTCGTAATAAATTTCCCGGCCAACACCTCGTTTGTATCCCTGTAACTTGTACTTGGAAACAACCGTTCTTGTAAACCATCCTTGTGACACCCCGAGATATTCAGCGGCTTCAGCTGTCGTAAGATAGAGCTTACCCTCAATCTCCTCCGGCATAGTTGATAAAACCCTCCCTTGCATTTGATAAGTTTGTGAAAGTTAGCATAACTTCCATGTAGTAGTATAAACTATTTCACACGAGAAAACAAGGGGGCGGTATTCTTGTGTAACCCGCCAAAGCTGTCAATTTGGCTGTTAACTATTTATTGCCATGCGCAGATAGAACCACATTAAACGGCGGTCGAGGGTGAAAAACCAGGAAATCACGCTCAGTTCACCTGGCCTCCACTACTTAATGTGGTTGTACTCAATGCGCAGGACGTTACTAGCTAATGCGTTTTGTAGGCCGAATTGGCTAGTGTATGGTAGAATGAGTGAGTAAGTCCTGAACACTCGTTCTTATTTACATAAGTAGTCTCTTGGGAGTATTTCAGTATGCCAATACGTCAACTCGCGCCCGAGGTCGCTGCCAAAATCGCCGCGGGTGAAGTCGTGGAGCGCCCAGCATCCGTGGTTAAGGAACTCATCGAAAACAGCATCGATGCCGGGGCTACTCAGATTCGCGTCGATCTGACGAACGGTGGACTGCAGCTTATCCGTGTCGCCGACAACGGCTCCGGCATCCCGGCAGATGAACTCCAATTGGCACTCGCACGACACGCGACCAGCAAAGTAGCCCAGATCGATGACCTGGAACATATTCGTTCGCTCGGCTTTCGCGGTGAGGCTCTGGCAAGTATCGCCGCCGTGGCTGAGGTCACACTGCTCAGCCATCAGCGCAACGCTTCACAAGGAGCACAGGTGAGCGCCACTAATGGGCAGATTTCCGAAGTTACTACAGCCGCCTCTCCTGAAGGCGCCACCGTGACCGTGCGTAACCTCTTCAGCGCGGTTCCCGCGCGACTGAAGTTCTTGAAGAGCCGTAACACCGAGGTCAGCCATTGTCATCACCTGCTTGAACAGTACGCGCTGGCCTATCCTGAAATTCGTTTCAGTGTCTTCAGCGAGGGGCGACAGATCTTCGTGACGCCAGGAGATGGTCAACTTTCCAGCGTGCTGATCGAAATCTACGGCTTGCAGGTGGCCGAGCAGATGGTTCCTATAAGCAGCCTCGATGGCAACGATGATGATCTCGAGCGTCCCGTTGTCAGCGGCTATATCAGTCTTCCCAGCTGTTATAAGAGTACCCGGCAGCATATGTCGTTTTTTGTGAATCGCCGCTGGGTGCTCAGTCGCATGCTCAGCTATGCCGTTGAGGAGGCTTATCACTCTTTGTTACTTACGGGACGGCATCCCATCGCAGTCGTGAATATTGCAGTGGATCCTACACAAATCGACGTGAATGTGCACCCGGCGAAGACGGAGATTCGCTTTCTCAAGGAGAGGCGCGTGTACGCTGCGGTCCTGCGAGCCGTGCGCCGGGCTGTATTAGAAGAAGCAGGGATACCCAGATGGGGTAACGCTAGCAGGTCAGATGAGCAGGGCGAGATCAATCGTGCTTCCACGCCGGAGGTAACATTACCCTCCGAACCTTTTGATTTAGATAGAGAGGAAAAGGAGGAGGATGCTACAGGGGCACGATTCATGATGCCCTCCGATGGCGAAGACTTACCGGCATTCCCGCAGGATAATCCCTGGCTCACGGTTACCGAGGAGGAGGCGGGCACAAAGCCGCCGATGCTATCAAGACTCTGGCAAAGCCACGTGCGCAGCGATGATACCCTGGAGATGGACGCTGCAAACACGACGCCTGCGAAGGGTTCCACCAGATCACCAGGCCACGCACAAGATCAAGATGTAGTGGCACCCCTCGCGGGTGCCAGGCCCGATACTGGCACCAAGCCCGATACTACCACCAGGCCCGACACGGGTGCCAGGCCCAATGCTGGCACCGGGTCCGATACTACTGCCCAGCCCAGTACACCAATGATCCCTAATGAACTTATGGCAGCAGCAGCGGTAAGCCGTCTTCCAACGCTGCGAGTCGTGGGTCAACTTTGCCAGAGCTATATTGTTACCGAGGGACCGGACGGCATGTACTTGATTGACCAGCACGCGGCGCACGAGCGCATTCTTTTAGAGCGCATGGTGGCCGCATTGCAGGCGCGTACACCTCTATCACAATTGCTGCTGGCGCCGATTAAACTTGAGCTGGCACCGGCTGAGCTGGGCGCAATTGAAGACCACCTGCAACAGTTAGAGCATATCGGTTTTGCGCTCGAAGTGCTGGAAGACAATGCAATACAGGTGCAGGCCGTCCCTAACGTCCTCACCAAGCAAATGAATACGCGCTCATTGCACGAACTACTGGCCGAGTTAACTGCGCCGGAGAATCCCGGGCACTCCGAAACATGGGAAGAACATGCGCTGGCGAATGTAGCATGCAAGGCCGCCATCAAAGCCAACTATTTCCTGACGGTCGGTGAGATGCGCGAGATGATCGAGCAGTTGGGGAGAACCAACGCGCCGTATAGTTGCTGTCATGGTCGTCCTACAATGATCCATTTCGGCCTGACTGCCCTGGAACGCGAATTTGGGAGGCGCTAGTGCCAGTGCTTGCCGATGTGCTGACCTCCGCTAACGCCTGGAATAGCGAACAACCTTTGCTAACTTACGTGGTTCCAGCTGAACTACAGGCTGAGCTATGCGCCGGACAACTGGTCGCTGTTCCCTATGGAGACCGGCTCGTCGAGGGCGTCGTGTGGCATGTGTGGGAGGAGAATGAGCACGCCATGCCAAAGACCGATAGCTATGTACTGCGGCCCATTTCCACTATCCTTGATCTTGAACCGGCGTTACTGCCCCATCAACGTGCGCTGGCAGAGTGGATAGCCGAATACTATGTGACACCCCTTGCACAAGTCGCCCTGATGATGCTGCCTCCCGGCCTGATGCAGCGCTCAAAAGTTGTGTTGCACCTGATCAAAAACGAAGACCTGGCGAGTAAGGGGGCGCAAGACCAACTCGCATTTACGCGTCTTCGCGCTCTTATCGGCCTGCTGCTGGCAGAGGGAGAGCTAGACATTGAGCGCCTGGAAGAGATGCTTGGGCCAAAGCTGGCAAAGGAAGTAATTCAAGAGGCATTGTCGAGCAGCATTATCGAACGCGAGGCTACACTGCATGCTCCAGCTACTCGCGCACGCCATAAACGCGTCGTGCGTCTCATCGCAGAGGGCAGCACGTTGGAATCATGGCGCCAGCAAGCCCAGACGCAATTGCAGCAAAGCCTACCCGAACCAACAAGCATACCAATGGCTGCTGATAATGTGAGACGACGCCCTCAAAAAAACATACCCGATCCCTGGGCCATTCCCGGGTCCTCCGATGCGTTCATGCTCACGCCACAGAATCGCGAGGGATTATTGGCTCAGCACCGGCTGTCTGCTATCGACCTGTTACAGCATGATAGAGGTAAATCCCCCAGTGATTCGTACTGGACTCCAGGCATGCTCTGCAAAGCCAGCGGATTATCTCCCACGCAGTTAAAGGTGCTGGTACGCGACAAGATCATCGCCATCGAGGAGATTGAGGTACAACGCGATCCTCAGCTTGGCCGCGTCATCCCAGCCAGTACGCCGCTATCTTTGACGCAGGATCAGCAGGCGGCGTTGGAAGCAATCTTGCAGGGTCTCTCACAACGTCCCCCCATTCTTCTGCATGGCGTCACGGGCAGCGGCAAAACCGAAGTTTATCTCCAGGCATTGGCGGCAATCATCGCGCAGGGTAAACGCGGCATCGTGCTCGTGCCGGAAATTGCCCTCACCGCGCAGGCTATCTACCGTTTCGCCGGCCGCTTTCCAGGGCGAGTCGCCATCATCCACGGTGCGCTCAGCGATGGCGAACGTTACGACGAATGGCGGCGTATTCGCGCCGGCATGGTCGATGTGGTGATCGGGGCGCGTTCCGCGCTCTACGCGCCGTTACCAGACCTGGGGATGATTGTCCTTGATGAAGAGCATGAGCCGGCTTATAAGCAGAGCGAGCGCAGGCCGACCTACCAGGCACGGGATGCAGCTATCGCCCTGGGCGAGATACTACATATACCTGTTATTCTTGGCAGTGCTACCCCCTCGATAGAGTCGTTTTATCATGCCGAACGAGGCGAATATCACCTTGTCGAGCTGCGTAATCGTATCGGGGCAACTCTACCACCGGTCGAGATCATTGACCTGCGTAACGAACTGCATGCAGGCAACACCAGCATTATTAGCCGCCGCCTGCAGAGCGAGCTCGAGCAGGTCTTAAACAAGGGGCAGCAGGCTATTCTTTATCTCAATCGACGCGGGGCTGCAAGCTGCGTGCTATGCCGCGAGTGTGGCTTCGTGGCAATGTGCGACCGCTGCGATGTGCCGCTGACCTATCATTCGACTGAACGCATCCTGCTCTGTCACTACTGCAACAGGCAGACGAAGGTGCTGCACACCTGCCCCCAGTGTAATAGCCCAAGCATACGCTACTTTGGCCTGGGGACCGAAAAGGTGGAAGACACTATTGCACGCCACTTTCCTTCTGCACGCCTGCTGCGCTGGGATCGCGACACAGCCAAACACAGGCGCGCTCACGAGCAATTGCTCGACCGTTTCGCCAACCGCGAGGCTGATATACTGGTGGGCACACAGATGATTGCCAAGGGACTCGATCTGCCAGGAGTAACGCTGGTTGGAGTCATCTCGGCTGATATCGCCCTCATGCTGCCCGATTTTGCGGCTTCGGAGCGGGCGTTTACCCTGCTCACCCAGGTGGCGGGCCGTGCCGGGCGGGGTGAGGAAGCCGGAAAGGTGATTATTCAGACGTTCAATCCACAGCATTTCTGCATTGACGCGGCTTCACGCCATGATTACCACGAATTTTACGCCGCTGAGATTGAAGCCCGCCGCCGCTATGGCTATCCTCCGTTCCGCCAGTTCGTCAAGTTTACCTACAGTCACGAGAACCGCCGCCGCGCACAAAATGAAGCGCTGCTGCTTCGCGAAAAGCTGGATGAGTGGATTGATCGACTTGGTCTAGCCCAAACCGACATCGTTGGTCCCGCGCCGGCGGTGATGGAGCGCGTGCGCAGCAAGTATCGCTGGCAGATGATTGCACGTGGCCCCGATTTGCAGCCGCTGCTAAGAGTGATCGATACTCCGGGCTGGGATGTCGATATTGACCCGGTGAGCACGATGTAACGGGCCTTTGATTTGCCCTGAATCTTTCATTTCAGGTCTATAGATTGCAGATTACCCGCTAATATTTAAAAATCTGGTGGGTGTGATGCGAATAGCCTGAGTATATTCTGCGGCCATTGCCTCTGCTGTATGGCCCATACTTTTCAGTTGGGAGTCGTACTTTGCGACATATGCAGGCAGTGTCGGATTCACCGCTGGATCATTCGGAAACTCCGCCTTTCCTTCGAGCATCATCACATCATCTCCATCTTTTGTGTCATCCAATGCAAGTATGACATTGGTGTTTTGCCGCAAGTTGCGTAGCTTCTGGGCATTCGGCTGACTAAATATTAAGATTGTTTCACCATCCCAGAGAAACCAGACAGGTACAAGGTGCGGGCGTCCATCTGGCCGCACGGAGCTAAGCCAGATTATCGGATCTTTGCGCAGGCGCTCATCTGTATGGGCATCCTTTGGATTGGTCAGATCGAGCATGAAATACCTCCAGATTAATGGGTAGCGCCTCTTCTATAGACAGAGGCGGGTTGTGTCTTCAGATGTGGTTTAGATGGACTGACGGGCATCTAGCTTGTAATACAATACAGACATCGCTATCTATTCCTGATTAGGGGCCTGCTTTCTGATTCCCGCCTTTCAAGGAACTATCAGACTCTAATCAGCTTTTCAAACCAGGGAATGCTCTCATGTTTACTTCTCCACCACAGATCTTCCCAGATATAATGGACAGCCAATTGCTTATATTCCCCATACTGCTCAAAATATTCCAGCAACTGCTTAACCGGCACAGGTCTATCAGGGTCTTCATCGAAGAAAAGCTTCGAGTAAATCTTTTGTTCCCACGGTGAGATGTGATCAAAGAAGTCGGCATGATGAAAAACGTCAAAAAGCAGATACCAGACGGTTGCAGGGCCAATGCCATATAATTTCAATAGCTCTTTCCTCTGCGTCTCCCTGTCTTTCCTCCTCAATTCATACTCATCAATAAGGGGGGTTTACTGTTACCAGCATTGACAAACCGGCAAAGCCAAATTATAAAAGGAGTTAGTGGGAAAGGTCTACGGGCCGTCGGGAACATCTATATGAAACACGCTCTGCCTACCTGGATCGGCAGAGCGTGCAGCGTTCCCAGCCAGATTTGCTTCTACGGAAGAACAATTATGACGCGACAGCGTATGCTCCAGCAGCTTGCACATAGGATCATCGCTCTTCATCACGCTCATCCTCTTCGCGTAGCCATCGATGGGATTGACGCGGCAGGCAAAACGACGCTGGCAAATGAACTGGCTCCCCTCATTGAGAAACATAGGCGCGTGGTGATTCGTGCTTCCATCGACGGTTTTCATCGACCTCGTGCCGAGCGATATCGGCAAGGACCAGATTCTCCCCAAGGCTACTACGAAGATGCGTTCGATTTTGCCTCTCTTCAGGAAGCCCTTCTGGAGCCCCTTGGGCCAACGGGAAATGGGCTGTATCGACGGGCAGCGTTCGATTTTCGCACCGATACTCCCCTGGTCACGAGGGAGGAGCACGCGCCTCTCAATGCGATACTGCTTGTGGATGGCGTCTTCCTTCTCCGCCCTGAGTTAGATCACCTGTGGGATTACCGGATCTTTGTCCAAGTGGATTTCGAGATAGCTCTGCAGCGAGCGATGGAGAGAGATCAGCCACTCTTTGGTGATGCCGATGCAGTGCGCACACGCTATCTGCAGCGCTATCTCCCTGGACAGCAGTTCTACTTTCAACGAGACCAACCGCAGGAACGAGCAGATGTGATTGTTGATAACAATGAGCCTGCCTCTCCACACTTGCGTTTTCCGTCTCGCATCTCCGACTGACGTTGAACAGAGCAGGGCGTTCTTTTGCTTGCTGGCAGATTCTTTAACAAGTTACAAGATTTTTTGAAAACAGAAGCGCACATGAAAGCGTGTTAAGGATATTTCCAACAGCGGAAGAGTGCGAGACGTTGTTGCAAAGAGGCAGGCGATGGGGCACGATATTCTAAGACCAAGACATGCTAAACTTGCTTCATCAGTGCTTTGCTCTTGTCTATATTAAGGAGAATCCGCCTGGCTTCATCAGTCGTTTGAGCATCTATCAGCTTGAGTATCAGATTGTGCAAGATCTCCAAGTTTGTAATACTATTGGCTTGTTGCTGTACCTCTATAGTGAGATCTGCAAAACTCACCTCAACAAGCTTTATAAGGAACTCGCGATACCACGGTATCCATCGTTGGCGCTCTTTTTCTCGTCCTTGCTCGAGGCCCTGCTTGAAACCTTGCTTGAAACCTTGCTTGAAACCTTGCTCGACACTACAGTGGCACTTGTAACCTGATCCTTAGATCCCCCCAGGCAAGAAAAAACCTCGTGCTTTTCTCGCTTTTGATGTGACACTCTACAAGGAAGAAAAAACACCTTGAGAGATGCCCATCAGAAACGAGAACTGCATGAAGCCTCAACACCATACCACATGGGATGATGCCAGACCATCCCTCCAAGAGATAGGAAGCTGGCCTCTGGCCTTGATCCACCTGCATCAGCGCCTGGCTCCCTACTTTGCTCGCTCCGAACCACGCCAGCACGCGTTGCTCTATCTGCAAGCCATTATCAGCGAGATCCCCAGAAAAAATAGCTGGCAGATTGCAGAACACGCCAAGCAAGCCCGTCCGTATGGCATGCAACGCCTGCTCTCGCGGGCCGTCTGGGATGAAGAGGGGGTTCGCAATGAGTTGCGGGCGCACGCTCTGCAATGCCTGAACCCGCCGCCAGAGGGTCCTGGTGTTGCTCACCAGGCACCCTATCCCGTGCACGTCATTGATGAAAGTGGCTTTCCCAAACGGGGCACCCAATCTGCCGGAGTCCAGAAGCAGTATTGCGGCGCGACCGGACAGGTGGACAATTGTCAAGTTGGCGTCTTCCTCTCCTACGTGACCGCCCTGGGACATGCCCGTATCGATCGCGAATTGTACCTGCCAGAAGATCGGATCAACGACGTGGCTCATAGGCAGGCAGCTCATATCCCGGAAATGGTCGGTTTTCAGACCAAACCCGAATTGGCCCGGTGCATGGTCCAACGAGCACTGTCCGCCTTGCTGCCGATCGGCTGGGTCGTGGCCGATACAGATCTCAGGACACAGCACCGACTTGCGGCTCTGGCTGGAAGAGCAGGGCCTCTCCTACGCGCTGGCTGTCCCTTCCAATGAAGTCGTCTGTGTTCAGACCGCTCAGGGATACAGGATTTGCGAGGTGGCAAGCATCGAGCAACAGGCGCTGGGTGCCCAGGACTGGCAGCGACTCTCGATGAGCCTGGGAACCAAAGGGGAGAGGCTCTTTGATTGGGCCATTGTGCCCCAGGTCCATCGTGGCATAGTGGACGGATGCCACTGGATAGTTCTCCGCCGTTGCCTGGACAACTCTGACGAAAAGGCCTATTACCTGGTCTTCGCACCGCCTGGGGCCACCCTGCAAACCATCGTCCTGGCAATCGGAGCGCGGTGGTCTATTGAGGTCGACCTGGAAAATGCCAAAGATCTTGGCCTCGATCAGTATGAAGTGCGTAGCTACGTTGGCTGGTACCGCCATATCACCCTCGTCATGCTCGCCTCAGCTTTTCTGCTTGGGATCTGTATCCAAGACAGCCGCCATCATTGCCAGTCAGAGGAAGTAGCTTCCTCACCGCCTCTCATCCCACTCACCACCTCAGAAGTTCGTCACCTGCTCGCTCGTCTCATCTGGCCCGCCCCCTCTCACGCGCCTCTGATTTGTCAGTGGTCTTGGTGGCGGCGAGCCCATCAGTATTGGGCAGGCTATTATCACCGCAGACGTCGCGAGAAAGCAGGATAATTTCTTCAGTTCTGCCCGTTCAGCACTCCCAGGATATCTCCCAGGACAATTCCCAGGATATCTCCCAGGATAATTCCCAGGACAATTCCCAGGAGACTCGCCTTCCTGTTTATCGTTCTTGTCACAAGCAACATGAAAGGAGTTGCACCATGACTCTCATTTCTTTGACCGATTGTTGCCGGAGGCTTTCTCTTGATCCCAAAACGCTCCGCCGCTGGCTGGACCTGGCTCATGTTCCCTTGCAGCCACATCCCACCGATGCTCGCATCAAGGGGATCTCGGCCTCGCAATTGCGCCAGGTCGCGACCGCTCACTTGCGCAGGCTGGCTGATTTTCCAGAGGCCGTGCCTCCTCTTGTTCCTCTCAGCCTGCCCGTGGCGCCGCCTCCACCTTCTGGCGAGATCATCGACGTTCTCCAAACCATCTCAGCACTCTCTGCCCAGATCGTGGCCTTGCAGCAGCGTCTGGCTGAATTGACGCCGCTCCTCCCCCCGGTTCCGGTCTCTCCTGCGAAAGTCGAGCCTGCGACAGTGGGAGCTGAAATCGCTCCTGCTCCCGTGACTCCTCGATCTCGTTCAGCCACTTCTTCCTCAGCCAAGCGGCGCGCCTCGCCCGCTCACGTCTTACCGCTGGTTGAGTATGCGACGCAGGGAGGCTACGTGATCATCTGTCCTGAGCACGGGTTGCTCACCTTTAAGCCGGATTCCACGGACTGGTTTACCTGGCTGGCGACGCGTTCGTCTTTTCGCTTCGTGGGCCACTCTGGTCGTTTCACCGCTCATCGTGAGCGAGATCGTGTTCCTGGATGCGCCTGGCGAGCGCATCGGCAGATACGCAATCACTCGTACACCATCCGTCTTGGCTCAACTGAGACCTTGACCATTGCTGCCCTGGAGCAGGCCGCAGCAGAACTGCAAACCCACCTGGCCTAGCCCTTTTCTTTTTGGGCGATGCCACGGCGTTGCCTCCCTCTCTTCTTCTACAAGTGCCACTGTAGTGCTCGAAGTACTTCTGCCCGATCTCCTGGTAGACCCATGACTCGCTCAGTATATCTTGAAACATGCTCAACCTGCTTCATCAGTGCTTTGTTTTGCTCTTATCCACGCTTAGGAGAATCTGCCTGGCCTCCTCAATTGTCTGGGCATCTAACAGCTCGAGGATCACTGTTTGCAACGTCTCTGGGTTTGTGATTTTAGCGGTTTGCTGTTCCGCTAGAGCGGTAATTTCTGGAAAACGTCTCTGTACAAAACCTATGACCGTCTGACGCTGCCGTTGCAATTCTTGTTGACGCTCCTCCTCGCGACCCTTTTCCACGCCTTGCTCGAGTCCTTGCTCGCGACCCTGCTCGCGACCCTGCCCGATCTCCTGGTAGACCCATGACTCGCTCAGTATATCTTGAAACATGCTAAACCTCTTTCTGAACCACTCCAGTTCAGGCCCTGTCTTGAAGACTAACCCACCAAGCACTTGTGCAATCGCCAATAAGTCGTATTCCTCTGCCGACGCTAGCCGGTCTATCATCTCTTTTACTACTTCGGGTCGCTTCCCACCCTTGGTCAACGTCACCAGCGGCAGCACCGCTGGCCAGCCTGCTTGCAGCAAGACTTCCGCCGCAACCTCCCACAGCTCAATCACCCGAAAGAAAAAATGGTGCACTTCTTCTCCATCAGGAAAACTTCGCACCAACGGCGAGACCGCTACCTCTCCGACCTTACGCAAATAGATCACATACGAATAGACCGGCAAATGCTCGTACTGCCGCGAGGCCAGCACATTGTACTCCTGTAACCGCACCTCCATGTCGGCATCTTCGTAGGTCTGGAACTCAATATGCAATAAGGCCGATGTTCCATGAAGCATGACCTCCAACAGGGCATCTGCAAAGAGCTGCTGGTTCTGCAACTCGATGTCGAGCGCTCGTACAAAGACAGCTTCCGCTGACAACCACCTGACAAACTGTCTGGCGTACCGCCGCACCAACCGTTTCATAAGACTATCCCATAGTCCAGCCATACTTAGTAAATCCCCCTTGCCACGTATTTTTCTATGAGCAGTGTAACATATAGAAATGGCCTGTCGAGTGCTACGCCTTTGAAGTTTTGAAGTAGACATTTGGAGATACTGCCTGTCATCCTGAGCGCAGCCTGCGGGTTTGGCTCGCCGGATGCAGAGATCCTTCGCTGCGCTCAGG
>Ga0209648_10003668_pt1 | contig 12945 bp, 12 predicted proteins | sample GraSoi2013_115cm_FD_185830 | JGI IMG/M metagenome (GOLD analysis project Ga0209648, IMG submission 185830) | Grasslands soil microbial communities from the Angelo Coastal Reserve, California, USA - Sample 9_17_2013_115cm (SPAdes) (version 2) | ecosystem: Environmental > Terrestrial > Soil >...
ACATCGCCGAGACGGAGGCGATCGACATCACGTTTCCAGGCCCGCCGATCGGTCGCGGCCACATCCACGTGCTCACCCAGGTGCAGCGCCAGATCGAGACGGTGCTCGAAACGCTGGGCTACAACGTCGAGCTCGGCCCGGAGGTCGAGACCGAGTGGTACAACTTCGAGGCCCTCAACATCCCGCCCGGCCATCCGGCGCGCGAGAACTGGGACTCCTTCTACTTCACCCCCGACCTGTTGCTCAGGGCGCATACGTCGCCGGTGCAGATCAGGGCCATGCAGCGCATCAAGGAGCCGCCGATCTACATCATCACGCCCGGTCGCTGCTACCGGCGCGACGCGCCCGAAGCGACCCGGCTGCCGTATTTCAGCCAGGTCGAAGGCCTGGCCGTCGACAAGGCCCTCACCGTCGGCGACATGAAGGGCACGCTCCTGTACATGATCCAGTCGCTGTACGGCGAAGAGCCCATTCACCGAGCCCAGCTTCGAGTTCGACGTGACCTGCGGCATCTGCGCGGGCGCGGGCTGCAAGAGCTGCCGGCACAAAGGGTGGCTCGAGGTCGGCGGCTGCGGGATGGTCCATCCTCAGGTCCTGCGCAACGGCGGCATCGATCCCGAGAAGTGGAACGGCTACGCGTGGGGCTTCGGGATCGAGAGGATGGCGATGCTCAAGCACGACGTCGATGACATCCGCCTGTTCTACGAATCCGACCTGCGATTCCTCGAGCAGTTCTGATGAAAATCTCATATGAGTGGCTGGGGGACTTCGTGGACATCGACGGCGTGGCGCCGGTGAAGCGCCCTACTTACCCAACTATCGGAGGAATTGAGTACACGGTCCACCTGCGGAGGGCGGTCTGCCGGACCGGGTCCCCGGTCCGGCAGCGCTTCAGCGGCTTCGGTCCGAAATCCGCACCCAGCCACCGCGATTTTGGACCGGAAAGGTAAGGGACTGAAATATTGAAGATCAGCTATGAGTGGCTGGGGGACTTCGTGGACATCGACGGCGTGGCGCCGAAAGAGGCCGCCGACGTGCTCACGCGGCTCGGCATCGAGGTCGAGTCGCTGACCGTCATCGACCTGTCCCAGATCATCGTGGGCAGGATCGTCGAGCAGAAAAAACATCCGAAGTCGCGCAATCCGCTCTGGGTGCACCAGGTCGACCTGGGCGACCGCACCGAGCAGATCATCGCGGGCGCCGACAACGCAGTGCCCGGCTCGCTGGTGCCGGTGGCGCTGCCCGGTACGACGGTGCCCAACGGCAAGGTCGTGAAAGACCTGAACATCGCGGGCTACAGCGCCAAGGGGATGCTGTGCTCCGCCGAGGAGCTCCTTCTTGGTGACGACCACTCCGGCATCCTCATCCTTGACTCGGGCAAGCCGGGCGCCCCATTGACCTCCGTCATCCCGAGCCAGGCCACGATGGACGTCGAGATCACGTCCAACCGGCCCGACTGCATGGGCCACCTGGGCGTCGCTCGCGAGCTCGCGGCGGGCCTCGACAAGCCGATGAAGGTCGACTTCATGCCCGCGTTCACCGGCAAGGCCGAGCCTGCGGGCCGCGAAATGGTCAGGGTCTCGATCGATGACGCCGATCTTTGCAGCCGTTACATCGGCGGGGTCATCACCGGGGTCAAGGTGGGCAAGAGCCCGGATTGGGTCCAGCGCCGGCTGCGCGCATGCGGCGTGCGGCCGATCAACAACATCGTCGACATCACCAACTACGTGCTCCTCGAGTACGCGCAGCCCCTGCACGCGTTTGATCGGGCCAAGCTTTCCGGAGGAGAGGTGCACGTGCGGCGTGCACGGGCGGGCGAGAAGCTGCTGTGCCTCGACGGCGTGGAGCGTGAGCTGACCCCGGAGATGCTCGTCATCGCGGATGCGGACAAACCCGTCGCGATCGCGGGCGTCATCGGCGGTGAGAAAACCGCGGTCACCGATGCCACCACCGACGTGCTCCTCGAGGCGGCGACGTTCAACGGCCCGAACGTCCGCCAGACGGCGCGCGCGTTCGGGCTGCGCACCGAAGCCTCGGCCCGCTTCGAGAAGGGCCTGCCGGCAGAGCTCGCCCTAGCGGGCGCCAGAAGGGCTGCCGGCCTCATCGCCGAGCTCGCAGGCGGGGCCGTGCACCGCGAATGGGCGGATGTCTATCCGCGACCCCAGGAGCCGGTGCGCATCCGCCTCAAGCCGTGGCTGGTGGACGAGGTGCTGGGCATACACGTCCCGCTGGAGGACGCGGAGGCCATCCTCATCCGCCTCGGTTTCCACGTCCGGATCCTCGGCGATGGGGAATGGGACGTGCTGCCACCCGTCTTCCGGCTCGATGTCAGCATTCCGGAGGACCTCGTCGAAGAGATCGGCCGGGTCTGGGGATACGACCGCGTTCCGCCCACGCTGCCAGGGCGCCGGCGCGACCGATGGACGCCTTCGATCCCGAGCCTTGGCCGGCGACTCGACGCGGCACGCGAGGTCCTCGCCGGGGCGGGATTCACCGAGACGTGGAATCCCGCGCTCGTGTCGGGCCGCATGCTCGAACAGTTGCGTGTCGCGGCGCGAGCATTGCGTGTCTCGAATGCATTGAGCGATGACATGGACACGCTGCGAACGTCGTTGCTGCCATCGCTCGTCAACGTCGTCGCGCTCAACCGCGATCGAGGCCGCACCGACGTCAAGGTGTACGAGATCGCGGCCGTGTTCCTCGCGCGCGTCGGCGACAAGACCACGGAGCAGCCTGAAGAACCGCAGCGACTGGGCGTCGTGGCAGACGCCGGAAGCACCGCCGAATCGGGTCGCGAGGCGTTTTACGCGATGAAGTCAGTGCTCGACGCTTGCATCCGCGAGCTGGGCGCGCCCGCCTGCACCTTCCAGCGCGCGGCGGCCGAGCTCTTTCATCCTGGTCGCTGCGCAGCCGTCTTCCTGGATGCACGCCAGCTCGGCTACCTTGGCGAGATCCATCCAAGCGTCGTAAGAGGGGCCGGCCTGGAAGGCCGGATGGTGGCCATGGAGATCGACCTCGAGCCCGTGCTCGCCGCGGCGGGCGCCGCGCGGGCGCAGCCACTGCCACGATTCCCGGCGATCGAGCGCGATCTCGCGGTGGTGGTTGACGAGCACGTCGCCGCCGGAGCCTTGCTGGCCGCCATCAAGGAGGCGGGCCGGGACATCCTGGAGAAGAGCCGGCCGTTCGACGAGTACCGAGGTGCCCAGGTTCCCGACGGCTCCAAGAGCGTCGCCTTCGCCTTGACTTTCCGGAGCCCCGAGCGCACCCTGACGGACGCTGAAGTGGACAACGTGATGGGGGAGATCAAGCTCGCGTTGGAGAAGAAGCAGAGCGCCAGGTTCAGAGAGTGAGAACCGCTAAGTGACCTGGGTTGACGCGATCCCGATCGTGCTGATCCTCGTGTATGCCGCCCTCGGTTACTTCACCGGGGTGATGCGGCGCCTGATCGGATTGGTTTCCCTCTACCTTGCCTGCATCGCCGCCACCAACATGGGCCTGCAGGCGGGCTACATCCTGCAGCAGTCGTCGACCTACGGGACCGCCGACGCGCGCATCTACGGTTTCTTCGGGATCCTTTTCGCGGTCATCATCGTGATCGATGGCGCGGCGCAGCTTGCGAACAGCCAGATCCAGCTCCAGGCCGTCATGTTCAACCGGGCGTCCGGCGTGATCGTCGGAGTGCTGACCGGGCTGCTCCTCTCCGTCCTGGTCACGTACGAGCTCCAGGCTGCCGGCAATCCGTTCGGGGGCACACAGCTCGACTCGACGCAGCAGAGCATCCGCGACGCCATCAACGGCTCGCATGTCGCGGTGCCCCTCGTGAGGGCGTTAGGGAGGCCGATCGTCTCGATCTTCCAGCCGGTGCTGCCGGCCGACGCGCAGATCTACTTCGGCCCCGGCCCCGTCAACCCCTAAGGCTATGAGTCGGGAGTTGTTCGAGCGCTTGCGAAAGCGGGCGGTCGAGATCCACGTGGAAGAGCATCTGCGGTCGCGCCTGGAGCGTGGTGAGTCGCTGCGCGTCAAGCTCGGGCTGGACCCGACCGCGCCTGACCTCCACGTCGGCCATCTCGTTCCGCTCGACGTGTTGCGAGAGTTTCAAGACGACGGTCACACGGTCGTTCTCATCGTCGGGGACTTCACGGCGATGATCCGCGATCCGAGCGGGCGGTCCGAAACCCGACCGATCCTCACGCCCGAGCAGGTCGACGCCGCGGCGCGCACGTACCTCGAGCAGATCCACCTCGTGCTGGATCGCGAGCGGCTCGAGGTGCGCCGCAACTCCGAATGGCTCGGCGAGATGACGGGCGCGGACGTGCTGCGCCTGCTCGGCAAGGCCACGCTGCAGCAGGTTCTGCAGCGCGAGGACTTTGCCGATCGCCTCAAGGCGGGTACGCCAATCGGCGCTCACGAGATCCTGTACCCGTTCAACCAGGCTTATGACTCGGTCGCGATCCACGCGGACGTCGAGATCGGCGGCACCGACCAGCTGTTCAACTTGTTGTTCGGCCGCGAGATCCAGAAGGCATACGGGCAGGAGCCGCAGGACATCGCCGTCTTCCCCCTGCTCGAAGGCACCGACGGCTCGATGAAGATGGGGAAATCGCTCGGCAACTACATCGGCCTCACCGAGCTGCCGGAAGAGATCTACGGCAAGACGATGTCGATCCCCGACAAGCTGACCGAAAAGTACCTGCGCCTCGTCTCAGGCCTCAAAGCCAGGGAGCTCGACGCAGTACTCGCGATGAAGCCGCGCGACGCCAAGGCAGCGCTGGCACGCCGCCTGGTCACGCGACTGCATGGGGATGAGGCGGCCGCACAAGCCGAAGCACAATTCGTGAGCCAGTTCGTACGCAAGGAGATCCCGAGTCAGAAGGAAGAACACAGGATCGAGGGACCGACAGACATCGTCAGCCTGCTCGTCGCTATCGGTATCGCCACGACTCGAGGCGATGCGAGACGGCTCGCGGAGCAGGGTGGAGTCCGCAAGAACGGCGAGAAGGTCGAGCCCACTGCTACGGCCGCGGCGGGCGACGTGATCTCCGCTCGCCGGCGGCATGTGCTCCTGAAGTGAACTAAAATCATCGAAAGCATGTTCGGAGGTCATCTCTAACTTGTCAGGCCATTCGAAGTGGGCCGGCATCAAGCACAAGAAGGCCATCGTCGACCACAAGCGCGGCCAGGCCTTCACCCGCGCCAGCCGTGAGATCACGATCGCGGCCAAGGAGGGGGGAGGCAACCCCGAAGGCAACTTCCGGCTGCGCCTCGCGATGCAGAAAGCCCGCGAGATCAACATGCCGACCGACCGCATCCAGAACGCGATCAAGCGGGGCACGGGCGAGCTGGCGGGCGAGAAGCTCGAAGAGATCCGCTACGAGGGCTATGGCCCGGCCGGTGTGGCCGTCATGGTCGATGCCTTCACCGACAACCGCAATCGCACGTCCGCGTCGATCAGGCACCGCTTCTCCAAGTTCGGCGGCAACCTCGGCGAGACGAACTCGGTCGGCTGGATGTTCGAACGCAAGGGCGTGATCAGCGCGAACGCCGGCAAGAGCGATCCAGAGGAAATCGGCCTGGCCGCCATCGAGGCCGGCGCCGACGACGTGCAGGTCGACGGCAAGTCGGTCGAGGTGACCACGCCCCCTTCGGTTTTCGAAAAGGTGAAGAAGGCACTGGAGGCTCAGGGCGTGACAGTGGAAAACGCAGAGATCACCATGCAGCCCAAACAGACGGTTCCCGTCGGGGAAGACAAAGCCGTCGGGGTGCTCAGATTGATGGAGTCCTTGGAAGAGGACGACGACGTCCAGCAGGTCTACGCCAACTTCGATATCCCGACCAACGTCCTAGAACGAGTTTCAGCACAGGTATAAGACCTAGTGGACAAATGCCAGGCAGCGCGAACGGACTGATACTCGGCATCGATCCCGGGCTGGCCGGAACCGGGTTCGCGCTGCTCTCCGGACCGGACACAATCCTCTCCTCCAGCACGGTCGTCACCAACCCCGGACCGGACGGCGCTCGGCTGCTCAAGATCATTCGCCACCTGCGCGCGCTGCTCGTCGAGCACCCACCCGGCGAGGCGTCGCTGGAGGAGCTGTTCATGGGCCGGAACGCCACCAGCGCCATCGGCGTCGCCCAGGCGCGCGGCGCGATCCTGGCGGTGCTCGAGGAGTGCGGCATACCCGTGTTCGAGTACAAGCCGGCGCAGGTGAAGATCGTCATCACCGGGTACGGCAAGGCCGACAAGACGCAGATCGCTCGCATGCTGGGCGCGCAGGTCAAGCTGCCCCAGGGCAAGCTCGACGACCACGCGCTCGACGCCATCGCCATCGCCGTCTGCCACGCCCGCAGCCGCCAGTTCTCACGAGCCGCGATACGTTGATCGCGCACCTGAGTGGCAAGGTTCAACGAGCGGGAGCTGATTTCGTCGTGGTCGACGTCGGGGGCGTCGGCTACATGGTCAGCGTCAGCACAACTACTCGGCAGAAGGTGCCGGCTCCGGGCGGCCAGGTGGACCTCGACATTCACACCCATGTCCGCGAGGATCAACTCAATCTCTATGGATTCGCGTCGGTCGAGGAGCTCGACCTCTTCGAGATGCTCATCCAGGTCGACGGGGTCGGACCAAAGGTCGGCCTCAACATCCTCAGCGCGGCCAGCCTCGAGGTGCTGAAGCGAGCCATAGTGAGCGAGGATGCAGCACCGATACGTCGAGCGAGCGGCGTCGGGCCGCGCACGGCCGCCAAGGTGATCATCGAGCTGAAGCCGAAGCTGGACGCGGCCGGCGAGCTCGAGGCCATCCCGCGCGCCGCCGCGCTGGCCGGGGACGGCGCCGTCCCCAAGGCGGTCGAGTCGGCGCTGCGCAACCTGGGTTTCTCATCTCAGGAAGCTCGGGTCGGCCTCGAGGCCGTGGAATGGAAGTCATCCCCTTCGACCCAGGAAGCGCTCGCCACCGCCCTCAGGGCCCTGGGAAGAAAGTGAACGAGAAGGACGCCGTGCTCGACGCCCGCACCGACGATGAGCAGTTCGACCTCACGTTGCGTCCACGAATGCTCTCTGAATACGTCGGTCAGCAGCAGGTGCGCGAAAACCTCGGCATCCTGCTGGAAGCGGCGCGCAGGCGCGGCGAGCCGGTCGAGCACGTGCTGTTGTGCGGCCCGCCGGGTCTCGGCAAGACCACGCTCGCGCACATCATCGCCAACGAGTTGGGGGTCGCCATCAAGGTCTCCTCGGGCCCGGCCATCGACCACCAGGGCGCGCTCGGCTCGATCCTGCTCAACCTCACGACCCGCGACGTTTTCTTCATCGACGAGATCCACCGCCTCAACAGCGTGGTCGAGGAGTCTCTCTATCCCGCGCTGGAGGACTTTCGGTTCGACGCCGTGCTGGGGAAGGGGGTCGGGGCAAGCGCCGCGACCCTGCCGCTGCCGCATTTCACCTGCGTCGGTGCCACCACGCGACAGGGGCTGCTGAGCGGCCCGCTGCGTGATCGCTTCGGGGCGGTCTACAGGCTGGACTTCTACAGCAAGGCCGAGCTGGAGAGCATCATCCGGCGCTCGGCCCGCATCCTCGACATCGAGATCCACGAGGACGCCGTGGCCGAGATCGCGAGGCGCGCGCGCGGCACGCCGCGAATCGCGAACCGCCTGCTGCGTCGCGTGCGCGACTACGCGCAGGTGCGGGGCGACGGGCGCGCCACAGCCGAAACGACCAAGCTCGCGCTCGCGATGCTGGACATCGACGCCATCGGGCTGGAGCCGCTCGACCGCCAGCTGCTCGCAACCCTGATCACCAAGTTCAAGGGCGGCCCGGTCGGCCTCGACACCATCGCCACATCGCTGTCAGAGGAACCCGAGACCATCGAAGACGTGCATGAGCCGTACCTGATCCAGATCGGCTTTCTGGCTCGAACGGCGAGGGGCCGGGTCGCGACGGAGCTCGCATACCGGCACCTGGGGATCGCCCTGCCCGACCCTGGACCTCAGCAACCGCGCCTTCTGTAGGCGCCATCCTTCACGCCTTAGACTGTTTCGGCTGTGCAGCTAGTCCTCAGCTGGCCGATTCGCCTGCTCATCGTGATCGTCCTGGCGTTCTCGCTCTTCGTCGACGGAGCCGGATACGTCTACCGGATCGCGAACCACTATCCGCTCACGGGCAACGTTTCCGGCCTGCCGCCGAACTTTGGCGGATGGCAGATCTACTTCCACAAAGGACTGGACCTGGCGGGCGGGACGCACATCGACTATCAGCTCACGAACTTCCCGGTGGGCCAGTCTCGTGCGGACGTGCTGCAGAAGACCATCACAGTCATCTCCAAGCGCGTCAACTCGCTTGGAGTCAGCGAGCCGGAGATCCGCGGCGCGGGCTCGAACAACGACCGCATCACAGTCGACCTGGCCGGCGTCACCGCCGACCAGGCGCAGAAAGTCATCGGGGCGGTCAACCGGCTCGTCTACACGAAGTGGGTCCCGGACGCCAAGGTGACAGGCGGCCCTGAGCCGGGTTACAAGCCTGCCTTCACAGGGCTCACCGGCGACGACATCGCGAGCGCGTCCGCCGCCCTCGACCAGAACGCCATCGGCTGGGTGGTCAACGTGAGCTTCACCTCACGCGGGGCCGATCTCTTTGGAAACCTCACGACGGCGAATGTCGCCGCGTGCCCGGGGGATACCAACACCAGCCTCGCCGCCAACTGCGCCGGGCGCCACCTCACGTCCTGGTTGGACATCACCCAGAACGACATCGACAACTGGGAAGACCCGACCACTGCGAACACGGTCTCGCGGAACTACGACACCGGCTGTCTGGCGACCGCCGGGCCGGGCAAGATCTGCCCCAAGCTGCTGGTCGACGCGGTGACGCAGCAGGCGATTCTCGGCGGCAACGCCGTAATCAGCGGCGGTGGGAACGGGTTCACCCAGTCGGCCGCCACCGACCTCGCGACCGGCATCAACGCCGGCTCGCTGCCAGTCGACCTACAGGTGCTGAGCGTCCAGCAGGTCGGCTCCACACTGGGCGCCGAGTCCGTGAAGCTCAGCATCGCGGCCGGCCTCCTGGGGCTCTCGATCGTGATCCTGTTCATGATCATCTTCTACCGCGTGCCGGGCTTCCTGGCGAGCCTGGCCCTGCTCTTCTACGCGGGGGCGGTATTCGCCACCTTCAAGCTCGTGCCGGTCACGCTGACGCTGGCCGGGATCACCGGGTTCATCCTCTCGGTCGGTATGGCCGTCGACGCCAACGTGCTGATCTTCGAGCGCTTCAAAGAGGAAGTGCGCGCGGGCAGGACCATACCTGCAGCGGTCGATGCCGGCGTCCGGCGGGCGTGGCCGGCGATCTGGAACTCCAACCTGTCGACGATCATCACCTGCCTCATCCTCGGCTTCATCGGGCCGGGACCGGTCAAGGGATTTGCGATCACGCTCGGGATCGGCGTCGGCGTCAGCCTGGTTTCGTCGATCGTCGTCACCCACAACCTGCTGGCGATCGTCATGGCCGGCAGTCGCTTCCGGCGCCCGGCGCTGATGGGAGTGGATCGTGTCCGAACCATCTGACGACATTCAGGCCGGGCGGCTCGGGACGGAGGTCCCCGTTTCCGAGGACGACGAGGCCGAGGAAGAACCGGAAGAGCCGGAAGAGGAGGAGCAGCCCGGGGCTGCCGCCCATGAAGAGATCGTGGAGGCGGCCAAGGTGGAAACACCGCGCACGCCTCCACGCGTCCGGAAGATCGACTTCGTCAGCCGCCGCAACTGGTACTTCCTGTTCTCGCTGCTGATCATCATCCCGGGCATCTACTTCATGGTCCACAGCGGCTTTGCGCTCGGCATCGACTTCGCGGGTGGCACCGAGTTCACGGTCAGGTTCCTGAATCACCCGACAGGGGCGCAGGTGGAGAGCGCGGTCGCCGCTGAGAACATCGGCGGAACGGTCATCCCGGCCGGCCCCGACACCTACATCATTCGGACGCGCCCGATGTTGACGGCGCAGCAAACCCAGGAGGTCGCAGACCTGACTGCCAGAGTGGGGCCGATCGACGCCAGCGCCCTGAACGTGCTCGAGGTCGGAGGCACGATCGCCGGCGAGACGATCCGGAGCGCCCTTCTTTCCGTCATCGTCGCCGCGATTGCCATCCTCGGCCTGCTCACGTTCTGGTTCCGCAACGTGCCTGGGGGAATTCGGGCGGGGTTTCAGTTCGGCGGTTCCGCGCTCGCCGCCCTGTTGCACGACGTCTTCCTTCTCACCGGGGTTTTCGCCATCCTCGGCACGGGACTCCATCTGCGGATCGGCGAGATCAACAGCCTTTTCGTCACCGCGGTGCTGACGGTGGTGGGCTTCTCAGTCCACGACACCATCGTTGTCTTCGACCGAATCCGCGAGAACCTCCGCGTCAGCCAGAGGCTCTCGTTCGAGCAGGTTGTGAACATCAGCATCATGCAGACGGCGGTCCGGTCGATCATCACCAGCTTCACCGTCGTCCTCGTCCTGGTCGCGATCCTGGTCGCCGGCGGCGATTCCTTGAAGGGCTTCGCGCTCGCCCTGCTGATCGGCATCGTGTCCGGCACGTACAGCTCGATCTTCAACGCGGCTCCACTACTGGTGGTCTGGCGTAGGTTGCAGCCTCTCCGGTAAACGCCGGCGAAGCGCCGCATTCCTTCTCGCGCGATTTCCTGACTCATGTAACGCAACTCGGCGTTCGGTCCGCTGCCGGGACCGGGTTCCCCGGTCCCGGGCGCTTCAGCGGCTTCGGTCCGAAATCCGCACCCAGCCACCGCGATTTCGGACCGGAAAGGATGAGGCTGGTAATGTGATCCCGGACCCCGAACATGCCGACATGGCCTATAACGTCGATCAGAGAGTTGCTCGAGCCCACGATCAATCACATGGGCTATGAGCTCTACGCGCTCGAGCAGTCGGGCCATTCAGGACGGACGCTGCGAATCTCCATCGACCATGCCGAGCCGATCACAATCGAAGACTGTGAGCGCGTGAGTCGCATCGCAGGTCCGCTGCTCGACCACTCGCGCCTGATCGACGGACCCTATGACCTCGAGGTGTCCTCGCCGGGCGCCGAGCGGCCGCTGCGAGGTCATGGTGACTACGAAAGGTTCAACGGCAAGCGGGTCAACATCCGCTATCGCAGCGGACCTTCTGAAACCGTGATCGAGGGGCAGTTGGTCGCGGTCGACTCGGCGGGCATCGCGGTCTCGGGGCAGGGCGCACGAGGGAGAGCGCCGGTAATAGTTCACATTGCATGGGATGACGTTGTCGCGGGCAGGCTCGCGGTCGCAATCTGAGCCGTCCACCGAAAGCCTCGCAGACGCCCTGACGGCGCTCTGCGCGGAGGTTGGCATCCCCTTCGAGGAGATGCTGCACACCGTCGAGGCGGCGCTCGCGAACGCCTATATTCGCGCGTTCAACGCGCCGGGCGACGTCCGCGTGACACTCGATACCAAGACCGGTGCGCTCGAGGTCACGAGTCGCGTCGTTCGAGCCGATGGCACCGAGATGGTCCGGACGCTCCCATCCGAAGACTTCAAACGGATGGCCGCGCAGACCGCCAAGCACGCAGTGCTGCGCCACATCCACGACCTCGAGCGCGACAAGGTGCTGCGCGATGTCGCGGAGCACCGTGGTGAGCTCGCCACCGGCATCGTGGACCGATCAGAGGCGGGCACGGTTTACGTGGACCTCGGCCGTGCCGAAGGCGTTATGCCCCCGGAAGAACAGATCCCCGGCGAGGTGCTGCATCCCGGCCGGCCGGTGCTCGTGCTGATCCTCGACGCCCAGCACAACCCGCGCCAGGCGCAGGTCCGCGTCTCGCGCGCGTCCCGGATGTTCGTGCATCGCCTGCTCGAGGCCGAGGTGCCAGAGATCAAAGCCGGCACGGTGCAGGTGCGCGCGATCGCCCGTGAGCCGGGCCTGCGCACGAAGATCGCTGTTTCGGCCAGCGAGCGCGGCATCGATCCAGTCGGCGCGTGTGTCGGGCCCAAAGGCGTGCGCCACCGCGCAATCCTCAGCGAGCTGGCGAGCGAGCACGTCGACATTGTCCCGTGGTCCGATGACCCAGAAGCATTCGTCGCCGCCGCGCTTGGGCCTGCGAAGGCGGAGTCGGTCACGATCGACCGGGGCACCCGTACAGCCACCGTGTTGGTGCCGCGCTCGCAGCTATCGCTGGCCATTGGGCGGGACGGCCAGAACGCCCGTCTCGCGGCCAAGCTCACGGGCTTTCGCATCGACATCAAGGCCGGCGAGGGCGAAGGGCAGGGCGATGCCGATCCGCCGACATGAGCCTGTCCGCACCTGTGTGGCGTGCCGGCAGGAGGCGGGCAAGGGTAGCCTGGTACGGGTCGTGCGCTGCGCTGACGGGACCGCCGCGGTCGACGCCGGCGGGAAGGCTCAAGGGCGCGGGGCCTACCTTCATCGCGACCGTTCATGCCTCGAAATCGCCCGCAAGAAGAAGGCTCTCGACCGGGCTCTGAAGGCCACCGTCGGCGCCGAAGTGTGGGCTGAGCTGGGTTCGTAGGCGGGCCCGCCTCAGGTTTCGAATTCGCCCCGGGCGGCATAATCATACGTTCGGGCATGAAGGCACACGAACTCGCACGCGAACTCGGGATCAGCCAAAAGGAGCTGGTGAACTTCCTCCAGCAAAGGCGGCTGACGCGCAACGCCTCGGCGCCATTGGCGCCGGGGGCGATCGAGGCTGCCCGCTCGGCCTTCAAGCCGACGTCGGTCGCGGTCAAGATCGAGGCCAACGGCGAGCGCAAGGCGGTGCTGCCGCCGTCGCTGTCGGTCAAGGACCTCGCCGAAAAGCTCGGAGTGAGCCCGGTCGAGGTCATCAAGAAGCTGATGGCGTCCAAGATCCTGGCCACGATCAACCAGGTGATCGACTTCTCCACCGCCGAGATCGTGGCCGACGAGTTCGGCTTCACTGTGGAGCCGGTGTTGAGCGAG
>Ga0209648_10003669_pt1 | contig 12944 bp, 16 predicted proteins | sample GraSoi2013_115cm_FD_185830 | JGI IMG/M metagenome (GOLD analysis project Ga0209648, IMG submission 185830) | Grasslands soil microbial communities from the Angelo Coastal Reserve, California, USA - Sample 9_17_2013_115cm (SPAdes) (version 2) | ecosystem: Environmental > Terrestrial > Soil >...
CCCGATCCACTTGCCAGGGCGCGCTGATCCCTAAAATCTGCCGGTACAGTTCACAATCTTGCATCCCTCCAAGTTTCGCATCCCGCCCTCACCATTCGTTCCGACCCACTACAAACCCGGAATTCCCGAGAAATATGTGCAGGGTGTCCTAGGTCTGGACCCTTTTGATATCAAAGACGAAGTCAGGCTTAACAACCATCTTGGATCTCTCGCGCAGAGTCGCGAGATGCACTTCATTAGTTGCTGGCATCTGTACCGCAAAGAAGAGCTTGGAATCTGGGAGCAGTACGGCCATGACGGGGCGGCGGTGTGCACTCGCTACGAGCTCTTGAAGGCAGCGCTTGCCGGTCTTCTCGACGAGACGCACTTGGGTTTAGTGCAGTACGGAACAGACCATCTCACAGACCGTTTCAACGCGCTTGAGTTCATTACCACGAAGCAGGCGAAATACAGAACGGATTGCGAGGTTCGGGCGATGTTGACCTCCTTGAACCCATTGGAGGGTGGAAACCGACATTTTGACTTAAACAATTTTCCCCACCGAGAACCGCTTGAGATGAACCCCCGCCACCCGTGGGTGCCTGAGTGCAAGCGACGCCGAATTATTTTGAGGGACCTTGTGCAAGAGGTGGTGATTTCACCCTGGGCCGAACCTGATGAGGCCGAAGAAATAAAGCTCTGGACAAAGTCGAAGATTTCCGGTGCGACCAAGGATTCCGAACTTCGGAACGACAAGACAGCAACGCTTGAGGAGTACAGGGAACACGCCGGAATAAAGAAGCGTGAGCCTGAAGAGGAAAGGCTGGCGTCTCAGCAGGAATTGGAGCGCTTTCACGAGGAGCTTTCGACGTTGACGCCGTCACGGGTTCGCTTTCTGTACCGGCAGCGTTGGGAGAAATGTAGATTGCATCCGAGTGGGCTTCCGAATACTTTGGATGTCCAGTATCTTGAGGCCACGTTGCGAGTGCTGAAGGACTGGAAGCGGCAAGGAATCGACGTTTCGTGAAGGAGTTAGAGGAGGAACAGAGTGGAGATAACCGAAACACGCAAACTGAAGGCGATACACCATATTGTCAACGACTACTCAAATTCAGTGTGGCTGGCGACCGCCATGGTTAATACCAAATATCAGGACATCGAGCGTAGCTACTTTTCCTTTTCGTTTTTGCTCTTCTACCGTGCTCTCGCGGGTTTTCTGTCCAACAGACGTTTCAAGGACCGACACCGCAAGGGTGATATTGACATCTTAGCAAAGGATTTTGTGGGAGGGAAGATTCGGTTCCGACTTCCTGAATGGAGTAAGTGGGACGACCACATGAACGCCCATCTATTTCACCTCGGATATTTGCGAACCCGCAATTCACGACCCTGGAACGGAGAGGCACTTGAGGCAATGTTCGTGGAACTGACGGCCCAATGGAAACGGTTCTGTGGCGAGTTGAGGGAGCCATACCGAACGGAGTTCATTTCTGCGGTTCAGAGGCGGCGGCAGGAGTTGGGAGTTCCTTTGTATCCGTAGAAAGCAGATCAAGGATTTCCAAACAACGCCCCCTCTCTCTAGAGCGGTAAGGGTAGATGCTGCTGAGTGAGCGGCGTTTTCAAGCCAAGCCTACGCGCTGCGGCGTCGAGGTCACGCGGCTGGCAACGGGCAAGTAGCACGTGCAAATCCTGCTCGTTCGCCAGCACGTGAAAGTCCTTGCTCGGCGCGAAGTAAACCAGCGTGCGCTTACCGGCTCCGATAAGGTTCAGCATGTTTTGCAACGTGCCTTTGCTCTTTGCGTCCCATAGCATCACGCCGCATTGCGCCTCTTGGAACATCACAAAATCTTTCGCGGCGTAGTAGCTGGAATCCTTGCGCTTGCTCGGCGGCTCTATGCTGCGGGTCGGCCATGCGCCGATGTTGTTGCGGCATTCCTCCATGCAAAAAACGGTCACGTTGCGGTAGCCGCGCTTTGCGAGATACATTTGCACGGCCTTATCTGCGCCGTTCGCGTCACCAATGAGAATCGCGTTGCCGCGCTTCATGAAGTCGTCCAGTCGCGCGCGAATGGCCGCGTTCAGCTTGGAAATCCCGATTGATCCGCCGATGAAAACATTCATAGTTGCCTACTTCGTCGTCAGGGTCAGAAGGTAAACCGCCTTCGCGCCGCCTGGGTTCTTCAGGACTTCCACGATATGCCCGACCGTCGCGCCTGACCCGTGAAGATCATCGAACAGCAATAAATTCTTGCCTGCCGTCAGTTCCGGGGCCGCGGTGAAAGCGCCGCTTAGCGCCTCCTTCCTTTTATCGTAGTCGGTTATATCCTTCAATTGCGGCGTCTGCTTCACTTTCGATAAACAGCCTGTGCAAACCGGCACGCCAAGCCGCGCGGCCAAAGCCTCGGCTACAACCATGACTGGCTGAAGCGTTCGGACGTTGGACGGGGGAACCGGCACAATCGCGTCAATCGTCAGCCGCCAAGTGTTCTGCACGAAATGCGCGGCGGTGTCGGCCAACTGGTTGGCTATCTCCTGCTTTTGCGACGGGGTTTGGGTGCGTCCATATTTCAACTCGTAAAGCAGTTGCCCGACCGGGGGCCGCTTTGTGTCGAACATCATATGCCCGAACTGGTTTTGACCGATCGGGGTGCTGCTGAGCGTGTGCCAGTCGAGCGCAAAGCCGGAAGCCCACGGCCCGCGCAAAGTTCGCGGATTGGTTTCGACAATCGCCACAGTTCGAGGGAAGGGGCTATCCGCCCTTGTGAACGCGCGGCGTTATTCCGGGGTTGCCGTAATGCCCGTCATGGCCGCAATTGAGATGGCAGTTTTCGACGCCACCACAGCACAAGATAACCGGCGTGAATCGGCTTCCGTGATGTGCTTCCCATTGGCCGCGCCCACCGCCACGTGACCGGCTGTTAGACCACGTTAGAGCCTTGCCGCAGCATTCGCACGCGCTGCCAGCATAATCAAACGCTGCCTCGATTTCTTCCGCCGTAAATTCGTAGGTGGCAATCATTTGGGACCAAACCTCTCCACGATTCTACCGCTCTCAGGGAGGGAGCGCTAAACCGCTACCGAAAGCTTGAACTCCCTCATATGGGGACTGGCTGAACGGCGGAGCCAAGAGTCCGAAAGAGATGCTGCTCAAGAATCGACTCAAGGAATTGGCGGGGTAGGTTTGTATGGGCTGCCTGGCCTTCATCTTTCCGAAGCGAAAATCGCTCCTTGGCGATTTTCGCAAGGGGGGTGGGTGGGCTACCGCCCCTGTCCCCGTCCGAACAAGCTGTTCTTTGCGAACACGAGAAAAGAGGGCAGTCCCGGTTCTCGGGATGCCCTCTTCAACGCCTTATAACGAGGCGTCAATCGGCGTATTCAGCTCGATTGCTTCGTTGAGAAACTTCTGCAGGTCGGCGTAGCGGTCGAGAAAACGCCGGCGCTCTTCGGCAGACAGCGGCGCCAGCTTCAGCTGAAAGATGTTGTGGCGCTCTTTCAGCATCGCCAACAGTAGGTCAGCTTGCTCGACAGAGAGCTGGCTCTTGTCATCCAACATCGGGATGACATCCGTCCACCAGGAGAGGCCGAATTTCCAGAGCAGGTCATGGTCGTTGTACGGGTCGCGGAAGTAGCCACGCTCGTATATTTTCTCGTAGCACGTTTCCACTCGTGCCTGCGCCTGGCGATGCTCCTCGGTTCCTTGGGTAACGCTGTCGCGCAAGCGGGCAGCCTTCTCAAACTCGGGCTCCCACTGCTGGCGCTGCTTTTCATACAGCGGAGTGATATAGAGGTCTGCGCCCATGCTTCATCGACCTCCCCTCTCCGCTTGTTTGGCAGTGCGCGGGCCGGCCTGCTGGCCGTTTCTGTAGCTTTCCAGCATCTTCTGCCTAACGGCCGCTTTAATTCGCAGGCCGCGTTCGGTAAGCTCATCGCCTGTGAATTCCTCAAAGGCGATTTCGAGGAGCGGGTCAATGATGTTGACCTGCGTCCAGTCGTCGAGCCTCTGCATGAAGCTCTTTGCTTTTTCTTGTTCGGACATGGTTGATGTCCCTTTCCGGCAAGATTGAATTCTTGGCGGGGCAGCTTGCCCTGCTCACCGCAGGGAAGGTCGAGCGGCCTGGCGCCCGATCCTGTCAAGGCTGAGCTACCCGGAGGGAATCTGCCGATGGCGGATTATCCTCGCGAAGCCTTGATACGGTCGGGCTGGCCGCTACAATGTAAAGCCCGTGAGCAGGGACTGGTGTTCTGGGTGTGGTGCAGTTGCAGTGGGGGTGGTGTTGGGGCGTAGCAGGCCAGGCAGAGCAGTCTTTCGGGGTCCGCATTTGCAAAAACGCCGGGCCGCCTTCGCGGCCTGGGCCGGGCGGAATGAAAGAACCATCAATTCAGACGCAAACGAAAGCCGCTCCGATGAGGAGCGGCGAAATGCTATCGAACTGTCACGGCGAAGGTGGCCGCGTTTCCGTCGCTCAAGGTCAACGTCCCTTGAGCGCTATATGGGTCTCCACCTCGGCTCAGCAGGTGGTGCTTGAAGTTAATCTGATAGAGCCCCACGGATTGGGGCGTCAAACCAGCGAAAAGGACTTCAGCCTCTCCGCCACCAATCTTCAACCGAACCGGCTGAGACAAGGCAAAGAGGTCGAGCGGAACCAACTGGTTTACGAGGACCATCGGATTCGTCGGCCCAAGCCCGTTCCAGTACGTCACGTACACCGCGCCGTCTTGCAGCGGCTCGCCAGGGGCGAGCACGCGACCGCTGGGTTCAGTCACAATCGGTACCCCGTTGGCCTGGAAGATGCCGGGGTTGGAAGGGACTATGTTGAGCGGGACTTCCTGTGTAATCTGGCCGTTGGTCAGCAGGACCGCCACCGAAGTGGAGGTTACATTGCTGCCAAGGTCAGGCATGAGGAAGTTTATCTGCGTGGGTGAGGCGTAAAGCAGTGGAGCCGAAATCTGGCCGCCCGGAACCCTTATGAGCACCCGCGTGCTGGCCAAGTTATCCGGCAGCGGTACAGAAGTAGCCCTTTCGGTTGAAAGCGCCATTGCTCCCCCGAATATGGTGATCCAGGTGTTGCGGCTCAGCCCAGTCAGGTCGGCGTAAGACGCCGCGTTGACGATGTTGGTGATGTGGGCTGAGACGGCGGTTTCCACGACTTTGTAGGCCGTGGATGTCCCGCTGGGCAAACGCTGGGCCAGGTAAGGCCCATCGCCTGCCGCTAACACCCGGGTGTAGACGCCGGTCGGGTTTTGATCCTCGGAGATGAGCTTGGTCATCTGGCTGCCGAGAATCTTCACCAACGACTTCGGCGAGGAACCGGACTGGGTGAGCAGGTAGAGCGGGCCATTGGCATAGGCACTGAAGTCAACGACGTTGCCAATTGCTTGGCCGTTGAACTTGCCGTTGACAACGACTTTATTTTCCGCATCAGGGGTGCCGATGGGAGTGTTGGCGAATCGAGAGAGTTGGAATCCCTGGCCGTTGGTGTAGCCAACGACCGCCTCGCCCGTGGTGGCCAGCACTCGAGCGCTGACTACACCGGTGAAGACGGTTTGTGGGGAATCCAGGTGGTTGTTGCCCTGGTCGTCGGTATAGCTCTGAATCCTTTGGACCTCATGGTTAGTCAGGTCCCAAATCCAGGTATACCTATTGCTGCGGCCGCCGAGGACGAACTGCTTGTCAGTGGCCTTGCTTCGGTAAATAAGCTGTTCGACAACTCCAGTGAACACCCGAACGGCGAAGATGCCTTGGTAAAGGGTGTTGGGGTCATCGGCCGGACGGTAGTACGCCCCTAGCACAGCCAGGGGCTGTTGGAAGTCGAGGCCGAAGATGCTGTCGATGGTCCCTAGGGGGATCCCGTTAGGGTCTTTTATAACTTGACCCTCTTCGACAGACTTGCTAACACCGCCCCCCGGTAGCGCAACTACGTACGCGCCGGCCTTGCCGGACGAGCTGGTTGCCAGGTAGTAGCCGATGGTCTGTTGGCATGCCAGGCCGGCCAGGAGCGACTGGGGATATTTGCCGCTGGTCAGGATCAGTTCCGCGGCGATCTCAAGCAGTTTGGGGCTGTTGCCGGTGCCGTCCCACAGCTTCAGGAATTGCGTGCTGTTGGAGCAGACACCGACAGAATCCCGGACTGCGGCGAATGTCTCGTTCGGCCACGCCATGGGCGTAGGCGCGAAGCGCGAGTCGTTCACAGGGATCAGGCTGGTTTGAGTCACCTGGGCGAAGAGCCCAGAGCCCATCAGTACCAAAAACAACAACGCTTGGGTCCTCATGGTTGGAGGGCTCCACCTTCCCGAATAGTCGAAGTTGGACTATACCGGATTCGACTTTTATAGTCAACTCCGGGAGCCGTTGGACAAAACCATTACGTCGGATGAGTACCGAGTCTTTCTGCGCGAGCTTCGAGCTGTCCGCAAGCGGCGCGGCCTGACGCAGGCTGACCTTGCCACGCGACTCGATGAGACGCAGTCCTTCATCAGCAAATGTGAGCGCGGGGAACGGCGGCTGGATATCGTCGAGCTTCGCGCCTTCTGCCATGCTTTCGGAGTGCCGTTCCCCGAGTTTGTCGAGCAGCTCGACAGGAAACTGACCGGTGCCAAACCCAAATCAAGGACTGGCGGGCGGCGACGTTCGTCTTGAGGCGTGGTCCGCGACACCTCCAAGTCAGCACCGGTGCTGTTTGCCCGCACGCTGTTCGGAAGCAAGGGAGCATCGACGATCTACGCTCGGGGTAATGGTGCGGGCACACGTCTGTACATAATCACGTAAGCCGCAAAGATCCAGAGGGGCACAATGGCGAAGGTCAGCGGGTCGCGATAGACTTGCGCTCCCAGATCGTTTTGAAGAAGCACCAAGGCAGCTATAAAGAGCAGGGCCAGGATTTCCATGGTTCTGCGGATCGCAGATGGACGCTTGAGGCCCACACGCGTGCGCTTCAGCGACCGGTAGGCCATGGCTCCCAAAAGAATGAAAAAGCCAAGGAATGCTGTGTTCCCAACGCGAGCACCTGTAGCAACCTGTGACGTGCCGGCGATGAACGTCACTACACCGAGCACCTCCGCTGCTGTCGAGAGGAGGAAGCTTGTCTTGGAGCCTTGTTGGTTGGTTTTAGTGAATGGCCACATTGTAATTTCGATGAAGGTTAGTGAGGACTGCTCTCAGAGGTTCGGGGCGCCGCCAATGTTTGCTCAAGGATCTCTGCTCCGCGATGTTCCCAATTCGGATCGCTTGTCAGCACCGGTGGTACTCGTCGTCCTGGACCTGCCTGCCGCACAACCTGCACCTCCGCTGGCGGGACGGCGTGGGTTGTGGTTGCTTATGGGCCAGGTTGGTCTTGAAAACCCCAGTCTTCGGCAACCCCGCCATGATGGGAGCAGGTACCACGCTTGTGTTGGCTGAAGCTGTAGGTGCCATCAACACAGCGCGCCGTGGCTCCTACGGGTATCACGTTCGGGTCATTCGAACGAGCTGGCGAGTGAACAGCAGTACCGTTTTTGTTGATGTAATACTTGTCGTTGGAGAGGCCGGACGGGGCCGACGTGGCTTGCGTCGGCGGCGTCGTGGAGTCGATAGTCTGGGCAGTCGAAGATGGCGTCTGAGAGGTGGGCGCGGGGTTGCAGCTTGCGGCTGTTAAAACGAGGAGAGGTAGGAGTAAGAAACGAGCGAGTTTGGGCATGGGTGGTGAGTTTGATGGAAAGGCCGCGCTTCGACGAGGGCGCGGGGGCTAGTTTTGCGGGTACTGCTTGAAGCAGTCGGCTTTGGATTGCGTGCGGTAATTCTCTATGACGGTGGCCTGATGGCTTGGAAGAGAACAGAGGGGTCCTTTGTCGCTGATACCGTAGTCCGCGCAGGCCCTGCTCCAATCGTCTAGGTAAGTCCGTTGTACAGTGTCTAAGCATGTCTGAAGGTTCGTGGCTTCGTCAGTTTTATGCTGCTGATCTGCAGCTTGTTGTCGCTCCTGTGCTGCGGCTTGCTGTTGTAACGCCGCTTTGTCCTGCTGAGCTTTGAGCGTGGATTCGTGGGGGAGAAAAATGACGAGGTAGTAAAACACACCAGCGCCGATGAGCAGAAGCGCGCCGGCAATTCCCTGGTACAACATTTTGTGGTGTGAAGAGTGGTCGTCCATTTGGATTGTTTGTCGAGGTCATATCCGGGACGGCTATTAGCCTCGCTCCCCGAAAACATCTCTAGCTGGTTATGCGGTTCTCGCAGTTGCTTCTCACGGACAGCCCCAATAGTGGCTCTCGTGGGGACGGAGGGTCATGCCGTACTTGTCACACACTTTGGCGGCGATGCGTGTTCGTCCATGTGGCGCTTGAGGGTGCTGTGAGACCGGAATCCCCGGCGGCAGATCGGGCAATGGAAAGGCCGCGCTTCGACGAGGGCGCGGAAGTTTGTGGGAAGCATAGCAAGAAGCCGGCGAACTGTAAAGATGTGGCTGCGCGAGCGCCACGAGAGCCCGTTAGCACTTATGGTATTCGTCATCGCGGAGTTGCTTGCCGCAGTTCCGGCATCTGCGGGGCGGCCTGTGCTCCAGATCGAAGTGTTTCTTCAGCGCACTGCCCGAAGAAAAACGCCGGTAGCACACGTGGCAGCGGAAGGGACGCTCAGAGGACGGCATGGCTATTTTCTTCGTCGCCAGTCCCCTGCTTTGGCTTTGGCTCGATAGAGCGGAGTTGTTCGGCCAGGCCGTTGGCCGCTTCTTCAAAGCAGCCGCCGTACGACCAAATCCCGGCTTCCGGCGCGCAAGCGACGTAGAAGCTCTGGGCCTTGAAAGTCAGTGTGAGGGTGTCCGTTGTCATGGTAGTTTTGGGCGGTCGAATGCGACCGCAGTTAGTTTCTAAATTTCGGGCCGCCCGATGGGGCGGCGCTTTGGTCTTGCTAGTTCCCGCCGCCGTAGCGAAGCGCAGGCTACCCTGCTAGCGGGGGCGGAGTCTGATAAGACGGAGCCCCTGGAGCGTCCCCGACGATAGGAGGGGTGAGGACGCGCTAGCGGACGAAAGCGCAACCGCCAACGATAGTGGCCTCTCGGTTAGAGAGGGGCGGCGGTAGCAGGGTAGCCTGCGGTGAGCAGGCGGCGGGAACTAGTTGTTTTTATTGGGGCAATCGCCCCTCGTGGGGTCGGTTGCTAAACCGACGGGTCAACCGACCAATTTTGGTCGGCCTCAGTCTCCCTTTGGGAGAGCCTTTAGGGGGTGTGAAACAGCGGTCGAGCGTTTCACAATGCTTCATGGAGTTTGTCAACTCCCCTGTCTTCAGGCTCAACGCGCAATTGCGAGCGGTAGTGAGCTTTGAGTGAAACTTGGGCTTCGGAGTCCGTCTTGCGGGGTCGGTTTGGGAGCCCAAGACCCTGCCAAAACTCCAAAAACCCGGGTTACCGGTGCGATTGAGGGCCAAGACGAGGAAAGCTTCGTCTCGAATTCTTCCGGTGGTTATAAGGGCAAATTTGCGCCGGCCTACTTTGGATCTGGTGTCCAAGTCTTCACGATGACGAGCAAGTCCATCGGCTCGTCCTGAAGCTGGCGGATCATCCAGCCGCGGACCGTCTTCTCGTGGAGATTGCTTCCCTGCTGGGAGAGCAATCGGCCCATGGCCGGGTACTGCCGCACCATGGCGGCCTGGGCTTGGGCAAAGCGGGCCTTGTACTGCTCAGGCGTCAGTGCGGCCAGCCGTCGTTCACCTCGCTGGCGTCCCCCTCGATCCTCTCCCGAAGCTGGGGCCTGAGGCCGCTCCGCGGGTCTCCTAGGCTCTGGTTTCTCGTTGCGTTCGAAATCAGCCAGAGCCCGCGAAGTGTATTGCAGGATGCCGCCAAATGTTGCGGGTGCGTAGTTGGAAACCGAGGCCGCGGACTTGGCGAAGTCAATCAGGTGCTTGGCTCGCTCCAGACCATGCCGGCTGATGAGAGCCAGGGCCTGAGCGGTTTCCCTGGTCTGCGGATAGTGAGTGTCCACACCATGGAAACGCTTGTGGAAATGCAACAGCAGTTCCCTCGCTTGGCTTAGTAGTGGATCGTTGCGCTTGGAATAGTCGTTAACGACTACCTGGCTTCGATGTCCAGGCTTGGCCTCTGGCACGGTTGCCTCATCCAGTTCGGTGACGGCGGCGGCGCGGCCCTTTTGGAAGACGAGCTTGTAATCTCTGCCGTCTTTTGTCCGTTCGATGGCGATTGACTTCAAGACTCCGGTGCTCAACCGGCGCCCTTGCAGTTCGGCGACTGGACGCTGGAGAGCCTGCTTGCGGTTTGAGGCGTATCTATACGACGGGTTGTCCTTCAGCAGCCCAAGGTCGTAAAACAAATCCTTGCTGCAACGTTCGTAGCGAAATTTGTCGGCCATCACCAAGTCAACGTGCGTGTAGAGCAGTTGCCCGATCTCAGTTTGTAGTTTGAAAAATTCCTCATCGAGCAGCGGCTTGGTGTTGTGGTTGAGCAGGTTGACCAGGATCTCCTTGGCGAACTGAAAGTAGCCTTGCTGGTTGGTGACGTGGCCATGCTCTTTTCGGGTCACGATCTTGAGCGTGTCGAGAAAATTGAAAAATGTTTCTTCTTCGTACTCGCGTTCTGGATTCTCCTTCTTGTGGTACGACCTGATCCAGCGTAGGGGTGTGGTGCGCAAGCGACGAAGCGACCCGGTGAGGGCGGTAATGACATTGGTACCCCAACCCTTCTTCTTGAGCAGGCGGCTAATCACCCGGTCGGAAAAATACACTGGCCGGTCCGCGGGCTTGCCGTTCTCTTCCCAATGCCTGATCAAGGCGTAGAACATCTTTTGGTCCTCGGTGGTGATCGTGCCCAACTGCGTGAAGCCAATTTCTAATTTGGCCACGCCACGGGTGCCGTCTGTTAGCTCGATCTCTCGCTCCAGCGTTCGCACGGTCGGCGCTTTCTTGGAGCTGGCGGGGCGCCATATGGCCGGCCACTTTTCCACATTAAGCTCGACGCGGATCTTCTCCGGCCTTGGCTTGTCGGCGCTCCTCGCTTTGGTCCTGCTTACTGGTTTTGGTAGTGCCGTGGAGGACTGATTGTCCTGGCTGTTTAGGGTTGTGGTCAAGGGGTTTTGGAATTATTGGTTTCTGGGTGTTTTGAGATTTGAGCACACCACTCCTCTCTAGAGGTCGCTGGATTCGCTCCCCCACTGCGTTGACTGATGTGTGTGAAGTATCTAAGACAGTATCAGAGTATTCAGTTTGTAAAAACGTTTGAAATGGCCTGCTGCTATTGGCTTATCGCAAACAGCGCTCATATCCTCAGCACCAAGATTTCATATGGTCAGCACCAAGTTCTCATATCCTCAGCACCAAGATTTCATATGGTCAGCACCAAGTTCTCATATCCTCAGCACCAAGTGCGTTTCTCGCAGCCAGTTGGGGTGGTCATATGCTTAGCACCACTGATTCCGTGGTTGGGAAGTCCTGGGGATCACCGGAAAGAAGATCTTCAACCATTCTGTTCTTGACCATGTTTTCTACCCGTTCGTCAATCAGGAGTTTGACCAGTGCGGTTTCGATGCCAGGGCGGGGAGCGGGGATACAGGTGATGGCTCCGTCAATCTTGTAGGGGCCGATGACTCGATGCACGGCGAACCGTTTCTTGCTTTGGTTTTGCATCATAGAAAGTGTTTTGAAGAAGGATGAAAAAGCGTGAGGGTAGCGTAGCAGAAAACTTTAGTTTTGTGGAGGGCACAACAGGGGATAACCAGTGGATTGCGATTTCTGGCGGGCAAACCAGACCATACTTCCGGTCGTGGTGAGGCCACGAGAAGTTCCTGGGCTCGGACCTCAGAGCACCCTCCGCTTGGAGCTTCGGTGAGGTCAACCGACGCCAGTTTTTAGCACCCTCGCGGGTCCGCTTCGGTAAGCTGTCGTCGTGCTGGCCCCCGGATGAGAATCCTCGTGGCCGACTACGTGGTAGAGGGAAACCATAGTATAGGCTCCCATCGCAATAGCCACGTGCTCGAATGGTTTTACCTGGCGTCCTCCCTCTACAGAAGCGCGCCAGTTAGCGATGGGGAAGTCCCACCGGGAACCAGCTCTGTCATTGTAGCAAAGGCGCTTGACTCATCTTGTTGAAAACTAATGTGTTATATATACTTCAGCCACCAACTTTCAAGGAGGTGGTAATGCAAGACAACTGGGTAGATTTCAAAGCGGTCAAGGCGGTCGTCAGCATGCAGATGCTGCTCAATCACTACCAGATCAACTGGCTGCGGAAAAGTGGCAGCGAGTTGCGGGGGCGCTGTCCAATTCACAAAGGCGACGGGCAGGATGCGTTTCATGTCAACCTCACCAAGAACGCTTTCAACTGTTTCTCCTGCCAAGCGCGCGGCAACGTACTGGATTTTGTCGCGGCCATGGAGCAGTGCAGCGTCCGGGATGCGGCAATCAAGCTCGCTGACTGGTTCACCATCACCGAAGGCAACCTCAACCCCAAAATTCAGGGGGGCCGTGCTCCCCACATTCAGGTGCCTGCGCAGAGTGGGGGAGAGGCCCAATCGGAAAACAAGCCGCTGACCTTCCAGCTCAGAGGCGTCGATCCAAATCATCCTTACCTGGCTGAACGCGGGATCAGCAAAGAAACGGCAGACACCTTTGGTATCGGATTCTTTTCCGGCAAGGGTTCGATGAAAGGACGGGTGGTGATTCAGATTCACAATGAGCGCGGTGAATTGGTCGCGTATGCCGGCCGCGCGATCGATGGGAGCGAGCCGCGGTATAAGCTGCCGGTGGGGTTTCATAAATCGCTGGAGCTATACAATCTCCACCGCGTGACGGCAAGGGAAGTGATCCTGGTGGAAGGCTTCTTCGATTGCATGAAGGTCTGGCAATCCTTGCATCCGTTTGTGGTGGCACTGATGGGCAGCAGCATGTCGGAGCAGCAGGAGCGAATTGTCACGGCTCGATTTCAGCGGGTCACGATGCTGCTCGATGGCGACGAAGCTGGGCGGAAAAACCGTCAAGGCCGCCGGTGTTA
>Ga0209648_10003671_pt1 | contig 12943 bp, 8 predicted proteins | sample GraSoi2013_115cm_FD_185830 | JGI IMG/M metagenome (GOLD analysis project Ga0209648, IMG submission 185830) | Grasslands soil microbial communities from the Angelo Coastal Reserve, California, USA - Sample 9_17_2013_115cm (SPAdes) (version 2) | ecosystem: Environmental > Terrestrial > Soil >...
TCTTCCTCAGGGATCTCGACGACTCGGGTCAACTCGTCGAGTGTAGAGCCGCCGCGCACCACGTGGGCAAGCCCCGAGTCCCACAAACTCTTCATCCCCGATCGCCGCGCCGCGGTGGCGATGTGTTCCGCCGTCTCGCCCGTCGCGATGCGCCGCTCGACCTCGGCGCCCACCGTCAGGACCTCCAGGATCGAGAACCGCCCGCGATAGCCCGTCATCGCGCAGTCGGGGCAGCCGGCCGCTCGATACAGCGGCGTTCCCAGGGCGATCCACGGCTTGACGCGATCGGGCGGCGATTCCATCCAGACTTCTTTGCAGGTGGGGCAGAGTTTCCGCATCAGCCGCTGCGCGATCACGCCGCGCAACGCCGCGGCGATCTTGTACGCTTCAACCCCGATATCGACCAGCCGCGTGACCGCGTTCGCCGCGTCATTGGTGTGCAGCGTCGAGAGCACGAGATGCCCGGTGAGTGACGCCTGCACCGCGATCTGGGCCGTTTCCCGGTCGCGGATCTCGCCGATGAGCACAACGTTGGGATCCTGCCGGAGAATGGAGCGCAGCGCTGAGGCGAACGTCAGCCCCGCCTTCTCCTGGACCTGCACCTGTACGATCCCCGGCATGCGGTATTCGACCGGGTCCTCGACGGTGACGATGTTCACGCCCTCGCTCTTGATCTGGTTGATGCAGGAGTACAGGGTCGTCGTCTTGCCGGACCCGGTCGGACCGGTCACCAGCAGGATGCCCTCGCGGTTCTCGAGCAGGCGCTTGATCGCCTCGGTCTCGCCGGGATTCAGGCCCAGCGAGTCGAGCGACTTGACCGTGGCCCGCGAGTCGAGGATGCGGATCACGACCTTCTCGCCCAGCGAGGCCGGCAGGGTCGACACGCGCAAGTCGATCGGCTGACCGTTCACCGCGACGCGGGCGCGCCCGTCCTGGGGTCGCAGCCGATCGGCGATGTCGAGCGCCGACATGATCTTGATGCGCGAGATCAGCGGCAGCCCCGCCTGGCGCGGAATCTTCATCACCTGGCGCAGCACGCCGTCGATGCGGTAGCGCACCGCCACCCCACCCTCCTCCGGCTCGATATGGATGTCGCTCGAGCGGGCCAGGATCCCTTCGGAGATGATCAGGTCCACGAGCCGCACCACGGGGCGCTGGCTCGCCTCCGCCTCGGACGCGGCGATCTCCTCAGGAGCGAGGGTCTCCTGCAGTTGCACGAGCTCGGCCGAGCTCTCCATGCCCGAGAGCAGCTTGTCCACGGCCTTCTCGGGGCGGTACATCTCGTCGAGCTTCTCCGCGATCTTGGACGGGGCCAAGAGTCGCATCCGGATCTCGCGCGCCGTGGCGAAGGCGAGCGCCTTCTCGGCATCGATATCGAACGGATTCGCGGTCGCCACCTCCAGGTAGGAATCGGTGGCCTGCAGGGGCAGGATGCGGTAGCGCCGGGCCACCTGCTCCGGCACTTTCTCCTTAGCCATCGGATCAATGTTGTCGAGATCGGCGAGCTTGAGGCGGAACCGGGCGGAAAGGGCGCTCAAGATCTGGTCGTCGCTCGCCACCTTGTGAGCGACGAGCGTCTCCCACAGAGTCGCCTGAGGGACCGCCTTCGCCCGCAGCTCGACGAGGCGCTCCGGCGTGAGCACCCCCTCGAGGGAGTGGACCAGCCATTCATCTGGGAAGTTCGTGTCGGCCATTCGGTTACCCTTCCAAAGGTAGCCGACGGATCAGCGCCGTCCAGCCCGCGCCGCTGCGGCGCTTACAAAATGGCCCAGAAGTCGCGCGTCACATCGAAGGCGAGCCCGACCTGGTGTGTCGCAGTGCCGAGCCCCACTTCGCAGCGGAACACGCCGAGCCACTCGACCGCGAGGCCGAGCGTTGTCCGGAGGCCGGCGGTCGCAGCCCAGGGCGTGCCCGCCACCGGCCGCCCGGCGGAGCCCAGGGCGACGTACGGGGCGACGGTCAGCGTGCGCGGCGTGTGCGCGTACGGGCCAACGCCGATCGAGAGGAACGGCACGGGGACACGCCACTCGAGGTGGAGCAGCGCCATGCGGGCACCGCCCCAATGTCGGAACGGGTCGCCGAGCAGGGTCCCGCGTCCGCCCAACACGAACGCGCGATGCGCCGGCAGGGCCGCGCTTGCGATCCCGCCCGCGGCGCGCACCAGAACCCGGGTGGCCCCCGCCGGGAGGAGCACGTGGCCCGCGCTCGCGAACCGCACGTAGCCGTCGCCGCCGTCCGGGCGCCCTCCCTCGAGCACGGCCTCCACGCTGAGATCGCGCTGCACGGCGAACCCCTCGCTGCGGCGCTCGAAGGCGAGCTGTACCACGTCGACACTCACGCCACCCAGGGCGGGATTCGGCCGGAAGCTGCCGTTCGCGGGGGCGGCGGCGACGGCGAGCGAGCCGATCGACTCCCGGCCGGCGGACGCGCGCCACTCGGCGCGCACCCCGATCCCGTGCCGGAAGGAGAGGCGGCCCCCTTCGGCCAGGTAGTAGTCGCCGTAATCGTGGCCAAATTCCTGCGCCGCGAACGAGTTCTGGAGCGGCGCGATCACCGGCCAGTCGCCGACGTCGCGCACTCCGCGGTACGCACTGGCCTCGAGCGCGGCGCGCCCCCGGTGATCAGTCGCGGTGAGGGTGCCCTTGGCGCGATGGTCGGCGAACCCGTAGCTGGCGAGGGCGCGCAGCTCCCGGCGCTCCCCACCGCCCCGCACCACAATCCCCGTGCCCAGCGCGAGCCCCTCGACGCGATTGGCGTGTACCAGGTCCGAAACGCTGCGGACGCCGAGGCGCTGCGGCCGCAGGCCCGTCAGCGCCCGGCGCTCCGCGATCCGCTCCACCTCGGCGCGCACCCGTTCCAAGTCGTCCCGCCGCACCGGCTCCGCCACGCCCTCGAGCGCCGCACCGATGGACGTCTGCCACGGGAACGAGTCACGCTCCGCCTTCGGGAGGAAGGTGATCTCCTCACCGCCGAACCAGCTCTTCGCGAGGCCGACGTTGAGCACGTAGCCGTCGATCTCCCACCGAGCGCGGATGATGCCCCGCACCGGCACGTCGAGCCACGTGGCGCGGCGCCGGATCTCGATCTCCTGGCGATAGGGCAGCCAGTAGCGCTGCTCCCACAGCGCGTTGTCGAGCACGATGCTCACGTCCTCCAGCCCGGGATCCAGATACGCGTGCGGCGTGAAGTTGAACGCCATGCGCACGAGGTCGGCGGAGGCAGCGTCCACGTACAGGGTGCCGACGATGCGCGGGAGGTCGAAGGCCTTGGGGCGCACCGCGAGCGCCACCACCTGCACCTCGCGCTCCGCGAGGACGATGAGGGTCGTGTCGCCGAGGGCGAAGTCGTAGATGTCCAGGCCCCCCGGCGACAGGGGGTGCGGCACGTCGCGCACTTCATCTCCCTCACCCAGCCGCATCGCCGTGCCGAAGTTGTTCTGGACGATGCCGAGGTGGTCGCGGTGGTAGGTGATATCGGTGGGCAGCTGGGCCTGATCGCGCCACCCGACGACGCGCTGCTTGCTGCTCGCCGGGAACCGCCAGTACACTTCCAGCTCCAATTGGTCGGCCTTGACGAGGCGCGGGGGGCTGGCGAGCCCTTCACCGAAGGCGCCGAGAAAGAAGAGGAAGCCGTGAGCCTGGGCCTTGTAGTCGCGCAGCGTCGTATCGGCGGCCGCGCCGCTGCGCCGCACCACGGCCCGCCGCGCCAGCGCGAGGGCCCGGTCCGTGTTCCAGGCTTGCGCCCGGGCGGCGCAGGGCCGGAGCAGTGCGGTGACCAGGGCGGCGGCGAGGAGCGCGGCGCGCATCGCGCCGAAATCTCGCGGCGCCCAAGACGCCGGGCAACGGTGCATGCCTCCTGTACCCCGCTTCCCCCCCAATGAGCGACGCCCGCGCCGAGTTTCTCGCCCGAGCCGAGGTCGGCGGCATGGTTCCGGTCCTGCGCGAGGTGGTGCTCGACGCCGACACGCCGCTCGCGGCCTTCGTGAAGGTCGCGCGCCCGCCCTTCGCCTTCCTCCTCGAATCACTGGTGGGCGGGGAACGCTGGGCCCGCTACACGTTCCTCGGCACCGAGCCGCGCGAGGTGTGGCGCTACCGGGGTCGCTCGATCGAGCGCTGGACCAAGTCCGCCGGCTGGCAGCGGGCCGGGGAGACCGATGACCCGATCGCCGACCTGGGCCAGCGGATGCGGGCGCTACCCGCGGCCCCGGTCCCGGGCCTCCCGCCCTTCACGGGCGGGGCCGTCGGGTATCTCGGCTACGACCTGGTGCGCACCGTCGAGCGCCTGCCCCATCCCCCGGCCGACACGCTGGCCGCGCCCGACGCCGTGATGATGATCGCCGACACGCTCGTGATTCTCGATAACCTGTTCGGGCGCGCGATCGTGGTGGCGAACGTGGAAGTCCCCCCGCGCGCCGGCGCGGCGGAGCGCCTCCGGCTGTACGACGCCGCCGAGGCGCGGCTCGACGACATCGTCGCGCGCCTCGGAGAGCACCACGAGCTCGCGCCCCTCGCGCTCCGGGATGGTCTCCCACCCGTGCCCACCACATCGCGCTATCCGCGCGCCGCGTTTGAGCGCGACGTGGCCCGCGTGTTGGAGTACATCGTGGCGGGCGACACCTTCCAGACGGTGCTCTCGCGGCGCCAGGAAGCGCTAGGCGCCGTCGATCCCCTGCTCCTCTACCGCTATCTCCGCGCGCTGAACCCCGCTCCCTACCTCTTCTACCTCGCCCTGGACGACGTCGCGCTCGTGGGCAGCTCCCCCGAGGTGCTGGTGCGCGTCGCGGATGGCGAGGTTACCGTGCGACCGATCGCGGGGACGCGCCCGCGCGGCCGGAGCGAGGAGGAGGACACGGCGCTCGCGAACGCCCTCATCGCCGACCCGAAGGAGCGCGCCGAGCACCTCATGCTCGTGGACCTGGGCCGGAACGACGTGGGGCGGGTGGCGCGGTTCGGCAGCGTCCAGGTCACGGATCTGCTCACCGTCGAGCGATATTCCCACGTCCAGCATCTCGTGAGCGAGGTGCGGGGGCAGCTGCGCGACGGCTACGACGCGCTCGACGTCTTCAAGGCGTGCTTCCCGGCCGGCACCGTGACGGGCGCGCCCAAGGTCCGCGCCATGGAAATCATCGACGAGCTCGAGCCGGAGCGGCGCGGCCCCTACGCCGGGGCGGTGGGCTACATCGGCTGGGGCGCGACGAGCCTCGACACAGCGATCGCGATCCGCTGCGCCTTGGTGCAGCGCGACCGCGTGGTGGTGCAGGCCGGGGCTGGGATCGTCGCCGACTCCAATCCGGCGCGCGAGTTTCAGGAGACCGAAGACAAGGCGCAGGCGGTGCTCAAGGCCTTGGCGCTCGCCAAAGCTGGTGGCTGAAGTATATTCTGCACTTGTGTTTAAGCTGCTGAGCACGACGGGCGAGCAGTCCATCGATCTCCAGCCCGGGCGCATCGTCGTGGTGGGGCGCGCCGTCACGAGCGACGTCCCGATCTACGACCCCACGATCTCGCGGCGCCATGCCGAAGTGTCGCTCGCCGACGGCGGCGTGAAGGTGACGGACGTCGGCTCCTCCAACGGCACCTTCCTGAACGGCGCCCGCATCAGCGAGGCGGTCGCCGGCGAAAACGATGTCATCACCTTCGGCAAGGTCGCGTTCCGCGTAAAGGAAGTGAGCGCCCCCGCCCCCCGCCCCCAGGTGGTGGTAGTCTCCGCCGAGTTCCCGGGGGCGAAGGCGGCAGGCGGGACGATCGTGCGCCAGTTGCCGGTGAGCGTCTCGGGCGGCGTGCCGGCCATCATCACCGCGACGCCATCGGGCGCGTCGCACTTGAAGGTCGCCGCCAAGTCGCTCGAGGAGTTGCGCGAGAAGAAACTCGAGCTGCTGCTCGAGATCTCCAAGGAGCTCTCGAAGCAGCAGGAGCTCGACCGGCTGCTCGACAAGATCGTCGAGTTCACGTTTCAGGTGATGAACGTGGACCGGGTCTCCATCTTGCTGCTCGAGGAGCCGAGCGGCGAGCTGGTCCCCCGCATCTCCAAGGGGCGGACGGCACAGTCTTCCGCGTCGAAGCATGTGCCGCAGTCGATTGCGCGCAAGGTGGTCGACGACCGCGTCGCCATCCTGTCCGACAATACCGCGGTCGATGAACGCTTTATGGGCAAGTCGATCCTGATCCAGAGCGTGCGCAGCGCCATGTGCACTCCGCTCATGGGAACCGACCAGAAGGTGTTGGGCATCCTGTACGTCGACAACCTGACCGCTACGCACTCGTTTTCCGACGACGACCTGAAGTTCCTGATCGCGTTTGGCTCGCTCGCCGCCGTGGCGATCGAGAACTCGCAGCGCTCCGAGCGGCTGCGCCGCGAGGCGCTCGTGCTGTCGAACTTCCAGCGCTACTTCGCCCCCAACCTGGCGGCGCAAATCGCCCAGCAGGAGGGCGCCGTCCAGCTCGGCGGACAGAAACGGCCCGTCGTGATCTTCTTCTCAGATATCCGCGGCTTCACGCCCCTCTCCGAGGCCATGGCCCCCGACCAGATCGCCACCCTGCTCACCGAATACTTCACCGAGATGGTCGAGATCGTGTTCGAGCACTCGGGCACGCTCGACAAGTTCATGGGCGACGCGATCATGGCTTTGTGGGGCGCGCCGATCGTGCACGCCGACGACGCCGACCGCGCCATGCGGTGCGCGCTGGATCAGCTCGACGCGCTCGAGAAGCTCAATCAGAAGTGGAAAGAGGAGGGCCGGCCGCAGCTCGCCATCGGCATCGGCATCAATTTCGGCGAGGTGTTCGCGGGCAACATCGGGTCGGATCGACGGCTCGAATACACCGTGATCGGCGATGCGGTTAACACCGCCAAGCGCCTCTGCGATACCGCTGGGGCCAACGAGATCCTCATCTCTGAGCCCTTCTACCAACAGCTGAAGCAACCCCCGAAGGTCGATCCCCTCGAGCCAATCCAAGTCAAAGGAAAAGCGAAGGAGATCCCCGTCTACCGGCTGAAGCGGTAGGGCACGCCGAAGCGCGCCAGCAGGTCGAGCGCGAGCCGCAACGGCAAACCCATGACGCCGAAGAAGTCGCCATGGATCCCCTCGACGAGGGCCGCGCCCTTCCCCTGGATCGCGTAGGCGCCCGCCTTGTCGAGCGGCTCTCCCGTGGCGACGTAGTCGGCGATCACGGCGTCCGAGAGCTGCCGGAACGTCACATCGGTGACATCGAGGGCGTGCTCGAGACGCCCGTCCTGAGCCACCGCCACCGCCGTCAGCACCTGGTGCTTGCGCCCCTGCAGGCGCCGCAGCATCTCGATCGCCTGGTCCGGGGTTTCGGGCTTCCCGAAGAGGTGCGCCCGCAACACCACAGTGGTGTCGGCCGCGAGCACCACGGCACCGCCCTCGCGCGCGGCCACGGTGCGCGCTTTCTCGCGCGCCAGCCGCGTCACGTACGCTTCGGGCTGCTCCGCGGGGTTCACCGCCTCGTCCACGTCGTGGGGGACGACCCGGAACGGCAGCCCGAGCAGTTCGAGCAGCTGGCGCCGCCGCGGGGAGCCGCTCGCGAGGACGATCACTTCTCGAGGATCAGGGTGACGGGTCCGTCGTTCACGAGCTCCACGTCCATCATCGCGCCGAACTCTCCCGTCTCGACCCGCGTCGCGGTGGCCGCTCCCCGCTCGCGGAGCAGCCCTACGAACCGCTCGTACAAGCGGACCGCGAGCTCGGGCGGCGCCGCATCGATGAAGCTCGGCCGCCGGCCCTTGCTGGCATCGCCGTAGAGCGTGAACTGCGAGACCACGAGCAGCCCCCCGCCCACGTCGGCGAGCGCCAGATTCATCTTGCCCTGGGCGTCCGCGAACACCCGCAGCCCAAGCACCTTCTCGGCCATCCAGCCGAGCGCCTCGTCGGCGTCCGCGGCCGCAAACCCGGCCAGGACGAGGAACCCCCGATCGATCGCCCCGATCACCCGCCCCTCCACGCGCACCGCCGCCCGCGACACGCGCTGCAGCACCACCCTCACGCGCCGCCCCCACCCCTCATTCGACGGTGACCGACTTCGCGAGATTGCGCGGCTGATCGACGTTGCACCCCCGCCGCACGGCGATGTAGTACGCGAGGAGCTGCAACGGGAGGACGGTGAGCACGGGCGTCAGGAGATCGAGCGTCTCGGGGACCTCGATCGTGTGGTCGGCGAGCTTCGCGAGTGCCCCATCGCCTTCCGTCACGACGGCCAGCACGTGGCCGCCGCGCGCCTTCACCTCCTCCACGTTGGACACGACCTTCTGGTGCACCGCGTCCTTGGGCGCGATGAAGACGACCGGCATCAGGTCGTCGATCAGCGCGATCGGGCCGTGCTTCATCTCGGCCGCTGGATATCCCTCGGCGTGGATGTAGGAGATCTCCTTGAGCTTCAAGGCACCCTCGAGCGCCACCGGGAAGTTGTAGCCCCGCCCCAAGTACAGCACGTTGCTGGCGCGCATCATGCGCTCCGCGATACGCTCGACCAGGGACGCCTTAGCGAGCACGCGCTCGACGAGCTCCGGCAGCCGGCCGAGCGCGCGCACCACCTCACGCCCTTGGAGGATCGAGAGGGAGCGCAGCCGGCCCATCCGGAGCGTGAGCAGCGCGAGGGCAGCGATCTGGCTCGTGAAGGCCTTCGTCGAGGCCACCCCGATCTCGGGGCCGGCGTGGAGATAGATCCCGCCATCCACCTCGCGCCCGATCGTGGACCCCACCACGTTCACCAGCCCGAGCGTGCGGGCGCCCCGGCGCTTCGCCTCCCGCAGCGCGGCGAGCGTGTCCGCCGTCTCGCCCGACTGCGAGATCCCGACCACGAGCGTGCGCTCGTCCACAATGGGGTTACGGTAGCGGAACTCGGAGGCGTACTCCACCTCCGAGGGAATGCGCGCCAGCTCCTCCATCATGTACTCGCCGATCAGCGCCGAATGCCACGACGTGCCGCACGCCGTGAACACGATGCGGTTCACCTGCAACAGCTGCTCGTCGGTGATGTTCAGGCCACCGAGTCGCGCCGTGCCGTCCTCTTCGAGCAGCCGCCCGCGTAACGTGTTCCGCAAGCTCTCAGGCTGCTCCATGATCTCTTTGAGCATGAAGTGGGCGTAGCCGCTGCGCTCGACGGTCGCGAGATCCCAGTCGACTCGCGTGACCGTCTTCGCCTTCTCGACGGCGTCGAGGTCGAGGATGCGGTACTCGGTCGGTCGGACCACGGCGAGCTCGCCGTCGTCCAGATACACGACCGAGCGGGTGTGCGCCAGCACAGCGGACGCGTCGGAGGCGAGGAAGTTCTCCCCGGCCCCGACGCCCACGAGCAGCGGAGAGCCGTGACGAGCGGCGACGATCGTGTCCGGCTCGCGGGTTGACACGACCGCGATGCCGTAGGTCCCCTGGACTTGTTGCAGCGCGCCGGCGACCGCCTCGACGAGCGTGCCGCCCTCGCGCGCGCTCGCGAGCAACTCCTCGATCAGGTGGGCGAGCACCTCGGTATCGGTCTCGGAGCGGAACACGTGCCCGCGCTTGGCGAGGGCGGTCCGGAGCGCGCCCGCGTTCTCGACGATGCCGTTGTGGACCAGGGCGAGCGTGCCCCCGCAATCCGTATGGGGGTGGGCATTCACCGCGTTCGGGGCGCCGTGCGTCGCCCAGCGGGTATGGGCGATCCCGCAGCGGCCGTCCGGGAGCGTCTTCCCGAGCTCCTTCTCGAGCACGCCGATCTTGCCCGGCGCCTTGTGCACCTCGATGCGGCCATCCGCAACCAGTGCGACGCCGGCGGAGTCGTAGCCGCGGTACTCGAGCCGCTTCAATCCCTCGAGCAACAGCGGTGTCGCCTGCCGGTGTCCGGTATAGCCTACGATGCCGCACATGAGCGCCGCCCCTCGTCTACGAGTTCCTGCGCCACCGCGCCGGTCGGCGCCTCGGCGATCAACCGGATGATGGGCTCGGTGTTGGACGGCCGCACGTGCAGCCAGCGGTCGCCCCAGGCGAGCCGCAGTCCGTCCTGGGTATCGACTTGGGCGTCCCCGAACCGACGCCGCAGCGCGGCGTACGTCCGTTCGAGCGCCGGACCGCGGGGCACTTTGGCCTTGACGATCACGTAGCGCGGCGCCGCGGCCACGAGCGCACTGACGCGCCGCTTGGCCCGCGCCACCAGCTCCAGCACCAGCGCCGCGGCTACGGGCGCATCGCGCCCCACGTGCAGCGCCGGGTACATCACGCCACCATTCCCTTCGCCGCCAATCGGCGCCTTGAGCTCGGTGATCTTGCGCGCGACGTGGGCCTCGCCCACGGGCGTGCGGACCAGGGTGGCGCCACACTCCCGGACGGCGTCCTCGACGACGAGGCTGGTGGAGAGGTTGCACACCACGCTTGCGCCCCGCGCGGTACCTGCTGCCGCCCCCCCGAGCACCGCGCGCACGGCGAAGGCCAGGGTGTAGTCCTCGCCGATCGGCACGCCGGTGTCGTCCACGATCGCGAGCCGGTCCACGTCCGGGTCCACGGCGAACCCGACGTTGGCGCCCGAGTCCCGCACGAGGGCGGCGAGCTCCCCCAAGTGTTCGGGGACCGGCTCGGGCGCCCGGGGAAACCGCCCATCCGTCTCGAGGTGAATCCCCAACACGCGGCACCCCAGCCGCTCGAGCAGCGTGCGCATCACCGGCCCGCCGGCGCCGCGCACGGCGTCGAGCGCCACGGTGAAGCCCTGGCCGCGAATCCGCTCGACATCAACCGCAGGGAGCGCGAGGACGGCGGCGAGATGCCGCTCCACCGCACCGCCATCGGTCGTCACCCGTCCCCGGTCACCCGGGCCGGGCGCGCGCCCCGCTGCCAGGAGCGCGCGCACGCGCCCCCCCTCCGGCCCATCGAGGAAGATGCCGTCCGGCCCGATGAACTTGAGCGCGTTCCACTCGATTGGGTTGTGACTGGCGGTGATGGCGATACCGCCGCCGGCGCGGTGATGCTCGACGGCCAGCTGGACCGTGGGGGTCGGGACGAGGCCGACGTCGATCACGTCGCAGCCCGTGGCGGTCAGGCCGGTCGCGACGGCTGCCGCGAACGCCGGGCCGGAGGCGCGAGCATCACGCCCCAGCACCACCGGCACGCGCCGCCCGTTGCCGGCTCGCTCCCGTACCCAAGCCCCGAACGCCGCGGCCCAGCGAGTGACGACCTCCGGCGTCAGGTCCTTGCCTACGATGCCACGCACGCCCGCGACCCCGACCATCAAGGTGTCGGTCATGCGGGCAATCTAATCGGGAGGGGGCGAGCGGCGTGGGGCGTCGGGCGAGGGTGTGGGAAGATGGAGCGGATGCACCTCTGGGGTCGTGACCGGGAGCGCCGCCTTGTCGGGAAACGCCGCCCGGAACGCCTCGACGGCGGGGCCATGGAACTGGCTGCCGATGCCGTCCTCGAGCTCCTGCAGCGCCTTGTGCACCGACAGAGCGGGCCGGTAAGGGCGGACGCTCGTCATCGCGTCGAATGAATCAGACACCGTGACCACCCGGACCTCGAGCGGGATCTGGTCGCCCTTCAAGCTGTCGGGAAACCCCTTGCCATCGAGTCGCTCGTGATGCGAGCGCACGATGGCCAGCGCCGCGGGCACGTCGCGCATCAGGGGCGCCAGGATGCGCGCGCCGATCACCGGATGCTCCATGATGTGCCGGTACTCGGCCTCGCTGAGCTTGCCCTCCTTGTGCAGGACCTGCTCGCTCACGCCGATCTTGCCGATGTCGTGCAGCTCGGCGCCCAGGGTGATGACGTCCGTGACTGCGGCAGGCAACCCCAACACGCGGGCGATGCGGCTCGCATAGTTGGCGACCCGCACCGAGTGCCCGCGGGTGTAGGGGTCCTTTTCTTCGAGGAAGTGGACCAGCGCCTGCAGCCGCTCAAGCGACAGCTCCTCGATGCGACGCGCCTGCTCCTGGACGCGCTGTTCGAGGTTGTGGCGGTAGTCCTCGAGCTCCAACTTGAGGCGCCGCTTGTCGAGCGCCTGCATCACCCGCGCGCGTACCTCGTCGAGGTGGAACGGCTTGGCGACGTAGTCGAGCGCGCCGAGCTGCAGGCAGGCGACCGCGCTCTCGACCTCGGCGACGGCGGTGACGACGAGCACGGCCGTGTCGGGCCACTTCGCGATGATCGCCCGCAGCAGCGTCACCCCGTCCATCTGGGGCATCCGCAAGTCGGAGATGACGAGCGGCACCGGCTCCCGCTGCAGCATCTCCAGCGCCTCGGTGCCCGAGCCCGCTTCGGCGCAGCTGAACCCTTCGCCCTCGAGCAAGCGCACGAGCACCCGGCGCAAGCGGGGCTCGTCGTCGACGACCAAGCACTTTACCGCGCTGGGCTGGGGCATCGTTGGCGTAACGTAGTAGTCGCTTGCTCGGCGCGGAAGGCGCCCTTACGTTCCCGCCATGACCGAGATCCTGCGCGACGACACGCAGCGGCGTTTCGGGACGCGCGCCGTGCACGCTGGGCAAATCCCTGACCCCCTCGCAGGGGCCGTGATGACGCCCATCTATCAGACATCCACCTATGTCCAGGATGGCCTCGGCCGCCACAAGGGCTACGAATACGCCCGCACCCGCAACCCCACCCGCGAGGCCTTGGAGCGCAACATCGCCGCCCTCGAGGGTGGTCGCCACGGCTTCGCGTTCGCCTCCGGACTCGCCGCCGTGGATGCCGTCCTCAAGCTGTTGTCCGAGGGCGACCACGTGGTGTCCGGGGATAACGTGTACGGCGGCACCCATCGGCAGATGACGCAGCTCTGGGCGAAGGTCGGCCTCGCGTTCAGCTTCGTCGACGCGACCGACATCCGCAACATCGCGGCGGCCATCACGCCCAAGACGCGGATGATCTACGCCGAGACGCCCACCAACCCCATGATGCGGCTGTGCGACCTGGCGGCGGCGGGCGGGGTCGCGCACCGCGCGAACGCCCTGTTCGTCGTCGACAACACGTTCG
>Ga0209648_10003673_pt1 | contig 12940 bp, 8 predicted proteins | sample GraSoi2013_115cm_FD_185830 | JGI IMG/M metagenome (GOLD analysis project Ga0209648, IMG submission 185830) | Grasslands soil microbial communities from the Angelo Coastal Reserve, California, USA - Sample 9_17_2013_115cm (SPAdes) (version 2) | ecosystem: Environmental > Terrestrial > Soil >...
ATCGGCTTATCGGCGGGGATGCGATCGCCGGGACAAATAACACGCCTGTAAGTGGTGGCCCCAACGGGATTCGAACCCGTGTTTCAGCCTTGAGAGGGCCGTGTCCTGGGCCTCTAGACGATGGGGCCGCCCAATGCGCGGTGAGTGGCTGGGGGAGGAGGACTCGAACCCCCGTTACCGGGGCCAGAACCCGGCGTCCTACCGCTAGACGATCCCCCAGGATCACCGCAACGACGCACGATTAGACCACACGCCTACAGAGCGGTCAACGCACGGCGATCTTGAGCGCGCGACTTGCGCGGAACCTGGGCACGCGGGCGCCGGGAATCGTGATGGCCGTGCCGTTGCGTGGGTGACGGCCGTTGCGTGCGGCGCGCCGGGCGACGATGAACGTGCCGAAGCCGGAGATCGTGACGGGCCTGCCCTGGCGCAGCGACTCGCGCACGCTCGCCACGAAGGCGGCGAAGGCGCGGTCCGCCGAGGCACGGGAGCCGCCGGCGGTCTTCGCGAGAATCGACACGAGCTCGGCCTTGGTCACGCTGATGTCACGCTGAGATCAGGACGATATCACGAAGCGGCGGCCGTCATCAGGCGCCACACCGCTTCTTCGAACGCCGTCGGCGAGAACGGCTTCTCGACCACCGGCACCTCGGCGCCGTCGATGAAGGCGCGCCCCGAGTCGCCCGCGGTGTCGCCGGTGATGAAGATGAAGCGGCGGCGCAGCGCGGGATCGTGCGCGAGCGCGCGCTCGTAGAACTCCTGGCCGTTGCCGTCGGGCATCCGGATATCGGACACGATCAGGTCGTAGCGGTTGCGGCGCACGCTCTCGAGGCCGGCGCGGCCGCCCGGCGCCACTTCCACGCGCCAGCCGCTCTCGCCGAGCAGCGTCACCACCAGGTCGAGCACGCTCGGCTCGTCCTCGACCACGAGGGCGACCTTGCCGACGCCGTGATAGACGCGGCGATCGCTCGCCGCCGGATCCGGCACCGGCAGCTCCGTCACCGGCAGCTCAAGCGTGAACGTCGTCTGCCCCGGCCGACTGTCCACGCTGAGGCGGCCGCCGTGCTCCTGCACGATGCCGTACGACACCGAGAGGCCGAGGCCGGTGCCCATGCCCACCGTCTTCGTCGTGTAGAACGGCTCGAACACGCGCGAGAGCGCCTCGGCCGGGATGCCGGGACCATCATCGACGACCTGCGCGAGGATGGCCCGGGCGTCGGGCCGCAGCCGCGCGCGGAGCACGATGCGGCCCCCGGGCTTGGTCTCGAGGATCGCCTGCTCGGCGTTGAGCAGCAGGTTGAGGAACACCTGCTCGAGCTGCTGCGCGTCGCCGTTGATCGCCGGCAGCGCGTCGGGGAAGTCGCGCTCGACCACGATCCCGGAGAGCGTCAGGTGATTGAGCCGCAGCGTGAGCGTCTGCTCCATCACCTGGCGCACGTCCACCCCTGCGCGCTCGGGAGGGCGCTGGCGCGCGAAGTAGAGCAGGTTGCGGACGATCTTGGCCATGCGGTCGCCCTGCGAGACCATCAGCTCGAGCGGGCGCTTGAGCGTCGCCGGCACGTCGCGCGACAGCAGCAGCTGGCCGTAGCCGATGATGACGCTGAGCGGGTTGTTCAGCTCGTGGGCGACGCCGGAGACGAGCTGGCCGAGCGCGGACATCTTCGCCGCCTGCACCAGCTGCGCCTGCGTCTCGCGCAGCCGCGCCAGGCTCTCCTGCGCGGTGGCGTAGAGCCGCGCGTTCTCCAGCGCGAGCGCCGTCTGGTCGGCGAAGGCCTGCAGCGCCTGCAGCTCGTCGGCGGAGAACTCGCGCCCCACGTGGTCGCCCAGCGACAGCGCGCCCACGATCCTGTCGCGCGTGAGGACCGGGACGCCGACGACGGCGCAGCCGCCGATGGCCACCAGCCGCTCGCGCAGCTGGGGCGACAGGCTCACGCGCGGCTCGCGCAGCACGTCGGGCGTGGTCACGATCTTGCGCTCGGCCACCGCCCAGCCCACGACGCCCTCGCCCGGCGCCATGTCCACGCCCCGCATGACGCCGGCGTCGTCACCGTACACGGCCAGCTGGCGCAGCCCGCCCGTGTCCGGCGCGTAGCGGTAGAGCGCGGCGCCGCGGCTGCCGAGGAGGTCGACGAGGCCGTGGGTGACGAGCTCGGCGATCCGCTCGGCCTCGAGGGTGCCGGTCAGCTCCCGGGCGATGCGCGCGAGCGTCTCGGCCACGTCGCGCCGGCGCTGCGCCTCGCGATAGAGGCGGGCGTTGCGCACGGCCACGCTCGCCTGCCCCAGGAACATGTCGATGACGTCGACGGCGTCATCGGGCACGCGGATCGGCGCCGAGTGCAGGAGCGCCACGATGGCCAGCAGCTCGTCGCCCGAGACGACCGGGTACGCCATGTACGAGGTCAGGCCCCACCGCGCGAGCCACTCGGCGTCCATGATGCGATGGTCGCTCGTGATGTCGTCGATCACGAGCCGCTCGCGATAGCGCGCCACCCAGCCGGTGGCGCCCATGTCATAGGGCGCCGTCCGGCGCGGCGCGACGCCCTCGATGGCCGGGTCGCTGCTGCCCGACAGCGTCAGCGTGTGTGACGTCTCGTCGGCCAGCCAGAAGGCGACGAAGCGCACGCCGACCAGCGAGGCCGCGGACTCCGAGATCGCGCGCAGCAGCTCGTCCAGGTCGAGCGCGCTCGACAGCCGCTGGTTGACGGCGGCCAGCGCGCGGATGCGCTCGGCCTGCACGCGCTCCGTCTGGTAGAGCGTGGCGTTGCGCAGCGCGATGCCGGCCTGCGCGGCGAGCAGGCGCAGGGCCTCCTGCTCCTCGGCGTCGGGCAGGCCCTCGGGCAGCACGTAGTCGAGCACGCCGACGAATGTGTCGCCGACGGCGATCGGCACGCCGTAGTACGTGCCCTTCGGCCGCTTCTGCCACCACTCCGGCGCCAGCGTGCGCGGGTGGATCATCGGCTGCGGAACGAGCACGGGCGTCTGCGCCTCGAAGACGACGCCGGGCAGACCGGCGTTGGCCGGCCGCTCGATCGGCAGCCCCTCCCAGTCCGCGCCCGACAGCGCCTCGGCGCGCAGCACGCCGCGATCCGCGTCGTAGAGGTGCACGGCGCCGAGGGCGCCCGGCCGCATGCCGGCCACCGCCTGCGTGATACGGCGCATGACGTCGGCGGAGTCGAGCGAGCCGGTGATGGACTGGCTCACCGCCACGAGGTCGCGCAACCGCGCGGCGCGGTGCACGGCCTCGCCGTACATCCGCGCGTGCTGCATGGCGATGGCCGCGCGCGCGGCGAACGACGTCATCAGCGCCCGGTTCTCGTCCCTGGACAACGACTCGTCACGCGAGCGCACGACCAGCACGCCGAGCAAGTCGTCGTTGGCGGCCAGGATGGGCACCGACATCATGCGCGCGATGCCGGTCTCGCGCGCCCACTCGCCGGAGAGCGCCCGCGGGTCGCCCGGCACGTCGGGCACGTAGATCGTCGTCCGCGTCTCGGCCACGCGGCCCACGATGCCCTCGCCGAAGGGCACCATGCGCGGCATGCGCACCTCGGCCAGGCCGGGCTCCACGCTGGAGGCCGACAGCCGCACCACGCGCTCGGCGGGATCGGCCGTCCAGAGCTGCACCATCGGCGCGTCGAGCAGGCGCGCGGTGGCCTGGGCGATGCGCCGCAGGACGTCGTCGACGACGAGCGACTCGGCCACGAGCTGCTCGAGGTCGGTCAGCTCGCGCAGCCGGTCGGCGCGGCGCGTGGCGTCGGCGTAGACGCGCGCGTTGTCGATGGCGAGCGCGGCGTGCTCGGCCAGCAGCTGCAGCGCCGCCATGTCCTCCTCGCTCAGCGCCCGCACCGTCCAGTAGTGGACGACGAGCGCGCCGTGCACGCGCCCCTTGCTGCGCAGCGGTGCCGCGCCGACGGCGCGGAAGCCCTCACGCTCGATCTGCGCGCGGCGCTCGGGGGCAAGCCACGTCTCCGGGTCGTGCAGGATGTCGGGTGTCGTCACGGCGACGCCGTTCAGGATCGCGCGGCTCACGGGGCCGCCGCCCACGGGAATCGAGCCCGCGCTGGCGTACTCGCCGGAGAGCCGTCCCGCCGCGCGCAGCACGCTGAAATCCGAGGCAAGACCATCCCAGGAGACCACCAGCGCGGCGTCGGCCGCCATCACCTCGAGCGCGCGACCGACGATCGCGTCGAGCGTCTCGTTGAGGTCGAGGGAGGACGTCAGCGACTGGCCGATCGACTCCAGCGCGCGCACGAACAGGCCGCGGCGGTGGCGCTCGGTAACGACCGTGTGGAAGCCGATGACGCCGCCGATCGCGCCGCCCTCATCGCGCCACGGCACGTACCGGGCGGCGATCCAGCCGCCGCGCGTCTCGCCGGTGAGCTCGTAGCGGACGTCGCCGGTCGCGGACGTCTCGCCGGCGAGCGCCCGGGACAGGTGCGCGGTCACGTCGGCGTCGCGCAGGAAGTCGAGCACGTCGGCCGCAGGCCGGCCCAGCGCGGCGCTGCGGCCGACGCCGGTGAGTCGCTCCATGACGGCGTTCCAGGCCACGACGGTCAGCGCGCCATCGGTCACGACGACCGCGTCCTCGAGGCCCTCGATGAGGCTCGCGCCCAGCGGATCCAACGTCCGGTCAGTATAGCAATCCTGCACGATGGCGATCCTGCACGGATGACGTGGCCGCTGGCATCCCCCTTGCTAAATATGGCCTGCACAAGGATTCCCATGGGGCTCAGGGGCCTTCGCATCCTCGTGATCGAAGATGCCCAGGACATCCGCGAGGTTTTCACGCTCCTCCTTCGCGCCGAGGGTGCGGACGTGGACTCTGCCGCCAATGGCCGGGAGGCGACGGAGCTCGTTGCCCAGCAGCCTTTCGACGTGGTGTTGAGCGATCTCGGGCTGCCGGACATCCCGGGCGACGTGCTAATCCGCGAGCTTCGCGCGCGGTCGGGCCGTACCACGCGGGTGATGGTTGTCACCGGCTATGGCGAGCCGTTTCTGACGCGTGCGCGGCAGGCGGGCGCCGACGTCGTCTTTACAAAACCCGTCGAGTGGTCGCGGATCCTCGAATACCTCGAGCGTCCAGACTTCGCCGCGTCGGCCTGACCACGCGCCGGCGCCCCGGCAAACCGCCGGGGTACGATGTGCCATAATCCCGGGCGATGCGCCTCGATCCTTCAACGCTGGTCCTCGCCGGGGTCGCGCTCGTCTTCGCCGTCATCGCCTACGTCAAGGACCCCTCCCTTCCGCTGATCGGCGCGCGCAACGGCCTCGCGATGCTCGGCTTCGTGCTGCCGCGCCTGATCCCGGCGCTGCTGCTGGCGGGGCTGTTCCAGGTCGTCGTGCCGCAAGAGATCGTCTCGCGCTACTTCGGCCGCGAGGCGGGGCTGAAGGGTCTCGTGATGGCGATGGCGGCCGGCGTCATCACGCCCGGTGGGCCGATGGTCAGCGTACCGTTTCTCGTGGCGCTGGCGCACTCCGGCGCCGCTCTGCCCGCGCTGGTCACCTACATGACCGCGTGGTCGCTCTTCGGGCTGCAGCGCATCATCGCCTGGGAGGCGCCGCTCATGGGCTGGAAGTTCGTCTGGGTGCGCGTCATCCCGAGCCTCGCCTTCCCCGTCGTCGCCGGCTGGCTGGTCGCGACCTTTCATCACGAGTAGGGCGGTGGCCTTCAGCGACCTGCGCGAGCTCGTCGCGCACCTCGAGCGTCGCGGCCACCTGCGCCGCGTGACTGCGCCCGTCTCGCGCGACCTCGAGATCACCGAGATCGTCGACCGCGTGTCGAAGGCCCGGGGCGAGGCCAACGTCGCGCTCCTCTTCGAGCACGTGCAGGGCTTCGAGATGCCGGTGCTCGTCAACGCCTTCGGCAGCGCGGACCGCATGGCGACGGCGCTGGGCGTCGAGCGGCTCGACGACCTCGGCGCGCGCGTCGCGAAGCTGCTCGATCTGAAGATGCCCGGCTCCTTTCTCGACAAGTTGAAGAAACTGGGCACGCTGCTCGAGGTTGCGAAGGCCTCGCCCCGCCGTGTGAGCGCCGCGCCCTGCCAGGAGATCGTGGAGACGGCGAATCCGTCGCTGGCGGCATTGCCGATCCTGAAATGCTGGCCCGGCGACGGCGGCCGCTACATCACGCTGCCCGGCGTGTTCACGCGCGATCCCGTCACCGGCGCGCGCAACGTCGGGATGTATCGGCTGCAGGTGTTCGACGATCGCACGCTCGGCATGCACTGGCAGACGCACAAGGGCGGCGCCGAGCACGAGCATCGGGCCACCTCGCGCATGCCGGTGGCGATCGCGCTCGGCGGCGACCCGGCGATGGTCTACGCCGCCTCCGCCCCCCTGCCGCCCGGAATCGACGAGGTCGTCTTCGCCGGCTGGCTGCGCGGCGACGGGGTGGAGCTCGTGCCCTGCCGGACGATCGAGCTGGAGGTGCCGGCGCAGGCCGAGATCGTCCTGGAGGGATACGTGGACCCCGCCGAGCGCCGGCGCGAAGGCCCGTTCGGCGATCACACGGGCTACTACTCGCTGGCGCGCGACTACCCCGTGTTTCACCTCACCGCGCTCACCCGGCGCGCGCGGCCGATCTATCCGACGACGATCGTCGGCCGGCCGCCGCAGGAAGACTACTGGCTCGGCAAGGCCACCGAGCGCATCTTCCTGCCGGTCATGAGGCTGATGCTCCCCGAGATCGTGGACGTGAACATGCCGGCCGAGGGCGTGTTCCACAACATGGTCATCGTCTCGATCAGGAAGCGCTATCCGGGCCAGGCGCGCAAGGTCATGCAGGCGCTCTGGGGCATGGGGCTCATGATGCTCGCCAAGACCATCGTGGTCGTGAGCGAGCACGTAAACGTCCACGACCTCTCAGAGGTCGCCTGGCGTGCCACCGGCAACATCGATCCCCGGCGTGACCTGGTGATCCTCGAGGGGCCGATGGACGACCTCGATCACGCGGCGCTGCGCCACCGTTACGGCGGCAAGCTCGGCGTCGACGCGACGGAGAAGGGGCCGCTCGACGACGTCGCGCAGGCGTGGCCGGACGAGATCCGCATGACCGACGAGATGCGCGACCTCGTCACGCGCCGCTGGCACGACTACGGCCTCTGAGGCGCGCGTGAGCCATATCGTGAGGCGGACGAGCCGCGCGCGCTACCTGCTCGACGCGATCAAGTTCGAGCACACGGTGTTCGCCCTGCCGTTCGCGTACATCGCGATGGTCCTGGCTGCCGGCGGCTGGCCGGGCTGGCGCACCGTCGGCTGGGTCACCGCGGCCATGGTCGGCGCGCGCACCTGCGCGATGGCGACCAACCGCGTGGTGGACCGCTGGATCGACGCGGCCAATCCGCGGACCGCGGCGCGCCATCTGCCGCGGGGGCTGCTGCGCGTCGGCGAGCTGCGGGCGCTCGCGATCGGCGGCGCCGCGCTCATGCTGGTCGCGGCGTGGCGGCTGAATCCCCTGTGCCTGGCCCTGGCGCCCGTCGCCTTCCTGTTCCTCGTCGGCTACAACTACACCAAGCGCTTCACCTGGACCTCACACTGGGTCCTCGGCTTTACCGATGGCATCGCCGCCGCCGGCGGCTGGATCGCCGTGCGCGGCCGCTTCGATCCGCCCCTGTTCGTGCTCTGGTTCGCGCTCACCGTGTGGATCGCCGGCTTCGACCTGATCTACGCGTGCCAGGACGTTGCGTTCGACCGCGCTCATCGCCTGCACTCGCTGCCCGCGCGCTTCGGCGTCGCGACGGCGCTGCGCGTCGCGCGCGTCTGCCACGCGCTGACGGCGGCGGCCTTCGGCCTGCTGGGCGTGATGCTGGCGCTCGGCCCGCTCTACTGGATCGGCTGGCTCGCGGTGGTGGCGCTGCTCGCCTACGAGCACTCGCTGGTCAGCCCCGGCGATCTCTCGCGCCTCGACGTCGCGTTCTTCAACGTCAACGGCTACATCGCGGTGATCGTGCTGGCCGCCGTCGTCGGTGGGCTCTGGTGGTAGCGGGCGTCGTCGACCCGAATGCCGCGCGGGTCCGCGAGATGTTCACGCGCATCGCGCGGCGATACGACGTCATGAACACGATCATGACGGGCGGCCGTCACCACGCGTGGCGCCGGCTGGCCGCCGAGGCCGTGGTGGGCGCCCCGCCGGGGCCCGTGCTCGACCTGGCCACCGGCACCGGCGACCTCGCGCTGGCCGTGCGGGCGGTGCGGCCGTCGTCGATGGTGGTCGGCGTCGATTTCTCCGAAGGCATGCTGCGCCAGGCACGCCCCAAGCTGGCGCGGCGCCGCGAGACGCGCGTGCCGCTGCTGGCCGCCGACGCGCTGGCGCTGCCCTTCCGCGATCGTGTGTTCGCCGCGGTGACCTCGGCGTTCGTCGTCCGCAACCTGGTCGACCTCGCGCGCGGCCTGGCGGAGATGCGGCGGGTGACGATGCCCGGCGGCTTCGTCGTCACCCTCGACATCACGCGGCCGCGCGTGCCCGGCTGGGATCGCGTGTTCGGGATCTACTTCCACCGCATCGTGCCGATCATCGGCACGCTCGTCGCCGGCGATCGGGCGGCGTATACCTACCTGCCGGAGTCGGTCGAGCGCTTCGCGAGCCCACCCGGCCTCGCCGACGCGATGCGCCGCGCGGGCCTGCGCGACGTGCGCTATCGCCGCTTCGGCTTCGGCACGATCGCGCTACACGTCGGCGTCGCGTAGCGTATCGGCCCGGTGTGCGCGTTTCTCGACCCGCTGATCGCTGACGCGGCGCGTCCTGCGGCGAGGCGCTCGGCGATGGTACGCTGACGCGAAATGAGCGTCGGCAACGCGGTGTCGCGCTTTCCCCGCGAGCGGACCTGGCTGCTGCCCGCGCTGCAGAGCGCGCAGCGTGCCGAAGGCTGGCTCTCGCCGGAGACGCTGGCGGCCGTCGCCGCCCACCTGCGCGTGCCCCGGACCGAAGTCTGGGGCGTCGCCAGTCACTACCCGGAGCTGCGGCTGGCCAAGCCGGGCCGCCGCGTCGTGCGCGTGTGCACCGGCGTCGCGTGTGTGGCGCGCGGCGGCGAGCGCCTGCTCGCGCGTTGCGAGGGGCGGCTCGGGATCCGGGCGGGCGAGACGACGCGCGACGGCGCGCTGACGCTCGAGGCCATGGACTGTGCGTTCGCGTGCGCGGTCGCGCCGGTGGTCGAGGCCGATCACGCCTATCGCGGCCGCGTCAGCGAGGCCGCCCTCGACGCGTTGCTCGATACGCCCGCCGCGCACGTGGTCCCGGCGCCGCTCACGGGTCGCGGCGGACCACCGGCGACGCCGGCGACGGCCGGCTCGCCCGGCGCGCGCTTCACGGTGCTGCGGCGCGAGGCCGAGCGCCGGCGCACGGGCTCGCGGCTCGCCGTCGGCGTCGGCACGTGCGGCCTCGCCGTGGGCGCCGGCGAGACGCTGGAGGCGCTGCGTGTCGAGGTCCAGCGGCGCGGTCTGGCCTGGACCGTCGTGGCCGCCGGCTGCAACGGCATGTGCTGGGCCGCGCCCGTCGTCGAGGCGCTGCGCGACGGCAAGCCGCCGATCACCGCCGCGCGCGTCACGCCCGACACCGTGCCGCGTCTGCTCAACGCGCTCGCCGCCAACATGGCCGAGCGCGACTTCGCGCCCGCGCCGGACTGGATGGCCGCGCAGCGCCGCGTGCTCACCGAGCGCTGCGGTCTCGCCGATCCGTACGACATCGCCGACGCGCTCCGGCACGGCACGTACGGCACGCTCGCGCGCGTGCTGGAGGAGGCGCGGCCCGAGGCAGTGATCGAGGAAGTGCGCGCGGCGGGACTGGCCGGGCGCGGCGGCGCCTACTTCCAGACGGCGGTGAAGTGGTCGGCGTGCCGGGCGGCCGTCGGCGCGCCGAAGTACCTCGTGGTCAACGGCGAGGAGGGCGAGCCCGGCATCTTCAAGGACCGCCATCTGATGGAGGGCGATCCGCACCGGCTGCTGGAGGCCGCGCTGATCGCCGCCTACGCGACCGGCGCCGCGCGCGCCATCCTTTATATCCACGGCGAGGCCGACGTCGCCGCCGAGCGGCTGGCGGTGGCACTCGGCCAGGCGCGCCAGTGGGGACTGGTCGGCGAGCGCGTGCTGGGCTCCGACCTGTCGCTCGGGGTCGAGATCCGCCGCGGCGCCGGCGGCTTCGTGCTCGGAGAGGAGACGGCGCTGCTGGAGTCGATCGAGGGGCAGCGCGCGATGCCGCGCACGCGGCCGCCCTTTCCCGTGGAGTCCGGCCTCTTCGGCAAGCCCACCGTCATCAACAACGTCGAGACGCTCTTCGCCGTGGTGCCGATCGTCGCGCGAGGGGGCGCCGCCTTCGCGGCGCTGGGCGGCGGCCGTGGCACCAAGCTGTTCGGCCTCTCCGGACACCTCCGGCGGCCGGGCGTGGTCGAGATGGAGGTCGGCTGCACGCTGCGCACGCTGATCGACGAGATCGGCGGCGGTGCCGAGACGCCGGTGCGCGCCGTCGTGATCGGAGGGCCCTCGGGCAGCGTCGTGCACCCGCGCCAGTTCGACGAGCCGCTGATTCCGCGGGGTGCGGTCAATCCAGGAACGGGCGGCGTGGTCGCGCTCGGCGAGGCGGCGGCCGTGCGCGGCGCCGTGCGCACGCTGCTCGCGTTCAACACGCGGGAGTCGTGTGGCAAATGCACGCCGTGTCGCGAGGGCACGGCGCGCATGCTCGCGATGCTCGACGAGAGCCGCCTGGACGTCGCGCGGATACGCACGCTGGCGGAAACGATCCAGCTCGCGTCGCTCTGTGGCCTCGGCCAGGCGGCGCCGCTCGCCGTGCTGTCCGGCCTCGCGGAGTTCCCGCGGGAGTTCGGCGTATCATGAGACGCACATGATCCTCACCGTCGACGGCTGTCGCGTCGAGCTCGCCGACGGTGCCACGGTGCTCGACGCCGTCAATCGCCTCGGCATCGCGCTGCCGCAGCTCTGCAAGGATCCCGATCGCGCGGCGCTCGGCGCGTGCCGCACGTGTCTCGTGCACGTCGAAGGCCAGCACGGGACGCCGGCCGCGTGTCACCTGCCCGCGCGCGACGGGATGGTGGTGGACACGCAGCATCCCGAGGTCGTGCGCGTGCGCGCGACGGTGCTGGACCTCACGCGCTCGATGCTGACGCCCGCCGAGCACCGCAACGGCTTCGGCCAGCTCGGGGAGGCCGCCGCGCGCCACGGGCGGCTCGAGCCCTCCTGGGCGCCGCTGCACGCCTACGACGAGGACGCGAGCAAGTCGTTCTTCGTCCTCGACCGCGACGCCTGCATCCTGTGCGGCCGCTGCGCCGTCGCGTGCGACGAGGTCCAGCAGATCGGGGCCATCGCGCTCCTCGGCCGCGGCCACGCGACCAAGGTCGGCGTCTTCGGCGACGGGTCGATGGCCTCCTCGGTGTGCACGTCGTGCGGCCAGTGCGTGGCCACATGTCCGACGGGCGCGCTGCGGCCGAAGGAGACGCCGGGCAAGATCGCCAGCACCGTCTCGACCACCTGCCCCTACTGCGGCGTGGGCTGCGGGATCGAGCTGAAGGTGCGCGACGACGGACGCCTGGCGCTGATGACCGACGACGCGCCCACGAACCGCTCGAGCCTCGGCATGCTCTGCGTGAAGGGCCGCTTCGCCACCGGCTTCGTCCATGCGCGCGACCGGATCACGCGGCCGATGATCAAGCGCGACGGCCGCTGGCACGAGGCCACCTGGGACGAGGCGCTCGACGCCGCCGCCGACGGCCTCGCCCCGCACCGCGGCCGCTTCGGCGCCCTCGCCAGTGCCAAAGCCACCAACGAAGACGGCTACCTCGTGCAGAAGTTCTGCCGCGTGGTCATGGCCACCAACGATGTCGATCACTGCACGCGGCTCTGCCATTCGCCGTCCGTGGAGGCGATGCTCGCCTCCATGGGCTCGGGCGCGACGTCGAACTCGTACCAGGACTATGAGGAAGCGGGCTGCCTCATGGTGGTCGGCGCGGACGCGTCCGCGAACCACCCCGTGATCGCCGTCCGCTTCCGTCGCGCCGTGAGCCGCGGCGCGCGCCTGATCGTCGTCAACCCCAAGCGCGTGGAGCTGTGCGACCAGGCCGACCTCTGGCTCGCGCAGCGCCCCGGCACCGACGTGGCGCTGTTCAACGCGATGGCGCGCGTGATCGTCGACGAGGGGCTCGCCGACGAGCGCTTCATCCGGGAGCGCACCGAGGGGTTCCACGCGTGGCGCGGCGCGCTCGAGACCTACACGCTGGACCATGCCGAGCGCGTCACCGGCGTGCCCGCGCGTCACATCGCCCAGGCGGCGCACTGGTACGCGAAGCCGGCGTTTTCCGGATCCTGTCTCATCTGGGGCATGGGCATCACCCAGCACGTCAACGGGATCCACAACGCCCACGCACTGCTCAATCTCTCGCTCGTCGCTGGACAGATGGGCTTCCCCGGCAGCGGCATCTCGCCGCTGCGCGGCCAGAACAACGTCCAGGGTTGCGGCGACGCCGGCTGCATCCCGACGAACCTGCCCGGCTACCAGCACTACGTCGAGGACACGCTGGCGCGGTTCGAGGCCGCCTGGGGCGTGCGGCCGCCCGGACGCACCGGCCGCGTCGTCACCGAGATGGTCGACGACTGTCTCACGGGCGCCACGCGCGCGATGTACGTGGTCGGCGAGAACCCGCTGCTGTCCGAGCCCGACCTGCACCACGCCGAGAAGGCGTTCGAGCAGCTCGACTTTCTCGTCGTCCAGGACCTCTTCCTGCACGAGACGGCCGAGCGCGCGCACGTGTTCCTGCCCGCCGCGGCCTTCGCCGAGAAGGAAGGCACGTTCACGAACTCCGAGCGGCGCGTCCAGCGCGTGCGTGCCGCGATGCCGCCGCCGGGCGAGGCGCGGGACGACTGGTGGATCACCGCGGAGCTGGCCAAGCGCGTCGCGAGGCGCGTGGGCGTCGGTGTCGGCGCGCAGTTCGATTACCCG
>Ga0209648_10003675_pt1 | contig 12934 bp, 11 predicted proteins | sample GraSoi2013_115cm_FD_185830 | JGI IMG/M metagenome (GOLD analysis project Ga0209648, IMG submission 185830) | Grasslands soil microbial communities from the Angelo Coastal Reserve, California, USA - Sample 9_17_2013_115cm (SPAdes) (version 2) | ecosystem: Environmental > Terrestrial > Soil >...
CAACCAATCGCGGTATGCGCCCGTCCGGACCGGAAACCCAAATCCCGTGTTGGCCCCCGTGCGTCGCAAGAAAGGCGATGCTCTTGCCGTCCGGCGACCAGCGTGGGTTCGCGGCGCTCCAACCGGCGGGAAGCAATGGCCTGGCCGGATTCCTGGGCGTATCCCAATTCCGGCGTTGCTCAGGTTGGCGACTTGTCGGTGGGTTCGCCGGCAGGCGTTCTCCCGCGCGAACTATCCATAAGATGCTAACTGTTTGCTCGCCTTCGACCGCAGAGAGCGTATAGACGACCCAGTCACCGTTGGGCGAGATCTGCGCATCACTAACACTCGCCACGCGAAGAATATCCGGCGGCGACATTGGGCGGCGGGCTTGGGCCTGGACTCGAGCGCCAAAGGGTATAAGCGAGATTAGTAGTACGGTGGCAAGCAAGTTTCGTTTTGAATTCATGACAGGTTCTTTCTTGAATCCAACGAAGCCAAGAGAGTGTGGTGCGAAACTTTTGTGGCAAAGCCGCACTTTGATTAGAGCTATGACAGCAGTCTTAATTGCTCGTTAAGTAAATCCCAAACCTGACGCACGTGTTTTTCGGTCGTTCTAATATTTCCAATCGAAAGCCGCAGTGTCAGCTTGTCGTTCAGCTTCGTGTGTGACAGAAACGCTTTCCCGGTTGCGTTCACACCATGCATGATTGCTTCGTTGAGCACATCCAGCTTTTTAGACCTGGCTTCTTCCGTTTCAGCGTCAATAGCCGAACAGGCTCGAAAGCACACCAGACCAAAAGGAACCGGCGCCATCAACTCCCAAACCGTTGATTCTTCGATCCAGGACGCAAACAGCTTCGCCAAACGGCAGTGTTCGCGAATGCGCGCGGCCAGGCCTTCGTGACCAAAATAGCGAATAATCATCCACAACTTCAGCGCCCGAAAACGGCGGCCGAGTTGCACTCCGTAATCGGATCCGCTGCGCACCTTTTCCTGCTCCGGTGTGCGCAGATATTCAGGTACCAAAGAAAAAGCTCGCCGCAGCAAATCCAGATGGCGACAGTAAAGCACCGAAAGATCGAACGGAGTAAAAAGCCACTTGTGCGGGTTCAGCACTAATGAATCGGCCCGTTCGCAGCCATCAAGACAGTGTCGCAACTCCGGAACAATTGCCGCCGAGCCGGCATACGCGGCGTCAACATGCAGCCACATCGTGTGTTTTTCACAGATCGGAACGATGGCCGAGACCGGATCGATGCTGGAAGTCGACGTGGTGCCGACGGTGGCGACTACACAGAAAGGAAGCATGCCGTTGCGCTTGTCTTCATCAATAGCTTCGGAGAGTGCTTTCGCGTCCATGCGAAATTCGCTGTCGGTCGGAATTTTTCGCAAACTCCGCTGACCAAGTCCGAGGGTAATGATTCCTTTGTCGATTGAAGAGTGCGCCTGCTCGGAAGCATAAACGCGCAGCAAAGGAAGATCCTGACGTCCGCTCATGCCCTCTTCGCGGATGCGCATCTCGACGCCTTCGCGCGCGGCGGCGATAGCATGCATGCTGGAAACCGACGCGGTGTCATAGATAAAGCCGCTCATACCGGCATCGAGGCCCAGCATTTGTCGGAGCCAATCCAGGGTGACTTCCTCCAGTTCGGTCGAAGCTGGAGACGTGCGCCAGAGCATCGACTTCACATCGAAGGCAGCGCTTAACAACTCGCCAAAAATTCCTGGCGCCGAAGTCGACGTGGCGAAGTAGGCGAAGAACGAGGGATGACTCCAGTGAGTAAGCGCAGGAACGATTAGCCGATCGACGTCCGCAAGAATTGTCTGCATCGACTCGCCGTTCTCAGGAGGCGAGGCCGGCAATTGGGCTTTCAGTTCGCCCGGTTCTATTTGAGCGAGGACCGGCAGTTCTTCGATGTGTTCGAAGTAGTTCGCAATCCAGTCGACGATCTCGTGCCCGAAGCGGCGAAACTCTTCGGCGGACATGTCGCCGGTTGGGGCTGCAGCGACTTTATTCGGCTTCCTCTCCGTTTCAGCCATACAGGGTTGCGACTCTCCTTGCGTCTTTGCGTGAGAATCACTCTGACAATCCATTCACGACTCGCGAAATCCCATTCTTGATAAGTTCCACATTGAAGTTGATTAGCAATCCAAGTCTCTTATCAGTGCACTAGAATCCCAGTGGTTGCAAAGGCCTCGGCGCAGTGCCTTCGAAGAACCAGCTTGCGCCCACGCGCAGGCGATGATGCCAGGTGGGCAACCGCGCGGTGTACATGGCAAAGCGCGCCTGCCGCGCGAGCGGACCGCCCATCACCTGCCCGGCAGAAAGGACGGCAGCATGTTCAGTCCCAAGGCTGACAGCTTCTCCCAATTCCACGAAGCGTTTGGACTTGAGCTCTCGTCCTTCGATAAAGGCGCGAATGTTGCGCGCGCACAATCCTGATTCCTGTAGAGCGAGTTGTGCGGTTCCCGCGAGCGTGGGAACGACGTCGGGATAAAAAGCTACGTCGCCAAGTGCAAAGACGTTTGGGTGCCCGCGCACTTGCAGTGTTCGTTCGACCAGCAGTAGTCCTCGCCGGTCCTTTTCAAAGTTGAGGTTCTCAATCAATGGATTCGTGCGCACCCCCGCGACCCAAACCACTGCGGCCGTCTCCAATTCAGTTTGAGTACTGTTGTGCTCGAGCGTGATGCTTTTGTCGCTCACGCGAACCACGCGCGTCTGGGTGTGTGTCTCGACGCGGCATTCTTCCAAAGCGGCTTCGACATACCGGCGCAGCTCTTCACCCATGCCGGGTACCAGGCGGTCAGCCATCTCGATTATCAGGACGCGGGGCTCGCCTTTGAGTGCCCGCCGCTTTACCGCGTCGCGTAGGAGGTCCGCCATCTTGGTCGACAGCTCAACACCGCTGGCGCCGCCGCCGACGACCGCAAACGTCAGCGCGCCGCGCGTGTCCTGGGGCGCGGCATCCGGTTGCACATGGTCGAGCGTTTCGGTCATCCGGCGGCGCAAACGGTTCGCATCGTTGAGGGTGCGAAAAGGCAGGGAAAACTGTTCCGCGCCGGTAACTCCGGCATAGTTTGTGACGGCGCCCGGCGCGACCACCAGGACGTCATAAGAGAGCGGCTCAGCTCGGTTGGCAAGCGTCACGGCGCGAGCCTCAAGATCGATTTTTTCAACCACGCCGCGGATAAAGCGCACACTGTCATCCAGCAGTTCCTTGCAGTCGGGCGCGATGTGCCACGCTTCCACTTCACCGCTCAGATACTCGTAGAGCATGGGCTTGAACAGAAAATGTTCTTCATCGTTGACCAGCGTGATTTCTCCGGCGCCCTTCAGATCCAGGGCCGTAAACAGGCCGCCAAATCCGCCGCCGATAATTAGAATTTGGGCTTTGTTTTGTGTCATGACCAGCTGTCTTGGATGTAGCAATTAAACGAGCGGCAAATCTTATCAGACAAGTCTCAGAGGCGCACGGCGACAGTTGCAAGCGGGACGAATATTCGGAGCCTGGATTGTACGGTTTAGATTGCCATCTCTAAATGGGCTTTTCTCAAACTAAAACCGCGGGAGGACCGCCAAACGCGTCCGTCAACTCTGGAGACCGGTCCCGAATGGGTTGCGGCTGGACAGCGGCTCAAGCGAAGTGTTAACTTCTGGGACGTAATTTGAAGTCTTTGCGGTTTGCCTTGTTGCGAAAAACATGGGTTTACTGCGGTTCAGGAGGGCCATTTTTAGCAGTGTTAGCAAGAGAAGCGAAAGAAAAGATTGTGACCGACTTTCGATCACACCAGACAGATACCGGTTCGGCTCCCGTTCAGATAGCGCTGTTAAGCCAGCGAATTAACGAACTCACCGAGCATTTCAAAACGCACAAGAAAGACAACCATTCCCGCCGCGGACTGTTGAAGATGGTCTCGCAGCGCAGGAGTTTACTCGATTACTTGAAACAGACCGATATCCAGCGCTACCACGAAGTAGTGGGACGATTGGGTTTGCGCCGTTAAAGTTTTCGATCCAACATTGGACAAAGGATAGAACCAAAGCAAAAGCGAACGAGAGAATCTTCGAATCTCTGTTTTAGAAAAGCCCGCGTCTATCGAAGAGCTTGTGCCCCAGCCGAACGTGACGGCGATACAGGTAGCCAGGCGACGCGCGCAGCCTTACAAAATCCGAAGGCGGCAAGAGCTTCACGGCTAGGCTCTCTGCCGCTTTCTCTTTTATGGGGTGCAGCGCACTCCAAATCAACCAAACCGCAGCGGATGAGACGTTGCGTGCCCGCTCGAAAAGGGGCGTCGTCAGAAGGAGACAAACAAAGATGACTGTCAAGAAATACCTAAAAGAATCAATTCGAGTCGGTGATCGCGACCTGACCGTAGAGGTTGGTCGCGTTGCCAAACAGGCTGATGGGTCCTGTGTTATTCGTTACGGCGACACGATGGTTTTATGCGCGGCGGTCGGCGCCGACTCGCCCCGTGAGGGCATAGACTTTTTCCCGCTCACGGTGGAATACCGGGAGGCGTTCTTTGCGGCCGGGCGCATTCCCGGAAACTATTTTCGGCGTGAAGGGCGGCCAAATGAAAAGGAAGTACTGACCAGCCGGATGATCGACCGGCCGTGCCGGCCGCTTTTTACCGAAGGATATCGCAATGAAACCCTGGTGGTGGCCTCAGTAATTTCAGCCGATCCGGACAACAATCCGGACGTCGTGGCAATCACCGGTGCCTCTTGCGCGCTCTATCTTTCCGACATTCCTTTCCCCAATCCGATTGCGGGAGTGCGCGTCGGGCTGATCGACGGCCGGTACATCGTTAATCCGACTTACGACGAAATTCGCGAATCGCGACTCAACCTGATCGTTGCCGGCACTGAAGAAGCGATTGTGATGGTGGAAGCCGGCGCGCAGGAAGTTTCTGAGGCCATAATGGTCGAGGCGCTGATGCTCGCACATAAAGAGATCAATCGCCTTTGTCGCTGGCAGAAAGAGCTCTACAAGGCCCTCGGCATCGAAAAGCGAGCGGTCGAACCACCCGTGCTGAACGAAGAGATGATTGGCGAAATAGAGCGCAATTATGCTGAGCGCTTGCGGGCGGCGCTCGACACCACGGGCCAGGAAAAGCGTTCGAGTTATGCGGCCATTGATGCGTTGAAGAAAGAAGTAGTTGAGAGCTATCCCGAAGATCAGCCGGAAAAACGGCTGACCGCCAAGAAAGCGTTCGACCATCTGAAGGAAAAGATTTTCCGCGACGATATTCTCAACCATCGGCGCCGTCCTGACGGCCGGCGTTTTTCTGAGATTCGCCCGATCACCTGTGAGGTAGGGTGGTTACCGCGCACACACGGCTCGGCGCTATTCACGCGGGGTGAGACGCAGGCGTTAGTGACTGTAACGCTGGGCACGAAAGACGACGAACAGTTCATGGACGATCTGGAAAAAGGTGAAGTACGCCGGAAGTTCATGCTCAACTATAACTTTCCCCCTTACTCGGTTGGTGAGACCGGAAGATTCGGCAGTCCCGGCCGGCGTGAGATCGGACACGGAGCGTTAGCGCGGCGAGCTCTCGAGGCAATGTTGCCCGATGACGATGTCTTTCCCTACACGATTCGCATCGTTTCCGACATAACTGAATCTAACGGATCGTCTTCGATGGCCACAGTCTGCGGCGGAGCCTTGGCGCTGATGGATGCCGGTGTGCCTTTGAAAGCCCCCGTCGGAGGCGTCGCCATGGGCCTGGTGATGGAAGGGAACAAGTATGCGATCCTGACCGACATCGCCGGCGCCGAAGATCACTACGGCGACATGGATTTCAAAGTCTCTGGCACGCAAGAGGGAATTACCGCGTTGCAGATGGATATTAAGATCGCCGGAGTAAACGCCCAAATAATGGCGGAAGCTTTGGAACAGGCGAAAAAGGGACGCTTGTATATTCTGAACGCGATGCAGCAGGCGCTGGCTGAGCCCCGCACCGAGATTTCGCCGCATGCACCCAGGATTATCAAGATCAAGATCAATCCGGATAAAATTCGCGACGTCATCGGACCAGGAGGCAAGGTGATTCGCGCTCTGGTCGAGGAAACCGGCGCGAAGATTGACGTGGAAGACGACGGCACTGTCTCGATCGCGACTGCCGACGGCGCCGCAGCCGAAGCAGCCGTTGCCCGGATTCGTGGTATTACCGCGGAAGCTGAAGTCGGACAGACCTACGTCGGCACCGTGAACCGCATTGTTGACTTCGGCGCTTTCGTTGAAATATTTCCGGGTACGGATGGCCTGCTGCACATTTCGGAGATCGCGGACCGTCGCATCCGTGATGTGCGTGACGAGTTAAAGGAAGGTCAGCAAATTATGGTCAAGTGCATCGGCAAGGACGGCAATAAAATTAAGCTGTCCCGAAAAGCCGTGCTCCAGGACGAAAACCGGCAGGCCGGAGCGGCCAGCGGTCAGGAACAAAGCTAAGAACTTTTTGAGGCTGGCGGGCATGGCGAAAGGCATCGCCCGCCGCTCGAAAAAACCCGTCCCCAAAGCGAGCTAAATCCTTTTCTGAAACTGGAATACCTTCCGCATTAATTGTGTTTCCCTAACAGGTAAAACAAGCCCACATGGGTTTTGAAGGCTTGTATCCACGGCAGGCTGTCTTCGATGTGTCTTTGAAATCGAAGAAACCGTTAGCTGCGTCGATGAAACAAGTAGCTAACGTGCCGGCCCCAAAGTCTTGAGGAGGGAGTTCCTAACCAGATGAGGACTCGTTTTTTTCGGCCTATTGCGACAATTCTAAGCTTGCTATTGCTGGTGGCCGTGCCGGCGCAGGCTAGCCCAATCAAATTCGTCGACGTCGTGAATGTTATGGGTGATCTGCAAAACGGAGGTCAGTTTCAGCGACTTCGACTGCGAGCAGCCGCTCAGGACCCCAGCACTTCGGGCACCGGCGGTAATACTTCGCGAACCTCAAGCGCTCCCGTTGCCCCTGCCCTTGAAGGCGATGCGCCAACGAACACGTCGTCACTCGCCGGCACTGATACATTGGCGCTGTCGCTGACCTCGGGAACCGAGGTCGCGCCGCAACAGCAGGGCGATGTCCAGGTCTTCGAACAGGACAACGTCGACGGTACTATTTGTGATTGTGGCGAAATTCCTTCCGTAGGCGGCGGCTTTCCCAAGTGGCCATTCCTGGCGCTGATTCCGCTGATCTGCGTGACCGGCATTTGCCATCATCACGAGAAGGAGTGCGTCACCTGTAAACCACCACCTGAAGAAACTCCGCCTGTCCCCGAGCCCGCGTCGCTGTTGCTGTTCGGTTCTGGTATCGTCGCCCTGAGCGCGGGTGCGCGTCGCAAGTACGCCAAGATGCGCGCGACTAAACAAGCAGCGACCACGACGGAGGTGTAACCATGAACCTTAAAAATCTCTTGGTTGCCACTCGCCGACACTCAGCTATGATCAAAGCCGCGGTCACCATTATGATCGCCCTCTCGTTCGCCCTGGCTTGCACTTCAACGACGGCCTATGCCAAGAAGAAGCGCAAGGTAAACTATGGCCAGGTCGAAATCTCAACCAACCCCGGTGGGTTTCCATTGCGCATCGACGGCAAGTCTGAAGGTACGACCTCGACCACCGTCCGCATAATTGAGTTGACCCCCGGTCATCATTCAATCGAGATTATGCTGCCTAACGGCGGTCGCTGGGTTCGGGACTTTGAAATCGAGAAGGCTCGAAAGCTCTGCGTAAATCTTAACTATCATCCGAAAAAGTACACCATCACGAAGAACCCTTGCCCGTATCCGGTTAATGTATCGGCGCCGGTAAGCGTCAACGATGGTGACTTAATTACCTTCACGTCTGATGTCGCATATGGAGGCACCGCGCCGCTCAGCTATACCTGGACGGTCTCGCCTTCGGAAGCCCGAATTGTCAGCGGTGCGGGCACGGCCACGATCACTGTCGATTCAACCGGTCTGGGCAGCCAGCAGGTAACCGCTACTTTGGTCGTTGACGATGGCTCGGGCGATGCGATGTGCCGACAGCACGCGCAGGCGTCCACCAGCGTTGTGCCAAAGAAACCACCCGAGGTTGAATGCAAACCGTTCGACCAATTTCCGTCGGTGGCCTTTGACGACGACAAGGCTCGCTTTGACAACCTGGCGATTGAGTTGCAAAACGCTCCGGACTCGCAAGCCTACATCATCATCTATGCCGGGCGAACCAGCCGTGTCGGACAAGCGGATATGCTGGGCAAGCGCACGATGGACTATATGGTAACTCAGCGAGGAGTTGATGGGCGCCGAATCACCATTATCAATGGTGGCTATCGCGACACTGACTTCATTGAAATCTGGGTCTGTCCGCCGGGAGCCAAAACTCCCCAGCCGACACCAACCGTACAACCCGGCGACGTAAAGCCTTCACGCGAACGCGCGCGACCGAGACGTCCACGGCGCGGCAGAGACTAACTTGCCGTTCACGTTCAGTCCCGGTAACCGGGCCTTAGCAGCAGGTGACAACACCCCTTGTTGTCACCTGCTTTTATTTGTGGCGCGTTTGACGTTCTCTTCGGACGTGTGTTAAGAATCTAGACGCATTAGCCTTCCCCTTATTTAACCCCCCTGACAGTTAAACCTACTTAGAGAACTTCCTTTAAGGAGGATTGCTATGGGTGACAATGGTGGTGGCGGCAGCAGCGTTGGAGTCGTTGCTGTACTGATAATCTTTGTGATTGTGATAGTGCTGGGGGTCCTGGCTTGGAAAGGCGGACTATTTGGCGGGAAGAAGACTCAGGTTGATATCAACGTAACAACTCCACAAAAATAACTACGGCCTGTTAGGGTCAGATTTTGTGGTACCTGATCCCAGCAGTCTTTCCGATTTTACTGTACTGGTGAGTTCATCGAGATTAAGACGAACGCTTCCTCCGGCATCTGAATAGGCGGCCGCTTTCTGGGCGCGACGATGCCGGAACAACAAAGTGCCGATCAAGACTCCGATACCGAGGCACAAGATCAGGGAAAGGCCTGAACCCTTTAGCACAGACACCAACACTCCCGCTGAAGTTTGAGCAAAATAGCGCTGGAGCCGTTCGTACAAGTGAGGATCGTCGCCCAGCCATTGCACGACCTGTTCGTACTTTACCTGATCGATTAACTGGTTGGCACTCTTCTCATCGGGCGCGTTAAAAACGAAAACTGAATAGTTGCCGACCCGGCGATAGGCCGTCGGCACCGGCTGGCCCTGCCCCTTCAACTCCTGAATCTTTCCCGTGACGCGCTGATCGTTATCGATAGAGAACTGTGGTGTCGTGAATTCAACTATCACTAGCTGTGACTGTCCGTAGTGCGCAGCGACCGCTTCTGTCCTCCCTTCGAAAGTCAGTTCGTTCAGGATTGGCTGACTTGAAATCGCGTCTCGAAGCGCGCCAATGTTTACGGCGTAGACGGCATTTCTTTGAGCTGTCTGCCAATCAGGAAGATGTTTGACCAGGACAGGAATATCGTCTTCGCCTTTATCAAACGTCGCAGCCAGAAGGCGCGCGAGAGCGATCGCCGGTTCAGAATTGTTCTTGGTCTCGTTCGTCACCCTGGCAAATGTCGTCCCTTTGAAAAAGGTAATGCTTCGCGCCGCGAGAATGCTTGCTGTGGCAACATCGCCCGGTCTTAGTTCCTCTCGTTGTTCGCCTTCGCGCATCCTTTTTGTTGCAAGAGTAAAGAGCGAATAAGCGTTGGAATCGCTTTGTGATCTGACGATCTCGACAAGAAGCTTGTCGCCATCGGCTGACAAGTACTCCGCTTCTGCACCAAGAAATGGTGACGCATGATTTGCGTCTGAGCTGGCAGAAAAATACTCAGGTTCCAGGAGGCCTTGTTTGGCTAGAGTGACGAGAGGCCGCATTGATTCCAGTTGATGAAAGCTGCCCAGATCCAAAGGGAACATCTCGACAACTTTCGATGACGGAGGGTGGGCGAGTGCGACTGGTGCCGATAAAACCAGAAACGTCAGCACCAATGACTTAAGCAATCCGGTAGTTCGCGAGACATCTTTGGAATAAGACAAACTCATTCCCTTCCTTAGAAACCGCAAGGCCGGAAAATGTTTCCCGAGGGTTGGCGTTCTCACCGCTTAAGTCTAATGCCGGTCTCTCATCTCATGCAAAATCAGGTCGGCATAGTGACGTGGATTATTGATGTTGTGAAGAACCGTTGTCCCGCCCAGCTCGCTGGCATTGTCGACCACAACATCCCCAAAGCCGAGCAGCCGCTGCCAGATCGAGGCTGAAACCGTGACGTCCTGGATTTTAGCCAGGGGAATATTTCGCGTGGTTCGCGCGATCAGGCCATAGTCAATCTCGATCTTCGAATCGGTGACAGTGTAGCGAATCATGTTGCGCTTCAAATGGTAGAAGGCTGGAATCAGCAGCAACGCCAGTGCGATCGCCAGCGAAACATACCAGGGAATGTCGACAACCTTGACCATGTTCAGAAGAATCGTCAGCACAATCCCACCGATGACTGCCGCGGCATAACCAAGCTTCACGAAAAGCAAAGTCGGCCGCACTGTGAAGATTACCCTTTCGAGGTCGTCATCATTGTCCGCCCGCGCCGGCACTGATGACTGCGGTCGCGCAATTCTGGTCTCTTCGGAATCGGGTGCGGCAGCCCCACAACTTTTGCAGAAACGACTGTCCGAGTCGAGAAACGCTCCACATTTACTGCATTGCATAGGTTGTTCTTAACCTCTTTCCGGTCATACGCTAAACCGAACACTTTTGATGCATTGATCCTGTGGGACATCATACATAAAGAGAGCTGGTCCCGAAACGCAAAAAGAGGCGGCTCGCCTATTAGGGCGCACCACCTCGCTTCAATAAACCGGATCCTTAGACTGTTACTGGGTCACCAATTGTAGTCTTCCGTCGGGCAGCCTCACGGTCAACACCGTGGGTTCATACATATTCAAAGGTACGGGTTGCTTGTCTCGTAGCCTGGCAACCTGCCCGGCGTTAAGACGAGGAGCATAAAGCGCCGCATTCGGATCGCGCAGCAAGCTATAACGTCGAGAAATACGCCGGACATATTCCTGTGTTTCAGAGTAAGGCGGAATGCGCCAGCCATACTTTTCCACCGCGCCTTCACCGGCATTGTAACCGGCCAGCGCGAGGTTGAGGTCGCCATCAAAATGATCGAGCAGGAAGTGCAGGTAACGTGCGCCACCTTCGATGTTCTGTTTGGGATCGAAAATGTTTGTGACCCCGTAACGCGCCGCCGTCAAAGGCATCAACTGCATTAGGCCACGTGCGCCCTTGGGCGAAATTGCCCGCGACTTGAAACTCGACTCCTGATGCATTACCGAATAAAGCAAGAGCGGATCGACGCCGTGCCTGGTGCCGGAACTAATCAGATATCCATCGACTTCCGCAGTCCCAGTCGTGTATCCACGCAGGGAAGAACTGTTGCTTTGCGCAACCAGCGGGTCGTAGGTAAGAACGGTAGGCGCAACCAAAGAGCGCTGACTGTCGAGAGTGATTGAAGTGAGACTGCTTTGATTGGCGATCTTATCCGTTGACGGAATCCGATTTGGTCGCCGGGTCCGGCTAACTTTTGCTGGAGCCTTCGGCGGTTCAACCTGGACGCGGACGCCGTTACGCGTGTCAAAATTATCAAATGAGTAGGCAGTGTTCTGCGCCAACGCTGGCGCCCAGCCAAACAATATAGCTAGCGCGATCAGGGGGAATCTTGTCATGAGCAGCTTCTGAATTCGTCTTTCCAGTAATTTTCGAAGCGGTGGGTATCTATAGGAGTTGATAACGTCGCATGTTCCTCATTGGGAACTGCAAGTATCATAGCAGAGCGGTTTAAGAATTGCCAAACGTTTTAACCTTCCCGCGAAACCGCTTGCCTGCAATAATTACAGCAAGGCCGGACTAGTCCTAGTGGCTCTATCGGGTGCTCCCATTTTCTAAAAAGATGGTTGACAGCGACGATATGATGGCGGCTCATCGAGCGGATTTTCGTCCGGGCTTTATCAATTTTGGCGTGCCCCCGCGGCGCGCCACTCAAAAAATCTTAGGAGACTTGAAAATGAAGAAACTCCCGTTAGTCGTACTTTCTCTGTTACTGGCTCTGTCACCGGCTGGGGCTACGCAGACGAACACGAATAAGAATTCAAACAGCAACAAGTCCAGCAATACGAAACGAGGTCCGGTCTTTCGGGCCACGGCAGATCAAGTCAAACAAGCGCAGGCAATTCTGAAGCAGCGGAGCTTTTACGCCGGTGACCAGACCGGCAAACTCGACACCGCTACTCGTGCAGGTCTCAAGAAGTATCAGGAAGCAGAGCGCGTCAAGGTAACGGGCACCTTGAACAAACTTACACTCGAAAAGATGGGAATTGCTCTAACCGATCGGCAGAAGACGATGTGAAGCTGGTGAGAGGTTTTACCTCTTTGCAACGTCCAGTGGCTCCACTGGAGCCAGAGAGTCGTTGTAAAGAATCGGGCTGCAAGAACGGGCACATTCTTGCAGCCCGAAATAACTCCAGCCAGGCGAAGAGACTTTGCCTGAAAGCTCCTCAAACACATTACTCTTTCAGATCAAATTTGAGATCTGAAATTCGAGATCACGTTTTACTGCGCTTGCCCGTTCGTAATTCCCAAATGCGAACCTGCCCGAATCTACTCTGCGCGCACGTGTTCGGCGCCGATGTCTTCCAACAGCGTTTCCAGCTTATCGACGTCATCGCTGGTTTTGGCTTCCACTCCCAGCAGAATACCGCCGCCGCGCACCCCGGTGTCGTACACTTTCGCGCGGTGTTCGGTTACTCCCGTTCCGATCAACAGGCCGAGCAATCCACCGGTGGTGGCGCCGGCGCCCGCGCCGGCTAAAGCCGCAGCAATGGGTCCGGCGACTACCAGACCGACGCCGGGAATCGTAATAGCGGTCGCCACGGCGACGATCGTTGCCAATACG
>Ga0209648_10003676_pt1 | contig 12933 bp, 15 predicted proteins | sample GraSoi2013_115cm_FD_185830 | JGI IMG/M metagenome (GOLD analysis project Ga0209648, IMG submission 185830) | Grasslands soil microbial communities from the Angelo Coastal Reserve, California, USA - Sample 9_17_2013_115cm (SPAdes) (version 2) | ecosystem: Environmental > Terrestrial > Soil >...
GACGATCCGCCGAGCCCGCAGGCCGGCGGTCATCCTCCATCTCGTGGTAGCCGATGTGGTTGAGGGTCTTGACGACGGTCGATAGGGCGAGCCGGCGCTGAACGATCTCGCTGCTCGTGTACCCGCAATCTTCGAACATGTCGACAACGCCATTGACCGGCGGCCAGTAGTTCATGGCGTCGACCACGAGCTTGTCCGCCACCACGCCAGGGTCGAGGTCCGCGAACCTGTGGAGCGGGATCGACAGCACCACGATGTCGGCGTCGGCGACCGCCTCGGCTGCCCACCGTGGCTCGGCTCCCGGAACCAGGATTTCAGTCATGAGCTCGATCTTCTTCGGGTCACCAGAAGCCGCGATCGACACGTGGTAGCCCGCGACGCTGGCCATCCGGGCGATCACCGGGCCAACATGCCCCGCTCCGAGGACGGCGATCCGCGGCTCCGAAAGTAGTTGCATCTGCAACAACTTTACCCAGACTCAGCCTGAGTCATTCCAAGGGCAAGGAATCTCGGCGGTCAGCCCAGCGCGGCTTCGATGATCTCCAAGCCGGTGGCGGCCTCATCCGAATCGATGACCAGCGGTGGACAGATGCGGACCGCGCGCGAGCCGGCGGTCAGCAGCAGGAGCCCGCGCTCGAAGGCGGACTGAACGACCAGCGCCGCCTGGTCCGCGGTCTTCATCTCGAACGCGACCATCAGGCCTAGGCCCCGGACGTCGGTGATCTCGCGATGCGTGGCCGCAATCTCACGCAGGCCATCCTGAAGCTGCGCGCCGACTTTGGCCGCGTTGTCCATGAGGCCTTCCTCGAGCAAATCCAGCGTGACCAGCCCCGCCGCACAGGCGAGCGGGTTGCCCCCGAAGGTGCTCCCATGCGAGCCGGGCGGCCAGCTCATCTGCTCGGCGCGTGCGACGAACGCGCCCAGCGGCAGCCCAGACGCGATGCCCTTGGCGAGGCACACGATGTCCGGCTCGACGTCCCAGTGCTCGACCGCCAGCAGGTGCCCCGTGCGGCCCATGCCCGACTGCACCTCGTCGGCCACCAGCAGGATGCCGTGCTTGCCGGTCAGCTCGCGAAGGCGAGGCAGGAAGTCGTCCGGAGGAACGAGATAGCCTCCCTCGCCCTGGATCGGCTCGACGAAAACGGCGGCCACGCTTTCCGGCGGCGCGACCGTGGTGAACAGCTCCTCCAGCCTGGCCATCGTCTCGTCCGTCGTCACCCCGCGCGAGGCGGATGGAAAAGGCGCATGGAACACCGACGAGAGCAATGGAGCGAACCTGCGCCGCTGGCTGGCCTTGGAGGCCGTGAGCGAGAGGGCACCGAAGGTCCGGCCGTGGAAGCCGCCTATGAAAGCGATGTAGCTGGGCCGCCCGGTGGCGTAGCGCGCCAGCTTCATCGCGCCCTCGATCGCCTCGGCGCCCGAGTTGGTGAAGAACACCTTCGCCGGCGTCCCGGGGAGGATCTTGGCCTCGAGGCGTTCGGCCAGCTCGATCTCCGAGCGGTAGTAAAAATCGGTGCCGGACATGTGGAGGAACCGCCTCGCCTGCTCCTCGATGGCGGCCACGACGCGGGGATGCGAGTGCCCGGTGGTGACGACAGCGATGCCGGCCGTGAAGTCCAGAAATCGGTTGCCGTCGACGTCGGTGACCCAGCAGCCGCTGCCGCGATCCATCACGAACGGGTACGCCCGGGTGAAGCTTGGCGACATCGCCTTGGCGTCTCGGGCGATCCACTCTGCGGCTTTGGGGCCGGGGAGCGGCGTATGGATCAGCGGTCGGCGCTCTGCAGCCATGCCCGCGGACAATATCAAGGTGGCCGGCCGGACGGGGCGGGCGGATTCACGTTTAATGATGTCGTGAGCCCTAAAGCAGCCAAGGCCGCCACCGTCAGAGCCGCGACGCATGACGACCTCGCCGCCATCGTCGGAATCTACAACTGGGCCGTGAACCAGACCTTCGCCACCATCGACTCCGAGCCGCTCGACACCGAGGAGGCGGCCCACTGGTGGGAGGCTCACGGCAAGCGCTCCAAGCTCCTGGTGGCGACAGACGACACCGGCGTGCTCGGCTGGGCCCGCCTCTTTCCTTGGAATCAGCGCGGGTTCGACGTCGTCGAGGACCTCGTCTACGTCGATCCGGTCCACCACGGACGTGGCATCGGCAAGGCCCTCCTCACCGAGCTGATCACCGAGGCGCGCGGCCTCGGCTACCGCACCATCGTCGCCACCATCGCCACCGACAACCGGTCAGGCCTCCACCTGCACACGAGGCTCGGTTTCGAAGCCGTCGGCACGATCCGAAATGCGGCCCACAAGTTCGATCGCTGGATGGACATCACGCTCGTCCAGCGGTCGCTGGACGACTGAGGCTTGCCGACACACGAGATCAACGGCCAGCAGATCTACTACGAGGACAGCGGCGGCGCGGGTGCGCCAGTCGTCTTTTCGCACGGTCTGCTCATGGACCACGAGATGTTCACGCCGCAGGTCGATGCGCTGCGTTCGCAGTATCGAGTCATCACCTGGGATCAACGGTGCCACGGCCTGACCGAAACCACGACCGACCGGTTCACGTACTGGGACTCTGCCGACGACCTCGCCCGGCTGCTCGACCATCTCGGCATCGAGCGCGCGATGCTCGGCGGGATGAGCCAGGGCGGATTCGTGTCGCTGCGCTTCGCGCTCCGCTACCCGGAGCGAGTCCGCGCGCTGGTGTTCTTCGACAGCCAGGCCGGCGCCGAGGATCCCGACAAGGCCCAGACGTACGGTTTGATGCTCGAGGTCTGGGAGGGCGAGGGGCTGCACGACCCGATGGCCGAGACCATCGCCGCCATCATCTTCGGGAGCGAATGGCCCGGCCGCGAGCCATGGATTGCGAAGTGGCGAAAGCTGCGACGCGAGCAATTGCGGCAGATGTTCAATCCGCTGGTCGACCGCGAAGACCTCCACGACCGGTTGGGCGAGATAACGGCACCGGCCCTGGTGATTCACGGCACAGTCGACAACGCCATCGACATGGAGCTGGCCGAGCGCCTCTGCTCGGGGCTTGCCAAGTGTCGCGGGCTCGTGAAGATCGAGGGCGCGGGTCATTCCGCGAACTTGTCGGATCCCGAGCCGGTCAACCGCGCGCTGCTCGCCTTCCTGAGCGAAGTCACGGTGGCGGCCAAGAGCAAGGCCTAGCCGGGAGAGACCACCTCCATCGGACTACCCACCGCGTATGCAGGTGGGTAAACGATCTTCATCACGCCGACCGCCTGCCACTGGCCGACGACCGCCGCCGCGCGGGTGTTCTGACCCTCATCGAGCGATCCCGCGACGCCGAAGCGGACCCCACCCCCATTGATGCTGTCGCCCACCGGCACGTCGACGTTCAGCGCTGCCGCGCGAATGGACTCCGATGTCGCGCTGCCGGACATCATGCCGAGGATGTCGTGAAACAGCGTCCATCCCCCGACAAAACCCGCCACCGCCGGAATCGACATCGACGCGCCACTGTTGTCTCGCCCGTAGACAGAGCGCGCCTGGTCGAGCAAGGCAACTCCCGCCGGGGAAAGTGCCGCGGCGCCGATGTCCGCATCGGGCTTGTCGGCCGCATAGACACCGATCGCACCTCCGCCCAGCCGCCTGCCGAACTCGGGCATGCAGAATGCGGAGCTGGTCCCGACCGCTGCCTTCACGGCGACGTGCTGGGTGAGCAATGCCTGCCAGATGGCGACGCCATCGTCGAGATAGCTCACGTCCCACAGGAAATCCGGGCGATCGGCAGCGACTCGTGTCGCGATTGCCGCCGCGTCGTAGGCGTGTGGGTCGTACTCGATGACGTCGACAACGCTGATGCCGAGGTTCGAGGCGAGGGCTTGCTCGCCACCGGCGACCGAACGGCCGTAGATGTCATTGACGCGGATGACGACAACTCGCGGCGCCTGCAGCTTGTAGTCCGGGATCAGCACGTCATGAGTGAAGGTGACGGCCATGCGGCCGAGCGAGCCGCCGGTGGCCACGGTGCGAAAGACGTAGTGGCGCTGCGCGGTGATGGGGTCCGCGACCGCCCCCGTCTCCCAGTACACGGTCTTCAGCTCCTCGGCGCGGGCTGACGCCGCCGCCGAGAGCGTGCTGCCATAGGTGCCCAGGATGGCGGACACGTGATCGTCTCGGACCAGGTGGTCGACCGCGGCGACAGCGGCTTGAGGCGTGTTGGCGTCGACCACATCGAGGCGCACCGGCAATTTCAAGGCACCGCTGCTGCTTGCCAGCGCTAGCGCGGCTTTGACCCCCGCGAGCTCCTCCTTGCCGCCCGCGGCTTGCGATCCGCTCAGCGGGTAGATCGCGCCCAGCACGAGCTCGTGGGGCGGCTTCACCTGCGATTCGCCACACGCGGCGATGACAACAAGGAGGGCCAGGACAGCGACGACGACGCGGCGCACGAGTCCAGCTTAGGCGGTGGCGGTTCGCTCCAGCTTGGCGCCGCTCCGCGCCTCGGCCAGCTGTCGATCCAGCTTCTGGGCCGGCGCGTAGCCGTAGTTGACATGCAGCGCGCGGCCTTCCGCGGTCATCACCACCGTGGTCGGCAGCGTATAGACCTCGAAGCGATCCGCCAGCTCCCGCTCGGCGATGGCGTCGACCTTGTCCACCCTCACGGTACCGAGCTTCGCCAGCGCCGGCTCCTGATGGGTGCGACACACGGTGCAGTTCTCGCCGGTGAAATAGAGGATGTAAGGCTCGGTGGATGCGCCTGAAGTCGCGCCGGTGACGAGTCGGCGGGCGCGCGCCGCCCTTGCGGCCTCCAGGCCGGCGGCAGCAAGCACAACCATGCCCGCCACCGCCAGAGCCAGAAGCTGGATGCTCACGCCCTGATCAATCCCCGCTTGCCAAGCTGGAAGTAGATCTGGCATCCGAGGCAGTAGCCGAACGCCAGGTTGACGAAGGCGAGGGCGGCGACGAGCAATGCGATCGCCAGCCCCAAACCTACAGTGAGCACGCTGGTACGCGCGTCCACCGGCAGGAATACGAGGACTGACGAGATCGCCAAAAAGACTCCGCCCAGCCCCTGCGCGAAGTTGTGAGGTTCGGGCCGATCCTGCACCGGCCGCGGCTTGACGATGCCCAGCGGCTTGAGGACCTTGAAGTAGAGCTGCTTGAACAGCGCCAGCCGAGGCGCGAAGGTGCCCAGCAGGAGTACCACGCCGAGCAGCGGGATCAAGAGCAGCACCAGCCGGTTGCCGGCGAGGACCCAGCTGCCGAAAAACGCGACCAGCACCGTCACGATGATCCCGGCCTGGTTGACCTTGAGCGCCGAGTGGTCGACGGTGGTGAGGGCCATTACTTTTCGATGGGGACCCGGATCGAGCTGCCCCACTCCGTCCACGATCCGTCGTAGTTGCGCACGTCGTCGTAACCGAGCAGCTCCTTGAGCACGAACCACGTGTGGGCCGAGCGCTCGCCGATTCGGCAGTACGCGATGACCTCGCGGTCGGGCGTGATCTGCTTGCCGCCGTAGATCTCCTTCAACTCTTCTGTGCTCTTGAAGGTGCCGTCCTCGGCGTTGACCGCAGTGCCCCAGGGGATGCTGACCGCGGTCGGGATGTGCCCCCCGCGCTGCGCGCCTTCCTGAGGCAGGTTCTCAGGGGCAAGCAGCTCGCCCGAGTATTCCTTCGGGGAGCGGACGTCGACCAGGCCGGCCTTGCCGAGCTTCGACTGCACGTGGTCGCGGTAGGCGCGGATGTCCTCGTTGGGAGAACCGTGGAAGTGATACGACGTGGCGGAGTAGTCCGGGACATCGGTGCTGTACTCGCGGCCTTCCTTCTCCCACTTGACGCGTCCGCCGTCGATCAGCTGGACCTTGTCGTGCCCGTAGTACTTGAGCGCCCAGTACGCGTAAGCGGCGAACCAGTTGTTGTTGTCGCCGTAGAGGACGATCGTGGTGTCGGGCGTGATCCCGCTCTGCCCGAGCAGGTTCGCGAGCGCCTCCTTGCTGGCGATGTCGCGGTTGATCTGGTTCTGCAGGTCTTTCCTCCAGTTCCAGCCGACGGCGCCTTCGATGTGACCCTTGTCGTAAGCCGACGGGTCGACGTCGACCTCGACGACTCGAAGGCCCTTGTCCTTGCTGTGTTCCGCGATCCACTCCGTCGATACGAGTGGCTTGGTCGATGTCGATGAGCTCAATTTCCGAACCTCCAAAAAATGCCAATGATCGAATTGATTCGACTTGACGAAAGAACCGGATCGAAGGGCGCGCCTTCAGAGGCGCGAGCTAACGTCCGGGACTAGCTACAGAAGCAGGCCGGGTTGTGAACCAGACGCTGGGCAGGCCAGACGAGGTCCCGCATAGACACCACATTTTATGACAACCAGCGCGGCGGCGCCCGGATTCCGGATCATAGTCGCGGTAATGCGAATCGATCTCATTAAGTACCAGGCGCTGGGGAACGACTACCTGGTCCTGGACCTGCCCGGCCCGCTTGATCAGCTGGTGCCGCTGCTGCCCACTCTGTGCGACCGCCATCGCGGGCTTGGCTCGGACGGGCTGCTGGCGTTCGACCCGGCGGCGATGGCAGTTCGCATCTTCAACCCGGACGGCTCGGAGGCTCAGAAAAGCGGCAACGGATTGCGCATCGCTGCCGCCCACGCGGTCCTCGAGCATGGCGCCGGCGGCGCCTTCGAGCTGCACACGATCGGCCGCGCCAACCCGGTCAGGGTGCTCGACCGCGATGGAGCGGAGGTCACGACCGCGCTCGACATCGGCCGCGCCTCATTCCGAGCCTCCGACCTGCCGGCGCGATTCGACGGAGAGCCCGATCGGGTCCACCTCGACACGCCGGCGGGGCGCGTGGAGGCGATGCTCGTCTCGGTCGGCAATCCGCACTGCGTGGTTTTCGGCGAGCGGGCGACCAGGGCGCGATGCCTCGAGCTTGGGCCGCTGCTCGAGCACCACGCCGCGTTTCCGGAACGCACCAACGTGCAGCTGTTCGAAGTCATCGACCGGGCTCGCATCCGGATCGAGATCTGGGAGCGAGGGGCCGGCTACACGCTGGCTTCGGGCACAAGCGCGAGCGCCGTGGCGGCCGCGTGCATGCGGGCCGGACTCGTCGACGACCAGGTCACGATCCAGATGCCCGGCGGCGACCTCCAGGTCCGGAAGGAGAAATCCGGAAACCTGGTGCAGTCGGGCCCCGCGCGCCGCGTCTACCGCGCAAGCATCGACCTGGCCGACTTCTAGCGGGGGGCGGCCGCCAGTTTCGTGACCGCGTCTGGGAGTTCCGCCAGCCCTGAGACCACACGGTCGGCGAGAGCCGGGTCGTCCTTCTCACCCTGCCGGTTGACCCAGATCCTCCGAATGCCGAGCGCCGCCGCCGGCGTGATGTCGTGGTAGTAGCTCTGGGCGACGTGGATCCACGTATCCGCCGTGCCGCCGAACACCGACTCGAAGCGCCGGAAGTGCGCCGGGTCCGGCTTGTAAGCGGACACGTCTTCGGCCGTGATGACCGCGTCAAACGGTTCCGGCAGGCGGCGCTCGGTCAGCGCGATGAGGTCGCGGTCGCAGTTGGTCAGGAGCGCAAGCTTCCAGCCTTCCGCGTGAAGGGTGCGAAGGGCCGGGCCGACGTCGGGAAAGACCGGCCAGTGCGGAATGGTCGACGTCAATGCCGTGGCGTCGTCGTGCTTGAGGTCGAGCTTGAGTTTCGCCGCGGCGCGACGCAGCGTCTCGGCGAGCACGACGCGGTAGCGGCGGAACGGCTTCTCATTCTCGACCTCAGCCTCGATCTCGATGTACGCGCCCAGCAGCTCGGCGCCCCGACCGGGGAACAGCAGCTCCCCGGTCGTGCCGATGCCGTGGCGCCAGTCGACCAGCGTCCCGAAGCAGTCGAACGTCAGCCACCGAGTTGTCATTTCGGGATCTAGTGGCCGGCTGGTCGGAACGAGATTGACTTCTTCGCGGCCTGGTCGATCTCCTCAGGTGTCAGCAGGACCGTTGTCCGCATCCTCACAGTTCCGGTGGCGGCGATGATCATGGAGAAGGCCGCCGCCGTCACGTTGTCGGGTACATCGGCGATTCCGAAAACGTCGTTCTCGCCAAACGTGTAGTAGAAAGCCTCCAGCTTGCCGCCGAGCGCTTTCGTGGCCGCCTCGACAGCAGCCCGCCGGCCGGTGCCGCCCTCCTTGAGCACGCCCTTGATGCCATCGACCGTGTAGCTGCCCTGGATCATGAACTTGGGCATGGCACTAACTCCTCCAACTAACGACTAACGGCTTCAGGACCCTCATCCCGCCTTCGGCAGGTACTCCTGAATAGCGTGCGCCAAGTGCTGCATGTCCTATCAATGTTCCCTCTCCCCTCCGGGGAGAGGGTTAGGGAGCGGGGCGTGAATTGGCAATGACGAATGTATCAGGAGCCCGAGTCGCCTCCCGAGTGGTGGACGTGCTCGAGGGTATGGCGCCGGGCGGACTTGCGGCCGGGCGTCCGCGAGCACGTCTCGCAGACTCCGACCACCAGCACCTCGGTGTGCACCGGCTTGAACCGATGGCGGTCCTCGAGGTGCCTTTCCAGCTCGCTCACCAGCGCCTCTTCGATGTGCAGCACGCCGCCGCAAAGCTGGCACACGGCATGGTGATGGTCGCCGGTGGCCAGCTCGTAGTGGGTCGGCCCGTCGCCAAGGTGCGCCGCGTACACGGAGCCCGATGCGGTGAGCGCCTCCAGCGAGCGATAGACGGTGCTGCGCGGGAAGCGCGCTGAGGTCTTCTGCAGCTCGACCGTGATCTCGTCGGCGGTGCAGTGCCCGCCCAGCCGCACGATCGCGTTGTAGACCATCGTCCGCTGCGCCGTGCGCCGCATCCCGGGCGCAAGCATGTTCATCCGCGAGGCACCGTTCTGAGCGACCGGTCGGCTTTGGTGAGGAGCCGGCACCCATCCGCCTCGACGACCACGTCGTCCTCGATCCGCACGCCGCCCCAACCCGGGACGTAGATCCCGGGCTCGACGGTGAACACCATCCCGACCTCGAGCACCGTCTTCGAGCCGGGGTCGAGCGACGGGTCCTCGTGCACTTCGAGGCCGAGCCCGTGGCCGGTGCGGTGGAAGAATCGATCGCCCAGGCCGGCTGCCTCGATGACCTTTCGCGCCGCCGAGTCCACGTCACCGGTGGTCGCTCCCGCGCGCACCACGTCGACGGCGGCATCGTGGGCGGCGAGGACAAGGGCGTGGATCTCGCGCTGGCGTGCAGTCGAGGCGCCGACGACGGCGACGCGCGTCGTGTCGGAGCAGTAGCCCTGATAGGCGGCGCCAAAGTCGAGCAGCACGAGCTCGCCCTGAACCAGACGTTGTCCGGAAGGCCGGCCATGGGGCAGCGCCGAGTTGGGGCCTGACAGCACGAGCGTGTCGAACGCGAGCGTTCCACCGGCGCCACTGATGGAAGCGCCGATGGCGAGTGCGACCTGGAGCTCGGTCTGCCCGCCATGAAGACGGCCAACGATCTCATCGGTGGCGGCGTCGGTGATCGCCGCCGCGTGCGCGAGCTTCTCCAGCTCGACGGGCGACTTGGTACGGCGCAGGCGTCGAATCTCGGGCGCCACGTCGACCATCGCACGCGTGTGCAACCGTTCGCGAAGCGCCTCTGCGACCGCCAGCGTCATGTGCTCCTTTTCGACACCGAGCCGGGCGGAGTCCTCGAGCGCCTGGTGGACCAGCCCGTACGGGTCCTCACCGTCACGCCACGAAACGATTTCCGCGTCGGGCTCGGCCCGCTCCGCGTTCTCGCGCTCGATCGCCGGAAGAATGAGGGTCGCCCGGTCAGGCTTGACCGCGAGCGCCATGAGGCGCTCGAACGGGTCCGCCCGCACGCCGGTCAGATAGGCGATCGAAACGGGCCGAGTGATGTAGGCGGCGGTCAGGTCCTGGCGCGCCATCCAGGCTCGGAGCTCTTCGAGATGCGTGGCCGGAGGCGCGTCAGTCAACGCCGACGATTCGGACCCGATATGCGCTGTTGGGCGTCTTGATCTCGACCTCATCACCCACGCGGTGGCCCATCAACGCCTTGCCGAGCGCTGACTCGTAGCTCACGCGGCCGGCCTTGGGGTCTGCCTCGGCGGGCCCGACGATGCGGTATGTCTCCTGGCCCTCGCCGTCTTCCTCGAACTGGACGGTGCTCCCCATCGCCACCACGCCCGACCCCTTCGTGGTCTTGATCAGGACGTGGTTCTTGATGATCGCCTCGAGCTCTTTGACTCGCGCTTCCATCATCCCCTGCTCGTTTTTGGCCGCGTGGTACTCGAAGTTTTCCGAGAGGTCGCCGAACTCTCGGGCGGCTTTAATCTTGGCTACGATCGCCGGGCGCTTGACCGTGGTCAGCTCGTGAAGCTCCGTCCTTACCGACTCGAGCCCCTCGGGTGTGATGTGAACGTCGCTGGTCATCATTCCGAGTCTAGTTCTTGGGGAGCTGAGCCTGGACCTCCTTCATCAGCCGCCGCTGGAGAAAGGTGGACACCCCGTACACGGCCGCTGCCAGCGCAGTCCCCGCCACGACCGCCAGCCCGGCGTGCGCAGGCTGGTTCGGGATCGGGGACAGCGCCACCGCGTCGTCACCGACGATGGCGGCGACCGCCAGCGCAATCGGAGTGATGAGGGGAAGCTGCTGGAGGCGCGTCATCACCGGCGGGACGGGCGGGTCGACACGCGGGACCATCCGCTGGCCCATCACGCCGACCGATCGCACATGGCGGAGGTTCGGCGTGACGGTCAGCACCACGTTGACCTGGTTGCCGGGCACCTGCTTCAGCCGCGCCGGCGGGACGAGGTACTGCTCAACGCCGCCGCGAGTCTGGACCATAAGCATCCCCAGCCCCATCGACGTGCTCACCATGCTGGCGCCCACCAGCTGGCCCTGCACGAGCCGGCCCTCTGCCTTGCGATCTTTGAGGGCAAGCCGGAATCCGGGAGCAATGAAGCTCGCAAGCAGCGCGATCGGAAGCACCCAGGCGATCGAGGCCGCGATGGCCACGGGGAGGCCGTAGATGGGCGGCACGAAAACCAGGATCGCGGCGATGATCAGCACGCAGGCGACCGCGATGCCGACCGCGATATAACCGAGCCGGATGACCAGGTCGGGCGCATAGCCTTGCAGCATCCCCCCGGCCTGCACGTATCTCTCCCGCTGGCGCCTCGTCTGCCCGCCGCTGGTCGCCGCACCGGGCTTCGGCTGGATCTTGCGCATCTGCTGGCGCATCTGCCGCGTCTGCACGCGCTTCTTTCCCACTACATCGGCAGTGTATAGGCGAACTCAGGTCGCCCGTCGCTAGGCAGCTACCGCTGGCACGAGCACGCGTTTCACGTAGGTGACGCCGTTGTGGGTGAACGTGCCCGAGAAGAGGAAAGCGGGCTCGTAGAAGCTGTGGTCGCCCGCGACGGCCAGGGCGTACACGAGCGCTACGGCGGTGAGCCGGACCGTCGGCGTCGGCTCGATAGTGGCCGGTCCGGCGGGTGAAGACGCCAGCGCCGATTTCACCGCCTGTGCGGCCGAGATGATCGGATAGTCGGCGAGGTCGAGGGTCACCGGCAATGGTCCGGCGGCTTGCAGCGGCTGGCCCCCGCGCAGGTCCACCTCGAGCCCATGGCGTTCGCCGACGCCGTCGACCATATACGCCTGGCCCACCCCCTGCACCGCAAATTGCCGCAGGTAAAGGACGCGAACAACGTCGGCGGACGGCACCGTGGCGACTACGTAAGGCCAGGCCGGCACCAGGTTGTGCGCCGCCAGGAAGGCGTTGGCCGTATCGGTTGGAGTCGGCCCGGGAGCAGGAAGCGTTGATCGGTCCGGGGTCAGGTAGAAAAACGGTTCGCGTAGTGGCGACGGTGTGGTGCCTGTCACGACCATGACAAAGCCGGTGCCGGAATACGACCCGAGACCGGCCAGGCCCGCCGGGCCGGTCTGACGTGATGCTCCTACTGCGGTGCCGAACTGATCCGCGGCTGCCGTGGTCGGCTCGGCGTACCGGTAGACGGGCGCGCTCGCCACCGAGATGTTGAACTGGCCGGCCCACACCAGGTTGGCCGGCCCGAAGTAGAGACCAACCACCGATTGCCCAGCGAGGGGCCCAGACGGGCCGGCGGTCTTCGGCGCGGTGTCAGCCCCTGGCACCGGTTGCAGGGCCGGCACCGGGAGCCGGCCGAAGGCGCCCGAGCCGGAAGCCGCGCCGGCGAAGGGAGCGGTGCCAGATTCCCGGCTCGTGGCCGAGCCCGCGCCGCCGCCGGGCCCCCTTAGCGAGACGATTCCTATCCCGATCGCGAGCACGAGCACGACCGCCACCGCCGCCGCCGGCGCTGCGGGTACGCGCCGCACCGACGCGAGCGAGGCCGCGAAGAAATCTCGCACCTCGGCCCAAAAAGGTCGACGCGCCTGCATCCTCGACCAGAGGTCGTCCTCGAAACCTGCACGTGGCCGCGTGGTCTCGAAAGCGTCATCGAGCTGCCGCTGGAGGGCCTGGAGCTCGCGGTCTTCGTCGTCGCTCATGCCATCCCTTCGTGGACCGAGTCGCGCAGCGCCTTCAGCGCCCGGTGATACAGCATCTTGGCCGCATCCTCGCTGCAGCGCATGAGCTCGCCGACCTCTTCGAAGCTCAGCCCGGAATGCCGCAGCGAGATGGCGTCGCGCTGCCGTTCGGGCAGCCTGGCCACATACGCGAGCAGCGCGCGGTACTGGATCCGCTCTTCGGCCATGCCCGCGGGGTCGACTTCGGCCATCGGCTGATGCTCGATGGTGCGCCGCAACCGCTCGCGCCGCCCATGCGCGCGGAAGTGGTCGAGGGTCGCGTTGCGCGCGATGCGGAACAGCCACGCCGCCGGGGTCGTGTTGCGAGCCTCGAACCGCCCGTAAGCCTGGTAGGCGTTCATGAACACCTGCGCGGTGATGTCTTCGGCGTCGGCCGAGGTCGAAACCTGCGCGCGGACAT
>Ga0209648_10003677_pt1 | contig 12932 bp, 9 predicted proteins | sample GraSoi2013_115cm_FD_185830 | JGI IMG/M metagenome (GOLD analysis project Ga0209648, IMG submission 185830) | Grasslands soil microbial communities from the Angelo Coastal Reserve, California, USA - Sample 9_17_2013_115cm (SPAdes) (version 2) | ecosystem: Environmental > Terrestrial > Soil >...
TCGCGGGCGCGCCCGCCGCCGACGTCCGGGTGTTGCTCGCCCACCAGCCGAAGAGCGCGTTTGCGGCACGCGCGGTGGGGTTCGACCTGCAGCTCTCGGGGCACACCCACGGCGGTCAGTATTTCCCCTTCAGCCTGCTGGTCCGGCTGTTCCAGCCGTTCGTGGCGGGCCTACACCGGCTTGAAGCGATGTGGTTGTACGTGAGCCGGGGGACGGGCTACTGGGGGCCGCCGCTGCGCCTGGGGGCCCCGTCGGAGATCACCCTCATTCAGCTCACGCGGGCGTAGCGGCGCCCCGCCGGCGCGGGACCCTACGCCCGGGGCGGCGCCGCCCGCGGGAGCAGGCTTTGCACGGCGCCGATCGTGTCGGCCGCCGCGGCACTCTTGTCCGGGCGGTAGCGTTTCACCCGAGCAAACCGCAGCGCTACTCCACCCGGATACTGCGGGCTGGCCTGCACGTCGTTGAAGGCGACTTCCACCACGAGCTCGGGGCGCACGTGCACGGTGTAGGCGTCGCGGCCGATCTCGAGCTGCAGCAGCCGGTCGGTCTGCCACGCCAGCATCGCATCGGTCATCCCCTTGAACGTCTTCCCCAGCATGACGAAGCCGCCCCGGTCGGGATTTCGCGCGCCCAAGTGTAGGTTGGAAAGCCAGCCGCGGCGCCGCCCGTGGCCCCACTCGGCCGCCAACACGACGAGGTCGAGCGTGCGTGCGGGTTTGACCTTCAGCCAACGCTGCCCGCGGCTCCCCGCCTCGTAGGCCCCCGCGAGCGACTTCGCCATGATCCCCTCGTGTCCGCGCGCCAGTGCGGTCGCGAGGAACGCTTGAGCGGCATCGACATCTCCGGTCACTTGGTGCGGGATGACGAGCTCGCTCGGGACTGCGGCGGCCAGCGCCGCGAAGCGGCGCTCCTGGGGCTCGTCCACGAGCGTCGCTCCGTCGAGATAGAGGAGGTCGAAGAAGGAGGGTGTGAGGGGCAGCTCGCGGCGGAGGCGCTCGACTTCGAGCTTCCGGCCGAACCGGCGCATGGTGGTCTGGAACGGCAGCGGCCTACCGCCCCGGTCGAGGGCGATGGCCTCGCCGTCGAGAATCAGCTCGCGAGCGGGAAGCGCTCGCGCGACCGCGACCAGCTCGGGTACGGCCACGGTCACCTCGTTGAGGCGCCGCGAGTAGGCCCTCACTTCATCGCCGCTCTTATGAACCTGAATGCGAGCCCCGTCGAGTTTGAACTCGAGCGCCGCGCGGCCGAGCCGCGTCAGCGCGTCCGCCGCGCCGTCCGCCGCGTCGGCGAGCATCGGCAGGAGCGGGCGGAAGAGCTGAACTGCCACGCGGGCCAGGCCCGGCGCACCCTCGACCAACGCTACCCGGGCGACGCTCGGCAGATCGCCCGCTGCCGTCACGGCGCGGCGCAGGGTCTCCACGGGCGTGCCGGCGGCCAACGCCACCGCCTCCGTCACCAGGCCTTCGAGGGCCCCTTGGCGCAGTTCACCCGCCAGGAGTCCGACGAGAAACCCTTGCTCCTCCGCCGTGGCGCGCCCGAGCAATTCCTGCAGCGCGCGCCGCTTGCCGTCGCTCGACCCCTTGCCAGCGAGGCGAGCGATGCGTTCGAACGCGGCGTCCACCTCGCCTAACGTGAGGCTCGGCGACTCGGCTGCCTGGCCCAGCCTCCCCGCGCGCAGCGCCGCGAAGCCGACGCCCAACTTGGGCTGGCGCGGCGTGCCGCACAGGAAGGAAACGGCGATTTCGAGCTCGGGTGCTGGCGTGCGGCGGAGCAACTCCGCGAGGAGCGCCACCTTGGCGCGACGGCCGCTCGCTTGGGCCGTCTCGCGAGACGTCGTAACCAGCTCGGCGAGGCGCATCTGCAACAACAGTGCGTCGGTGGCGAGGGTTTCGGCTACCGGTCCGATTGGCCCGCCCTGGTGCACCGCGCCGGTGCCAGGTATGCTCTGGGACAGGTCGCCGGCTCCGGGGCAGCGCGGCGCCGTCCCACGCTGCCTGCCCGCCTCGGCTTCGCGGCCCGTTCGCCCTTCCCGGCGCCCGGGCCGCGAGGCCGCTGATCGCCGGCACCGCTACCGCCGTCGCGACGTGGCAGCAGCGACGCTCGGCTTGCCTCTGCGAGCCGCGCTTGTTGCTGCCGTGCACCTTACCATATGAGGGGACCTCGATGCGGAACGTCATGTTGAGGCTGGTCGGGCTGGCCCTGTGTGCCACGCCGTTGTCGGCGCAGACCGCCGACGACATCATCGCCAAGTACATCACCACGATCGGCGGCATGGACCGGATTCAAGCCGTGCAGACGTTGCGCCGCACGGGGAAGTTCAACGGCAGTGGCGGGTTCGAGGCCGCAGTCGTCCGGGAAAGCAAGCGCCCCAACAAGGTCCGGGAGGAATTCTCGCTGCAGGGGATGACCGGCATCAACGCCTACGACGGCAAGACGGGGTGGAAGATCGAGCCCTGGCAGGGCAAGAAGGATCCCGAAGCGCTGAGCGAAGAGGAGATGAAGGAGATCGTAGAGACCTCAGACTTCGACGAGCCCCTCGTCAACTACCAACAGAAGGGGAACAAGGTCGAGTTCGTGGGCACCGAGCAGGTCGAGGGCACGGACGCCTTCAAGCTCAAGGTGACGCTCGCCAGCGGCGACGTGCGCTACTACTACATGGACACCGACTACTACGTCCCCATCAAGGTCGAGATGAAGCGCATGATTCGCGGCGCGGAGCAGGAATTCGAGACATCGCTCGGCGACTACAAAGAGGTCGCCGGGTGGTACCTGCCGCACTCGCTCGAGACCGGTGCCAAGGGGAGCCCCGACAAGCAGAAGATCACCTTCGAGCGCATCGACGCGAACGTCGCCCTCGACGACCGCCGCTTCGCCAAGCCCGGCACCGGCGCGCCCGAGCCGGCTGGTGCGGCGGCGGACGCGTCCAAGAGTCCCTCCCCGAAGTCTGAACCGAAGCAAGCGCCCGCCGCCCCGGCCGCGCCACCGCGTCCCCGTGTGGAGGCGGCCACACCGGCGACCTCGCACGCGGGTCCGGTGGGGGTGGACTCCGAGGCGATCTCCGGCCTCGGAGCCCGCAATATCGGCTCGGCGGCAATGAGCGGCCGCGTCGCAGCCATCGCGGCGATCCGCGAGGGGGCACGCCTCACCGTCTACATTGGGGCGGCGAGTGGCGGTGTGTGGAAGTCGGTCAACGGTGGGACGACCTTCAAACCGGTCTTCGACAAGCAGGCGGTACAGTCGATCGGCGCGATCGCGGTCGATCCCAAGAACCCCAAGGTGGTCTGGGTCGGTACCGGGGAGGTGTGGACCCGCAATAGCGTGTCGATCGGCGACGGCGTGTACCGGTCGCCGGACGGTGGGGACAACTGGACCCACCTCGGCCTCGCGGAGTCCGAGCGCATCGCCAAGATCCTTATCGACCCCTCTGAGACGAACACGGTGTACGTCTGCGTCCCCGGCAAGCTGTGGAGCGACAGTGACGACCGCGGGGTCTACAAGACCACCGATGGCGGCAAGACATGGGCGAAGGTGCTGAACGGTGCCAACGCGTCGACGGGGTGCTCGATGCTGTCGATGGATCCGACCAGCCCCAAGACCTTGTACGCCGGCATGTGGGACTTCCGCCGCAAAGGTTGGACGTTCCGCTCCGGGGGCGACGGCTCCAACGCGCCGAGCGGCAGCGGGCTCTTCAAGAGCACCGATGGCGGCGCCTCCTGGACAGAGCTCGACGAAAAGAGCGCGAAAGGGCTGCCGACCAAGCCGTGGGGTCGGGTGGCCGTCACCGTGGCACCGTCGAAGCCGAACGTCGTGTACGCGTTTATCGAGGCCGAGCCGCCGAAGAACGCCCTGTACCGCTCCGATGACGGCGGCCGCACGTGGGAAGCCCGGGACCGCAGCCAGAGTATGATCTGGCGACCCTTTTACTTCGCCAACCTGATCGTGGATCCCAAAGACGAGAACCGGATCTACAAGCCGGACTTCTCGCTCATCGTCAGCACCGACGGTGGCCGCAGCTTCAGCAATATCTCGGGGGGAGCACACGGCGATTTCCACGACGTGTGGGTCGATCCGAGCAGCACAGATCACCTCATTGTTGGAGACGACGGCGGCGTGTGGTATTCGTACGACGCGGGCAATAAGTGGTGGAAGGCCGATAACCTACCCATCTCGCAGTTCTATCACGTCAGCGTGGACATGGACCGGCCCTACCACGTCTATGGCGGCTTGCAGGACAACAGCTCCTGGGTGGGGGAGTCGGAGTATCCGGGCGGCATCACGAGCGGCCGCTGGGAGAACATGTACGGCGGCGACGGCTTTTGGATGTTCGTGGACACCGCGGACCCCGACTACGTCTACGCCGAGTATCAGGGGGGCGAGATCGCCCGCGTGAACCGCAAGACCCACGAGACCCGCAACCTCAAGCCCCTGCCCCACTATCAAGAAGGCAAGCTCCGGTACAACTGGAATACGCCGATTCACATGAGCCCGACGCAGAAAGGCACGATCTACCTCGGGGCGCAGGTTCTGTTTCGCTCACGCGACTTCGGTCAAACGTGGGCGCGCGTGTCCCCCGACTTGACCACCAACGATCCGGCGAAGCAGCAGCAGGAACAATCGGGCGGCGTGACCATCGACAATTCGTCCGCGGAGATGCACACCACGATCTACGCCATCTCCGAGTCGCCCCAGAACGCGAACGTCGTGTGGGTCGGGACCGACGATGGCAACGTGCAGGTGACGCGCGACGGGGGCAAGACGTGGACCAATGTCGTGGGCAACGTGCGAGGACTGCCGAAGAATGCGTGGGTGTCGTCGGTTGAAGCGGGCCATTTCGGCGAGGGCACCGTGTATGCCACGTTCGACCTTCACTCGTTCGGCGACATGCGGCCGTACGTGTACAAGTCGGTCGACTTCGGCCACTCCTGGACACCGCTGGTGACTTCCGACAGTCAGATTCGCGGCTACGCCCACGTGATCAAGGAGGACTTGGTGAACCCGAGCCTCCTTTTCGTCGGCACCGAGCTCGGGCTGTGGGTGTCGCTCGATGGCGGGAAGCACTGGGCGCGCTACAAGGGCGGTAACCTGCCACCCGTGGCTGTGCGCGACCTGGCGATTCACTCGCGCGACCACGATCTGGTCGTCGCGACGCACGGGCGCGGAGTCTGGATCGTGGACGATATCACCCCACTGCGGGTGCTCACGCCCGAGACGCTGGCGCGCAACGTAGTCTTCGTGGCAACCCGGCCTACGGTGGAGCGGGTCTCCGCCTCAGGCGGGTGGGCGAATGGGGACGCCGCCTACGTCGGTCCTAATGCGTCCGACGACGCGGTGATCACCTACTACTTGAAGAAACGCCACATCTTCGGCGACATGAAGATCGAGGTGCTCGATCAGAGCGGCCAGGTGGTCGGGACGGTGCCGAGCGGGAAGCGACGGGGGCTGAACCGCGTGACGTGGTCGATGCGTCTCAAGCCCCCCAAGGTACCGCCGGCGGCGAGCGCGGCGTTCGGCGCGGCCTTCGGCCCCCGCGTGCTGCCAGGCACTTATGCGGTGAAGATGTCCAAGGACAAGGACACCTACACGACGCAACTCAAACTCGTCGCAGATCCGCGAACGACCCACACCGCGGAAGATCGCCGCGCGCAGTTCGACCTGGCGGTGAAGCTCTCGAACATCCTGGCCGACATGACATTCGCCGTCGACCGGATGAACGCCGTGCGCCGCACGTTGGACGAACGCGCCGGCAAGCTGCCGGGGGGCGAGCCGCTCGCCCCGCGTCTCCGCGCGGCGTCGGCAGCGGTTGATGAGCTGCGCAAGAAGATCGTCGCCACCAAAGAAGGCGGGATGATCACCGGCGAGGAACGGCTGCGCGAGTATCTCACCACCCTGTACGGCAACGTGGTCTTCTACGACGGGCGTCCCTCGCAGACTCAGGTGGAGTCGGCGGCCGCGCTGGCGCGCGAGCTCGCGGACGTCGTGCGGGATTTCGACGCGTGGACCGCGAAGGAGCTGGTCGGGTTGAACTCGGCGCTGGCCAGCAAACAACTCGAGCAGGTCCAGCTTCTCACACGAGAGGCATGGGCGGCACAGGATACGGGCGCCCGGTAAGTCCGGCGTCGCACGTTGCGCCCAAGCTCACGGCGTGCTCGGGTGCGCCCCGGGCGCATGGCTCCGATTAGCGGTTAAAGGGTCGAGAGTCGTAAACGTTTCGAGCCACGCGGCGACGTACCAGGTGGCGAGGCAGGGGTCTGCCCACTCCCTGCGCTGTTTTCCTTGCCCGGCGCTGTGTCGCAACTGGTCCCATCCCGGCGCCGCGAGAATCGCGGGCGAACAGAACTGAGGAGAGAACGTGCGCCGAACGACGGTAGGTGCGGCGGGCGGCTTCGCCTTCGCCCTTTTCCGGGCGTGCTGCGCCTACGCTCAGACTCTCAACATCTGGCCGGGTCCAGCTCCGGGCTCCGAGAATTGGACGCAGAAGGAACGCAAGGTCGAGAAGACTCCGCTCGGCACCGTGGTCTTTAACGTGGTAACCCCGACCCTAACGGCCTACCTTCCGGAACGAGCCAAGGCCACGGGGGCCGGCGTCATCATCGCTCCAGGCGGCGCGTTCGTCGCGCTGGCCATCGATTTGGAAGGCTACGATGCGGCACGCTGGCTTCAGGAAAAGGGCGTTGCTGCGTTCGTACTCAAGTATCGGATCATGGAAAAGCGGCAGGAAGGCATTCCGCACATGGATCAGGACGAGGCCGCCAAGTACGGGATCGCCGACGGCGTTCAGGCCGTCAAAGTCGTTCGGCAACACGCGGCGGAGTGGGGCATCCTTCCCGACAGGGTCGGTTTCATGGGCTTTTCAGCCGAGGCCATGGTCCCTAGCGGCGCTCTCCTGCAGGAGAACGCCGCGGCGCGCCCGAGCTTCGCTGCCCTGATCTATGGTGGTCCGCTTGGCGTCATGGCAGCCATCCCGGCACGACTGCCACCCATTTTCTTGGGGTGGGCGCAGGATGACGCCGTGGCACTCGACGCGGTGGTCAACTTCTATGGAGCGCTAAGATCAGCTGGCCAGAAACCCGAAGTCCACATCTTCAGCGCCGGCGGCCACGGCTTCGGCATGCGAAAGCAGGGCACCACGAGTGACCACTGGATCGATGATTTCTACTACTGGTTGGAAGCCCGCGGATTCACCAAGCCGCCAGTAAGATAAGGCAACGGCCGACCGAGGCCGTGACTGCCGCCATCCCCCGTACTAACCGGCATCCTGGCGCTGGCTGCTAAATGGGCCGCGTCCCGGCTCCGCCCGCCGCCGCGCTGCTCTGGCGGGCGGCCGGCCATGCCTTAGACTGGGGCGAGCCCGCGCGCCTTCGGGCGTCACGTCTTCGGTAGGGGATCACCATGACAGGTCCCGACCCCACGCGGCCGCGCTTGCACGAAGTAAAGTTGTACGGGGCTACGCCCCGCCGCAGCCGGAGCGACGCGAGTCCAACACTCGCTGGCGTCATCGTGGGCATCCTCGCCGCCGTCGTGTGGGCGCTCTTGGTCTACCTCACGCATAACACCATCGGCCTCGCGGCCTGGGGCGTCGGCGGTCTGGTCGGTCTCGCCGTCGCCAAGCCCGGCCCCGAGCCGCACGAATCGCGCAGCACCACGGCCGTGGTCCTGGCCGCTGCTGCCGTGATCCTGGCCAAGGCGTTGATTCTGGAAGTGGCACTCCCACCTGTGATTCGCGACGAGATCCTTCGGAGCCGCGAGGCGACCGCCGCGTTGTTCATGGTCGACATGGCTGCCCAGCGGTCGTTCTCGCCGGCGCTCCAAACCACGATCGACTCGCTCGAGCGCGAGCGGCATGACAGCCTCGGCTCGGGGCAGTCGGCCGAGGTGCAGTTCCGCATGATCAGCGAGGCGCTTGACCGCGCGGCGGCGGCGAGTCCAGCCGAGCGCGAGCGGGTCGTGCGAGCGGCGATGGGGGGCCTGCTGGGGCGGTTGGGCTTCCTCCCACTGCTCGGCAGGTCGTTCGGCGTGTTCGATCTATTGTGGCTCGGGCTCGGCCTTTCGACGGCCTGGAAGCTCGGGGAGACCCCGGGCTCCCGGCCATCGTTCGGTCCGGCATAGCAGCTGGCTACTCGGGCCTTCGCTCCCGTTCTTCACGTTCGCGTTCCTCACGCGCGCGCTTCACTCGCTCGAGGCGCTGCTGATACTCCTCTTCTTCCTTGGCGGCTCTGGCGGCTCGCTCGCCGGCCCGTCCCGCTTCTTCCGCCTCGGCGCGTTGCAGCGCGATCCGAGCCCGCTCCTGGCGGACGCGACGATCCTCCTCCTGACGGGCAGCTCGGTCGACCTCGAGGTTCTCCAGTCTCTTCGAGTTCATCCACCACAGGACGCAAAACAAGCCAAATTGCGCCGGGAGCACGAACAGGAAAGAAAGCGGGAAGAGCGTCCGGACGGTCACGGTGAGCGCTAGGCTGGCGAGCCCCCACTTCCACCCGGTCATGTGCTCATACGTCGCGGCGAAGAAGAAGATCGCCGCGAACCCCAGACCGCCGATCACCGAGATGAGGCCACCGAAAAGCCCGAACATGCGATCAATATGGGAAGCGGGACTCTGACGAGCAAACATCCTGCCCGGCTGCTAGTGCCGCGGGCCTGGCGCCGCGGGCCGAGCGAGTCGCCTTAAGACACGATCCACAAGCGGCGATCCGGCGCCACCACCGCCCCGGGACGCCTCGGCCTCAGCGGGTCATATATCGGCGTAACAGGACGATGAGCGTGCCGATAACCACGACGACGAGGATGCGCAGGAAGAGCAAGAGGAGCACAAAATCCCCCGATGGGCTGCCCGCCGAGCCTACGAGCCGACCCAAGCTAGCGTGGCGCGACGCTCTGTTCCAGCGTCTCCGACCGGGCAGGGCGCGCGGCGAGAGTGTACGAGGTTAGACCCAGGGGGAACAAGGCAACGAATTGACCTTACGCAGGGGACCTTGGCGTCCCGGTCCAGGCTCTGGGGAGATGGGACAAGTCGAGCCCAGCACAGGAGCCTGTCTCGGTCCGAGTGGCGAGCTTCACAGCTCGAGCTCCATATACAGGGCTCCGGGAATAGGGTTTGCCCGATACGGATCGATCTTCTTAAACCCGAGTTGCCTATAGAGCCTGATGGCATCGTCCATTTTGCCCGCGATGGTATCGAGACGGATCTTGTTGTATCCGATGGTGCGTGCTTCGGCGATGATATCTTCTGCCAGCCGTCGACCCAAACCTGATCCCCGGAACGAGGGGCGCACATACAGCCGCTTCATCTCGCACACGCCGCTCTCCAACTTGTGCAGCCCTGCGCAGCCCGCCACTTGGTTATCCACGGTCGCCAAGAGAAGCCGTCCTTCGGGTGGGGCATAGGTGCCCGGCAGCTCTGCCGCTTCCTTGTCGAATCCCTGGAAGCACAGGCTGAAGCCGAGCGACTGCGCGTATTCTAGGAACAGTGCGCGCACTTCCGCCAACTGCCCAAGGCTCCTGGCCCAGGAAATCCCGATGTTGTCGGTCTTCACGGTCGTTCTCACCTCTTTCGATCCCGGTCGCTACCGGCGTCACTGCCTTGACTGTCGGCGTGAGGCTGCTCGCTACGCATGCGGCCGCGGTACGGTCGCCGCAGGTACCCCTTCAAAGAGGGCGCGCCGAGGTCGGCGCCACCGTCCGGCGGCACGATGGGCGGAGCTCGTCGAGCCGCAGCGGGGTCGGTACCCTCAGAGCCTCAGCGAGCCCTCCGCAATCGGCGTGACGTGGCCGCCCACGTCGATGCCGTCGCCGCCGTGCTCACCGCGAACGTGGACGTGCAGGACGCTGCGCCGGCCCATCTTGACGCCCTGCTCACTGACGAAGCGGCGGCCGGCCGTCGACGGGGCGAGCTCGTGGCGCATCATAAATGCGGCGAGCGGTCCGGTCGAACTTCCCGTCGCGGGATCCTCGGTGATACCGTGGTGCCGCGCAAACATTCGGGAATAGGCGCCCTCCGCCGTCGGCGTAAAGACGAAGACGCACACATCGCTGCCATCATCGAGGCTCGGCAAGCCCTCGAGATCGATCCACGCCCGATCGACCGTTGCCTTGTCCTTCACGGGGACGAACACGGTGGGGTTCCCGGCGCTCAAGAGCTGGGGGGACGCGGCGAGCAAGTCGCTCGGCCGAAGGCCGAGAACTCGGGCGCAGAGCGCTCCGTCATAGACGCGGCCGTACGCAATCGGGGGCGTGGTGAACCATATAAGCGGCCGCGCGCCGGCATCCACATGGATCGGCACCGGGCCGACCTTCTCCTCCAACACAAACCTCTTGCTCGCGCGGGGAACCGCGCCTTCGTCGAGCAACACGAAGCTTGTGCCGACGGTGGGATGCCCAGCGAAGGTCATTTCTCCCGCCGGAGTGAAGATCCGTAGGCGCACCGAGCAGTCCGAGCGGGTCACTGGGAGCACGAAGGTCGTCTCAGAAAGATTGAGCTCTTTCGCGATCCCCTGCATCGTCGCTTCGTCGAGGCCCGCCGCCTCAGGAAACACGGCCAGAGGGTTTCCTTCAAGCGGGGTCTCCGTGAACACATCCACCACGCGATAGCGGTAGGCCGGGCGACGACCCCCCGTGTGCATCATGGTTCTCTCGACCGTTGAACCTCATCGTCGGAGGCCGATCTCGCCTCGGCCTCTCTTGCCGCTGAGTCTGCCACCAGTTTTGCCACCAGCCTCGGATTCAGAGAAGAAGCCTAGCTCCCAGGCGATATGCGGGGTTGTTTGGAGAAGCCGCGGCGCCAGGCAGGCAGGAGCACTCCCAGTTTGACCAGAGCGCGTTGCGTGTGAACGACCAGGCCCGGCTCGGAGCCCGCCGACCATCGCGGTGCACAGGACGATTAGCGCCCGCCTTCGCTGCGCCGCCCCCGGAGCTCGGCGTGCTGGACCCGAATTGCTGCCATCGCACGGTCGATCACAGCCGCGGCCGTCTCCCGTGTGCGCGGCATCGCGAGAAACTCCGCGTAGTCCACGGGCGGGCCATAGGACACGTAGATGCGCTTGAAGAGCCGCGGGATGTGGCGACCGATGGGAAGCACCTCTTGCATCCCGTCGATCGCAACGGGAATCACCCGCGCCCGAGTCGCAAGAATCAGCAGCCCCGCTCCCGGTCGCCCCGGACCCACCGAGCCATCCCGGGACCGCGTGCCCTCGGGAAAGACGGTCATCACGCCACGGGGTAGCACCTGGATCATGCGGTGGAGAGCGTGCAGATCGCGGCGTCCTTCCCGCACCCAAATGCACTTCCAGTTGTCCGCCAGCCAGGCCAGAAGCGGGTTCTTGTAGAAGTTCTCCGCCGCCGCCGGATTCCAGGGAATCAAGTGCGGCTTGAGGCACGACTGGGGATAGAACGCCGCCAGGCCCACTAAGAAGCTGTCGAGCATCGATTGGTGATTCGAGAGGAGGAGCGTGTTCCGCTCCTGGCCGACGTTCCGGCGGCCGACGACCCTGGTCCGGTTTAGGACGAAGAGGACCAGCCACAACAGCGTCACGGTCACGTGTGTTACGACGTAGGACGTGATCGGCCAGAGGAGCTGGAACAGTTTTCCTCGCGGCGGAGCGTGCGGCCCCGGTTTCGGTTCAGGCGTCCGGGGGTCTCTACCGGACTGCGACGGTTGCTTCTCCAATGAGGAGTTGGCAGGCATTCCCATGATCGCGTGATACCCGGCAATCGGGCGATTCTCTGATGCCCCGGCAGAAGGTCGATTTCAGACCCGCTTCCTCGGGGCCAGGGGCGAATTCTTCGGCGACGAGGATCTTTAGGTTATGAATCGTCAGGGCCACCTGGAACTCTGAATCGTCGTCCGCGGCCTAACGCACACCTGCAGCTGGCGGCGCCCCGTATTGCGGCAGACTTGCGTTCGTGAATGGTTTGACCGTCGCGCGTATGCGCAGTCCGTCAGGAAGATACCACGCCTCGTTCTTGACCGCCGTTTCGTGCGGGAATAACTTCCCTTCGCCTATGCCTATCTACGAGTACCGCTGCACCAAGTGCCGGAAGCGCTTCAGCGTCGAGCAATCGATCAGCGAGCACGGCAAGCGGCGCCCCGCCTGCCCGAAATGCAAGTCGCGGGCAGTGGAACCGATGTTCTCGACGTTCTTCGCCAAGACGGGTCACAAGAGCTAGCGGGGCGAGGTTCGGGCGCCTGCGGAGCTCGAGCAGCAGCGCGCAATCTCCCGTCTGTGGTGCCCGCCCGGCGCAATCGCTGTGAAGCTCGCAGTCACGGGTGCGCGAATGGCCGGCTGAGGTTGCAGGTTGTCAGCACGCGAACGATGTTCCGGGTCGTATTCACGCCCTCGTAGGCGCTCGGCCTGGATGGCACGACGCACCATCGTGGTAGACAGCTACATCTGGAAGGTGAATCCCGCGGGCCGCATCACGGTCTACGGGAAGGACGAATTTGGGTTGCTGTTCGAGCTCGGGACCGGCCCCGAGCGCAAGCGCCGCTTCACCCGCTATGCGCCTCCCGCAGTCCCGACGCGTCCCTCGCCGAGCTCACTGAGCGGCAGCTCCAGGACCTGTTCCGCCAGTCGCAACCCCGCCGGAGGGCGGAAACGGCGCACTCTGAACGGAGCGCTTCCTGGACGCGCCCACACGTTCTCTCAGTCCGCCAGCGGAGTATTTCAGCCGATATGGAACGCGCTACGACCGGACGGTTCTCATCTCTGATCGGTGTCCCGCCTGACTACGGGCGAACGCGCGTGCCGACGCTTCATGTGGGTTACGGGGTGCAAAAATGGAGCGGGTCTCTCAGGTTCTGTAACTCCCGGTAATAAAAGAGGGGCGTGGGCCGCTTGTTCTTGAACCTGAGCCGCTTGAGATACTCGACTTCCTCCTTGGTCGCCGTGCCGCTCAGGGAGGGATCCTGCAGGAATTCCTTGAGCCCCGGCTCTTCGACG
>Ga0209648_10003678_pt1 | contig 12932 bp, 10 predicted proteins | sample GraSoi2013_115cm_FD_185830 | JGI IMG/M metagenome (GOLD analysis project Ga0209648, IMG submission 185830) | Grasslands soil microbial communities from the Angelo Coastal Reserve, California, USA - Sample 9_17_2013_115cm (SPAdes) (version 2) | ecosystem: Environmental > Terrestrial > Soil >...
CCGTTGCTGGCGCTGGCTCGCGAGCACCAGATCGAAATGCCCATTACGGAACAGGTTGACGCCATTCTGCACGAGGGCAAGTCTCCGAGGGACGCGATTCGGGACATTATGGAGCGGCCCTTGAAGCGGGAGTAGCGGCAACCCGTGAACGTCCAATTTTTGTGCCTCTAGTACTAAAGTCCCAGTTGCACATGCGCGACGCCGGGCGCTCCCCGGTCGCTTAACCTCCTCCGGTTCTCCTAAAATGAATAGACGAAATGACGCCTGATGCCAAAGCTCGGTGGGAACGTGTGCGCGCAGGGCGCGTGCGCATCCTTTGGCTCGTTTTGGGCGCGCTTCTGCTCGTCAGCGTGCTACCCCTTGGTCTCTACCACCGCCAAGTATTACAGCTCAGCCAGGACAAGCTGGTGGATCAAGAGCGCGTCCAGCAAAACGACCTCACCAGATCGTTGGCTCAGGAAATTCAGTTGTTCGAAGCCAACCTGACGCAACAGCTCCTGAGCGAACGCCAGATTCTTACGTTAACTGGTCTCATCGACAACGTGGAAGATCCGGCAGCGGAACCTAAGGTAACCCGTTTGCTGGAATATTTTGTCCAGAGCAATCGCGATACGTTTATTTACCTGACTGCCGTTGGCAAGTCCGGAAAGGGTACCACAGCATCGCAGGGAAATTTCCGTGCGGAGCGGGATCCTTTCGTTGCGCGGGCGCTGCAGCGCGCTTTTGTCACCTGCTTGCAGTCGCAGCAACTCCAGGTGGTCAAGTTTCGCAGCGATCCTCTGGCGCTGGCGCCGGATAACCGCCCCGCTTTTGTCGTCGCCGTACCTCTGCAGGACGTCAACGGCAATTTCACAGGCATGCTTGCCGCAGTCGTTTCGCTCGATCCCATTCTTCACAGATTACAGGAGTCCAGCGTCCGGGGACGCAGTGTTTTTCTGGTGGACCACAACGGCCGCCTAGTGGCGCACTGGGACACTAAAAACTTTGTTCCCGGCGCGGACGTCAGTGGTAATTCGCTGGTTGCCCAGGTAAAGGCGCTGCCGCAGGAGCTGCGCAGCACGGAAACGGTTCGCTTTTCCGAAAAAAGCAAGAAACATTCGGTCGAAATGATCGGAACCTACAGCACTTTCCCTGAAGTGAATTGGGCGGTCATTGCCCAGCGCAGTCTCGATGAAGCACAAACCGACGCCGGCGTTACCGAGCTGAACAGGCAGGCGCTGGCGTTCGTCACTGTTGTAGTCCTGGTTGCCATTCTCGTCGGATATTTCTTCGCCGTGGGCATCAGCGGGCCCATCCGCGGTTTGGCCGCTTCCACGCGCGCGATCAGCCGCGGCGAATTTCACCAGCGCTCGCCGGTGCGTGGCGCCTCGGAAATCAGCGAGCTCGCCGAAAACTTCAACAAAATGGCTGGCGACATCGAGGAGTACATCGAGCGACTGAAAGAAGCCGCCGAGGAAAACCGTGAACTGTTCATCGGCTCCATTCGAATGCTCGCTGCGGCCATCGACGAAAAGGATCCGTATACGCGCGGTCACTCCGGGCGCGTCGCGAAGTATTCGACGCTGATCGGCCAGGAACTGGGTCTTACTACGGAAGAGTTGGACAAGTTGAGCATCGCGGCTCTGCTGCACGACGTCGGAAAGATTGGCGTGGAAGACCGCGTGCTGAAAAAGCCTGGTTCGTTGACGCCCGAAGAATTCGGATTGATGAAGCAGCACACCGTGAAAGGCGCGAATATCATGCGCCCGGTTTCTCAGTTGAAGGAAATGCTTCCGGGCATCGAGTTGCACCACGAACACATGGACGGCCGCGGTTATCCCTACGGGTTGCAGGGCCAGCAGATTCCGCTGATGGCGCGCATCATCGGCGTTGCCGACACTCTCGATGCGATGACCACTAACCGCCCTTATCAAACGGCCATGGAACTGGACTATGCCATGAACCGCATCCGCGCCCTGACCGGCTCCAAGTTCGATACCGTGGTCGTGACCGCTCTCGAATCCGCCGTCAACGCCGGCAAGCTCCGGCTCAGCGCCGTCGAAGTACACGTCTAAGCGGGTAATTCTCTCGCCTCGTCTCACTCTGCTCTCTGCCCGTGTGGTGCAGCGATCGCGTTCCTGCGCGTGTCTCGTGCCAGTTCAGGAGGCAGCATCTGCTACAATTTTGGGCTGTAGCAAGTGCAATGCGCGCAGCCTTATGATTTCACTTTTTGGCAAGAACGAACCGGAGCCGACCCTCCTCGAGCGGCTGAAGAAGTCCGTCAGCAAGACCAAGGCGGCGCTTTCTGAAACCGTAGACACGATCTTTTTGGGCGAGCGGAAGATTGATCCTTCGATCTTGAAGGATCTGGAGACGGCGCTCCTCTCCGCCGACCTGGGAGTGAAGCCGACGCGCGAGATTCTGGATGCGGTTCGCGAAAAGATGGACCGCCATGCTCTTGCCGACGCTGCACAGCTCAAAGGCGAAATCAAGTCGCATATCATTCGCATTCTGAACGCACCCGTTCGCCCGGACGTGGCCACCAGCGGCATTGCCAGCTCGCAAAACGGCAGCGGCACGCGCGTGATCTTTGTTGTCGGCGTCAACGGGGCGGGCAAGACCACTAGCATCGGGAAGCTCGCCAACCGATTGCGCCAGGAAAACCGAAGCGTAGTGCTTTGTGCCGCAGACACGTTTCGCGCCGCCGCGGTCGAGCAACTGGAAATCTGGGCGCAGCGCAACGGCATCGAGGTCATCAAGCAGAAATCCGGCGCCGATCCTGCGGCCGTCGTTTACGACGCGGTCGCCGCCGCAAAGGCACGGTCGGCCGACGTGGTCATCGTCGATACCGCGGGACGCCTGCACACCAAATCAAACCTCATGGGCGAGCTCGAAAAAATGAAGCGCACCGCCGCGAAAGTGATTCCCGGCGCACCGCACGATGTGCTATTGGTTCTCGACGCCACCACGGGACAGAATGGCCTCTCGCAGGCGCGCGAATTCACTTCCACCGTCGGAGTCACCGGAATCATCCTCACGAAGCTCGATGGCACCGCCAAAGGCGGCATCGTTGTCGCGATCTCGCGCGAACTGGGCCTGCCCATTCGCTTCGTAGGCACAGGTGAACAGATTAACGACATGGTTCCCTTCGACGCGGAAACCTACGCCAATTCTCTCTTCGACTGAACTGTGGACGCACACGCCATTCGCTTCATGCAACACGCGCTGGCGCTGGCCCGCAAAGGCGTCGGCCTCGCCAGTCCCAATCCTATGGTGGGTTGCGTCATCGTGCGCGAGGGCCAGATCGTCGGCGAAGGATTTCATCAATATGAATGGCGGGACCACGCGGAAATCGTGGCGCTGAAATCCGCGGGCGAAAAGGCGCGCGCCGCGACGCTTTACGTCACCCTCGAACCTTGCAATCACACCGGGCGCACCGGGCCGTGCACCGAGGCGATTATTGCCGCGGGCGTGCAACGCGTCGTCGCAGCGATGGACGATCCAAATCCCGTCAATTCCGGCCGCGGACTCGAACGCTTGCGCGCAGTAGGTGTCGAAGTCTTCACTGGCGTCTGCGAGGAAGAGGCGCGGCGCCTCAATGAGCCCTTCGCATGCTGGATTAGAACGAAGAAACCATTCGTGACGCTGAAATCGGCAATGACGCTTGACGGCCAGCTGGCTCTCCGGCTCTCCGGAAAAAAGACCGGGAAGAATTTCGGCAAGCGCCGCAGTTGGATCACGTCGGAAGAATCCCGCGCGGAAGTGCATCGTATGCGTCACGCTTCGGACGCACTTCTCACGGGAATCGGCACGATTCTCGCAGATGATCCGCTGCTTACCGACCGCAGCGGGCTCCCGCGCCGCAAGCGGCTTCTGCGCGTGGTCCTCGATTCGAAACTGCGCCTCTCGCCCAAGTCCCGGATCGTGAAAACCTCGGACGACGATCTGCTCGTATTCACCGCGCTGCCGCTGAATTCGCCGAGGGTGCGCAATTTGCAAAACGCCGGCGTCGAAATCGTCCGCGCAAAAACCAAAAATGGCCGCATCGATTTGCCCGCAGCCCTCGCCGAACTCGGCCGCCGCGAAATCCTCAGTGTCTTGCTGGAAGCGGGCCCGACGCTCAATGGCGCCGCCCTCGCCGCAGGCATCGTCCACAAACTTTTCCTCTTCTACGCTCCAAGAGTCGCGGGCGACAATCGCGTCCCCTTTGCCCTGGCTCCCGCGCTGAATCTTCCAGCGCTAAGCAATGTCCACATGCAGCAATTCGGCCCGGACTTCGCCATCGAAGCCTGTTTGCACAGCATTTTTCGGTGTTGACTTGCCCCCCCACGCTGGACATACTTTTGTTCACGTACTCCTTGGTTCATTCACCTTGAATGGGGCAAATCTGGGTGTAGGAGGTGGCCTATGCGCCGCTTTGGAATCTTGTTGCTGTATTGTTTCGGGCTAGGGTCGCTTGGTCTGGCCGCCCAGGAGCATCATCATGAACTTTCTGCAGAAGAAATAGGTTCAATCCAATTCCCTACGTCCTGCCCGAAAACCGTAGAGCTTAGCTTCAACCGCGCAGTGGCCTTGCTGCACTCGTTCCAGTACGAGCAAGCGAGGGAAGCGTTCAAAGGAGTTACGCAGCAGGATCCTTCGTGCGCGGTAGCACAGTGGGGCGTGGCCATGTCGCACTACCACGGCTTGTGGGATAACGGTGATACTCGCGCCGGGAGGCTGGCGCTGGAGAAAGCGCGCGAACTGGCCGCAGGCAATGTGGAAACCACGACGCGCGAAAAAGCCTATATTGAGGCGCTGGCCGAAATCTACGTGGAAGACGGCAAGGATGCCGCCGCGCACTCCCGGGCGTTCGAGAAGAAAATGGGCGAGTTGCAGGCCGCTTACCCCAACGACAGCGAGGCCGCGATTTTCCATGCCCTAACGCTCGCGATCACTGCACCTAAAACAGACAAGACCTTTGCCAATCAGCGCCGGTGCGGTGAGATTCTTGAGCCTCTTTTCCAGAAGCAGCCTCATCATCCTGGCATTGCGCACTACATAATCCATTGCTACGACAACCCGGTGCTGGCGGAGAAAGGACTGCCTGCCGCGCGCATGTACGCGAAAATCGCGCCTGCATCGGCCCATGCCAATCACATGCCATCTCACCTGTTCACGCGGGTTGGATCGTGGGAGGAATCCATTCGCTCGAACAAGAAGTCGGCAGAGCTTGCCACGACCGCGGAAGCCACTTCCTCAAATGGCGAGGCGCGTGACCAGCGCCTCCATGCCATGGATTATCTTGAGTACGCTTATTTGCAGACCGGCCAGCTCAAACAAGCGAAAGCTGTACTGGACGAAATGAATTCGCTGCCACCTGTCCCGGGGCTCACGCTGACGGGCGACTACGCCCTGGCTGCAATTCCCGCGCGAAGTGTGATTGAACTCGGCAAGTGGGAACAGGCTGGCGCATTGAAGGTGAGAGAAGGTGCGGTGCCGTGGGCGGCGGCTATCACCTGGGCCGCCATCGGCGAAGGTAGCGCGCGTTCCGGTAATTTGGATCGTGCCGCCACGGCTGAGCAATCGCTCGTCACGCTCCGCGAGGCAACGGCCAAGCTGAACAACGTCTATTGGGCGAATCAGATTGATGTGCAACGGCGCGAAGTCGCGGCGTGGATAGCGGAAAAAACGGGCAATGAGGGCAATGCCATTTCTCAGATGCGGTCCGCAGCGGAACTCGAAGAGAGCATGGACAAGCACGCCGTGACGCCAGGTGCGATTACGCCTGCCAGGGAAATGCTCGCGGAATTGCTTTTGCTGGAGAACCACCCGAAGGAATCGCTGGCGGAGTACGAAACCGTACTGAAAGTGGCACCGAACCGGTTCAACGCGGTATATGGAGCCGCTCGCTCAGCGGAGGCCTCGGGGAACGAAGTGGTCGCCAAGCGGTACATGCAGAAATTGACGGAAATCTCGCCGGGCGATGAACGGCGGAAACTGCCCACGAAAATTGCGTCTTCTTCTTTGCAGTAAGGCTCAGTTGCTCACGCGGAGGACGGCGGCGCCCGCGATGGCGTCATTCTTCAGCGCATTGAGCGCGCGGTTGGCTTCCGCGAGAGGAAAGACCTGCACGTGCGTGCAAATACGAATTTCAGCGGCGACGCGCAGAAAGTCCTCGCCGTCCTGCCGCGTATTGTTCGCCACGCTGCGAATCACGCGCTCCTGATACAACAGGTCATAGCTGAACGAGGGAATAGGGCTCATGTGGATGCCGCCGAGAATGAGCGCGCCACCCTTCTTAAGCGCCTTTAGTGCTGCTGGAACGATTTCTCCGGCCGGTGCGAAGACGATCGCGGCGTCCAGCTTCTTCGGAGGTTCATCATATGTGTCTCCAGCCCACGCCGCACCCAACTCCAGGGCGAGTTTTTGATGGCGCACGTCGCGCGTGCATGCAAATACTTCAGCTCCCCAGTGCCGCGCTATCTGAATCGCCACATGCGCCGCCGCGCCGAAGCCATAAAAACCCAGACGCCCGCCCGCTTTGATCCCAGAGAGGCGCAGCGAGCGGAACCCGATGATTCCCGCACAAAGCAACGGCGCGGCCTGCTCATCGGGAAAACCTTCCGGAATCGCATAGACGAAATCCTGAGGCGCAACGATGTATTCCGCATATCCGCCATCCACGCTGTAGCCTGTAAACGACGGATTGTCACAAAGGTTTTCCGCGCCCGACCGGCAGTATTCGCAGATCCCGTCAGTGCGATAAAGCCAGGCAATACCAACGCGGCTTCCGGCCGCAAAGCGCTGAGCTTTTTCCCCTTGCTTCTCGACGATGCCGACAACCTGATGTCCCGGGATGACCGGCGACTTGCACGGCGGTAATTCTCCTTCGATGACGTGCAAATCCGTTCTGCACACGCCGCAAGCGCGGACGCGCACCAGCACTTCATCGCTCTTCGGCTGCGGCATCGTAACGTCCGCATATTCCAACGGATTCGATTCAATCGCGGCCGTCGCGCGCAACAAGCGTGCTTTCATCATGAGCCTCAAGCGTTTCCCCGCCCATGCGACAGGACACAGTCTAGTGCTTTCTGCCTGGGGCGTGAAATACTGTACACTCGGATTCGAGAGCTATCACAATCATCATGTTTACAGGGATTATTGAGCACACCGGCACAATCGAAGCGCTCAGCCTCGAAGCCAGCGGTGGGCGCGTCACGATTCATGCGCCTTCCGTCGCGCCGTCACTCGCTGTTTCAAATAGCATCGCTGTGAACGGCTGCTGCCTGACCATCGTTGATCTCCACAATGGCCGGTTCTCTGCCGATCTTTCCAGCGAAACGATTAGCAAGACTTCCTTCGGCGCCAAGGGCGGCGAACTGAAAAAGGGCTCGCGCGTTAATCTTGAACAGCCGCTCACCGCCGGCAAGGAATTGGGCGGTCACCTCGTGCTCGGACACGTGGACACCATCGGCCGCGTAACGCACCTCACCGCCGAAGGAGAAAACTGGTGGTTCGGAGTGGAAGTGCCCGCGGAATTCGCTCGCTACGTCGTGCCGAAAGGCTCGATCACTCTTGACGGCATCAGCCTCACCGTGGCGCGCTGGCAGAACAACATCGCCGAAGTTGCCGTGATTCCCTACACCTACGAAAACACGAACATCCGCCACCGCAAGCCCGGCGACGCGGTCAACCTCGAAGGCGATGTGATTGGAAAGTACGTGGAGCGGTATCTGGAACAGCGCAACTTCGCAACACCGGTAGATTCGCAGCTCACCGTCGCCCGCCTCATCGAAGAGGGCTTCTAGGTCTTTGTTTGGTCGGCGCTCTTTGCCCTAGCCCCACGCCAGTATAGTGTCAGTCCCAGCACGATCGCTGCCAGCGTTCCACCAACCAACTTCATTTCGAAACCCAATTTGTCCGACGAGTCTCCCGGCGGAACCAGCGAAACCAGGATGCCAATCAGCACAATCGCTAAACCCGTTCCCGCCACGATCAACACGCCTGCTCTGCCTCCTGGGATGAGCACGGCTTCTTTGTTTGCCCGCCGGTCCGGCCTCGGATACAACTTGATCGCTGCGGCGAACATATAGATGAAGGGTATGAAGTACAAAATGATCGTTGCGTCCACAAGAAACTGGTACGCGCCGCGTGTTGTCTCGTTGATCTGGCTGACCAGCAAAATCGCGCACGATGCGATCGCTTGCACCATAATCGAAACGTATGGTGTCTTCCAGCGCGGATGAATTTTCCCGAACGCAGCTGGCATGTAGCGGTCGATGCCCACCACGAAAGGCACGCGCGCAATCCCGGCCACTGTGCTGCCGACGCCACCCGCGTTGCCGACGGTCACTACGACTGCTGCAAGAATTCCCAGCGCGCCGACTTTTAGCGCAATCGACCCCACGGTGATAGCGTGAAACACACCGCTCGTGGTCGACACCTCAGCTGCGGGCACCAGCGCCAGTACTGCAACTGTCGCCACGATGTACATCCCGGCAATCAGCACTCCCGATGCGAACACCGCACGCGGCAGCGTTTTCTGCGGGTCGCGCACTTCCTGGCTCATCGCTGAAACTAGCTCCAGCCCACTGAACGCGAACGCAATTTGCGACCAGAAATTCACGGTGTCCCAATTCCAGACCGGCAACATGTTGGACCACGTGAAGTGCGTCACCGATCCGTGCTTCGCCCACAGAATCGCTGCGATGCCCACCAACGCCAGCAGCGGCAAATACGTGGACACCCCGCCTGCATTCTGCAGCCATTTGCCGATGTTCAATCCGATGATATTCAGTCCGACCGCTACCACCAGCATACCGACCGACACGGACAGCAAAAATGTCCGGTTCTGTGAAAGCACCGCGCCATTTTCCCCAATGATGTATGCACTCATCGCCGCACTTGCCAAAAGTAACCCAGGAAAATAAAATACGGTATAGGTCCAGTAGTTCCATCCCGCCACGAAGCCGTGAAAATCGCCGAACGCTTCCTTAGCCCAGACATACAGCCCGCCCTCTACCGGAAACCGTGATGACAACTCATTGATCACCAGCGCCGAAGGCACGAAAAACAACAGCGCCGCAAGAACCCACAAACTAATCGATGATGTTCCGTTGTGAGCCGCGGCCGCGACCCAGCGCGGACCGAGCACCGTCGCGATATTAAAGAGCAGCACGTCCCAGAAGCCCATTTCCTTGCGTAATTGCTTGATTGGATCGGAAGAGCCGTTTGCGGTCTGGCTCACAGAGTCACGTCCAGGGCCGGAATCAATTCATCCTGCATGCGAAAATTCTTTAAGAAAGGGTCATTGGAGTTTTCAAAATCGGCCCAGGGGCCAAAAAACGTGACTTTGCCATCCTGAAGAAAAACGACGACATCCGCAAGTTTCTTCGCCAGATGCGTGTCATGCGTCACCACGATCGACGTTTTGCGAAACGCCTGTTTCAATCGCAGGATCAGGTCGCCCATGTGCCCGGCCATGATAGGGTCCACCATCGTTGTCGGCTCGTCGAACAAAATCGCCTCGGGATTCTGCGCCAGGGCACGCCCGATGGCCACGGCGCGCTTCATGCCCGTGGAAAGCTCGCTGGGCAATTTGTCTATGACATCGTCTACTTCCAGCATGCGCGCGATTTTCATGACGTACGCATCGACATCCTCATCAGTCAGCCCCGGCTGGCCGTCGAGTGGAAACGCTATGTTCTCGCCCACGGTCAGCGAATCGAAGAGCGCGCCAGACTGAAAGACCATCGTCACTTTGCGCCGTGCCACTTCGAAGTCCGCCTCCCTGAAATTTGTGACGTCTTGCCCGTCGATTAGAATCTGGCCGGAATCCGCCTTCAGAAATCCCATGATGTGTTTCAGCGAAACCGATTTGCCCACGCCGCTGCGTCCCATGATCACGCAGGTCTCTCCGCGTTTCACTGTGAAGCTGACGTGATCCAGCACCAGGCGCTCGTCGAAGCTCTTGCAGACATCGCGAAATTCGAAGAAGTGAATCGGCTTGTCCTCGCTCACGTTCGCTCCGCTTCCAGAATCCGCCGCGCTTCCTCGTAATCCGTCGCCGTATTCATATTCCAGAAGAGCCGCCCTGCGCTATCAAATCGTTTCCAGTCCGTCTCGTCAAGGACTTCCGTGGTCACGTATTGCAATCCGTGCGTCACCTTGCGCACACCGGATTCGAATGCCAACCGCAGCGCTCCCGCCGCATCCGCCGATTTTGGCAGTACAACATGGGCTTTGCTTTTCGCCGCGCGCTCGCCAAGAAAAGCCAGCCACTCCTGCGTCAAGAACGGCATGTCGCAGCTCACAATCAGATTCCATTCAGGCCGTGCGGCGCTCATGGCCGCGTCTTCCAGCGCGGTGATGATTCCGCCGAGTGGCCCCTCACCAGGCCATTGGTCGCAAACTACTTCTCTTTCGAATGGCATGTACTTCTCCGGCCCGCCTACAACTTTCACGCTTTTTGCAACGCTTTGCAGCAGCCCGATCATGCGCCCCAACATCGGCAACCCGCCAACTTCCACAAGTGCCTTGTCCCGCCCGAATCGCGTGCTGCCACCACCAGCAAGCACGTAGCCCGCAGCTTCTAGAGAAAGCCGTTCACCCCCATCACGAGTCACGAGTCACTCTTCTTCAAGCGGTTCTCTGCCCGGCCGCCGGATCCCCAGCTCGCGCAATTTTTCCTGCAAGCTCTGTCTGTGCAAACCAATGGTCGCCGCCGTGCGCGAGACGTTCCAGCGGTGCTCAACCAGTTGCCTGGTCAGATAGGCCACTTCAAACTTCCGCTTGGCCTCGCGAAAATCCCGCTCGCCAATACCGTTATCCTGCTCATCGCCCCGGTGCTTGAGCGAGACCGCCTCGCCATGCACCACTTCTCTCGGCAAGTCTGCGACGCCGATTTCATCTCCGCGAGAGAGCACCAGACTCCGTTCCAGGGCGTTTTTCAACTCGCGCACATTGCCCGGCCAATCGTATTTTTCGATCGCGGCCATCGCTTCGCGCTTCAGCCGCGCCGTCCGCCCCAGCCGCGTTCCATGCATTTGCAGAAAAGTTTCCGCCAGCAGGGCAATGTCTTCCTTGTGCGTCCGCAGCGGCGGTAGCTCAATAGTCACAACACGGAGCCTGTAGAACAAGTCCTCGCGAAATTTCGCATCGCGAATCGCCGCATGCAAATTGCGGTGTGTCGCGCTGATCACCCGGACGTCCACCGGAATCGACTGCGTCCCGCCCAGCCGTTCGATGGTGCGGTTCTCCAGCACGCGCAGCACTTTGGCTTGTGTCACCGGATTCATGTCGCCAATTTCATCAAGGAAAATAGTTCCGCCCGATGCCAGTTCGAATTTCCCTTTTTTCTGCTGCGCCGCACCCGTAAACGCGCCGCGCTCGTAGCCAAACAATTCCGACTCGATGAGCGTCTCCGGCAGCGCCGCGCAATTCACTGCCACATACGCCTTGGCGTTTCGCGGCGAACGCGCGTGAATCTCCTGCGCCAGCAAATCCTTTCCCGTGCCACTCTCGCCCAAAATCAGAACCGTCGAATCCGTCGGCGCCACGCGGTCCGCCATTTCGAACGCGCGCCGTATCTCCCCCGAGCGCCCAATCATCTGACCGAATTGCCCTTCGGTCGTCAAGCGCCGCCGCAGCGCATCATTCTCTTTTTCAAGAGTGGCCAGCTTCAGCAGATTTGCCACGCGCTGCCGCAGCTCTTCCAGTTCGAATCCCTTCACCAGGTAATCCGCCGCGCCAAGCTGCAGCGCCTCGACTGCCGTTTTCGCTGTGTCCAGCGCCGAAACCATCAGCACCGGCACTTCGTTCCCCTGCTCGCGCATCCACCGTAAAAACGAGAGCCCATCCTGGCCCGGCAGAACTACGTCCAGCAAAACGAGATCCGGTTGCTCGCGCGGAAGCGCTTCTCGCGCCAGTTCCGCCGAATCCGCCTCTGCGATTCGGTATTTCGCTTCCAGCGCCCGCCGCAGCCCGTATCTCGCTGCCGGTTCGTCATCCACGATCAAAATGGTCTTCATCGGGTTTCTTCTCCAAGTGGAAGCCACACTAAGAATCGCGTGCCGCGCCCATTGCTCAATGGGCTTTCGAATTCAAGTTTGCCGCCTGCATCGGTGGCACGTCGGGCCGCGATCGCCAATCCCAGCCCTGTCCCTTGCGTTTTCGTGGTGAAAAACGGCTGTAGAATTTTTTCACGCAACTCCGAAGGAACTCCCGAGCCGTCATCTTCCACGGCGACCAAGCCGTTGCTATCTTTTCTTGAAACTTCCACATTCACATGCCCGCCGCGCGGTGCCGCATCCAGCGCGTTTACAACCAAATTTGTCAGAATGTCGTTTAGCGCCTCGGTCCTGATGGCCACATTCAGCGCCCGCGCCCCCGGATTAAGTTTCAGCCCTACGCCCTTACGCTCCGCCTCCGGGCGCAAAACCTCCACAACTTCCCGCGCCACCTCATTCGCATCACATTTTGCTGGCCGTCCATCTCCAAGCACTGCAGGCCGGCTGAATTGCAGCAACTGATTCAGCTTCGTCGAGAGCCTCCCGATCTCCTCCAGCACCATCTTGGTTTCGCCGCGCATCGATTCCGGCAGCTCCGGATTCTCCATCTGCACCTGCAGAATCGTCTTCATCGACCCCAGCGGATTCTTCAAGTTGTGCGAAATGCTCGCGGCCATCTGTCCCACCAGCGCCAGCCGCTCGCGCTCCGCTAATTCCCTCTCCAGCTGCAGCTTTTCCTCAATCAACCGGCACAAGTCCAGCGCCCCCGGCAACTGCTCGCATAAAAACTCTAGGGCCGCCGCCGTCTCCCCCGACAGCATCGCCCCATGTGCTTTGACTCGCAGGAACCCAACTGCATTTCCTGCCTGTCGAATCGCGAACAATTCTTCGGGCCCGGCAGGACCGGGGACGGCATCTCCGCTGGCGTTCAGAAGAAGCTTCACCTCCCCAACCTGCAATTGT
>Ga0209648_10003679_pt1 | contig 12929 bp, 16 predicted proteins | sample GraSoi2013_115cm_FD_185830 | JGI IMG/M metagenome (GOLD analysis project Ga0209648, IMG submission 185830) | Grasslands soil microbial communities from the Angelo Coastal Reserve, California, USA - Sample 9_17_2013_115cm (SPAdes) (version 2) | ecosystem: Environmental > Terrestrial > Soil >...
AGCACCGCTTCAAAGAGAACTCCGAGCGCATGCGCACCGGGGCCCTCCTCGAAGTCGCCGTCGTCCTCAAGAGTCTCGTTTCCCTCAGCCGCAGCAAGCCTCTCTCCTTCCGCGAAAAGAAAATGCTCGAACGAGCGAAGTATCTCCTCGTCAGCGAAATGGCTACTTCCCGCAACACCACCGCGGAAAACGCCGAGGCTACCGTCGTCAAGTCCCTCGCCAAGGCCAAGCTGCAGTTCCCCGTAATGACCGAAAAATTCGAATAGCCCTCGCCGCTTACGCGGCACTTCCTTCCCCGGCGGGCAGCTTTTTTCTAGCTGCCCGCTTTTTTTTCGACTGCTCCGCCCAGTCCAGCAAGGCCTTAGACTTGTCCGTCTGGCAACTTCGTGTTGCCGACCTTTTCTTTCCTCGGCGACTCCTGATTGTTCCGAGCGCAATTCACGCTCATCTGCGGCACATGGATTTTCTTTGTCTCCGGCGTAAGAAGGACCACTCTTCCTTCGGTTTTTGTGATTAATTCGACGGCGTCAATCGCCACTGAGTAAGGCACTTCAGAAGCCACATCCAGGAAAACGACGCAGTCTGTGCGAAGCCCGAATTGTTGGCCTAGCAATGTGGGCAGCTCAGTCGGCGCGAGCTTCTTCGAGTTCAGATACCAGCTCTCTTGCGAATCTATCCGAACCACCCATGCTTCTACGCACGAACTCCTCCGCATCCCGAATGAGTCCGCTCTCAGCAAATGGACGAACAGGCCCACCGATCGATGGTCATACCCCCAAGCATAAATGAAAACAAGGATCGCAGGCGCGATGAGGAGGAGTAAGACCTGCGCGTAATGGAGTCCTGCAGAAGGAAAGACAGGGGGGCTCTTGCCGAGTCGCCGCATACCGGGGATGCCCATATCTATTCAGACTCCGGAACAACACAAAATGTTCCCCGCCGTTTTACTGCGAGTTCGACTCGCGTTCCGGTTGAGTACTACAGGCGCATTCAGTTTAGGGAAGGGAAAGCGCACAAACCGTAACGTCCGCTTCGCGCAGAGACCGCGCCACCGTCGCGGCAATCGCCGGCGCGCCGGGAGTGTCGCCATGAATGCAAAGGGTCTGCGCGTCTATGGAAACTTCGCTGCCGTCGCTCGCGATGACTATCCCTCGCTCTGCAATGCCTAACGCCTGCCAGGCCGCTTCCTCGGGATTGCGGATCAGGGCATCCTCAAATTTGCGTGAACGCAAAGTTCCATCTGGCTCGTACCGGCGGTCGGCAAACGGCGGCCACCGAGAATCCCGCTTCCCGGAAAACATCCAACATCGGCGATCCCGCCAAGCCCACCAGCACGACATCTCGGTTCCATCGCGCGACACCTTGCGCAATTGCTTCCGCAAGCTCGCGATTGCGCACCGCCTGATTGTAAAGCGCGCCGTGCGGCTTGACGTGAAGTACACGTGCTCCACATCTGGCAGCCACATCAGCAAGCGCCTTCACCTGCTCGAAAATGGAAGCTGAAATCTCGTTCAGTGACAGTTTCAACTCCAGCCGCCCGAAATTCGCGCGATCGGGATAACCCGGATGCGCGCCAATCGCCAGCTTCCAGCGCAGCGCCTGCTCGATCGTTGTCTTCATGGTTCGTTCGTCGCCAGCATGTCCTCCGCAAGCGATGTTGACCGACGTAATTGAACGCATCAGCGATTCTTGCGTGCCATCCGCAATTGCCTCCGGCAGCTCGCCCATATCGCAGTTCAAATCAATCTTTGCAGCAGCGCGCTTCATTCGAATACCAACTCCTCCGACGCCAGAAAATCTTCCTGATCCCGCAACAACGCTCGCGCCGCTTCCCGCCCGACCCGTTCGAATCGAATCTCATCCCGCGGGCGAAGCTGCCCCAGGCTATGAAAATCCGCCGAAATCACATTGGCAATCTTTGGATATCCCCCCGTAGTTTGCTGTTCCACAAAAAGAATTATGGGTCCGCCTCCCTCCGGCACCTGAACGGCCCCGAGCGAAACGCCCTCAGAAATCATTGCTCCACCCGCCGGCGCCGGCATTGCCGCGCCCTGCAATCGAATCCCCATCCGATTGGACTCCTCCGCCACCCGATACGTGCTCTCATAAAAAATCTTCTTTGCCGCCTCCGAAAACCAATCACCCTGCGGACCATCCGTAACGCGCAAATCTTTGCGAAACTGTACCCTTTTCAAGGCCCGCGCCGTCAACCTTCCTTTGCGAGTTGCTCCCTTCGCGGCTCCGATACGCAGCACATCTCCTTTTCGCAACGCCCTCCCCTCATGCCCTCCAAGTCCGCTCAAGATATGCGTTGACGCGCTCCCCAAAAAAAGTTTTACCTCAACTCCGCCACGAACACACAAATAACAGCGCGCCCCCGAACGCGTCGGCCCCAACCGCAGCGCCTGCCCCGCCTTCGCCTCAAACGAACTCCACAGCTCAACAGGTTTCCACTCCAGCGTCGCCCCGAAATCGGAGCCAGTCAGCACCAGCAACGCTCCTTCCGGAAACACAAACGTCCCGCCGAGCAGCGTCATCTCCAGCCCAGCGGCCCCTTCAGCGTTGCCAACCAAACGATTTCCTAGCCGAAGCGAAATAGCATCCGCCGCGCCCGAAGCTGAAACGCCCATGGGACCGAATCCTTCTCGCCCTAGATCCTGCACTGTCGTGAAAAGCCCTGGCTCCTGCACCTGAATCAGGTTCATGCCTTCTCCAGCGCCGCGAATCGCTCCGCCGAGATCGGCACAAATCGCACGCGGTCTCCGATCGACAACAGGCTTAAGCCGTCCCGTTCAGTCCGGAACATCGCGACAGGCGTCCGTCCGATCAATCTCCATCCGCCCGGCGTAGCAAACGGATACACGCCGGTTTGATTTCCGGCGATCCCCACGCTTCCCACCGGCACCCTTCGACGCGGAGTCGCAAAACGCGGCGTCACCAACTCCTTTGGCAATTCTCCGAGGTAAGCAAATCCCGGCACGAACCCGAGAAAATAGACGAGGTAGGTTACCGAACTGTGTAGCTCGATTGCCTGCGCAGGCGTCATTCCGTGAATGGTACAAACTCCAGCCAAGTCCGGACCGAATTCTCCGCCATAGCACACGGGGATTTCCACCTGCCGCGGCTCCGGAAGGTCTATTTCTTCCAGCCGTCCAATAAATCGCCGCAGAATTGCCTCCACCTCCTCGTGCCGCAAGCGAAGTCCATCGAACTTGACCAACAAGGAGCAATACGCCGGATACAAATTGCGCACGCCCGGCACAGGCTCCAACTCGAGCAACCGCAGCAGCTTCCTGACTTTTTCATTCGCTTTGGGTGTGATTTGACTCTGTAGGGGCCGGGCTTCAGCCCGGCCTTTTTCCGCCGGTTGATCGAAATAAACCAGCAGCGACTGATCGCTGGCAAATTGAAACCGCGCGCCCTCACCCGCTGCCCTATTCATGCTCGCGAAAGTATAGCGCAGGCACTCATTCCGCAGCCGCGCGCGCTCGCAACATTGCCACCGTCTTGTTTTCTTCGCCCGGAAACCGCACCGCGTAGCCGAGCGGCGTGCACTCCACAACCTCACCCGGCTGCTGATAGTGCCCGGGAAGTTTCACGCGGACCGATAAATCCGCGCCGCGGTCCAACAAAAACTGCGCCACCGGCAAACCCCAGTCGCCGAACTGCGTCACGGCGTGGAAGATTGCCGTCTGCCCACCAACGCCGGCCTCGTCCACCACGGCGCGCGCATTGACGTCTGCCCTTCGATCTAGAAGCAGCTTGGCGGCTTCAACATTTCCGTACTCCGCCGCAACGTGCAGCAACGTCGCGCCGCGAAGCGTGAGCTGACGCGCTCCTGTGACGCCGAAGTCCAGTTCGGGGAATCGCCGATGCACCAGTGCAGGGTCAGTATCAAGCTGTTCCGCCAGATGGTCGAGTCGACCGCGAAGCAAGTCCAGCACCGGGGACACGTTGTACCTGGTGGTGCCGCCGGCCTCGAGAAGAATATCAATACAAGCGCTGAGCTGATTCGAACGCCCGTAAGTACCAATGACATAATCCAGCGCCGTGTCCGGATACTTCCGCCCCGGTTTCGCGCAGTTCGGATTGGCTCCATGTTCCAGGAGCCATTTGATTGGCGCAGGCTCTACCGTCTCGCAAGACGCGAAGAGGATCGGGAAATACCCGTTCCACTCGGCGTTCACATCCGCTCCGTGTGCCACAAGCAACTCCATCATGGGGATGCGATGGCCGAAGAGCGCCGCACGCATCAGCGGCCCGTCGCCGCCTTGATGCACATCCGACCCTTTTTCGATCATCCATTCCGCGATGGCCAGTCTCGTTGCGCTGGGTGGTTCCCAAGGAACGCGGCACTCGGCTACCCAGGTGAGCGGCCCATTTTTGTTATAGCCCAGCGGAGCCCAATGCAGCGCCGGATTGCGCTTCATGAGGCATTTGACACGCTCGAAGTCGTTGGTATCGATGGCTTGTTTGAGTTGCCCGATCTCCTCGAGCGAATCGACGTGGACCTTCAGCTTCGGCCAACTCGCAAACCCGTAGAGGCGAGCAATCTTGAATTGCGCGTCGGTAAGAGACATAGCACCGCCGCTCTTGAGCAGGTCCTTGGCTTGATCTTTCAAATGTCGGAGATTGGGACGATCGGGGAGTGGACGCGCTGCGTCCACGGAATGGGTCGGCATAGCGACCTCCTTTCATTACATCGCCCGTCGTCCGCACTTCGGGCTGAAAGAAGGTTCGCAAAATTCAATTGCAAACAGGTGGGCTTCTACCCTTTCCGCGGACCGGATGCGTCCCTAACGCTCCGCGCATCCTACCACAAAGTTCGCCGAGGAGGCCCGCCCCGAACGGGACTTCTGGGGAGCCGGGAAAAATTCCTTGCCCGGTTTGCGCATTTAGCAGACACTGGCTCCGCCAGTTGATGGGAAACCCTGTCATCAACATTTGTCCCCTAAGATCGACAATTTCCGGTAGCGGGCACGAATAGTGTTCTATATGGAACAGTTTTGCGGCTGATTTTGTCGTACCATATCCAAATGTCGATGCGCGACCTGACGCCAGAACAGTTGTCCTCCGTCCCCTGTCCTACGTGCGGTGTCGGTCCCGGGGAGTGCTGTTTGCTGCATTCAGGTAGCCCGCGCTCAGAGCCGCACGTAGACCGGAAGCTTTCCGCGTTTGAGGCGATTAAGACGAAAAGAACTCCCCGTGATCCTGGACGTCGATGAATCCTCTTCCGTCCGCCAATCCGAGATATGCGGTGGCAAGCCCTGTTACCAACGGTGATCTGGAAGTATGACGCTTTCCGATAAGCGCGAAAGCTGCTGATTATTCGTGCAGGACAACACTCAGGAGGGAAGTATTGATGTGCAAGCCGCCGTTGTAACGAATGAAACCCAATTTCCTGAATTTGTTCATGAAAAAACTCACCCGAGAGCGCGTTGTGCCAATCATTCCCGCCAGCATCTCTTGGGAAACTTTAGGAAGTATCTTTTGAGGCTGGTCTTCCTTGCCATAGCGAGCGAGCAGCAAAAGAGTTCGAGCCAGCCGCTTCTCGCTCGAATTGAAAAGCTGATCGATCAAATCTTCCTCGATTCGGATGTTCCGTGAAAGCATATAAGACACGAAGCGGTCGGAGAAAGCATGTTCAGCGTGGAGCACCCGCATCATCTCGTTTTTTTCAATAACGAGTAAAGTCGTGGGTGTAATCGCGGTCGCTGTCCCCATTCGAACGGACTGGCCTGCCATGCCCCCCTCACCAAAAAAGTCTCTTGCGCCCAGAATCGCCACGACTGCTTCTTTGCCGACCTCATTGACAACGGAGAGCTTTACACCGCCTTTTTGAATGTACATCACACTCGCAGCGGGATCACCTTGAGAGTAGATCTCCTGTGATTTTCGATATTCCACAACTTTTCTGGCTGCACCGGCCGAATCGAGAAAAGCTTGGGCATCGAAAGCGAGTTTCTGCCCGGATTTTCTTTTGGATTTGATATTGCGCGAACTCGCGATCTCTTTCATAACTTCACCGCTTAACATGATGCTAGCAGAATCACGCAGCTCTATGCAAGGTTCTCCGTGTACGGGCAGTTGGCGCGCTACGGATGTGCTGTAAGAGTTAACATGAAATAAAAACTGTATAATATGGAACAGACACTGTTACCCCCCCGCTATAACTTTTAGATGCTTAGAATCCGTATAATTCCGGGAGCCAGCATGGCAAAGGGAAGGACTGGCTCCCGTGAATTTTTCGTAGCTTCCAATGGCTTCAACTTCGCAAGCCCGCCTCCAGCGAGATGCCCTGTGGGGATCAGACGGCAGACATCCGCCTTTGCACATCCTTTTTGTTCATAGTCACGTAGCGAAAGTGGAGCGCTGCCTGCAAGAGCTCGAGAAGGTGCATTTCACGGTAAGCGCGGAGATAGTTGGAACTCCCGAGGAATTTAGTGAACGGCTACGCTCGCACGCCTATGACCTTGTTGTCGCCGAGTACCCCAGCCCCGACTGGGGGCAAACACAGGCACTGGAACTCCTGCACCTGTCGAAGAGGCAAATCCCGCTCATCTTCGTGGGTGGCTCCCTGCAACGTGAGACGGTGGCGGAGTTCATTACAAGAGGCGCCTACGATTGCATTGAAATGGGCCACATCGGTCATCTTCCCGTAGCCGTTCATCGGGCTCTGGAGGAGAAAGCATTGCGCGATGAACGCGACCGAGCCCAAAACGGCTTGCGGCATTCGGAAGCTCGGTACCGCGCCTTGACAGGAAATCTAAGCTACGGAATTTGCCGCTGCGACCTCGACGGCAAATTTCTCGAAGTGAACGAGGCCATGGTGAAAATGCTCGGCTATGCCTCAAGAGAGGAACTCTTGGGTGTAAACCTTGCGCGTGACCTTATTCAAAATCCTGTTAGACGAACGCAATTGTTGGGGCAATCGGCCCAGCAAGGCTTAGTCGACCCCCTCGAAATAGAATGGAAACGAAGGGACGGCACAACCCTGAAGATCCGGCTCAGCGGGCAAGAAGTCATGGGTGACCAGGGCGAGCTGGACGCTTATGAAGTCATCACTGAGGATGTCACCAAACAGCGCCAGTTGGAGGATCATCTGCGTCAGCAGGCGGCTCGCGACTCACTGACAGGACTGTCCAACTACCGCCATCTTGCGGAAGTGCTGGATATGGAAATCAAGCGTTCCCAGCGCACGGGACGGGAGTTTGCCCTGCTGTTATTCGACCTGGATGGATTGAAGCAAATTAACGACCGCTACGGGCACCAGACGGGAAGTCATGCGCTCTGCCGGGTGGCCGATGTTTTGAGCTTCTGCCGGGACATCGATACGGCGGCGCGCTACGGCGGCGACGAGTTCGCGGTTGTCTTACCGGAAACAGGCGTAGAGGCGGCCAACCAGGTGGCGCAACGTATCTGCGACAGCATTGCCCATGACGGGATGGGACCGCTGCTTACCGTCAGCATGGGCGTTGCAGTTTATCCCCATGACGGTGAAAGAATCGAAGCCCTCTTGCGGAAGGCAGACGTGGCTATGTACGCGATGAAGGCCAAAAAACGCGAGCTGATTGACGAGAGCCAGCGCGTTGCTCATCAAATGTAGCCGCACCATTGACGAACGGAAAGATTGAACTTGATGGGCTTCTTGCGTCTGCGAGGGTGGGGTAGATGGAATCCGAGCGCCGTCGATCGCCACGCTACCCATTTTTTGCGCCGGCCCAGTTGACGGAGTCACCACCTGGCGCCCGACTTAAGGCCTCTACAAGCGACCTGGGCTCCAATGGTTGCTATCTAGACACGATTAGTCCGCTGCCGCTGGGCACTATCATCAGCATTCAAATCACCTATCAAGGGCAAGTCTTCGCGGCTGGAGCTGTGGTGGCTCATTCGCACCCGAACACGGGAATGGGCGTGAAATTCATTGCCCTTGAGTCGGGTTGCTCTGTCATACTTCAAACTTGGCTGCACGAAGCCGCTTTGGTCTAAGCAAGTACCAACAATTCAGATAGCCTATTTTGCGAAGTAGTCGCTCTCACGCAAAAGTTGCAATTCAATCGGTGGAGGAAGAAGCATTCAGCGGAACTGAAGATCGAAGATGAGCTTAGCCAAACATGAAGTGGACCCCGCTGCACGCGACTTCAAAGTGCTGGTAGCTGACGATTCACCAATCTATCGGAAACTCGTCGAGCACGCTCTAGCTGAAAAGCAGTTCGTGGTCCTTTTTGCAAAAAGCGGGCGCGAAGCCATTGATCTTTTCTCCAAGCATCAGCCTTCTTTAGTGATTACGGACTGGATGATGCCGGACCTGAGCGGAATAGAGCTTTGCGAGCACATACGCAATCATCCTCGACAAACGTACACCTACCTCATCATCCTGACGGGAATCACTGAGAAGAACAAGCTTGTGAAAGGGTTAGCGGCTGGTGCCGATGACTACCTCACGAAGCCGTTCCATTCCGATGAACTGCTGGCCCGCGTGGGAGTGGGTCGCCGGATTGTTGAACTCCATCGGCAGCTCGCGGCCAAGAACCTATTGTTGGAAGAACTCGCACTCACCGATGCTCTGACCGGACTGCCCAACCGTCGGGCGATTGAAGACTGGGCAACCCGGCAACTGAGCGGTGCGGCCAGATATGGTTTTTCCTTTCTGGTGGTCCTGGCAGATTTGGACCATTTCAAGACCGTCAATGACACGCATGGACACGATGCAGGTGACACGGTCTTGAAGAAATTCTCAGAAATTCTTAAGAATAATTCTAGACGGAGCGACATCTGTGGTCGTGTAGGCGGAGAGGAGTTTCTTTTTGTTTTGACGCATACGACTCAGGAGAACGCGATGGTTGTAATCGAGCGAATCCGTGCAGACCTTGCGGCAACGAGATTTGATTTCGATGGAGGCAGCCTCGCGGTGACGGCGAGTTTCGGCCTTGCTGGCTTCGAAGGGGCACAGGCCCCAGATTTCAATCGGTTAGTCAGCCAAGCAGATGCGGCTCTTTACGCCGCCAAGCGCACAGGGCGCAACCGGATTGAAATCGCGGCGACACAAGTTCTTTGACCGGGAACGCTGGCTGCTGGATATGGAAATCAAGCGTTCCGGTCGCACGGGGCGGGAGTTTGCCCTGCTGTTATTCGACCTGGATGGATTGAAGCAAATCAACGACCGCTACGGGCATTTGACGGGAAGCCATGCGCTCTGCCGGGTGGCTGATGTTTTGAGCTTCTGCCGGGACACCGATACGGCGGCGCGCTGCGGCGGAGACGAGTTTGCGGTTGTCTTACCGGAAACCGGCGCGGAGGCGGCCAGCCAGGTGGCGCAACGTATCTGCGAAAGCATTGCCCATGACGGGATGGGACCGCTGCTTTCTGTCAGCATAGTCCGATGCCGCTGGCCACTATCATCAGCATTCAAATCACCTATCAAGGGCAGGTCTTCGCGGCTGGAGGTGTGTTGGCTCATTCGCACCCGAGCACCGGAATGGGCGTGAAATTCATTGCCCGTGAGTCAGGTTGCGCAGTTTTACTTGCGACCTGGCTGCACAAAGCGGCCTTTGTCTAGAGGAGGACCAGCAATTCAGAGAGACTCTTTTGCGAAGTAGTAGCTCTCACGAAAAAGTTGCAATTCAATCGGTGGAAGAAGAGGCACGCAGCGGAACTGAACTGAGGATCCAAGATGAGCTTAGCCAAACATGAAGTGGACCCCGCTGCACGCGACTTCAAAGTGCTGGTAGCTGACGATTCACCAATCTATCGGAAACTCGTCGAGCACGCTCTAGCAGAAAAGCAGTACGCGGTCCAAAATGCGTGGCACTACTTCTTTGAAAGCTCGCCCTTGAAATGGCTTTCAACATCTTCACGACTAAGCGGGTTTCTTGCTTTGGTCAATACGACCGAATAGACGACCTCATTACCTTCAAGCTGCGCGGTGATAAACGCCCCGTCTTCCGGCAGTTCTTGGTAGATGAATTTCACTCTTCTGTCGTCTTCAAGTGTTTTGATCCACTCTTGGTCTGGCATGTTCGTGGCTTGTACCTACGATGTCCTTACGCTTTCTCTAAGCGTCCGCGTCTCTAGGCAAGGGCGAGGCTCGGATCGGCGTTGAGAGTTGTGTCCGCGATCATGCCAGCGCGAAAGCGGGAATATGCAGCGGCCGCGATCATCGCCGCGTTATCGGTCGAAAGCGCGCGGCTTGGAAAAAACACCTCGACGCCAGCGGATTTCGCGCGCTCTTCAAACGTCGCGCGCAACTGGCTGTTGGCCGCCACGCCACCGGAAACCAGCACGCTTTCCACCGCCAGATCTTCCGCGGCGGTCATCGTGCGCTCGACAAGATCGCGCACCACCGCATTCTGAAACTCCCGCACCAGCGCCAGCGTTTGCGGCGAGCACAGCGGCAGCAACTGTTCGAACTTTCTTTCGCCGCGCAGTAGCGCTTCTTCCCGCGTTCGAATCTCCTCCGAATATTCCGGATGCTCCCGCACATGATAGAGTACCGCCGTTTTCAATCCGCTGAAACTGAAGTCCAGTGCATTCCCTTTCATCTTCGTCGGCCCAAATTTTACCGGCGCAGCCGCGTCATTCGAAACCGCCGCCAGCCGATCGAGAATCGGTCCTCCGGGATACCCAAGTCCCAAAAGCTTGGCTACTTTGTCGTACGCTTCTCCCGCCGCGTCGTCCCGCGTCTGACCGATCTTCCGGTAACGCAGAAGCGCGCTGGCATTTTGCACGTTCGAATCTTCCGTCTTCACTTCATACAAAACCGTGTGCCCTCCCGAAACAATCAAACACACCGCGGGCAATTTCGCCGCGCGCCCCGCTTTGTGCGCTTCCAGAAACACCGCATGCACGTGCCCCTCTAGATGATTCACCGGCACGAGCGGCTTCCCGAGCGCCTGCGCCAGCGTTTTTCCATACGTAATTCCCACCAGCAACGCACCCACCAGGCCCGGACCTTGTGTCACGCCAATCGCATCCAGGTCGGCAAGCTTCATCCCCGCTTGCGCGATTGCTTCACGCACCACCGGCACGATCTGCCGCAAATGCTCGCGCGACGCCAGTTCCGGCACCACGCCGCCATATTTGCGGTGCACATCAATCTGCGACGCGACGACGCTCGACAAAATCCTCCGCCCGTCAGCCACCACCGCTGCCGCCGTCTCATCGCACGAAGATTCAATCCCCAGAATTCTCATGATCTTTTGCCGCGAGCATTGCTTCCCGGCTCTCAACCAATCCTAGCACACGCGCGGCCTTGCATCGGGCAACTCCACGGGGACCAACTAACCCACCGGGCACCGTTCGAACGCAAAAACATTGACTGATTCGAAGCCGCATCGAAGAATGGTGTCGATCCTCTCAGAGTGTGCAAAAACTGAGCCTATGACCAACAACGTTTCGAACGCACCCAACTCTGCGCATGCTGCCGGCTCCGCCGGCAGCCGCAACAAAGTCCGCAAAGCCGTCCTCCCTGCCGCGGGACTCGGCACGCGCTTCCTCCCCGCCACCAAGGCGCAGCCGAAAGAAATGCTCACCGTCGTCGACAAGCCGCAGATTCAATACGTCGCCGAAGAGTGCGTCGCTTCCGGAATCGAGCACATCATCATCGTTACCGGCAAAGGAAAAAATTCCATCGAAGACCATTTCGATTCAGCGCCCGCGCTGGAACGTTTTCTGGAAGAAAAAGGAAAACACGATCAAGCTGAGCTCGTTCGAAAGATCAGCAACATGGTACAGGTCAGTTACACTCGCCAGAAGGAACCCCTCGGGCTCGGCCACGCCGTGCTCGTCGCCCGCGATTTAGTTGGCGACGAACCGTTCGCGGTCTTGCTTGGCGATGTGCTGATCCCCGGCCCCAATCCCGCCACGAAACAACTCATCAACGTTTACGAAGCTACCGGCGTTGGCGCCATCGCCGTGGAAGAGGTTCCGAAAGACAGAACCAATCTCTACGGCATCGTGGATGGGGAACCCGCGCCGCAGCCCCCTTTCGGCGAACGCTTGCTGCGCATCCGCGACCTGGTGGAAAAACCGAAGCCGGAGAACGCCCCTTCGAATCTCGCCATCACCGGGCGCTACGTTTTGCCGCCGGAGATTTTCGATTGCCTGGCTCGCACGAAGCCCGGCGCGGGAAACGAAATTCAGCTCACCGATGCGCTGCGTATTCTCGCGCGCGAACAGGGCTTGTGGGCTTACATTTACGAGGGAATTTCCTACGACGCGGGCGACAAGCTCGGATTCCTGAAAGCCACCGTGGAAATCGCGCTTCAGAATCCTGAATTCGGCGCGGCGTTTCGCGGCTATTTGAAAACTCTCAAACTCTAGCGGCCGCTAAACGAATCGACCAGGAGAGATTCCTCGCCTTGCCCGGGATGACGGGCTGGCTGTTTTTTCCATTAACCCCTTCGGTTTATTTCTTTTTCGCGGGCTTCTTTTCTTTGCTGTCTTTCGCATCTTTGGAAGCTGTATCCTTGCTCTCCGATTCCTTGCTCGCGGATTCTTTTTCTTTGTTGCCTGCTTCTTTTGTTTCCGCGGCGGGCTTGTCGGCTTTGTCGCCGTCGGCGGCACTTGCCTTCTTTCCACCATAGTCCGTCACGTACCAGCCCGCGCCTTTGAATTGAATCGAGGGCGCGGTGATTACCGATTCGACTTTTCCGCCGCAGTGCGGGCATTTTTTCAGGTGCGGGCCGGAGACGTTTTCGATTTTTTCCGTGTTGCGGCCGCACTTCAAGCATTTGTACTCGTACAGGGGCACTGACGCTCCTCCCAAGTGGTGCTCAAAACTAAAAGTATAGCATTGCTCCCGCGCGCGAGCGCGAGTAGCGCTCGCTGAACGCGTGCTAGACTCGTGAGCATGAGCGCAAAGACTGCTCCTCCCAAACCGGTAGACGTGGTGAGTGCGGCAACCGGCGGGTGCCTCTATCTTGTCGGCA
>Ga0209648_10003682_pt1 | contig 12925 bp, 6 predicted proteins | sample GraSoi2013_115cm_FD_185830 | JGI IMG/M metagenome (GOLD analysis project Ga0209648, IMG submission 185830) | Grasslands soil microbial communities from the Angelo Coastal Reserve, California, USA - Sample 9_17_2013_115cm (SPAdes) (version 2) | ecosystem: Environmental > Terrestrial > Soil >...
CAATGGCAAAATCGTCATACTCTACCGCGCCCAAGACGCTTCCGGAACCTCCCGCCTCGGCTACGCCGAAAGCTTCGACGGCGTCCACTTCACTCGCAGTCCCCGGCCGGTGTTCTCCCCCGAAACCGACTACGAAAGAGACGGCGGCGTCGAAGACCCGCGCCTCCAGAAATTCGGCGACACGTATTACCTCACCTACACCGGATACAACAAGAAGGACGCGCAGCTTTGCCTTGCCACTTCGCGCGACTTAATTCACTGGGAACGTCAGGGGGTGATCCTTCCGGCGTACAAGGGAAACTGGAACGTCGGCTGGACCAAGTCCGGCGCCATCGTCCCTGCAAAAATCGACGGCAAATATTGGATGTATTGGCTCGGTACCGCCGCCGACAAGACCGACCAGATGGGTCTTTCCTACTCCGACGATCTGCTTCACTGGACCGAAGCGACAGACACGCCGGTCCTTCCGCGGCGCCCTGGCATGTTTGACTCGCGCGTCGTCGAGCCCGGACCGCCGCCAATCCTCACACCGCGCGGCATTGTGCTGATTTACAACGGCGCCGACGACCACCTCGTCTACCGCACCGCCGTTGCCATCTTCGATCGCAACGATCCCCGCAAACTCCTTTCCCGCTCCGACGCCCCCATCTTCGCCCCCGAAAAGGAATGGGAAAAAGTCGGCCAAGTCCCAAACGTCGTCTTCATCGAAGGCTTCTTTCAGCACCGCAATCGCTTCTTCTTTTACTACGGCGCGGCCGACAAATACATCGGCGTCGCGGAAGCTCGCGCAAGGTAAGAGAAACTCTGCCGGCGGCAAAAATTTCCAGAATCCTGCTATGCCGTGAGCGATGTCTGTGGGGAGGCTATTTCGCAATTTTGGCGATGAACGCGGAATACGGCTCCATCGGCAACTCGTCAGTCATGCCCGCCATCGGTTTATGAAAGCTCGTCAACAGGACGCTCAGCCTCGGTGAAGTGAAACCGAGCGGCGACAAATCAAATCGCACTTTCTGTTCTGTGGCAGACATATTCAGTACGACGAGAATCGCTTCGTCTTTGTATCGGCGAACGTATGTAAGCACGTGGGGATCATGTTCATTCAAGGAAACGTGGTTTCCATCGAGCAGCGCCGATTCTTTGTGCCGAAGCGCGAGTAGTTGCCGGTAGAAACTCAGCACGGAATTGCTGTCTTTTTGTTCCGAGGCGACATTGTGAGTCTTGTAGCTCGCTGGAACCGGCAGCCAGGGCTTCGTTTCGCTGAAGCCCGCGTTGACGCTGTCGTTCCATTGCATGGGTGTGCGCTCGCCATCCCGGCCTTTTTCCAGCGGCCAGCCGAGTTTGCCGATGGGGTCTTGGACCTCGTCTTTGCTCTTCGGATCGTTGTTCTCAATCCCGATTTCTTCGCCGTAATACATGACGACCGTGCCACGCAAGGTGAGATAAAGCGCCGCCATCATTTTGGCGATGTCGTCGTTATGCGCTCCGTCAGCGTAACGCGTGTAGGAACGAACGATGTCGTGATTGGTGATCACGTATACCGGCCAATGACCGGCAGCGTCCACAGCGGCGATGTGCTTGCGGTATTGATCCGCGGAGAGACCCTTGAATTCCGTCATCATCAGGTCCATGGGCAGTTGCAGCTCGTCCTCGTGCTCGCCGTAATAATCCTTGAGCTCCGAAACATTAGTGGTCCACGTTTCACCGATCAGCACGGATCCATATTCGTTGGCCACACTGCGCAGTTTGCGCATCACTTCATGTACCTCCGGAAGTTTCTTGTTGTACTTCTCGTTCATGTTCGGCCGGCCAAATTTGTCCGTTCCCGGAAGAACGGGATTGTCGGTCAGGGTCGGATCTTCAAAGAGCGTATCTACGGCATCGAGACGAAAGCCGGCAACGCCACGCTTGTACCAGAACCGCGTTACGTCCAGCATCGCCTTTTCCACCGCGGGATTCCGCCAGTTCAAGTCCGGCTGCTCGGGATAAAAGTAGTGGTAATAATACTGATTCGTCTTCGAGTCGAACTTCCACGCGGACAGGCCAAACGTGGAAAGCCAATTGTTTGGCGGCTGGCTGGGTCCCTTGCCGTCTCGCCATATATACCAATCGCGGTGCTCCGACGTGCGGGAAGATTTTGAATCCAGAAACCATTTGTGCTGGTCCGAAGTATGATTTACGACAAAATCCAGAATGACCCGAATGTTGCGCCGCTTCGCTTCGCTCACCAGGCGGTCAAAATCCTTCATCGTTCCGTACATCGGGTCAATCGCCTCGTAGTCGGAGACGTCGTATCCGAAATCCACTTGCGGGGAGGGAAAGCACGGCGTGATCCAGATGGCATCGATCCCGAGATCCTTCAGATAATCCAGTTTCGACGCGATGCCGTTGAGGTCGCCGATGCCGTCGTTGTTGCTGTCCGCAAAACTTCGCGGGTAGATTTCGTAGAACACCGCGTGTTGCCACCACGGATGGCCTTCGGCGTCGACGGATTTTTGCTGGGGATATGCGCCAGGCGCGGCGGCGTAAAAGCAAAAAACCAGGGCGGTCCTAGCAATCCATTTCCTGAACATGGGAATTGCCTCCCTCTCCCCTCGGGGGAAATCATCTTACTCCGGTCTTAGCAGATGTCGCGCTAACTTGGCTGCGTTCTTTGTGCCGGGACAGTCCATTTGCGTGAAACGGCGCCTTGCTAAGGCTCGCGCATGGCAGAATTCGCCGGAGCGCCGGAGCCTTCTCTCAACTTGTGAATGGAGTCCACCGACAGGTTTTCAAAGCGTTCGAGCAAGCCGCTGGGCCAGCGGACCTGGACCGAGTCGATCTTGGCTGCGGACCCGAGGCCGAAATGGACGCGCATGTCGTTATTGGAGATGTAGCTCGAGCCGCTGCGGACTTCGTCGACAAAAGTGCGCGTGCCGGCTTTCACGGTGATTTTCGCGCCGATGCCGTCGCGATTGGACTTGCTGCCAACGGTGTGAAACGCAATCCAATGATTGCCATTGTGAACGTCGTTCACCAGCAGCATCGGCGGAGCGTTCATGTTGCTGATTACCGCGGACATGCGGCCGTCGTTCCACAAGTCGCCGGCTGCCAGCCCGCGCGCGGAACTCACCGCCGTAATCCCCGGCCCGGCATTGGCGGAAATATCGGTGAACGTTCCGTTGCCGTTGTTATGATACAGAATCTTCGGCTCTTTGAAATTGCTCCCCAGGTGCTGGCTGTCCACTTCGGGATAAACATGGCCATTGACGAGCAGCAGATCGGGCCAGCCGTCGTTGTCCACATCGACGAAGGTCACGCCCCAGCCGAGATACTGCGTGTTCAAGCCGAATCCCGCAGGAAAAGTTTTGTCGTCAAACGTGCCGTCGCCATTGTTGCGGTAAAGCGTGGAGGTATCGTCTGAAAAATTTGTTTTGAAAAGATCCAGCTTGCCGTCGCCGTCATAGTCGCCAACCGTGGAACCCATGCCAGCTTGCTCGCGGCCGTCATCGTTGAAAGCGGCGCCCGCAACAACGGCGACATCGGTGAACGTGCCGTCGCGATTGTTGTGATAGAGGATGCTGGCGGTGCTGTCGCAGGCCACGTAAATGTCGGGCCAGCCGTCGTCGTCATAGTCGAACGTGGAAACGCTGAAAGAATAATGGCCGTTGGTCTGATCGATGTGCGCTTTCGACGTAACGTCTTCAAATACGCCGTTGCCGAGATTGTGATAAAGAATATTTCTTGCCCCCGGCAAGCCGCGCGGGCCGCACATCACGGGAACACCTTTCCACATGCAGGAAGGCCGCTCGCCCGGCGCGAGCGCAGTGGCGGAATCATAATCGACATAGTTCGCGACAAATAAATCAAGCTTGCCGTCGAGGTCGTAATCAACGAACGCGCAACCCGTGCCCCAAGCTTTGCCGGTGCCCGCGACATGCGCCTTTTCGCTGGCGTCGGTGAACGTGCCGTCTCCATTGTTGTGGTAGAGAACGTTTTTGCCGTAATAGGTAACGTAAAGATCTTCGAAGCCATCGTTGTCGTAATCGCCGACGCACACGCCCTGTCCCCAGCCGGTGTGAGTCAGGCCGGCTTTTTCGGTAACATCGGTGAACGTGCCGTCATGGTTGTTGCGGTAGAGGTGGCTCGTCGGTGCACTGCTCTTCGGCAAGGCTTCCAGCGTCGTGCCGTTTACGACGAAAATGTCGGGCCAGCCATCATTGTCGTAATCGAAAATGGCGACGCCGGTTCCCGTCGTTTCGATGATGTATTTTTTCGTCTTTTCTCCACCGAAAACGACTGGCGTGGTGAGGCCGGCTTTTTGCGCCACGTCGGTGAAATGCACGATCGGCCTGGCGTTTGCTTTCTCGGACTTTCCAGTGCGAACACTCGGCGTGCTTGTGGATTGCACGGAAAGCCAAGCGCCAAGCCCAAGGAAGCAGAGAAACCGGAGAGAAGAAAAATGGAGAGTCATCAAACTCCAATGATAGCAAGGTCTGGTCCTAGGCAGCTCAACCTGAGGGAGGATTCGCCCAAACCGCTTGTGGAGAGGCGCGCGGATGTGAACATGCTAGTATTTTTGAGAACGCGCTGCAGGCATCTTTCGAATGGAATTGATTCTCGCTCATCGCCGGACGCTTTTCCTTCAACTGCGTGCTGCGGTGCTGTTTCTCTTGTGCGCCGCCGCGACGATGCGCGCTGCGCAATCCGCGGGTTCTGCGAAGACGGAGGCAGCTTCGCGGGCGAGCGCCACTTACCAGCTAGGTATGTCGGCGCTACAGAAGGGCGATCTGGTTTCTGCTCGCGCGGATTTTGAGAAAGTTGTGCGGCTCGCGCCGAACAGTCCAGAGGGGCACAACTCTCTCGGCTGGGTCTTGCTCGCGCAGGGCGAGATCGATTCAGCGATCGTTCATTTCCAGACTGCGGTGAAACTGAATCCCGATTTTGCGCTGGCGCACATGAATTTCTCCAGCGCGCTAGTTCGAAAAGGAGACGTGAGTGCCGCGCTCCAGGAGGCGAAGGAGGCGGTGCGGCTGGCCCCGAACGATTCCGAGACTAATCACATTTTGGCACGGGCACTCGATTTTTCAGGAGATCTCGACGGCGCCATCGGCGAATTTCGGCGTGCGATCGAGCTTGAGCCGCAAAGACCGGAATTGCACGACGATCTCGGATCAGTGCTGGTACAAAAGTCTGACGCTCAAGGCGCGCACGCGGAGTTTTCTGAGGCGCTGCGGCTGCAGCCTGATTTCGCTCAAGCGCATTTTCATCTGGGCGTTTTGCGTTACCAGGAAAAATCCATCGAAGAAGCGGCGCAACACCTGCAAACTGCAGTACAACTGAATCCCGCGGACCCAGGCGCTCACTATTATCTTGGGCAAGTTCTGAAGGCCAAGGGAGAGCCGGATGCGGCGATCCGCCAGCTACAAGCCTGCGTTGCATCGAAACCAGATTATCCCGACGCGCAAAACAGCCTGGGCCTTCTGCTCCAGCACAGCGGCGATGTGGAGCAAGCCATCAAGGCATTTCGACAAGCCGTGAAATTGCAACCGGAAAATCCGGACGCACACAATAATCTGGGGCTGGCCTTCTTGCAGACAGGCGATGGCAGCGGGGCAATCGCCGAGTTCCAGACGGCAGTCCGTTTGCGGCCCGACGACAGCGGATATAAAGGGAACCTTGGAGCGGCGTATTTGCAAGTGGCGGACTTCGACGCGGCCATTTCTGAATTCGAAGGGGCGCTTAAGCTTTCCCCGCAGGATGCAACCCTGCACTACGATCTTGGGCTGGCGCTGAAGTTAAAAGACAAACTGCCGGAGGCCATGGCCGAACTGCGCAAAGCGGCGGAATTGGATCCCGGGCAAGCGGATGTGCACTACACGCTGGGAGTGACGCTTTGGCAGCAGGGCGAGTTTGCCGCATCCGCAGAGGAACTCCGCGCAGCAATTCATGCCAAGCCGGACTATGCCGAGGCTTATTACACGCTGGGAACGGTGCTAAAGCAGAAGGGCGAGCTCCGGGATTCGGCGGCTGCTCTGCGGGAAGCCATCCGGCTGCAGCCGGATTTTGCAGGCGCACACACGACTTTGGGAACCGTATTGCGCCAACTCGGCGACGCGGAGGGCGCCGCAGCGGAAAGCCGCGCCGGAATGGAAATCGTAAAACAGAAGACGAGCGAACAGGCTGCGCTCTTCGCCACAAATTCAGGGCGCCGGCTTCTCAACGCGGGGGACCTCGAGGGCGCCATTTCGCAATTCCGCTCGGCGATCCATTCCGCGCCTAACTACGCGGCCGCGCACTTCGAACTGGGAATGGCTTTGCGCCAGCAGGGCAAAACCGCGGAGGCGCAAGAAGAATTTCGAAAGGCCGCAACTCTCGATCCTCGCTTGGCGCTTCCGGGGTCTCACAAGAAATAGCGAAACTGAAGATGCGAAATGTTTGGGATGAGGAGCTTCGCTCGCAGGTGAAATGGTTCATTCGAATGAGGCTATGGAGGACCCTTGCGCAGCGCCACAAGTTCGGTCCCCACGGGCACGCCCTTGGCGACTTTCACGCGAATCACCGCTTCGAACGGTTTCAGTTCACCGGAGTTGGAAACGGACAGCCGCAACAGGAGTTGTTCAAGGGAGTCTTGCTGGCAGACATACTCGACGGCGGCTTGGGTGCCGATGGTGGTGGCGCCTGCCAGAATCAATACGGAATATGCAGGGTTCAATCCTCGCTTTAGCGCGACGACTGAATAGTCTTCCGTCAGGGTCTCGTCCGGCGGAGACGGAAGAAACTCTTTCGGTTCGCCCGATTCCGGATGAAAATTGATGATCTCCATGGTGCCCGTGCGGGGCCCGGAAATGATCTGTTTGAAGGCGAATTCCTGAGTGGTAGGCAGCTCCAAGAGGGTCAGATTTTCCGAAGGCGAGCCAATGAAGATGAGATCGTTGTTCTTGGCGTCATCCAGAGAAAACAAGCTGCCGCGCTTGACACGGATTTGCTGATGAAGTTTGCCGAAGACGCCATCCAGGGCGTGCACGGCCAAGACTTCGCCGACTCCCGTGTAGTGATCCAAGATCACCGCGCCGGAATCCTTGGCGCGGTTGTAGTAGCGCATGCCAACGTAGGGCCGGCCGACAAAGGCGGCGTTGCTGAAGATCACCCAAGGTTCCTGGGGGCCAGTGAGAAAGCTTTTCCAAAAAACCCGAAAAGCAACCGGCAGATCAGAGCTCTCGCCGGTCAACCGAGCTTCCGCGGTTTTTCGCGTCAAGAATCGGTCCGTGGCGACAGCGACAGCGGCGGCGAGGAAGACGGACAGCACCATGATCGCGACGAACCACTTGCGAGAGGGCTGACCCAGATCCGGCAGAGCATCTGACGTGTCATGGGCTGACGCCGCGTGCTCGCGCCCCGTGCCCGGGGGACGCTGATGAAATGTCAAGGCGTAGTTACCCTTGGGCATTTCCACCAAGATCGAATCCTCAGCGCCCTCAGAGCCATAATACTCAGCCAGTTTAGTACGCAGGCGGCCGGCTTGGACCCGTACCATCGAGTCCACATGCGGGTCGAAGTCCTGCTGGCGCCCGAAGACTTCGGTCGCAATTTGGTACTCCTTTGGGGAGCTACCAGAATGCTCCAAGGAATGATTTGCGAGGTAGCGCAGCAGTTTGCAAAGGGATTCGGAGCCATGGAGAGTATGGCTGCCGAGGAGTTTTTCGATTTGTCCGAGGAATAGAGCTCTTTCTGTCACGGGGACCACCGAGGGGGCATTGTAACACCAAGGTAACGCGCTCCGCATCTCTTTGCGAGATCACAGCTTATGCCGCGTAACCGTATCAGACTCCTAGAGACTATCCAGGTCACTCAAAAAACTGATAGAAGCCATCATAAATATGCGTCGCTCCTAGTTTGGGTGCTGGTCTCTCTTATGGAAGGGAGATCACGGGGAAGTATTGTGCGGTGGCGGCGAAGCGTCAAGAGTGCGAGGAGTTTGGGGGCTGTTCGCTACAAACGGGCCGGATGGACCGGCTGTCGTCGATTCCATTTTCATTTTGAAGACACCAGAGGCGCGGGGCGCACTTGGCATGAGGGCCCGTAGCTGTTGTACTCAGCTAACGGACGCTAGGGATTATTTAGACCGTGATCGGTTCTATTCCAAGAGTTAAGGGTGTTCAGGAGGGGTGGAATGAGAAAGCAAGCGATTCTAGGGTTGGTTCTGGTTTTTTGTCTCACGCTTGGGTTCGGCGCAAGCACGTCTCTAGGCCAAGCCGTGTATGGGAACCTTGTTGGAGCCGTGACGGACCCACAGGGGAACGCGGTGGCAGGGGCCAAAGTCACTGTGACGAACATCGCTAAAGGCACGACGGAAGAAACGGCCACGAACGAGAGCGGGAATTACTCTGTCACGCATTTGATCCCGGATAGTTACAAAATCAAAGTTGAGGCACCCGGATTCAAGGGCTACGACATTGCGAGTGTTCGCGTGGACGCGGACACTACTGTCCGTGCGGATGCGACGCTGCAGGTCGGCGCGGTAACTCAGACGATTGAAGTTACGGGAGATATTCCACAGCTACAGAGTGACAGGGCCGACGTGGCGACAATCTTCTCAGACCAGCAGGTTGAGAGCATCCCGATTTTCAACCGGAATTTCACTACACTTCAATTGTTGGCGCCGGGCGCGCAACTCCAAGGCTGGGGGCACGCTGCCAGCGAGAACCCCCAGGCCTCTCGGCAAATATTGACGAACGGCCAGCATTTCGCGGGAACCGGCTTTGAACTAGACGGGACGGACAACCAGGATCCAATCCTGGGAATCATCGTGATCAACCCGAACCTCGAGTCGATCAACGAAGTCAAGGTTACTACACAGGATTACGACGCCGAATTCGGAAAGGCCATTGGGTCCATCGTAACTTCCCAAACCAAGTCCGGCACCAACGAACTGCACGGGTCGGCGTTCGATTTCGAACGTTCCAATTCCAATTTTGCCCGCGACCCCTTCGCTCAGGCCACCACTGGCGTACCGAGCGGAAATTGGAACCAGTTTGGTGGCACCTTGGGCGCTCCGATCATTAAGAATAAACTTTTTATCTTCGGAGATTACCAAGGCCAGCGGGCTCACGTGGGAGGGACGGCGCGTGATCGTGTCCCTACCGCTTTAGAACGGGGCGGCAATCTGAGCGATTTGGGTAGAAACATCTACGATCCCTACCAGACATCGGACCCGGCGCACTGCAACTTAGTGCTAACGGGCGGACAACCCACTCCCGTTGGGATTGCGAACCGCACCCAGTTCCCAGGCAATATAATTCCAGCCTGCCGCTTGTCGCCACAGGCACAGAATCTCCTCAAGCTGATTCCGGTAGGGGCCACACTTGCCGATCCAACGGCGAACAATTTTGCCGGTTCGGGCAGCAACGTTTTGAACGCTGACAATTTCGACGTGCGGTCCGACTACGTGCTCAACTCGAAGACGCAGGTTTTCGGACGGTATAGCTACCAGAAATTCCTTCGCTCGGGACCGGGCTTGTTTGGTGCAGTCGCTGGCGGCGCAGCGCTTCCGGCTGACTCGGGGGGGCAATTTGCCGGGAGTTCCCACGTCAAGAACCAAAGCCTCGCCACCGGCTTTGATTACACTTTTAGCCCTACCTTGCTAACCGACTTCCGGTTCGGATATATGCGCTACAATGTCGCCGTAGCCCCCGGAGGAGTAGGCACCACGCCAGCGAAAGACGCGGGTATCCCGGGATTGAACATTGATCCGCTATATTCCTCTGGAATGCCATTTTTCACAGTCAAGGGTGCAGGAGGTGCACCGGACTTCAATTTCGGATACTCCCTCGGTGCGAATCAGTGCAACTGCCCTCTTACGGAACAAGAGCACCAGTACCAGTTCGTGAATAACTGGACCAAAATCCGCGGAAACCACACCTTTAAATTTGGAGCGGATATCCGACGTGCGTACAATCTGCGCATCCCCAGCGACAAGCATCGCGCCGGTGAACTTTCGTTCTCCGGAGACCAAACTCAGGGTCCGGGCGGGGTTGGGGGAGCGGGTTTGGCGGCCTTTCTTCTGGGTGACGTAACCTTCTTTGAGCGCTACGTGAGCGTCTCAACCGATGCTACCGAGACTCAGCCGCGCTTTTTCTTCTTTGGGCAGGACACTTGGCGAGTCACAAACAAGCTGAGTGTAAACCTGGGACTCCGGTGGGAAATCTATAGGCCTGAGTCCGTGGCTGGCATGGGCAAGGGTGGTTGGGTTGATGCGGGCACTGGCGAGGTTCGCATCGCCGGCACGCAAGGCGTAGACCTGCGAGGGAATACCAGCACCAGCTACAAACACTTCGCACCTCGTTTGGGTGTCGCTTACCAATGGAACCCGAAGACAGTGGTCCGGCTGGGCTACGGCCGCAGCTATGACATCGGCGTTTTCGGGTCTATCTTCGGCCACGCCGTTACACAAAACGTGCCAGTCCTGGCGAGCCAGCAGACAAATACCACTAACGGGCAGGACTTCAACACTGCCTTTTTCCTCACGAACGGGCCCGTCACGGCGAATCCAGCCACAGCGCTGGGCGGGACTCTGGCGACGAGCAACTGCAACGCGATTACTGACCCGAGTGGTGTTGTCGGTGGTGTCTTTACTCCCGACAAAGCACAGTGCGTTGGCGTCAACGGCCGGCCACTCTTGCCGGATGGCCTCAACGCCTTTGTGCGCCCCTTCAATAACAGGCTGCCGAGTGTGGATGCCTGGAACGCCACGGTACAGCGACAGGTCACATCAACAATCACCGCGACTGTTGCTTATGTGGGCAATAAAGGGACGCATACTATCGGCGGCGGTCCAGACTATCCGTTCAACAATGCGAAGTTAGCGGGCTACAATCCTGCTCTCACCGGCGCTGCTGCAACTCTGGCGCAGAATCAGCGCAGACCGTTTTACTCCCGGTATGGCTGGACGCAGGGCTTCCGTTACTTCGGAAACGACTTCAACAACAAATACAACGCGCTGCAGCTGACAGTGGAGAAGCGCTTTGCGTCCGGGCTGTCCTTCAATGGGAACTACACCTGGCAGCATGCCCGAGCAGACCTCGATGGGGGAACGGCAGGCTATGATAAGAGTGTAAACTACGGTCCGAACGACAACTATCGCAATCACGTGTTCATCTTTACCCAAGTCTACCAGTTGCCGTTTGGCCATGGAAAGAAGTACGCCGGAGACATCGGCAAGGCGGCTGATTTGCTCATCGGGGGTTGGGAATTGAATGGCACGACGAATTTTTCGAGTGGGTTGCCCTTCACGCCCGGCCTCAACTCCTGCCATGCGTCCAGCGACACAGGGCCCTGCCGACCGAACCTTGTTGGCTCAGTCAAGGCCGGTACTCGCTCTGGGCATCCAGACGTGCCCGGGTACTGGTTCCAAACCACGAACGGAGTTTCGCTTGCGGCGGCCGGGCAGTCTAGCGGGTCTTGGGCTCAGCCCGCAGTGGATACCTTCGGAAACGTTGGACGCAACTCTTTGCGTGGACCGAAGTACTTCGATTCGGACCTAGCCTTGTTCAAGAACTTCAGCATCACAGAAAAGGCGAAGGCTCAATTCCAATTCCAATTCTACAATGTGTTTAACCACGTGAACCTCGCGAATCCAGACGGATGCGTGGACTGTCTGAGTAACGGAGTTAACACCGGTGGCAAGATTACCGGTATTGCCGCCAACTCCCAACTGCGCTCGTTGACATACGGGTTCAAACTCAGTTTCTAACTGCAACGACCACCCCAATACAAAACGGGGAGCCCTCACAGGCTCCCCGTTTTTTTGTGTCACACTTCCACTAGCCTGGTTTGGGGATTCTTCGTATGAGATGCTTCAGGTATTCTCTCATTTTATTTGCACCAGGCTCGCTGATATCTGTGAGCCTTGCCGCTCCTAAAGTTCCTACAGCGCTGGGGCAAACACAAGAGATTGAAGCTCCTAGGCCCAAACAGGCGATTTCCCCGGATTCTACCTTTGCCGACGCCCGCGGCCTCTCGAAACAGGGCAAACTCGACGAAGCGATTGCGAAGCTCGAGGCATTGGCGCTGCAAGAGCGAGCCATGAAGGGGCTTGCTCACGAGCTGGGAGTTACTTACTACAAGAAGAGCGACTATCTGAAGGCGGTGGCAAGCTTCAAGAAGGCGCTGGAAGAGGATTCTGGCGATAACGAAGCGGTGCAACTGATGGGGCTGTCGTATTACCTCGCCGGGCGGCCTGCGGAGGCCATAGCGCCTCTGGAAAAGGTGCAGACGTGGTATCCCAGCGCGAATGTCGACGCCGCGTACATTCTCGGCGTCTGCTACATACAGACCAAGGACTATCCAAACGCGCGCAAGGCTTTCGCAAAGATGTTTGCCGTGCCAGCCGATTCCGCGGCCAGCTATTTGTTTACGGCGCGAATGTTGCTGCGGCAGGATTTTGGACCCGTTGCGGAGGAATACGCAAAAAAGGCGGTGGAATTGGATCCCAAGCTTCCTCTGGCACATTCGCTGCTCGGAGAGCTGTACCTCTACAAGTCCCGCCTCCCGGAAGCCATCGAGCAATTTCAGAAAGAGCTGGAGCTGAATCCCGGGGAAGCCGCGGTGTACTACAGGCTGGCGGATGCCTATAGCCGATTGCAGAAGTACGAGGAGGCGGAAAGACTCCTGCAGCGGTCCATCTGGCTGGATGCTACTTCCACGGGGCCGTACATTCTGATGGGGAAGGTCTTGGAGAAAAAGGGCGAGACCGCGCTTGCCGTTCGCGCCTTACAGCGCGCCATCGCCATGGATCCCAATAACCCCATGCCCCACCATTTGCTCGGGCAGACCTATCGCGAAATGGGCCGGACGGAAGAGGCGGAGCGCGAACTCAAATTGTCGGAGCAATTGCAGATTCACGAAAACGCCAAACCTTGAGCAGGGCGGTTGAGGCGTCGCATAAACA
>Ga0209648_10003684_pt1 | contig 12921 bp, 10 predicted proteins | sample GraSoi2013_115cm_FD_185830 | JGI IMG/M metagenome (GOLD analysis project Ga0209648, IMG submission 185830) | Grasslands soil microbial communities from the Angelo Coastal Reserve, California, USA - Sample 9_17_2013_115cm (SPAdes) (version 2) | ecosystem: Environmental > Terrestrial > Soil >...
GTCATGATCGGTTCGAGCAGCGTCGGCTTGGCAACTTCCATCGCCTTGCGGAAGGCGATGCGGCCCGCCATTTGGAACGAGAGGTCGTTCGAATCCACGTCGTGGTAGGAGCCGTCGTAGAGGATCGCGCGAAAGTTCACCACAGGATAGCCAGCCAGGTAGCCGCGGGTGGCGGCGTCTTTGATTCCCTTTTCGACGGCGGGAATAAAATTGCGCGGGATGGCGCCGCCGAAGATATCGTTGACGAACTCGAATTCAACTTCGGAGTTGCGCGGAAGCGGCTCCATTTTTATTTTGCAATCGCCGTACTGGCCGTGGCCGCCGGTTTGCTTCTTGTGGCGTCCCTGCACATCAGCTTTGCCGCGAATCGTCTCGCGATACGGCACCTTGGGCGCCTTCAGCACCACTTCGGCGTGGTAACGCTTTTTCATCTTCGAGACCACGACTTCGATGTGCTGCTGCCCGGTGCCCGCGATAAGAAATTCTTTGGTCTGCGGGTCGCGGAAGAAGCGCAACATGGCGTCTTCTTCCATCAACTTGTGGAGGCCGACGCCGAGCTTGTCTTCGTCAGCGCGGCTCTTCGGCTCGATGGCAAATGTGATTGCCGGTTCGGGCAGCTGTACCATTGGATAGCGGATCGGCGATGACTTATCGCCCAGAGTGTCGCCGGTGAGAGTTTCTCTGAGCTTCGCGACCCCGCCGATATCGCCGGCATGCACCTCCGGAACTGGAATCATTTGCTTGCCCTGGACTACGGAAATGTGGGCGAATTTTTCCTGGATATTTCGATTGTAGTTTTGCAGCGATGCGTCGTTCTTCAGCACGCCGGAGAACACCTTGAAGTAGGAAATGCGGCCCGCGAAGGCGTCTGACATGGTTTTGAAGACGAATACGGAAGCCGGCTCGTTATCGGTGCCTTTGCGGACGGGTGGCTCGCCGTTGCCGCCGACGGGCTGGCCGGCGATGGCGTGATGTTCGCTGGCGGCAGGTGTGTAGTCCACAATGAAGTCCATCAGCTCGTCGACACCGATGTTTCCGAGGCCGGAGGTGAAGAGCACGGGGAAGAGCTTATCTTCACGAATTGCCTCGTGCAGCGCCGGGACTAGATCCTCTTCGGGAATTGTGCCCTTCTCGAAGAATTCTTCCATCAACTCGTCTTTGCCCTCGGCGATCAGCTCGACAAGCCGCTCGTGGGCTTCCTGGGCGACGCCGGCCATGTCGGCGGGAATCGGGCCTTCCTTGCCCTTGCCGTTTCCGCCCATGTCATAGGTGTAGGCCTTCATGCGGACGAGATCAACAATGCCCTTGAGACTTTTCTCGCTGCCGATGGGGAGCTGCAGCGGGGTGACGGCACGGCCGAAGGCGTTCGTGAGCGATTCGAGAACACGGTTGGCGTCGGCGCGCTCGCGGTCCATACGGTTGACGACGATCATTCGCGGCAGGTCGATCTCATTGCAGTATCCCCAGACGCGCTGAGTCACAACCTCGACGCCGGCGACGCCGTCCACAACGACGAGCGCGGCGTCCACCACGGGCAGCACCATCTTGGCCTCGTGGACGAACATGTTGAAGCCGGGAGCGTCGAGCAGATTGATCTTAACCTTCGCATCCGTCTTGCCCCACTCGACAAAAGCGAGGCCGGTGCCAATCGACATCTTGCGGGCGATCTCTTCTTCGTCGTAGTCGGTGGTGGCGGAGCCGTCGTCCACGCGTCCGAAGCGCGGCGTGGCGCCGGCGGTATAGAGCATGGCGGACACCAGGGTAGTTTTGCCGGCATGCCCGTGTCCGATAAGGGCAAGATTGCGGAGATTGGCTCCTTCGTACACTTTCACGGGTTGTCTCCTTCCGCAGGCTTACGGGAAGGGTGATACGGCCCGGAATGAGGATGAGTACAGGGTACAGGCCAGCCCAACAACGCCTGCGAAACTTTTGATGCTAACACAGGGGATGGGGAGGCTCAAAGGAAGGGTTGGACCCTTCTTTGGCCCCTACTTTGCATTCACGAATTTCGCCAGCGGGATGACCTCGACTTTCTTGGCCAGCGAATATGTCTTGTCGCCGGGATATAAAACACACAGCCGGTCGAGTTTAAGATCCGTGAGAGCAACCCGCATTGACGTGGTGAGCACCGGCGCATCGGCTCGCTTGCACTCGACGCCGATACGACGGCCCTCCTTGAACAAAAATAGATCAAGCTCCGCTCCGTTGTGCGTGGCCCAGTAGTAAGCCTCGTCGGGCCCAAAGGATTTAAGCACCTCCTCCACGGCATAACCCTCCCACGAAGCGCCCACCTTCGGGTGAAACTCAAGGTCGCGCTGGTTGGCAATCCCGAGCAGTGCGTGCAGAAGACCACTGTCGCGGACATACACCTTAGGCGCCTTCACCTGCCGCTTGCCGAGATTCTCAAACCATGGCGGTAACTGCCGGAGCATGAAGACATCGGCCATCAAGTCGAGATAGCGACGCACGGTCGGCTCACTCACGCTCAATGCGCGAGCCAGCTCAGCGGCGTTCCAAACTTGGCCGTGGTAGTGGGCGATCATGTTCCAGAAACGCCGCAACGCCAGCGCCGGAATCGTGACGCCCAGTTGCGGCAGGTCGCGCTCAAGAAAAGTTTGCAGAAACTGGCGCCGCCATGCCAGCGAGTCTGCCTCGGTTCGCGGCGTGTAAGCGAGCGGAAACCCGCCGCGCAGCCAGTGACGGCCTTGGAAGGCGGCACCCAGGTCGGAAAGCCGAAAACCCTCCAGGGGAACAGTCTCGATACGGCCGGCGAGCGACTCCGAAGACTGCCGGAGCAGATCTGGCGAGGCGCTGCCGAGAACGAGAAAGCGCGCGGGGAGCGGTCTGCGGTCGGCCAGAACACGCAGCAGGGGAAATAGGTCCGGGCGGCGCTGGATCTCGTCAATCACCACTAACTTCTTCAGTGGACGCAGAGCCGTGTCCGGCTCGGTCAGCCGGGCGAGGCTGCGGGGATCCTCCAAATCGAAGTAGTTGAGCGAATCGGGTGCGACAAACTCGCGGGCGAGGGTGGTCTTTCCGCACTGGCGCGGTCCCAGAAGGGCAACGACGCGGCTGCGCCGCAAAGCGGTGCGCACCAGCACAATGTCAGCCATGCGAACAATCATGGTGACAATTGTATACCATGAAAATCGAACGGTAGATGTTAGATTTTCATGGTAGCTCGGTTCCTGCCATCAAAGAGCGCGCCATGCGGAGGGCGTCAGATTATAAAGAGGCGCTCTTCTCCCCAATCAGCTTCTTAATCTTCTCCACAAATTTCGTCGTGCCCATGTCTTCCGTCTTATCTTTCCCGCGCGTGCGGACGTTTACCTTGTTGGCCTCGGATTCTTTGTCGCCAACCACCAGCAAAAACGGAACCTTCTGCATCGCATGCTCGCGGATTTTCGCATTCATCTTTTCGTTGCGGGAATCGACTTCCACGCGCACGCCCGCCGCCCGCAGTTGCGACGCGACTTTTTCCGCGTACTCCGAATGGCGCTCGGCGATTGGAATCATCGCCACTTGCACGGGCGAGAGCCACACCGGGAACGCTCCGGCGTAGTGCTCGATCAGCACGCCGAAGAAGCGTTCGATCGATCCGTAGAGCGCGCGGTGGACCATTAAGGGCTGCTTGCGGCTGCCGTCTTCGGCAACATATTCGAGTTGGAAGCGCTGCGGCAGGTTGAAGTCGAATTGCACGGTACAGAGCTGCCAGGGACGGCCGATGGCGTCGACGAGCTTGATGTCAATCTTCGGGCCATAGAAAGCTGCTTCACCGGGCATCACCTTGTACGGGATGTTCAGCTTCTTCAGCGCACTCTCCAGCGAGTGGTTGGCGAGGTTCCATTGATCCTCACTGCCGAGGAAACTCTTCTTGTCCTTCGGATCCCAGGTGGAAAGCTCGGTTTCGAATTGGTCGAAGCCGAAGGCCTTCAGTACGGCGAGCGCGAACTCCAGGCATCCGACAATTTCGTTTTCAATTTGGTCGGGCGTACAGAAGATGTGCGCGTCGTCCTGGGTGAAGCCGCGGACGCGCAGCAGGCCGTGCATCACACCCGAACGCTCGTAGCGATAGACCGTGCCGAGCTCGCCCAGCCGCACCGGCAGATCGCGATACGACTTCAGCGAATCCCGGTAGATCAAAATGTGGCCGGGGCAGTTCATGGGCTTGAGGCGATATTCGGCGTCGTCGAGCTCCATGGCGTCGAACATGTTCTGCGAGTAGTAGCCTTCGTGGCCCGAGGTGTGGAACAACTGGCGGCGCGCGACGTGCGGCGTGACGACGAGCGAGTAACCGCGGCGCAAGTACTCTTCGCGCATCCAGTCTTCCATCTCTTTGCGGATGATGCCGCCCTTCGGATGCCAGAAGATCAGCCCCGGTCCGGCGAGTTCCTGGATCGAGAAAAGGTCGAGCTGTTTGCCGAGAACACGATGGTCGCGCTTCTTCGCTTCCTCGATGCCGTTCAGGTAGGCGTCGAGATCCTTCTTCGAAAAAAACGACGTGCCGTAGATGCGCTGCAGTTGCGGATTCTTTTCGTCACCCAGCCAGTAGGCGCCGGCAATGTTGAGCAGCTTGAAGGCCTTGATCTTTCCGGTCGAAGGCAGGTGGGGACCGCGGCAGAAATCCTGGAACTTGCCGGTCTTGTAAATCGAAATCTTCTCATCGGGCTTGGTGAACTGCTCGATGAAGTGGCACTTCATGAAGTCGCCTTCGCCCTTGTATTTCTCCAGACCTTCCTTGCGCGGCAGAAACTCGCGCGCGAAGGGCAGGTTTTGCTGGACAACCTCCTGCATTTTCTTCTCGATCCTTTCAAGATCGTCGGACGTGAACGGAGTCGGACGGTAGAAGTCGTAGAAGAATCCGTTCTCCGTCGCGGGACCATGCCCAAGCTTGGTCTCGGGAAAGAGCTCAAGCACAGCCGCGGCGAGCAGATGCGCCGAGGAATGCCGATAGACTTCGAGCGCCTCGGGGTCCTTCTCGGTAAGGATGCGCAGGTCGGTGTCTTTCTCCAGCGGGCGGGTGAGGTCGATCAGATCGCCATTCATTTTGGCGGCGAGTGCGGCATCGGCCAGACGCGGGCTGATGGACTTGGCAACATCGAGCGCAGTGCTGCCCTTCGGGACTTCCTTGGTGCTGCCGTCGGGAAGCTTAACGTGAATGCTGTCAGACATGGATGATATGGATAGGCCCTGTATTCTGCTGAATCTTTTGAGTTTAAAGGAGTGAACGGGGAGGGTCAAACACGCTCAAGGCCACAAGACATTTATGTAAGGCAAGCGGCTACTCCAAACGGTTGTACAAATCCACTGCCGTTCGTGGTACTTAATGCAGAGATGAGTTCTTCTACAGCTCGTAGCCACCCGCAGACAGCTTTCCGTCTCAACAGCGTTCGGTATTCGTTATACCTAGCCGACTGTCTTGCTTGGATGGACCGGCAGTCGGCAAACTCAATTCACGCCATCGTCACTGATCCCCCCTACGGTCTGAAGGAATACACCACGCCGGAGAAGAAGAAGCTGCGTCGGGGCAAAGGTGGGGTGTGGCGAATCCCTCCTTCGTTTGACGGCTGTGTCCGCAGCCCGTTGCCGCGGTTTACTGTCTTGACAGACGATGAACTCTCCAAGCTTCGGCATTTCTTCTCCGATTTTGCCCAGCGAGCTTTCCGCATCATGGTTCCGGGGGCCCATGTTTTCATTGCGACGAATCCGCTGCTGTCCCACCTTGTCTATGTTCCGCTGCTAGAGGCTGGCTTTGAGAAAAGGGGTGAAATTATCCGCCTGGTGCAAACGTTGAGGGGTGGCGACCGGCCGAAGAACGCGCATCGCGAATTTGCGGAGGTCACGGTCATGCCACGCTCCTCCTGGGAGCCGTGGGGCCTGTTCCGCAAGCCATGTCAAGGACGAGTTCAGGACAACTTGCGCAAGTGGAAAACAGGTGGTCTCCGCCGCGTCTCCAGTGAGCTTCCATTTTCCGATGTCATACTCTCAGCCCCCACCCGGCCAGAAGAGCGCGCGGTTTCTCCGCACCCTTCGCTGAAGCCGCAATCCTTCGTTCGTCAAATCGTCCGGGCCTGTCTTCCGCTGGGGTCGGGCATTGTTCTGGATCCCTTCATGGGCGGCGGTTCCACCATTGCGGCGGCGGTTTCAGTTGGCTATGAAAGCATTGGCATCGAAATCGACCCCCAATTTTTTGGCGTTGCGCTTGAAGCTATCCCAGCGCTGGCGGCACTCCCGGGGAATGGACGAGCTAGTGGCAGAATAGGTTCCAAGGGCAACTTCGATCTGCAGGGAAGCCTTGCGCTGCCGCTGGAACCGTGACACCTTGTTGCCGAGATGGCGTTACAAGCAGACGGTTTCGACCGTGCGGTTCCACTACCTCCCGAGCTCAAGATTACGCACATCCGCGAAGCCATCGAACATGTCGAGGGCAGGGCTGCCGACCTGATCGATATTTACTTGGAGCAGGCGAACGTGTTTAGCGGGATTGTCGGCATTTTTGGTGTCCAGGCACTTCATGCTTTGAGCCCCTATAAAAAACACAAGCACCCCGACATTGCTCAGCAGCGATTTCCTGATCTCTCACTGAGCGGAAAACTGAACCCACCCCGCAGCACGCCCTGGAATCCAAAGGGTCGACGCGTCCTTGGGGCGCTGCAATCGCACTACAATCACCCCGGCTGGTACATTGTTTGGCGCTACGCGGTCGACCAGACCAAACGGCTGAAGCTGGACAAGATGGTTGCGATTTGGCGAGTTGACATTGCTTTTCTCCGCGAAGAAGACTGGAAATACGAGGGCAGCAAAGCCGCTGAAGGCCGTGGTGGTCGCACACATACTTTCGGAATCAAGCTTCCCGCGAAGCGTCTGAAGAACTGTATCGTTTACCAGAATCCCAGAGTTGCCATTCGTCAGGGTGGCCCGATCCTCGCAAATTTGGACGAGTAAAATTCTCTGCGATCCTTACCAGCCCACTTTCTTCTTGTCCTGCTCGTCCAGACACTACATGGTTCTTTGTGCCGAATGCAGAGCTTCGATTGCCGCCTTCACCTTCGCCGACACTTCGTCCGTATCGCGCAGCGTCAACCCGGCCGTGGAGACCGGTTCGCCGACCCGCATCTCCAGCGGCTGGCACTTGATGTGGTAGGTGTTCATCGGCAGCAGGTCGAACGTGCCGACAAGCGCAATCGGCACGATATCAGCCTGGGCCTTGATCGCCAGAAAAAATGCGCCCGGGAGAAAAGGTTGAATCTGTCCATCGCGCGTACGGCCTCCCTCGGGAAAAATCACCAGCGGCATGCCACTTCGCAGGCTCCTCAGCGCTGACTTGATGGCGCCAATGGAAGCCGCCGGATTCTGCTGGTTGATGCAGACCTGTCCCGAGCGCTTCAGATGCCAGCCCACGAATGGATACGCCAGCAATTCACTCTTGAAAACGATGCGGAATTGAAATGGCAAGTAGACGTAGAGGATCGGAATATCGATCGCCGATGCATGCGTGACCGCATACACGCGGGGTTTGGAGTCGTCGACCTTGTGCTTATCCTTATCCATGCCCGAGACTTTCACCGGCGACAGCGCCGTCTTCATGACGAGCCACGACCAGAGGCGTGCAAAATTGTGCTGGGTGCGCCCGTTAGGGTCGAAGAGTGAGGAGATCAGAGAGAGCGTGCCCAGAACCAGGGTGTAGGCCCAGACCAGCGGATCAAGAATGAAATAAGAGCGCAGGCGGCTGAGCCAGCCATGGTGGGTTTTGCGGTGAGCCGCCGGCCGCCTCTCAGCCCATGTAGGGACAACCGCCCCCGGCTGTCCAGCCGAGCGCAGATCGGCGCGTTCTTTTTCCGGCTCCGCGGTTGTGGCGATCTTGTTCAAGGTTGCTATTCCATCCAAAAGAGTAGAGACGCGGCTTGCCGCGTCTTCTGCTCGAACAGAGACGGGGGCAAGCCCCGTCTCTACACATGCATTATTTTAGATGCGGACGTCGAGCATTCGCATCGCCTCTCCCACAATGTAAATCGAACCGGTAACGACGACCAGAGCGCCCGCTCCGCCAATCTTCCGCGCCCGCTCCAGGGCCGACGCGACATCCTCCGCCTCTTCAATATCAATGCCCGCTGCCACCCGCGCCGCTGCCTGCCGAATCTCATCCGGGCTCGCCGAGCGCGGGTTGTTGGCGCGGGTAACGATCACGTGCTCGGCAATTGGAAACAGAATCTCGGTAATTTCCTGTACCGCTTTGTCCCGCATCACGCCAAACACCATCGTGATCTCGCGGTTGTTCTGGTAAGCGGCCGAAAGAGTCGAACGCAACGCCCAGGCCCCGGCCGGATTATGCGCGACATCGAGCACATACTCGGGATTGTCTCCCACAGCTGGCACCACCTGGAAGCGCCCCGGCCAATGCGTCTCGCGAACGCCTTGTGCGATTGTCTGTGGCGTGATCTGAACGGTTCCCTGGTTGTGAAGTTCTTCCGCTGCCGCGATTGCCAGCGCCAGGTTGCGCAGTTGATGCCGGCCGACCAGCGGGGAGTCCACAACAATTTCCTTTCCCAAGACCGCAAGCGAATACCGCTGTCGCGCACCGCTCGCAGCGGTTTCCTGGGTACTGGGTACCAGGTACTGGCTACTTCCGGGCGACACCGGCGGCACATACGGCACCGCATTCACCGCACACGCGCCCACATCAAGAATTGTGTTTCCGATCACGTCGTTGGCTTCGGGCAATTGCGGCAGCGTAACCACGATCCCGCCCGCCCGGATAATTCCCGCCTTTTCGCGCGCAATCTCGCCGACGGTTTCGCCCAGATACTTCTGATGATCGAGCGCGATGTCGGTGATGATGCTGAGGCGCGGCTCCACCACGTTGGTCGCATCCAGACGCCCGCCCATGCCGACCTCAAGCACAACCATGTCGGGCCGGCTGCGGGCGAAATGCTCAAAGCAAATCGCGGTCAGCATCTCAAAAAAGCTGGGATGCCACGGCAGATCGCCTTCCCCAACCAGCCGCTCGGCTGTGCGGTCGACCACGTCATGGAGCAGTGCGAAATCGTCGTCGCCGATGGGCTCGCCATTGATGCGAATCCGCTCATTGATGCGAACCAGATGCGGCGAAGTATAGAGCCCCGTCTTCAGCCCCGAAGCCTGCAGGATGGACGCCAGCGTAGCGGCCGTCGAACCCTTGCCGTTGGTGCCAGCGACGAGCACAGTGGGGAAACGATTCTCCGGATGCCCCAGCGCCGCAAGCAGCACGCGCATGTGCGCCAGGTCGAACTTGTGCGAAGGCGCCTGCGCCAACTCGTGACCCAACGCGTACATCTGCGCGACTGCGGTTTCGTAGGACATGCGTCGTCGTTGGTCGTTAGTCGTCAGTCGCTCGCGAACACCGGAAGGACTCGCCCTTCGCTGTTCGCCTCAGCCGACACATTCAGGGTAGCAAGTCCGGTGACCAGTTTCGAATCTCTCTCATTGGAAGGAGACCGCCAGAGGTCAAAGTGCTTCCCACGAACCCTGAGCGTAGCTAGAGGAGGGGTTGCTGACCACCAACGACGACCGACCAACGACTGCCTCTACGCCGCCTGCACCATAAAATCCAGCGCCCGCGCGATGTACCCCTTCAACTCCTTGCGCACGACCACGGCATCCAGCATTCCATGTTCCAGGAGAAACTCGGAACGCTGGAAACCTGGCGGCAGCTTCTGCCGGATTGTCTGCTCAATCACTCGCGGACCGGCAAAGCCAATCAGCGCGCCGGGTTCGGCGATGTTGAGATCGCCCAGCATGGCAAACGACGCCGTCACGCCGCCTGTGGTGGGATCGGTTAAAACCGAAATGTACGGGACCCGCGCCGCATCTAAACGCGCCAGTGCGGCAGAGATCTTTGCCAGCTGCATCAGGCTGATCACGCCTTCCATCATGCGCGCACCGCCCGATGCCGAAACGATCACAATCGGCGTCCGCGTTTCCAGCGCCTTCTCTATCGCTCGCGTAATGGCCTCGCCCACCACCGCTCCCATGCTCCCGCCGATAAACGAATATTCCATCGAACTCACGATCACCGGGCGGCCGTTTAGTTTGCCACGGGCATTGATGACGGCATCTTTCAGGCCCGTGTCAGTCTTCGCGCGCTTCAGGCGCGAGGAGTACGCTTTCAGGTCCACAAACTTCAACGGGTCGGTGGAGGCGAGGTTGCTGTCGAACACGTCATATTGATTGTCGTCGAGAAGCTGCGCCAGGCGGGCCCGGGCATCGATGCGGAAGTGTTTGTCGCACTTTGGGCAGACGTTGAGATTGTCTTCAAGGTCTTTTTTCCAGATAATCTGGCGGCAGCTCTCACACTTCACCCACAACCCCTCAGTGCGAACTCTCTTCTCACCCGAAGTATCCAACTCACCGGATTGTCGCTTGAACCAAGTCATGGTGGAATTTGTAATTGGTAATTGTGTAATTTCGTAATTTGTAACCCAACCTCACGCCAGCAGTTTTAAATTACCAAATTACAAATTTACAAAATTACCAATTCAGTATTCGATTCCTCTCTGCGCCATCACGCCTTTCTCGTAAGCGTGCTTTACCTGGCGCATTTCCGTCACGGTGTCGGCTAGCTCGACAATTGTCGGATGGGCATTCCTGCCAGTCAAGATGACATGCACCATCTCCGGCTTCTGTTGCAGAGACTCCACCACTTTCGCCGGGTCCAGCATACCGTAGCTGATGGCGTAATTGATTTCATCGAGCACCACCAGGTCCCATTCGCCGGACTGGATCGCTTTCTCGGCCTCGGCCCAGGCCTCCTCCACCATCCGTACGTCTTCAGGGTCTGGTTTTTCAGCGCCGACTTTTACGAAGCCACGCCCCATCTGCTTCAGGATGAACTTGTCCCCGAAAGCCTTGACCGCATCGAGTTCGCCGTAATGCCACGAGCCCTTAAGAAATTGCAGCATCAGGACGCGCATCCCCTGCCCGACGGCCCGCAGCGCCGTCCCCATGGCCGCAGTGGTCTTCCCCTTGCCCGGCCCAGTATTCACGATGATGAGACCACGGCGCAGATCCGACATAAAGCCGAATCAATGATTGTACGCGGACGGGAATCTCCGTGCCAGACGTTGCCGCCGAGGGCAGTGTCCTGAATCGGCAGGATCCCCCGTCCCGAGCAACACCCACCACAGAGTCACAGAGGAATTCAAGGTATCGGGAACCTTAGGTTGTTTCAGATTTGAAGGTTTTCTCTGTGCCTCTGGGTCTCTGTGGTGAGGCTCTGCTTTGTGAACGGCCCCGGAGATCGCAGGTCGAAGTGAATTTAAGACACTACCCGGCTGAGGAATTTGTGATTGGCAATTTGCAATTGACAGTCTCGACCCCAGGGAGTGGTCGCCCGGAGTCGCCCAGTTCTCAATTACCAACTACAAATCACAAATTACCAATCCGGACGCCATCATCAACGCTTCTGCCGCAAACAAGAAGGCGGACGGTTTTGGCTTCCGTCCGCCTCGACTCAGACCGGGGAGTATTTCTTTTACGGCATTTCGACGACTCGTTGCAGTTTAGGCTGACTTTCGCCTTTCGCTGCGCCCGGATCATCGGCGCTCAGCAAGCGCGCTGCGATCCGCAGAGCGTCCGTCTCTTTGCGGACCCGCAACAGCTCTTGCTCCTTCGTTCGTAGTACGTCGTACGGGTTTTTCATTGGGGGAGGGCCTCGCCTACAAATTCAGACTTGTTTCGCCTGTCAAGGAATACAGTAAGCCAGTTTCGCGTTCCTGGGAAGCTGCCGGAGGTGCATCGGGGCTGGACTCGAGACTCGCGAGAATGGGGCTGACTGGCCGCTGCCCCGTTACCATAAAGTTAATGTCCCAAATGATACGGATGATTCTTGAGAATGGTGAAAGCTCGATAAAGCTGCTCGACCAGGATCACGCGCGCCAGCTCGTGAGGCAACGTCATCTTCCCCAGGGACAGGATAAACCCGGCGTGGCGCCGCGCTTCCTCACTGAAGCCGTAGCTGCCACCAATCGCGAACAGTAGCGGTGTCGCGTTCATCTGCTCGCGTTCCAAAAACTCGGCCAGCTCTTCGGAGGAAAACTGCTTCCCGCGCGAATCGAGGAGAACCAGCTTGTGCCGCTCTTTATTCTGCTGTCGCTGCTGGCGCTCACCGCCAGATAACGATAGAATTGCGGCTTCGTCCTTCAACGCCAGGCCCGCGACCTCAGCATAGCGCGAGATCCGTTTCAAATACTCGTCGGTCAGAGCCTGGATCGCCGGCTCTTTCGTCTTCCCGATCCATGCCACTTTGATCTTCACGGGGCGGCCGCTCCTCAGGCTTTTCCCGACGCCAGAACAACGTCGGCGCTGAACCGGATCTCATCCCCTACGCGATACCGCTCGATCGCCGCCTTCGCCTCCGCGCGGATCGACGGCCACTCATCCGCCGGAGCCCGCTCCAGCATTGGCCGGAATGGAGCCGCCACGGCGCAGGCGTATTCGAAAACTTCTTCCGCGTCGCCGGGCCACGTCCACGACAAATTTTGAGTTGACTCCTCTACCTCGTGAAATCCGGCGGCTGTCAGCACTTCTGAGAGAGAGCCTGCCGCCGAAAATCGAAAAGGATCGGATCCTCCAGGCGGAACCATCGTCCCACCCACATGCCGGTGCACAATCTTCATCGTGGTTTGCCAATAAGGTTGTTCCATCGGACCCCAGACGACGAAGCAGGCACGAGCTCCGGGCTTCAACACGCGGCGCAGTTCCGCCAGCGCTCGTTGCGGATCGCTGAAAAACATCACCCCAAAGCGGCAGGTGGCGAGATCAAAACTCCGGTCGGCAAACGGCAGTTGGTGCGCGTCGGCCGGCTGGGTCGTAAAGTTTAGGAGTTCCTTGCTCCGGGCTCGCTCGGCGGCAATGTCGAGCAGTTCCGAGCTCTGATCCACCGCC
>Ga0209648_10003686_pt1 | contig 12909 bp, 13 predicted proteins | sample GraSoi2013_115cm_FD_185830 | JGI IMG/M metagenome (GOLD analysis project Ga0209648, IMG submission 185830) | Grasslands soil microbial communities from the Angelo Coastal Reserve, California, USA - Sample 9_17_2013_115cm (SPAdes) (version 2) | ecosystem: Environmental > Terrestrial > Soil >...
TTTTTGTCGGGCATGGGACTCTCCGGCATCACGTATTGCCACTACTCTCCGTGCCGCTCAAAACTCAGTCTTTTCTTTCCGAGGGCCAGGTAACCCTGGTCTACGATCTTTGGAATCACGTACACGCCGTTCGCTAGCTCGAAATTGATGAGATTCGGTTTGCCGTCTTTCACCTCGTAAATCGTTGGCTTCTCCTGGGCGCTCGACTTGATGTAGGTGAATTTGTCGTCGTGGTAGATCGCTGCGACAGAAAAAGGCGCTCGGGCGGCCTTGGCGTTGTAGCTGTAGTCGAATTCGAGCTTTCCTGCGTATTGCTGGCGATACTCGCTGATATCCTTCTGGGCTCGCTCCTCGGCAGCATGGACTGCCTGCGCCGCATCGGCGCGAGCCGCGTTCACAGCGGCCTTGTAAGCCTGAACCTCGGAAGCTCGGGCAAGCGGGGGCACTCCCGACGCTCCGTTGATGGTTGATTCCTCCTTGCGCTCGACAAAAATCTTCAAGTCCGGCTCGGCATTCGGCTCGTTGCTGATCTCCGTCAGCAGGAAGGAATACACGTGTCCCGTGGAGGTGATGAGATTCAGGTTGCTGCGAATGCCTTGCTGCGCGGGATGGAGATAGCAGAGGTTGTGTGCGCCGTTAATGATCCAAAACTCTTTGTCGCCCGTGGTGGCGTCCAGGATTTCCTCGTTTACCGGCAACACGATAAGCGTCGAAAACCGAATCTTGGCGTGGATGGGAATAATGTCCGTCTCTGCATACTTGACGGTCCGCGCGCCGGAGTTCGGAAGGGCCGCGGGAGTCCAAGCGAACAGCCCGGCAAGAGCGACTAGTAAAACGTACGGGAATGCGAAGCGAAGGATTCTAGTCAACATCGGGGCCTCCTGCTCGATACTTCGACGAGATATCTTTCGGGGATTTCTCTTCCTCGCGGGACGGAACGAAGAGACTTACAAAACCAATGACGCTGGTCGCGGCGATCGCGACCACCAGGAGCAGAAATGTTTCCCGCGGAAGTACCTTCTGGAAGGCGTCAGGAAACAGGGCATCCCCTACCCCAAGCACTACCCCTGCCAAGATCATTCCGGCGACGATGCCTGGGAGACATAGATCGAAAACGCTGACCTTGTCCCTCATGGCCTCGCTCCTGCCAGGACCTCTAGGCCCTTTTCAAAACCGTGTTTCTCGAAGGCTTCCGCCCGCTTCCGGTTGTCAAAGGGATCGTTCGTGTACAGCCAATAGCTCTTCGCGTCCACTTCCAGGTTCGCAATCTTGGCGATCTCATGGTTCTTGATCAGAAACTGCCGCTTCGGAATCAACGTGGAAATGAGGTCAATTTCCTTGTCGTTCAGATGAAACTGGTTTTGGTAGAGCTCGCGATCCATGTCGGGATTGGCGAGGAAAATCTTCGTTGCGCACGTTTCGATGATGACATCCAAAATGTCGGACTTTCGCAGCTCGTCGAGCGACTGCGTGGACAGAATCATCGCGGCATTCTGCTTTCGCCAAGTCTTGAGGGCTTCGACGATGTAGCCCTTGATGCGGGGATTGCGGAAAAACGTCCACGCTTCATCGATGAAGAATGCTTTGAAAATGTGCGTGATTTCGCGATTGGTGATCGCGTGGTTCGCCCGATGGAGGATGTAAAAGAGCAATGGCTCCAGAATCTGCGCGTACTGTTCCATCCCCTGAAAATCGAAGCACTGAAAGCGCGAAAAACTTACCGTGTCTTCCGCGTTGTCGAAAAGGAATCCGAACTGTCCGCCTGTTGTCCACTTTTGGAGTTTTAAGGAGAGCGCGCGCGGAAGTGTGTTGGCCAGAACTCCGATGGTGCGTAGCTCTGGGTCAATGCAGTAGAGATTCTCGATTTGCTGGTAAATTTCCTGCTCTTCTTCGATCGAAAGCTTTTCGCCGCTATGGTTGTCCGCAAGAACTTTGACGAATAGAGCCAGAAAGTCGAGATTTGGCTTCGTTTTCGGGAGGCAAAAGGGATTGATTTTGAACGCGGCGGCGTCCATGCCGACTTTGACGTAGGTGCCTTCAAACAATCGAGTAAGGCTTTCGAAGCTGCCGCCCAGATCGAAGATGAAGGTATAGGGATCGTATTTCTGCAGATTGGTGATGAGGAAATTCAGAAGGAAGCTTTTCCCCGCTCCCGTCCGCCCGAGGATCACGGTATGGGCGGTATCTTTGCAATGCAGATTCAGGTAGTAAGGCGTTCGATGGTTCGTTTCGAGCACCGCGAGATATTCCTGGTTCAGATGGCTGTTGAGCTGGTGTCCCGAGTGCAGAGTAAAAAGCAGGGAGTAGTCGGCGTAGTTCGCATTGAGGATGAGCATGGAGCGGAGATTGAAGGCGTAGTTGCCGGGAACGGTGGACAGATACGCGTTGAATAGGTTGTATTTCTCGTCATAGAGCTGGGCGTCGCGAACGTTGAAGGCTTTGTAAAAATCGGCGCACGCCGATTCCACTTTTGCCAAGTCTTGGTCGTAGACCACGATGGTCAAGGAATAGTTCCCAAAGTAGTTGCCCTTGATTTCCAGTTCCTTGAGGGCCTCGCCCAAATCGTGAATCTGCGCTTCCTTGGACTCGTCCACGAGCACATCATCGCTGCGCTGCGGCTGGTCCGACGTGGTGACGTAACTTGCGAGCGAGCGTTTTGTATTGTGAAAGTGCCGCCGGCGCGAATGAATGAAGCTCCGGCTCTTGGCGGGGTCCTGCTTTTGCCACTCACTACAGATGAAGTAGTTCGCCTCGACTTCGAGCAGCCGCTTGAAAATCAGCGGGAAGCTCTGAGCTGACGGCTCTTTGAGCGTTAGGACTTTCACGTAATAGTCGTCCACGCGGAGGAATCCCCGGTGGCACTCGACGTGCGATTCGCACAGATAGTAGTCGAGAAACGTGTCGTGCTTGAGGCGGGCGTTCTCGATCTTTAGTGGCGCGAAATTCAGAATCTTCTTCAAGACGCAGAACGCCTCCTGTTTGGGCAGGATGCGGGCGCTAACAAAATCCCCCAGCTGCGAGAGAAAGCTTCGTGCCTTCGCACGCAACGCAACCCACGCGGCTTCGAGTCCGCCATCGATCAGGACAACTTGCTTGCGATTCGAAAGAAGAGCTCGAAGCTCGCGGACAGCTTCGCCGGGCCGTGAAGCTAGCTTGGCGAGGCTCTTCAGAATGGAGGCGTTGTACCGGAAGCCTTCATAGAGAACGACGTAATAAATCCGGAACGAATACAGGGATTCAGTCTTTGTGTTGAGATACGCTATGCGATTCTGAATCGCCGCATTGACGATTGGGTTCTGATAGGTCCGAAAAGGAATGTTCTCCCGGTTCCGCTTAAACAGGTACTGATACACGCGGCATTGTTCATCGAAGATCCGAAATGCGGAGGTGAGCCGACGCGTGAGGTTTTCAATCGTATTTGCGTCGAGGCATTCGTAATCGACGCCCTCGATGCTCAAAACGATCCCGAGATCGCCGCTCTTTGTGAGGAAGATTTCGTCATCCACAAAGCCGAAGAGATTCACTTGCGTGCACAGGGCGGCGGCCTCGTTGTACTCCTTCGTGATCTGCGCCAGCCTAAACACGATCCAGCCTCCGCACCTGAACAGGCTCGAATTTCATGGGGTCGTACTGCGTGCGAATCTTTCTGGAGTTCAACAGAAACCGGAGAATCTGAGGATCGGTCCGCGTCGCCCATCGCGCGAAGAGATACAGCGCGAAAAACATTCCCACTGCGCCAGCTAGACTATTCAACAGATTGAATACGCACGCGCCCATGACGAGCGCGAAGAAGAACAGCTTTCGTTCGGCTCCCAGGATCGTGAGCGGGCGATTGAGTGACCGGAACACGGGGTTCGCTTGCATCTTCGTTGCCTCGGGAAGGCTCAGACACCAAAAAGCCAGGTAAGGAAATTGACGGCCAGGACGGCCATGCCTAGACCAAACACAATTCCTGCAAACGTTCTCTTTCCCCCTCCCTCACCAAAGGCAAACGTCAGGCCGCCAACAACGATGGCGACCAGAGCAAGCCCCTTGGCGATGGGACCGGTGAATGCGGTCTGCAAGACGTTTACGGCGTTCTCCCACGGCGAGGCTCCGCCTGCCTGAGCGAAGGCGTTGCCGGCCAGAGCGAGGGCCGCACTAACCCCGATTGTGCTATTTCGAACGAACGCTTTGAGCGATTGCCAGCGTGTTGAACGTGGTCTTTTCATTGGCCCCTCCCGCCTCACCTGCGGCCTTCCAAAGGGCGCGACTGAAAGTCGCGCCAAATACGCGGCGGAGACTAGTTCTGTCGAATCAATTCGTCCAATACCTTGTTGTCTGTGTGCCATAGCTAACATCTATAAGGGTTTATTTCGGCTTCCGTTCCTTTGCAGGGCAAAAAAAAAGGGCCTCGGCGGCGAAGCCGAGGCCCTCGCGAAATTGGGACTACGCAGCCTGCTGTTGCGGTCTCTCTTCAATCGCATCAAGAATGTGTGAAGCGGTCGCTTGCACGTACTCAAGGCTCTCCAGAAGCAGCTTGGAGTCTCCTCCGTAGAGGCCGAGGTAATCCTGCGCGGCCGTGCCCGTTTCAAGTCCGATGGCGGTGCAAACCACGTACGCCACGGATTCCGCTTCCGTCTCGCGGATGCGCTTATTGGTATCGCCCCGGCGCTCTCCGAAGTGCATGTCCGAATGGGCCAATTCATGGACCAACGTAGCGAACGATTCAGCCGGAGTTTGGTCAGGTAACAGGGTGATTTTCCCTTTCTCGGCCATCCCTCTCGCCGGAGCGATGTCGGCAGAATAGAGGAGACAAATGCCACTGGCTCGAACGAATTCTTCGAGCCGCGCAAGGTAAAAGCTCGGATCGCCTGTCACGCTACCGATTTGAGGTAGCTCCTTTCCAGTGGTCTGGTGTTCGTCCCACACGTATACCGCGCGAAACCCCGCAACTTTACGAGCTTCGTCCGTGGTGTTTGATTCGTCGGGAGTTTCGGTCCGCTTGCGGAAAAGCGGCGCGAGAATCATGATGCCCTTCTCGCCCTGTCTCACTTGGCGTCCAAACGAGTGCCAGGTCCGGTAACCAGCAACGCGGCCAGCATTCGGACACTGTTTGAGAATAAGAAGAACGTTCAAGAACGAGTACGCTCTGAACTTCGCCATTGCCACCAGATACCGCGTGAGTGCTTCGCTGTGTCCAGCGTTTAGCGCCTCCACGAGTTGCTCGATGGCTTGATTTGTGACTTTCTTGATGCTTTCTGAATTCATTTTCTTTGTCCTTTCGGTGTATGAAGGTTGGTTCCTTCAGACAGACACAGGAACCAAACCGGAATGCGATTCACCGAAAGGGCTTAGAAACCTCTAGTTTCTTGAGGCCGAAGCGGATGGCAACGGCCATGACGGGAGCATTTTTCTCTGGCGGGGACGTGTGCTAGCGGAGGCCGATCTGCCGAAGTGAGTCCGTCTCAGAAGCCCATATAGTCATCAGCTATCAGCGAGAGACACGGAAGTATTAGACAGGGCGAAGAGCCTGGGCGAGTCTTCGAGGTGATAGGAGTTCCTATCCCTTCGTTAGCCAGAAACGGGGTGTTGCGATGAAACTCGTCGAGACATTGAAAAGCAGAACTGGGGCGCTCAAGGTCGCTGAGGTTGCAAAACTGTTCGGTGTGACTCCACAGCATATCTACAAGATGGCGGCGAGCGGAAGCATACCGTCGTTTCGGATTTTAGGGTCGGTGCGCTTCGATCCCGATGAGGTCGCCGCCTGGCTGAAGGAAAAGCCCGCTGCGGCTTCGCGGCGGCTCAGTTCACCAAGGGTCGCCGCGTAGTTTCCAGAAATGCGCCGCGAAATCACCTACACCACATAGCGGTGACCTGCGACGGCTTTCTTGAGATGCGGAAACGAGCTAGGGGCCAACTAGCTGAATAACTTCCGAATAGCGTCATCCGCCAGCAATGCTAGCTCTGCGACCCACAGTTACACCCTAGTTAGCTGCCCCTCGGCTCGTTATCCCTTCGATGCGGTTCATCGGTCAGGACGCAGTATGCAATGGTCAATGGCACTGCGAGCAACAGGATCGCCGCACCTACGAAGCCCGCCTGTGAGAACAAGGCTGGCGGCGTGCTTCCAAAGCAGCTAGCCCAGTTTCGCACCAGGAAATTGTGAAGAACTATAACTGCAAAGAGGGCCTGCACGAGAATCAACGCGCTGGCGCTTCGCCTTTGCTGCGGATCGTCGAGGCGGCGATAGCCGGCCGCTAGGAACAGGAATCCGACGACGAAATAGATGAGGGTAACCGCGAGCCATACTTCCAGGAGCTTGACCTGTGCGATTGGCCGATACATTGGAAACTTGTTGAGAAACAGCAGTGGGGTGACTCCGGCGACGTCTTGTATCAAGCGTACGGGCGCCGCCGAAAGCACCACCGGCCAAGGCTTGGCCAAAGCGGACGGCGTGTAGATAAGGGCGATCACGGAGGCCGCGATGGGAATTCCAAAAAGCACTCCAGGTACGATTCCCAGCACGCATCGCAACCGCTGCGAAAGCCAAGGCCGAGGGAAACTAGCAAAAAACATCAGCCAAACGACGGCTGCCAATACGCCGGAGGCCGTGGTCAGGCCGATAGGAATGGCAAGCACGGCAGGTAAGTGATAAAGCGCGGCCGCCCATCCAGCGCTGGGATACCCCTCGGCGACAGCTCCGATGCCAAACATCAGTGCGGCAAGACGAGCGCTGAGCTGTTGGGGGCGACCAAAACCGACAAGAATCGCCAACAATAGCAGAACCGAGCGCGCAACCTGCAGCGCGATTGCGGCGAGGAACTGCGAACCATTCCAAGTCCGCGAGACCGGTTCAGCGATCGCCAGCGTCAACGCAAGGTGTTGTTCCCCGCGCCGCACCTGCAGCTTGATCGGGCGGTTCCGTTCAAAGTGCGCCCGCGCCAAAAACCAGTTGCCTGCCCCATTGAGAGGGTAGCCATCTACTGCTTCCAGGACATCGCCCGGGTGTATACCAGCCTTGTCCATCGGCCCGCCCGGGAGCACGCTGGCGACTTTGAACAAACTGGGCTCAGGAATCCACCCTCCGCTCGCAGGCCCCCAGAACTCCTGCCGCGCATTGAACAAGAAAGTGAGTATGAATACGACCGCTACTACATACATCCACCGCGGAGCGCCCGATTTTGGCATAAGGTTACTCTCGCCTGTTCGGTTGCGCGGATTATAACGCGGGTGTTTGTGGGCTAAGGTGCCGAAGATGAAGGAGAAAATTCCAAGCGTATTGTCGACAAACCTTACCTAATCCGGTTCTGGAAGAGTAGCCCGTCACCCACTAAGAGCGAAGCCGTGTTGTGTATCGAAAATGCCGTTACTGCAAATGTAAGCTGGGTGTCCACACCTACTGCTTTAGGCCGCCAAGAAAGGCACGCATTTCGCGTAGCACGTCTGATTCATTTGACACGAATATGTAGTGCATGCCTCGCAGCCTTATTACACGCGCCGTAGGTACGCCGTCTTCGAAAGCCTTCGCCTGCTTTTCTGCGATGACGTCGAGATCTGCGAAATAACTATCGGCCGCGCTGCGGACGGTGGGGTCTGTACTTTTGGTCATCCAGGTTTCTCGAATGTGGGGTATGGCAAAGATCGCCAATGCGGGTACTGGGATTCTTGTGTACTTCTTCGTGCCATTCATTAGGGTCATAAAGATTTCCGAGCCCGGGAAGTCACGAGGCTTACCCGCTCGTCCGTCGGAAGTTGAATCCCACGTCTGGTGAAATTCCGACTCCGGAAGGCGAAATCCATACACTTCTCCATCCCACTTCTGTAGTGCCCCGAAGCTCCTCAAGTCGGACTCACCGGGAGTGGGAGGTTGAGGTCCTTGGAGGGCTTGGAACTGCTTCATCGTCGGTCCGTTGCCGTTGTCAAACGCGTATGGGTAGGCAGCTTCCAGGTAGACGACACCGGCAATGCTGTCTGGGTGCATTGTCGCAACTGAGCTCAATTCCACGCCGGCAATCGAGTGTCCCACCAAGACAGGTTTTTTAAGTTTCAGAGTGCGAATTACCGCCAGCACGTCTTCTCCGAGGCGATCGGCTCCGTTCTCCAAAGGCGAGTAACTTGACGCGCCGAAGCCGCGTCGCGTAATGCCATACACGTGGTAGTTGGCCGCCAGCTTGGGTGCGAACTCGTCGAAGACGTGCGCCGTGTTCCCGCCGCCTGCGAGGAGAATCAGAGGTCTACCCGAGCCGCCCCAATCGAGCACTTCCAGGCGGACATCTTTATCCACGGACACCCATTGTGCCGTGTGCGGGGATGGGTCCCGCCAAAGCGCGGGCTGCGAGTAAAGCGGGGCCAGGAGTGAAACCAACAAAATTGGGCTGCATATATAAGTCCAGCGCAGCATAAGTTCCCTGTCCTCAGCGGATGGGTACGCTGTATCGGTCCTCAATGTTCCATCTTTTTGCCTGCTGCCCTGATTTGCGTTGCCTGGATTACAACTGCGGGTGAATTGTCGCTATTCGGAAACAATCCGGAAGCGCGGAACCGGAAACGGCATCCCTTCGGCGGGATCTCAACCTGACTCAGTACTCGCGGCGTTGATGGCCGCAAGGCATAATTCGGTGTCGCTGTGGCATGGTGTCTGCTTTGGTGTCCGAAAAAGCGGTTCACAGCCAAAATCTGTTTCAAACATTTGCGGTAATTGAAACTATGGAAGTGGCGCTGGACATTGGTTTGTCGGTAACGCTGTGAAAAGAATGGGGTAGGCGCGCGGGACTTGGGGGAGAGGGGGAGCATTCGAAACCAGCGTTGCCAGGTATGTACACAGCGAAGGAGCGCCGGTGAGGCGCTTAGGACAACGTTTCGAGAAGTTTGGCGGGTTTTACCCGGAGAGCGTGGGCCAGGGCAACGATGTTTATGATCGCGATATTCCGTTCGCCCCGCTCGACGCCGCCTACGTAGTTGCGATGCAAATTCGCCAGTTCAGCCAGCTTCTCTTGCGAGAGGCCACGCTCAAGGCGCAACTTGCGCACTTGTTTTCCGAAAGAAGCTCTGGGGTCGCTAGTTGCCACGCGGCCATCATTCGATTGATGACCACGATGAGTCTACACACGATGAGTGTGATACCGTCTCCGTGCTCTGCGCGGGCAAACTGCCCGCGGCGGAATTGCAGTCAAAAGAGGGTCATCTGGTGCGCTCGGTGTCCAAGCCTCTCGGACTCCGGCGACAAAGGCTGGAATAGGTCGATTAGGAATTGTCGAAAGGACTTCAAGATCGGAGAGCCGTTGTCCCGGAGGTAAGCGAGACCCACTTCCGCGGTCAAAAACTCGTCTACGAGCCTGCGAAACACGATTCCTTCTCGCGCTGGATTCTGAGCCCACGGCATGATCAACCCCGCCAGAAAACCGCTTTCCAGAACGAGTTCGAGCACTTCCGCTTGCGTCGTTGCTTGCTGAGCTATGCGCGGGCGCACGCGTGCCACGGCAAAAATCCGATTCAAGTCCTCGCCGAAGCGTGGCTCGATGTCCCCGCGTATGGTCGCCAACGGAATTTCATCGAGGTCCGTTATTTGGACCGTATCCTTAGTCGCCAGCGGATGTCTCGCTGGCAACGCCAGAACCAGCGCCTCGCGATACAATCCCTCCGAGACCAGCGCTTGTTCCCGAATTGGCAGAATGACGAGTCCCGCGTGGAGCGTTCCGCGCACCAGCCCATCGGCCTGCTCCGACGTGTGCGCGCTAACCAGGCGCACGTCAGCTGCGGGATGTGTTGACGACAAATGTCCCCGCACTTTGGACAGAATGCGCAAGTCGATCAGCGGCGAATAGCCGATACTCCAGGGGCCGCGGTACTGCCCCTTCGCCGCTCGCGCTCCCTGGACCGCGCGGTCGGCGTGGAAAAGCGTCAATCGAGCCTCCGCCGTGAATGCTTCTCCCGCCGCCGTCAATCGCACGTCTCGCTTGGTTCGCTCGAAAAGTTGCGCGCCGAGGTAGTTCTCTAGTTCACGGATTTGTTTACTTAGGGAAGGTTGAGCGACATGCAAACGTGCGGCTGCGCGGGTGAAATTAAGTTCCTCCGCCAGCACCGCGACATAGCGATACAGCCGGAGTTCGACGCCGGGATACATGGACACTCCTCAGCCCGCAGGAACGCCTTAACGAGGCGTTCCAAAACGAATCGCTCCGCTTGCGAATACTGGGTCAGTCCAGTACCCACCCACATACCTATCTATACCCTGAAAGTACCCGGTGTGTTTCAGTTGGTCACGTCACTGCCGGCGATAACGGCCGCTTCTGTATACCCTGAAAGAGACGATTTGTATCAGGCAGATGGAAAAATAAATCGGGTAGTTGGACTTTATTGAGGCTTGTTGAGACCGAATTCCACGCTTATAATCCGCTCCAAAATGGCAGGACACCAGCATGTCGGATTGCTGACGGATGAAGCTCTGCTTCACAACATCGCGCACGGTTGCGAGGATTGTTTCGACCTGCTCTTTTTGCGTTTCTTTCGGCCAACACTGAGCTTGGCGTTCAAGATTCTTCGGGATAAGTCGGAGGCGGAAGATATTGTTCAAGACGTCTTCCTTGCCATTCACCAGCAGCGTGAACGGTTTGACCCTTCTGTGGGTACAGCGCGGACTTGGGTCCTACAATTCGGCTACTACAAATCGCTGAAGCGCCGGACATACCTCTGGAACCGCCAATTTTACGCTCCACACGTGGATGAAGCTGGTGATGGCCGTGATCCGGCGCTGGTCCAGCCGGAATTTATCCAGAGGAGCGTCGAAGAGAAGGAGATTGTCGAACAGGGTCTCGCGTCCCTGAGTCCGGCGCAGCGTCGAATCATGGAGCTGCTGCATTTCGAAGGCCACACTTTGCGCGAAATTTCGCAGATTGAAGGAAAAGAATTGGGTGCAATCAGGAATAGCTATTACAGAGGGCTGAAAGCGTTGAAGGCAGTTTTGAGGGTGGGAGTTCGCCGAACGACAGTTCGGACGACGATTTCAGCAAAGAGACAGGAAGAGTATGAAATCGAGCTTTAGCTCGTGCCCCCAGCACGAAAGCTTTGAAGAACTTGCGGTACTCGCGGCGGTAGGCGAATTGAGCCCGCTTGAGCTGCAGCGTCTTCGTCACCATCTCGCGGAATGTCCACCGTGCCGGGAGTCGTGTGAGGCATTTGCGGACGTGGCCTCGAATGATCTTGGTGTAGCCGCCGCAGCTGCCCACCTTTCTGAAGATGTCAGTCCTGGCGATGCTGATGAAACGGAAGCGCGGGAACATCTTGGACGCCTTCGGAATCGGTTAAAGGCCGATGCCGCGACCCAGCAACTGCCTGTAGCTGTTCGCAGGGACGAAGGAGGGAAGAATCATCGTGCGCCTCTGTGGGCTTATCGCCGCGTCGCCTACGGCATTGCCGCAACAATTGTCCTAGCTGTTGCCGTTGCGAGTGGAATTGCTTTCTGGCGCACCACGAAGGACGTAACGGCGGAGCGCGCACGTTCACGCGGATTGCAGTCGGTCGTCGATTCTTTGAAACAAGAGAAAAAGAATGATAGGGGTAGTTCTGACAGTACGGTACTGCGGTCCCTGCAAGAGAGTCAAAAAGCACGCGATGCCCTGGAAAAGTCTCTAGTAGCGTCTGAAGCAAAGAACGAAGAGCTGCGCGCGAGAGAAAAAGCCAGTGAAGAGAAGCTGGAAAGAGCAATTGCAACTGCAGAACAGCTTAGACAGCAGATCGCAATGAACGATAGCGACCGGGAAAGACTGGCAAGGCTTCAACGGGATTCTGACGCGAAGCTGCACGAAGCTTTTGCAGAACTGTACCAGGCACGGCAAGCAAGTGCGCAAGTCGCTGCGAATGGCGAAACACGCGAGGATACGATTCTTGAAGCAGACGTGCGACCTCCTTCGGAAAGCGGGGGATCCACGCCCTCCCCGAGCGAAGGCGAGGCACGAAATCTATTCGGCGCACGAGATCTTCATATCGTGGACGTTTACGACGTGACGGGTGACGGCAAAACGAAGCGCACCTACGGACGCGTCTACTACGTGGAGAAGAAGCTTCTTGTATTCTACGCGTTCGATCTGCAGAACCGGCAGAATCACAAACTGGGTGCTTTCCAAGCGTGGGGATACCGCGAGGCTAATCTAGGGAAGCCCCTCGATCTAGGCCTCTTCACCGTTGACGACAAATCGACGAGCCGGTGGGTTCTGACGGTGAACCACCCGGATGTGCTGTCCCACATTGACGCCGTGTTCGTCACCGTCGAGCCCCCTGGTGGGAGCACCGCTCCACGCGGCAAGAAGGTCCTTTACGCAAATCTCATAGGCCCTCCGAACCATCCCTGATTTACGTTCTCGAAATAACGGGCCATGAAGATATGAGGCGCTCGAACTGTTGCTGTGTCCAATTCTCTTAGGGTTGCCGCCACTCTGCGCCGTGCTTCTGCCACTTGTCGTCGAGCGATGACTTTTGCCATGCGTAAGCGATGAGTTTCGCCGGTAGCGGAGGCGACAAGAACCGCCGCGCGTGGCGTCGTTTAGACAGCATTATCAACTGGATAAGCGAGGTCGTTCCTTCGCGCAGGTCGGGAGGATGCGGTATGTGCTAGAGAGGTATTGGAAGCGGTGGTCCGCGCGGATGCAATTGCAGTGTCGGTGCCGTGCATGCACGGGTGCGGTGGTGGGTTGGCATGAGGAAAATGCCTATCGGGATAGCCAACCGTGAGCGAAGCTGGCGGTTGGAATTTTGCGAGACGTAGCGGGGGAGCATCCGTAGGCACTCGCCACCAGGGACTTGGCACTGGCCACTGCTTTTGGGCTTTCCTGGGATTTTCACAGTTGCGAGGTGACACAAATCGATTCGAAACGGGAATAGCCTATTTAGAGTGTGAAGTTCCTCGAAGGAGAAGCGCCCGTGAAAGGATCG
>Ga0209648_10003687_pt1 | contig 12903 bp, 10 predicted proteins | sample GraSoi2013_115cm_FD_185830 | JGI IMG/M metagenome (GOLD analysis project Ga0209648, IMG submission 185830) | Grasslands soil microbial communities from the Angelo Coastal Reserve, California, USA - Sample 9_17_2013_115cm (SPAdes) (version 2) | ecosystem: Environmental > Terrestrial > Soil >...
AACGCCGAAGTAGTTCGACGTCCGAGGTAGACTTCCTGCTACTTGCCCAATTGTGACAGGATCGTCGCACAGGCCGCCTGGAAATCCATGGTCCAAGATCGATCTCGGATGAGGTTCGAAAGCCGGCACTTAGCTCGCATCATCATTCCGTCGAAAGTCCGCTTTGCGCCACAAGCGGTCGTTCCATAACGGCTCCATTTCGCGAATCGAATCTTCGACAAGTGATCGGCGCAAATTTGTGACTTGCCGGCGAGGTCACGCCCCTCCCGAAACATCGACCTGCCGCTGACTCTGCACCGAGCACGCTTGCGCTTTTCTCACCCGCTGCCCGCCAGCCCACGCCCTAGTAATTGGTCGCGGACTTCTCGTTCGGGATGCCGTCGATCGGGCATTCGTCGGTCCCTGCGGTCGGGCGGGTCATCGCCTCGACCATTTCACGCGTGCCTTCCGGATCGGCGATCCACTTCTTGTAGAAATCGTAGGGACAGGCAGCGACTCCGCGCGCGCTTTCGCCGGAATTGATCATGCCGGTATAGCCGCGGTGGACCAGCTTGTAGAGGTGGTTCTGCGACTGGCCGGTGCGGCGGGCGTCGCGGATCAGGTTCTTCGATAGCTGCGCATACTGGATGCCGTATTCCTCCTCGCCGGTCTCGCCCAGGGTGCGGCCATCGAAGCCGATGATCGCGGAGTGACCGAAGTAGGAATAGACGCCGTCAAAGCCGGCGGCATTGGCGACCGCGACATAGACATTGTTGGCCCAGGCCATCGCCTTGGAAATCAGGACCTGCTGATCCTTGGCCGGATACATGTAGCCCTGGCAGCGCACGATCAGCTCGGCACCCTTCATGGCACAGTCGCGCCAGATTTCCGGAAAGTTGCCGTCATCGCAGATGATCAGGCTGACCTTCAGGCCTTTCGGACCGTCGGAAACATAGGTGCAATTGCCGGGATACCAGCCTTCGATCGGAACCCACGGCATGATCTTGCGGTATTTCTGGACGATTTCGCCCTTGTCGTTCATCAGGATCAGGGTGTTGTACGGCGCCTTGTGCGGGTGCTCCTCGTGACGCTCGCCGGTGAGCGAGAACACGCCCCAGACCTTGGCCTTGCGACAGGCCTCGGCGAAGATGTCGGTCTCGGGGCCCGGGATCGACGAAGCAGTCTCGTACATCTCCTTCGAGTCGTACATGATGCCGTGGGTGGAGTATTCCGGGAAGATCACCAGATCCATGCCCGGCAGGCCGGTCTTCATGCCCACCACCATGTCGGCGATCTTGCGGGCGTTGTCGAGCACCTCGGCCCTGGTGTGCAGCCGCGGCATTTTGTAATTGACGACGGCTACGCCGACTGTGTCGTTGCTGCTGGAAATGTCACCGTGAAGCATGGGGATCGCCTTCTGTTTTTGGTTTGGGTTTGCCGTCGATCAAACGTCGCGAGGCATCAGTGGCTGATCATCCACGGACGCGCGGTCGGAAACCCCTTCGCGCCGCTCTTGGTCTTCGTCACCAGCCGCGCCGGCTTCTTGCTGGAACAGCAGCCGCAGCCTGGTCCGTGCGACGCCTTGTATTCTGCGATCGTCATCGGCGCGTTGGCGCTGCGCTCGTTGGTGGCATGCGCCTTCTTCTTGTCCGACGGCATGCAGAAGAAATTCGGCGCGGTCAGGATCACGCGCGGGGATTCACTTTCGCAGTGCGGGCAGTCCTGCGGCAGATCGTATTCCGCCATCGGCCGCATGTCCTTGAAAGGGCCGCAGTCGTGGCAGAGATATTCGTAGACGGGCATTTGATTTCCTTGCGCGATCGATCTTCTTGAATTCGCGGCGGCGGGTACGGGGCGGCAGATACGCTGCCGCCCCGCACCCCGTCGCGCAGCGATCACTTGTCCGGCGAGAGCGGCATCTGGATGTCGCCCTTGATGTGTTTGATCGGACCGACCGACGACGGCATGATGTCGAAGTCGAAGATCTCCGTCGGCAGCCACAGCGTGGCGCAGGCGTTGGGCACGTCGACCACGCCGGAGATGTGGCCCTGGCACGGCGCCGTGCCGAGGATCGAATAGGCCTGCGCGCCGGAGTAACCGAACTTCTTCAGATATTCGATCGCGTTCAGGCAGGCCTGGCGATAGGCGATGTGAACGTCGAGATAATGCTGCTTGCCCTGCTCGTCGACCGAGATACCTTCAAAGATCAGATAATCCTTGTAGTTCGGCGTGATCGGCGACGGCTTGAACACGGGATTCTTGATGCCGTATTTGGCGACGCCGTCCTTGATCACGTCGACCTTCAGATGCAGCCAGCCAGCCATCTCGATCGCGCCGCAGAAGGTGATCTCGCCGTCGCCCTGGCTGAAGTGCAGATCGCCCATCGAGAGCCCGCCGCCCGGCACGTAGACCGGGAAGTAGATCTTCGAGCCGCGCGATAGATCCTTGATGTCGCAGTTGCCGCCATGCTCGCGCGGCGGCACCGTGCGGGCGCCTTCGGCAGCGATCTTGGCCTTGACGTCGCCTTTCGCCTGACCGGCATGGGTCGTCGGAGCGAACGGCGGATTGGCAAGGCCAGGGATGCGCGTCGGATTGGTCGCGATCAATGCGGCCTCGCGCTCATTCCAGCTCGAGAGCAGTTTCGGGTCGGGCAGACAGCCGATCAGGCCGGGGTGGATGAGGCCCGCAAAATTCACGCCGGGAACGTGACGCGACGAGGTGTAGAGGCCCTTGATGTCCCAGATCGACTTCTGCGCCAGCGGGAAATGGTCGGTCAGGAAGCCGCCGCCATTCTGCTTGGAGAAGAAGCCGTTGAAGCCCCAGAGGCTCTCTTTCAAGGGACCGACGTCGAGCAGATCGACCACCAGCAGGTCGCCGGGCTCGGCGCCCTTGACGCCGATCGGGCCGGAGAGGAAGTGCACGATCGACAGATCGATGTCGCGCACATCGTCCGCGGAATCGTTGTTCTTGATGAAGCCGCCGGTCCAATCAACGGTCTCGATGATGAAGTCGTCGCCCGGTTTGACCCACGCCACGATCGGAATATCGGGGTGCCAGCGGTTGTGGATCATGTCGTTATCGTAGGCCGACTTCGAAAGATCGACCTTGATCAGCGTCTCTGGCATCAGGAGCTCCCCTTTTTACTAGCCACGGTACGAGTCAACTTTTTGAGCATGATCTTTCGGAAAACTGCTGCACACTTTTCCGGATCATGCTCTTAAACCGACAAATATTTCGAGATCTGCGCTGCATCGATGCCCTCGCGCGCCTCGTCGCGGACGATCTCGCCGTTCTCGATCACGAGCACGCGATCAGCGACATCGAGCGCGAAGCTCAACACCTGTTCCGAGACGATGATCGAAAGGCCGCGGGTGTCACGAATCCGCTTCAAGGTGCGGGCCATCTCCTTGATGATCGACGGCTGTATGCCCTCCGTCGGTTCATCCAGCAGCAACATCTTGGGTTTGGTCGCCAGCGCCCGCGCGATCGCGAGCTGCTGCTGCTGGCCACCCGAGAGGTTGCCGCCGCGCCGCCCTTTCATTTCCAGCAGCACCGGAAACAGCTCATAGAGATCGCCCGGCACATCCTTTTCGCCTGAGGCGACAAGGCCGGTCTCGATGTTTTCCTTGACCGTCATGGCCGAGAAGATCATGCGGCCCTGCGGTACATAGGCCAGCCCCTTGGCCACGCGCTCGTAGCTTTTCAGCTTGCTGAGTTCAGCGCCTTCCATGTTCACGGAGCCACTCCTGGTCGGCACGATGCCCATCAGCGACTTCATCAGCGTGGTCTTGCCCATGCCGTTGCGGCCCATGATCGCAACGATCTCGTTGGGCGCGACCGAAACGTTGAGGCCGTGCAGCACCTCGCTCTGGCCGTAGGCGACGTGCAGATCCGAAATAGCCAGCATGATCGTGTTCCTTAATGGCCGAGGTAAACTTCGATCACCTTCGGATCGTTCTTGACGTGCTCCATCGTCCCCTCCGAAAGGATCTGGCCCTGATGCAGCACCGTGACCTTGTGGGCGATGTCCTCGACGAATTTCATGTCGTGCTCGATCACCAGCACCGAGCGATCCTTGATGATGCGGTTGAGCAGTTCCGCAGTCTTGACGCGTTCGCTGACGCTCATTCCGGCCACCGGCTCATCCAGCATCAGCAACTCGGGATCCTGAATCAGCAGCATGCCGATCTCGAGCCACTGCTTTTGGCCGTGGCTGAGCAGTTCGGCGCTCATGTCGAGGCGGTCCTTCAGGAAGATCATTTCCGCGACTTCTTCGACCCGGTCGCGCACAACGGCGTCGCGCGTGAAGGTCAGCGCGCCGAACACCGTGCGGCCGCGCGGATAGGAGATCTCCAGGTTTTCGAAGACGGTCAGATCGTCATAGATGGATGGCGTCTGGAACTTGCGGCCGACGCCGGCCTGCACGATTTGGTTCTCCTTCATCTTCGTGAGGTCCTTGTCACGAAAATGGATCGATCCCGTTGTCGCTTTGGTCTTGCCACAGATCAGATCGAGCACCGTGGTCTTGCCGGCCCCGTTCGGGCCGATGATGACGCGTATCTCGTTTTCATCGATATAGAACGACAGGTCGTTGACCGCCTTGAAGCCGTCGAACGATACCGTGAGCGCCTCGACCGAGAGCAGGAAGGGTTTGGGCTGATGACCTATGAGCATGGCTGTCTCCTCACTCGGCCGGCGCGCCGTCGGCGACTGAATTGTCGCTCCAGCCCGCCGTCGGGCCCGAGCCGGATTTGCGTGAACGCAGCAGCCGGTTCAGTTGGGGCTGGATGTAGTCGCCCCAGATCCCGGCCAGACCGTTCGGGAAGGCGAGAACGACTGCGATGAACAGGCCGCCGAGCCCAAACAGCCACAACTCGGGAAACGATTCCGAGAGGCTGGTCTTGGCGAAGTTGACCAGCATCGTGCCGTAAACCGCGCCCAGGATGGAAAATCGTCCGCCGACCGCAGTGTAGATCACCATTTCGATCGAAGGCACGATGCCGACGAAGGACGGAGACATGAAGCCCACATTGAGTGCGAACATGGCGCCGCCGATCGCTGCGAACATGGCGGCGATGCAGAAGGCAAAAATCTTGAAATTCGCGACGCTGTAGCCGGAGAATCTCACGCGGTCTTCCTTTTCGCGCATGGCGACCAGGATGCGTCCGAGCTTGGAGTGGCGGATGAACTGCGCGATGAAGATGCAGCCCAACAGGCACGCCACCTCGAAGAAGTAGAGGACGATCTTGGCGTGATCCGGCCGGATGTCCCAGCCCTTCAGGGTCCGCAGGTCGGTCATCCCGTTGATGCCGCCGGTGTAGCCCTGCTGGCCGACAATCAGAATGGTGAGAATGGCCGCCACCGCCTGGGTGATGATGGCGAAGTAGGTGCCGCCGACGCGGCGCTTGAACATCGCGGCACCGATGATGAAGGCGAACAGCGCGGGCACCAGAATGACGGCAGCGATGGTGAAACTTAGGCTGTGAAACGGCTTCCAGAACAGCGGCAGTTGGGTGATCTGATTCCAGTCCATGAAATCGGGAATGCCCGGTGTGGACTGGATCTTGGTGTTCTCGGGGCTGGACGCCTCCAGCTTGAGGAACATCGCCATGCAGTAGCCGCCAAGCCCGAAGAAAACGCCCTGCCCGAGGCTCAGGATGCCGCCATAGCCCCAGCAGATAACCAGTCCCAGCGCCACGAAGGCGTAAGTCAGATATTTGGCGACCAGATTGAGACGGAATACGTCGAGGCAGAGCGGCAGAATTACCACCAACAAGACCGCGAGCACGAGAATGCCGAGGAGTTCCGATCGGTTGGCAAAGCGCGGATTGTCGGTCGTCATTGCGTCAGCCTTTTCGTTTGCTTATTTGCGAACCTTGAGAGCGAACAGACCTTGCGGCCTCAGCATCAGAATTCCGACAACGGCGAGCAATGTAAGAACCTTGGCCATCGAGCCGGACATGAAGAACTCCAGGGTCGACTGCGTCTGGGAGATCGAGAAAGCCGATGCGATCGTACCGAGCAAACTCGCCGCACCGCCGAACACCACGACCAGGAACGTATCGACGATGTAGAGCTGGCCGGACGTCGGGCCAGTCGAGCCGATCATGGTGAAGGCACTGCCCGCGACTCCGGCGATGCCGCAGCCGAGTGCAAAGGTGTAGCGGTCGACTTTTTCGGTGTTGATGCCGACCGCGCCGGCCATCACCCGGTTTTGCACGACGGCGCGGACCTGGCGGCCCCAGCGCGACTTGTACATGATGTAGGCAACCGCCATCGTGATCAGCACCGTCAGCGCCATCACGAAGACGCCGTTGATCGGCACCTCGATGCTGTCGGAAACGTGCATGGATCCGAGCATCCACTGCGGCAGTTCGACGCCGACTTCACGAGCGCCGAAGATCGAGCGATAGGCCTGCTGCAGCATCAGGCTCAGACCCCAGGTGGCGAGCAGCGTATCCAGCGGACGCCGGTAGAGATGCCGGATCAGCACCCATTCCACCAGCATTCCCAGCGCCCCCGACGCGAGGAAGGCTAAAATCATTGCGAGGAAGAAATAGCCGCTGAACAAACCCGGGAGGTAGGACTGAAAGAAATTCGAGGTCATCCAGGTGACGTAGGCACCGAGGATCATGAACTCGCCATGCGCCATGTTGATGACGCCCATCTGGCCGAAGATGATCGCAAGCCCCAACGCCATCAGCACATAGACGGAAAACAGGATCAGGCCTGCGAAACCCTGCATGACGAAGATGGAGCCTAGATCGCCAATCGAATAGTCGCCGAACATCGATGTTCTCCGTCGGGGAAAGGCCCCGCGTCGCAGTTAAGTTCGCGACGCGGGGGTGTTGGACGCGGATTGACGATCCGCGTCAGGGAGCGGTTGCTGAGGGGAAAAGGCGCAGAAGGCCTGCGCGTTCTTACTGGTAGCCCTTCGGGAACGGATCGGGCTCGACCAGATCGGCGGTCTCGTAGATCAACTCGAACTGACCATCGAGCTTGGCACGTCCGACCCGGGTCTTCGACCAGAGGTGATGGTTTTCGTGAATGCGGACGTAACCTTCCGGCGCACCCTTGAATTCGACTCCAGGCGAAGCCGCGGCGATCTTGTCGACGTCGAAGGAGCCCGCCTTCTCGACCGTCAATTTCCACAGCCACGGGCCGAGATAGGCGGCCTGCGTGACGTCGCCGATCACGGTCTTGGCACCCCACATCTTCTGGAATGCCGGCACGAAGGCCTTGTTGTTCGCATTATCGAGCGACTCGAAGTATTTCATGCAGGCATAGGCGCCCGCGATGTTCTCGCCGCCGATGCCGTCGATCTCGTCTTCGGTCACCGAGATCGTGAGCAGCGCCTGCTTCGAAAGGTCGATGCCGGCCGCCTTGAGCTGCTTGTAGAACGCGACGTTCGATCCGCCGACGACGTCGGTGAAGATCACGTCCGGCTTGGTCAGCTTGATCTTGTTGATCACCGAGTTGAACTGGGTGTTGCCGAGCGGGTAATATTCTTCGCCGACGACCTTGCCCTTCAGCACGTTCTCGACATGCTTGCGCGCGATCTTGTTCGACGTGCGCGGCCAGATGTAGTCCGAGCCGACGAAGAAGAAGGATTTCGCGCCCTTCTCCTTGGCGATCCAGTTCAGGCCGGCAAGAATCTGCTGCGTCGCCTCCTGGCCGGTGTAGATCACGTTCTTGGACTGCTCGAGGCCTTCATAGAAGGTCGGGTAGTAGAGCATGCCGTTATATTGCTCGACGACCGGCAGCACCGCCTTGCGGGAGGCTGAGGTCCAGCAGCCCATGATCGCCGCGACCTTGTCGTTGACGAGAAGCTTCTTGGCCTTCTCGGCGAAGGTCGGCCAGTCGCTGGCGCCGTCTTCCTGGATGAACTTGATCTTGCGGCCGAGCACGCCGCCCGCGGCGTTGATCTGCTCGATGGCAAGTTTCTCGGCTTCGATCGAGCCCGTTTCCGAAATCGCCATCGTGCCGGTGGCCGAATGCAGGATGCCGACGGTAACTTCAGTATCGGCTACCGCGAGTCCCGTGGTGTTGACCGCGGAAGTTGCGGGGACGTCCGCAAATGAGGGACGCGAAAGCATCGAAATGGCCGGCATTGCCGCCATTCCCATCAGCAGTTTGCGGCGAAGCGGAGACTTCAGCCCCTTGTAGGTTTTGTCTGACATGAGCACCCCATTCGGTTCGAGCACGCGGCTTATTGGTGAGGCGAGGATTGCTCAGAATTGTGCACTGCACAGATACGCAAGATCGCGTATATTGCACCGCAAAATAGCGACGTAGGTTTTTGGTACGGGATTTGCGAACCACAGTTCGGCGTAGTCGGGGTTGAGGAGTTTACAGAAGTGGCAGGGCGGCAGCGGATAGACCGCGTCAGGCGCCAATATAATCAATGGGTTGCCAACCAGACGCTGGAAGACTACGCGCTACGCTTCACGGCCAAGAGTGCGCGCCGATGGTCCGCCGCCCGCGTCGCCAACACTGCGCTGGGCGCGATCTCGTTCCTGGCGATGGAGGCGATCGGCGGCACCATCACGCTGAATTATGGGGCGATCAACGCCTCGGCAGCGATCCTCGTCGTCAGCGTCATCATCTTTCTCTGCGGCCTGCCGATCGCCTATCACGCCGCCAAATGCGGCATCGACATCGATCTGCTGACGCGCGGCGCCGGCTTCGGCTACATCGGCTCGACCATCACCTCACTTATCTACGCATCCTTCACTTTTATCTTCTTTGCGATTGAGGCGGTGATTCTCGCGTCCGCGCTCGAGATGTGCTTCGGAATTCCGCGACCGGTCGGCTATCTCATCAGCGCCGTCGTCGTCATTCCGCTAGTGGCCTACGGCATCACGCTGATCAGCCGCTTCCAGTTGTGGACGCAGCCGCTGTGGATCGTGCTTCACATCATGCCGTTCGCGGCGATCGCCTGGGCCAACCCGCACTCCTTTACGGAGTGGCGAAAGTTTGCCGGCGAACATGGCGACGCCGGCGGTCACCTCGATCTGCTGCTGTTCGGCACCGCCGCCTCCGTGGTGTTTTCGCTGGTGGCGCAGATCGGCGAACAGGTCGACTTCCTGCGCTTCCTGCCGCGCGACAGACGCACATCGCGGAAGGCGTGGTGGATCGCGCTGCTCAGCGCCGGTCCCGGCTGGATCATTCTTGGCGCGCTCAAGCTGCTTGCCGGATCGTTCCTCGCCTTCTTCGCGCTCAGCCATGGTGTCACAATCGAACATGCCGCCGAACCCGCGAGCATGTATCTGGAGGCGTTCCGCTATGTGCTGTCGCAGCCTGATCTGGCGCTGGCGCTGACCGGAACGTTCGTGATCGTGTCGCAGGTGAAGATCAACGTTACCAACGCCTATGCCGGCTCGATCGCCTGGTCGAACTTCTTCTCCCGCCTCACCCACAGCCATCCCGGCCGCGTGGTCTGGCTGGTCTTCAACGTCATCGTGGCGCTGTTGTTGATGGAGATCGGCGTCTACAAGGCGCTGGAGCAAACGCTGGCGCTCTATTCCAACGTCGCGATCGCCTGGGTCGGCGCGCTGGTCGCCGATCTCGTCATCAACAAGCCGCTCGGATTGCGGCCACAGCAGATCGAATTCAAGCGCGCGCATCTCTACGACATCAATCCGGTCGGCGTCGGCGCGATGACGATCGCCACCATCATCTCGATCAGCGCCTTCTACGGCCTGTTCGGGCCGACCGCGAAGGCGCTGTCGGCCTTCGTTGCGCTCGCGGTTGCCTTCATCGTAGCGCCCCTGATCGCCTGGGCCACCGACGGCAAATATTACATCGCGCGCAAGCCGAAACGAAGCTGGCAGAACCTCGAGGCGATCCAGTGCTGCATCTGCGAGCATTCGTTCGAACCGGAGGACATGGCCTCCTGCCCTGCTTACGCCGGGCCCATCTGCTCATTGTGCTGTTCGCTCGACGCGCGCTGCCACGATCTCTGCAAGCCGCACGCGCGGATCCAGGCGCAGGTGTCGGAGACGCTGGGCAAATTGATGCCGCAGCCGATCTACGCCGGCATCAACTCCCAGCTCGGACACTATCTCGGCGTGTTCGCGATCTCCGCAGGACTGGTCGGGCTGACGCTCGGCATGATCTATCTGCAGACCTCAGCGGTGGTGCACGAGAATGATCTGCTGGCGGAGGTGCTCTGGAAGGTGTTCTTCGCGCTCACCATCATCATCGGCGTAGTGGCGTGGCTGTTCGTGCTGGCGCAGCAGAGCCGGCGAGCGGCGGAAGAGGAAACACGGCGGCAGACCACGCTCCTGATCCAGGAAATCGACGCACACAAGCGTACCGACGCCGAATTACAGCGCGCCAAGGAAGTCGCCGAGTCCGCCAATCTGGCCAAGAGCCGCTATGTGGTGGGCCTCAGCCACGAACTGCGCTCGCCGTTGAACGCCATCAGCGGCTACGCCCAATTGCTGGAGCAGGATTCCAGCCTGAACGCAAAACCGCGCGATCAGGTGCGCGTCGTGCGCCGCAGCGCCGACCATCTGTCCGGATTGATCGACGGCATTCTCGACATTTCCAAGATCGAGGCCGGCCGGCTCTATCTTTCACGCGACGAGGTGCGGTTGAGCGACTTCCTCGATCAGCTCGTCGGCATGTTCCGCCTGCAGGCTGCCGCCAAGGGCATCGACTTCGTGTTCAAGCGGCCGGCGGTGCTGCCGGTCGTGGTCTATGCCGACGAGAAGCGGCTGCGCCAGATCCTGATCAACCTCTTGTCGAACGCCATCAAGTTCACGCAACGCGGCAGCGTGCACTTCGTCGTGCATTACCGCAGCCCGGTCGCCGAATTCGAGGTGGCCGATACCGGCCCCGGCATTCAGGCCGACGATCTCGATCGCATCTTTGCTCCCTTCGAGCGCGGCGCGCTCGGCGTGTCGCAACCGCAGACGGGCACTGGTCTGGGCCTGACCATCAGCCGGTTGCTCGCCGGCGTGATGGGCGGCGACATCAAGGTCAGCAGCACCGTCGGCACCGGCAGCACGTTTCGCGTCAAGATCCTGCTGTCGGAAGTGACCAACCCGCGCCGCATCGCGCCGATCGACGCGCCGGTCTATGGCTATCACGGCCCGCGCAAGACCATCCTGATCACCGACGACGATCCGACCCACCGCGACCTCCTGCGCGAGGTGCTGGCACCGCTCGGCTTCATCCTGCTCAGCGCACCGGACGGGCCTGGCTGTCTCGCGCTCGCGCAGCATTGCCGGCCTGATCTGTTCCTGCTCGACATCTCGATGGCGGGGATGGACGGCTGGACGGTGGCGGAAACGCTGCGCTCGACCGGCCACCACCAGGCCCGCATCCTGATGGTGTCGGCGAGCGCGCTGGAGGCACACGGCATGCCGCTGGCGCAGCCGTTCCACGACGGCTATCTGATGAAGCCGATCGATATTCCGCGCCTGTTGGAGACCATCCGCCAATTGCTCAGGATCGAATGGCAGCATGATGCCGACGAAGTCCGTGTGCCGCAGTGGAAGCCCGACAGCGGATCGCGTCCGCCGGTGAAATATGTCGAGGAACTGATCGGTCTCGGCCAGTTGGGCTACATCCGCGCAATCCAGGTCAAGCTCGACGAGATCGGAAGCGACTATCCCGAGCATGCCGACTTCGTCTCTCAAATGCGCTCTTTGGTCGACCGCTTCGATCTCGATCAATACATGGCGACGCTAAAGACCCTGCACAGCTATGATCACTGACCCCAAAAGGCGCGACATCGCGCTCGTCGTCGACGATTCCCCGGAGACATTGCGCCTGCTCACCGACGCGCTCGACGCTGCCGGCATGACCGTGATGGTCGCGCTCGACGGCGCTTCCGCGATGCGGATCGTTGATCAAATCACGCCCGACATCGTACTGCTGGACGCGATCATGCCGGGCATGGACGGTTTTGAGACCTGCAGGCGGCTCAAGCGTGACGCGGGGCTCGACAATGTGCCGATCATCTTCATGACGGGACTGGCCGAAACCGAACACATCGTCCATGGCCTCGAAGCCGGTGGCGTCGACTATGTAACAAAACCGATCGTGGTCGAGGAGATGCTGGCCCGCATTCGCGTTCACCTCGCCAATGCCCGGATGACCCAGAGTGCCCGCGCCGCGCTCGACGTATCCGGCCGCTATTTGTTCGCGGTAAACGGCAAGGGCCGACTGATGTGGGCGACGCCACAGGCGCAGAAATTGCTGTCCGATACGCTTGCCGCCAGCGGCGACGAAGACTTCGCGCTGCCGGAGCCGATGACGCAATGGCTCGAGCAGGCGCAAAAGGGCAAGGCTGGATCGAAGACCGCGGCGATGGCGTCGTTTCCGGGCAACGAGCAGCTTCGGCTGCAATTCATGGGCAAGCTCGGTCCGAACGAATTTCTGCTGCGATTGGCAAAAGACACCAGCGGCGACATGCCGGCCGAATTCTCCAGCGAACTCGGCCTCACCACGCGCGAAGGCGAGGTGCTGTCATGGCTATCGAAGGGCAAGACTAACCGCGACATCGCGCAGATCCTGGGGTTAAGCCCGCGCACGGTCGACAAGCATCTCGAGCAGATCTATTCAAAACTCGGCGTCGAGAACCGCACCGCGGCGGCTGCGATCGCGGTCAAGACCAGAAATCTGAAGCAGTGAGCTGGGTGGCCGCGTAAGCGGCGCAGCTTAGCCTTTCTCGAATTTCTCGCGACGGGTGCTCAACGTTTCACCCGTTCATTCCATAACCGCTCATTACGCGAATGGCCGCTTTGCGCCAGACTCGGACATCAGGCCACTTCACTCGATCACCACGTCGGCGCCGCCGAGCAGTGAGGCCGGAACTCGACATCTGGAAGACGCCGAAGGGCGATCAAATTATTTGGCCGATTAGATGGCAAATCTTCGTCTGCTACATGCCATGGCTTTGAAACACCTGTC